>ERZ791897.143-NODE-143-length-71347-cov-3.119480_pt1 | contig 71347 bp, 70 predicted proteins | sample MGYA00510152_ERZ791897 | MGnify/ENA primary metagenome ERZ791897 (study PRJEB30046, sample SAMN00792050) | human gut metagenome | study: EMG produced TPA metagenomics assembly of the A metagenome-wide association study of gut microbiota in type 2...
GCAAAAGGGAACCAATAAGCCGATTTTTGGCGTGGAGCTGTTGTTAAAACATCCTGTTGATCAAGCACTTTATCTGGCCTGGCAAAATGAAGGAGCGGCTCATCAGTTCTATCAAGAGAATTCATAAATAAAATAGAAAACGCGCGACTCAGGCTTCAGCGGGGCTTGAGTCGCGCGTTTAAAAGTATTTAATGGCGTTTGGCATGGCGGACAGGGGGCTTGATGTTGTTGAGCTGCCAAGTCAGTTCATCAATCGTCATGATCCGCGGATTATCGTCCCACTGGCGGCTGTCAGAAAAGTCAGCAACATCCCAGTAATGATTGAGCAGGTTAAGGCCGTCTTTGCTGATGGCAAGGTAGGCGTCTTCATGAACCGCGATTGCCAGGCCAAAGTTGATCAATGCCCGCAAGCGATGCAGAGCCGCCGGATTGCTGAGCAGCTGATGATTGATCAAAACGCCATTGTTATTAAAACGCAGTGGCTCATTGCCAGTCTGGCCCAGCTTTTCCAACATGGCCAGCCAGACAAAATGCCAATAGCCAAGCTTGATGCTGCCAAATTGCGGCTGCTGGAAATTTTTTCTAAGACTTGCAACCAGCTCACGATGACTGCCATAGCGGCGCAGATCAAAAGAAGCATCGGCAAAGCGGCGCGAGCGTTCATTCTCATGCCAGGAAAAACGCAGATAAAACAGTCGCTGACCATGCAAAACGTTGGCGTAGATGCTTTCGGTCGACTTGGCCTGATTAAAGGCAATCAGTTCATAGTCGCGGTTGGGCAATGCGGCAATAATGGCATGGTGAATCTCATGCTGCCAATCGAGGGTTGCTTGCGCGGTCATTTAAAAACTCCTCCTCTAATGATGCTGACTTAATTATAAGCCAGGTTTTTATTCATTCTCAAACCTAAGCACTGCTGCAATGGTATGTTTTAGGACCGTCTTTTGCACAATTAGTTAAGAATGCCTGCTGACTCGATTGATTGGCGGAATAGTTGCCGTCCAATGCGGTATAATAGTTTTTAATGATGTTTTGAAGGGAGTTTTTGCAATGGATACCAAACAGTATAAATTTGTTGGCAAGGACTTTGATATTGAAGCGGCCCCAACCAAAATCGATGGCTATAACGATGAAGACATGACGATGGTTGAAAACGTCAAGGGTCAGATCGAAGCCAATCTAAAAAAACTGAAGAAATTTCAAAAGAAGATGTATTCAAGATCGCGCTATGGCGTCGTCTTGGTCTTTCAGGCACTGGATGCTGCCGGCAAGGATAGTATGATTGCCCACATCTTTTCTGGAATTGATCCGGTTGGGTTTACGGTCAATAACTTCAAGCAGCCCAGCAAGACTGATCTGAGTCACGACTATTTGTGGCGGATCCACCAGAAACTTCCTGAACGCGGGGCAATCGGTGTTTTGAATCGTTCCTACTATGAAGACGTTTTGGTTTCGCGGGTGCATCCTGAACTGATTCTTAATGCCAACCTGCCAAACGTCATATCGATTGCTGATGTCAACGATGCCTTTTGGGATGGCCGCTACGAAGACATTCGCCAGTTTGAGAAATACTTGACGCGCAACGGTTATGTCGTTTTGAAGTTCTTCTTGCACGTTTCAAAAGGCGAGCAGAAGAAGCGGTTTGAACGGCGCATCACCATGCCGGAAAAGAACTGGAAATTCTCCGCTTCAGATATCAAGGAGCGCCAATACTGGGATGAATACCAGCTGGCCTATGAAAAAGCCATCAACGAAACTGCTACCCAAAATAATCCTTGGTACGTAATTCCTAGCGACAGCAAGTGGTACTCGCGGCTGGTCGTCTCTGATATTTTGACCAAGCGGCTGGGCAAGCTGGATCTTTCCTTCCCCGAAGTTACTGCTGAGCAAAAGGCTGCCATGGATGATGCGCTGCACCGCTTGGAAAACGAAAAAGATTAATCAGTGAGGAAAAATATGGGCTTGGTAAATTCATTTGATCAATGGCAGAAAATAACCGTACCGCTTGACAGCTATCTTAGTCTCAAACAGCTTAACGATGGTCAGTGTCAATGGGAGCTGATTGAAAAAAAGCATGCGGTACCAGTAATTGCAGACTGGCAGCACCGGCCGGCAAATGAGTTCAGCCATTTGCAGACCAAGCGACTGTACCAGAGCCTGGCGCCGTTGATTCAAGATCAAACGGCGCGCCGCTGGTTTGTAGGTGAGCATCCTTGGTGGGACTGGTCGTTTAATCTAAGGTTTCTAGAAGATCTGACGCCAGACGATCCGCTGAATCAATGGATTGAAGAAATGGCCGACAAGCTGGATGGCTATTTGGAAAAGCAGCGCTATCAGCAGGCATCTGCAATGATGGCCGGAGTGTTAGTTAAAAAGCTGCAGATTTCGCCAGCCCTGATCGAACCATACGCGGTCTATCTAAAAGCCAGCGCGCATCAATTTGCCAAGCGCGGTTTGACGAGCGATCGCCATGTCACGGCAACTCAGTTAAAAACAGCTGCTCATCATCTCTTAAATCGGCAGTGGGATCGGCTGCAGCTGGATCTCCAGAATATTAATGCCTGGTGGGACTGAGTCTTGTAGAGCGGCGGCTGGTGAAAGGAAATGCTGAGGCGTGAAAGTGATGGGTTATTGGCCAGACAAGTGATCTTGATTAGAAAGCTTTGTTGGAGGATTGAAAAACAGCGCTGGTGGCATGCTGACTATCAATGAATTGATGAATTTAGTTGCACTTGGCGGTAAAGTTTCATACAATAAACCCGTATACTATATACACACCTATTGCGCGACCCCTGCCTGGCTGATCAGTTGGACAGGGGTCGTCTTAGTCTAGGGGAGATTGCAATGAAAAAACGCAGAATTGTTTTGACGGTTGGGGGTATTTTAGCGCTGATTGGGCTGATTTTATTGGTCTGGGATTTTCGGCGCGAACTGATGCTGGTGGTTGACCCAACCGTGGCGCATCGGCATCAATTGATGAAGCTGATTCGTTCGCATGGGGCAGCTGATATCGTGCTGTTAACCATTGTGATTGGCCTTTTGAATGCGATTCCAGGAATGTCCAATTCGCTGCTCTGCATCCTGGCTGGTCTATGCTATGGACCATGGATCGGTTTTGCAATGAACTGGGTCGGCAACGTCTTGGGCAGCTGTCTGGTCGTTGGGCTGATCAAGCACGTCGACGTTTCAAAAAAAATCAAGACCAGTCGCCTGCTGACGGCACTGACCGATCAGCAGCATCCTTTGATTGGTTTGACGATTGGCTACATGATTCCCGTAATTCCCAGCGTTTTGGTTGATTATGCCGGGGTTAGAATGAAACTTGATCGCGGGCATTTTCTGCTGATGATTGCCGGTGGAATGCTGCCAACCTCTTTTTTGTATGCATTTGGCGGTGATGCACTGTTTAATGCTGATTTCAAGCGCTGCAGCGGGGCATTGGTCGCGCTGCTGATTCTGATCGCTATGTATTTCTTGGTTCGACGCCGGATGAAGAAACCGACCAGTCCAGCTGTCTAACGATTCATGAAACTAAAAACACCCCGCTTGGCAGTTGCCAGACGAGGTGTTTTTATAATTGCTATTGATTCAGGTAAGCTAAAAAGCGCTGATAGTCTTGATCGACCTGTTTGGAATATTGAACCGCCCAGTTGGCCAAGCCTTCATCCAGCTGTTTTTGCTTGCGCAGATAGCCGGCAATGCGAGGAGCGGTAGGACTTTGGAAATGCGCCATGGCTAATAAAAAACTGCAGATCTCGGCATAAACGCTCAGACTTTCAAAATCCAAGCGGGTCGCGTCAATTGATTCCTTCATGTCCCGGAATTGGCGCAGGTAGTAGCCGCGACCATCAAAATGCGTACTGCCGAGAAAAGGATCAGAAGCCGACTGCAGAACCTTTTGTGCCGTAACGATCCGCCGTCCAGCATTCAGACTGCTTTTGATGGATTCAGCAACCGGCATGGCCAGCAGATTATAGCGCAGCGGCAAGGCTTCTTTCATCTGCAGGACCAGGTGACTGCCATCAATCCCGGTCAGCAGCAATAAAAAGCAGCGCGTACCAAAGCTGCCAACGCCGACGCTGTAGCGAATCACGTCCGAAAGATGGTAGCTGGCCAGCAAAACGCGGATGTCTTCTCTGACGTAGTTGCGATAGCTGTTATAGGCAGCTTGAATCTGTCTGAAAGTGTGGTCGCTGACGTGGCGGGCGCGGGGCGGATTCTCACGGAAGATCAGATGACCACGCGAATTGAGCGTCGTGAATTTTTTGATGACCGTTTCTGAGTTGTTCTTATGGCTCTTTTTGAGAATTCGATCGACGATGCGGCTCATTTCGGCACGATCGTTATCCTCCAGCGAGTTCAGCGTTTGAATCATATCATGAATCTCGTATGAAAAATAAAAGCGCTGCAGCAGAGTAAGCGTCTCGGCATGCTTGACGCCGCGTCGATAAACCTTGCACATGCTGCTTAAGAGCGCTTGCAGCCGATCTGGCTCAAAATTATTCTGCAGGCCAACCAGGTAGGTGCTGACCAAAAGGCGCTTTAAGTCGCTTTCCCAATTGCCGATCCGAGATTCATCAAAATCATTGAGATCAAACAGCAATTTGCGTTCTGGCGAGGCATAGAAGCCATAGTTTCCTAAATGGGCATCGCCATTGATAATGATTGAGATGCCGCTTTGATACTGCTGCTTAAGGTCTTGTTCCATTAATTCCGCGGTGCCGCGAAAAAAGGCGAAGCGGCTGGCGGCCATGCGTTGATGACGCAATGGCAGCAGTTCAGGGATCATCTTGGCTTCGGTCAGCTTGATCAAATTGATTGGATCGCGCTGAACGGGAACGTATTCACCGAGCTTTTCGACTGGGACGTGGCGGCGCTGCAGCTTGCCATCGGTTTCCAGTTCGGCTTTCGTGGCGTTGACCTGGATTTTTTTTAAGTCAAAAACATCCAGAGGCTGATTGAGCATCACTGACAAAACTTCCTTCACATGTTTTTCAGCTGCCATACCGTTCCATGAGCATTGATCCGCTCATCAAAGCCTGCCCAGACCTGACAAGGATCATTGAAGAAACGCAGAGTCAAGACGTGTTCGCCATCATTGACGAAAATCTCGGCTAGCGAATGATCGATAAAAACGTCAAGCTTTAAAGGCTGATCGGCTGGCAGCTTTACGCTTCTTACCGTGCCAAAGTCGGGAGCGACAGGTTGGCCGGCATGACTGCGATCTACGCTTAGTTTACCAGTCCGCGTGTCAAAACGCACCTGTAAACCGGCAGAAAGATCCTGGGCGGCTGCTAAAAAGAGCGTGCCAGCTTGGTCGGCGGCGATGTCAACGGTCATCTCAAACTGGCGGCCGGTCTTGATGTGGCTGACGTTGCCATTAAACGATTCAGCCTGGCCGCGCAGTTCTTTCATTGCCGCAACGGGTTTTTGAAGCAGGCGGCCGTTTTGATAGTGCAGTTCTTTAACCTGGCTCAGACAGTTGGCCCAGTTTTCCGTGTCGGTAGGATAGGAAAGATCTGGCAAGCCTACCCAACTGATGGCATAAGCCTTGCCATCTGGCGCGTTGAAGGCCTGCGTGGCATAGACGTCAAAACCATCATCCAGGTTGACGGGAATCTGTGAGCTGTTGATCAGTTTAGCCTTTTCATAGTCGAAATCATCACCGGTCAGATACATGTTTGGGTAGATATTTTCATAGTCGGCGACCTTTTTATCCAAGCCCTGCGGACAAAAAATCAAAACGGGATGGCCGTCAACGTCGATCAGATTGGGACATTCGCACATATAGCCCATTGAATCGTCCATACAATCAACATAGCCGACTTCTTGCCAGCCAGTCGTAAGCTCATCGCTGACCCATAGATCAATGTGTCCTTCTTGAGTGTCTTTTTCTTGTGCACCAATGATGGCGTAGTATTTACCATTATGTTTCAACAACTGTGGGTCTCTAAAATGCTCGCTGATGTGATCGGGATTGACAAACAGTGGCTGGTCCAGCTTGGCTACCTGGTTTTGTTTGTCCAGCCAGGCTCCCAGCTGATAAGGCGTTCTTTGCCAGTCAGCATCACGATGATTGCCGGTATACATTAAGAACAGCCGATCATCAATCACACGGGCTGATCCTGAATAAGCGCCATGACTGTCATATTCAGTGTCCGGTGCCAGGGCCAGGCCATGATTCTGCCAATGTACCAGGTCCGGTGACGTCATGTGCATCCATGACTTTAGACCATGAGCGGCACCAAATGGGAACGACTGGTAAAAAACGTGCCATTCATTATTGTAATAAGAAAAGCCGTTTGGATCGTTCAGCAAGCCAGAGCTCGGCCGCACGTGATAATGCATCTGATAAGACGAATTGGCGGCCTGTGCCTGCAGTTTCAGCAGTTCCAAGGCGCTGTGCTTTTCATAAGGTAAGTAGCGTTGCTCGCGAGTCCATTCCATAATTTCAACCCCTCTGTCAATTTGAAAGCGCTGTTTTACATTTTAATTTTAAGGAGTTGACGGCTTGATGTCAAACGTTTATCAATCAACGCTTGCGGCCAGTTTCATCTGACAATGAGGAATATTATCCAGCAGGTAGATCTCGGATGTCTGCTTAAAGCCAAAGCTGCCATAAAACTTGGTTAGATAGGCCTGCGCTTCAATCTCAACGTCCAGACCAGGAAAGTGCGTTGAGATATAATCCAAGACGGCCTTGAGCAGCTGATTGCCCAGCCCCTGCTTGCGGAATCTTTCAACGACCAGCACGCGGCCGAACGTCACGTAGTCTTTTTTAGGCATAATGCGCGCGTAGGCCATCAGCTCATTGGTTTGATCGTTTAGAATCCGCACGTGGAAGCAGTGGTAGTCTTCATCATCGACTTCTTGATAATAACAGGTTTGCTCAACAACAAACACGCGCGTCCGTTCCTTAAAGATCGTAACCAGTTCTCGCGGCGTTAGTTCATTGGTCTGTCTTACGTCAATCATGATAAAACCTCCTGTAATGTCAGTTTGAATTAGCGTTATTATTTACTTGTAGTCTAAGTATAGGTTTTTAGCAAGCGAGGTGGCAATATGGAGAAAAAAGAATCAATTCCTGAAATGATGCATGCCTGGGCGGTTGTCAAGCCGGGACCAATCGATGGCGAACAATCACCGCTTCAATTTGTCTTAAAGCCAGTGCCAAAGCCAAAACGAGGCGAGGTTCTGGTTAAGGTGTTGGCCTGTGGTGTCTGTCATACTGATCTGCACGTCAGCGAAGGCGATCTGCCGGTTCATCAGCCCAACGTCACGCCTGGTCATGAAATCGTGGGGCAGGTTGTGGCATTTGGCGAAGATACACAGCGCTTTAAGCTTGGCGAGCGGATCGGGATTCCCTGGTTTCGGCATGCGTGCGGGGTCTGCCGCTTCTGTCGCTCGGGTCGCGAAAACCTTTGCCCCCATTCATGCTACACAGGCTGGGATCACGATGGCGGCTATGCAGAGTACGTTACGGTACCAGAAGGATTTGCCTATCGAATCCCCGCGCGTTTCGATGACTTGACGGCGGCCCCACTGCTCTGTGCCGGGATCATCGGCTATCGAGCCTATCTGCGTGCCAACGTTCCGGCAGGCGGTCGCTTGGGTCTGTACGGATTCGGCGGTTCAGCGCACATCACGGCGCAGATTGCGATTAAGCAGGGAATTGAGGTTCACGTCTTTACAAGAGGGAAAGACGCGCAGCAGTTTGCTCGGCAGCTGGGATGTGCCTCCGCGCAGGGTGCGTATGATCAAACGCCGGTACTGCTTGATTCGGCAATCATGTTTGCACCAGCCGGCCAGATGATTCCCAAGGCGCTGGAGAATCTGGTACCTGGGGGAACGCTGGCTTTGGCAGGTATTCATATGAGCGACGTGCCGCAAATGGCCTACCAGGATCATCTCTTTCATGAAAAAGTACTGACCAGTGTTGAGAGCAATACGCGGCGTGACGGTGAAGAGTTTTTGACGCTGGCTGATCGTCTGGATATTCATCCCAAAGTTGCCGAATATCCGCTGGCCAAAGCTGATGAGGCATTGCGGCGGGTTAAGCAGGGCGATATTGACGGTGCCTGCGTCTTAAGAATCGGGACACGCGAATAAATTAAAATTTTTTTAAATTCCACCAGGTGGGCAAAATGCCTTTAAAACGGGAGTATGTGTCAACCCATTGTCATTTTATTGGTAAAAATAATTGTTAAACGATTGACATTTTGCGAAAAGCAGGTATGATAAATAACAGTAAAAGCGCTTACAGATGTTTTTAACATTTATTTTATTTGGTTAGCAATGCAATTATTTATCTGGGGAGAGCAATTATGGATCATAAACGAGTCGCCCAAACCGTTGTCAAAGCGGTGGGCAAAGATAACATCGTGGCTGCTGCGCACTGTGCCACGCGGCTTCGTTTGGTGGTCAAGGATGATTCCAAGATCAATCAAAAAATGTTGGATAGCGATGCTGACATCAAAGGGACGTTTGAAACGAACGGTCAATACCAGATCATCATTGGTCCTGGTGACGTCAACAATGTCTATGATGAAATGGTTAAGATTACCGGTTTAAAGGAAATGTCAACCGATGACCTGAAACAGGTTGCGGCTAAGAACCAAAAGACGAATCCGGTGATGGCATTCATCAAGCTGCTGTCTGACATCTTCGTACCGTTGATTCCAGCCTTGGTTGCCGGCGGTCTTTTGATGGCTTTGGACAACGTGCTGGCTTCACCTGGTCTGTTTGGGCCAAAGTCAGTCATTCAGATGTACCCTTCGCTCAAGGGCATTGAGTCAATGGTCAACGTAATGTCGGCAGCGCCGTTTACGTTCCTGCCAATTCTGGTTGGGATTTCTGGTGCCAAGCGGTTTGGTGCCAACCCATTCTTGGGTGCGGTTGTTGGTATGATGATGACCTCACCGCTGCTGCAGGCGGGGCACTTCTGGAACGTCTTTGGTCTGCACGTTTCAATGCAGCCTTACACGGGCCAGGTTATTCCGGCGCTGGCTGCAGTTTGGCTGCTGTCGATCTTTGAAAAGTGGTTCCACAAGAAGCTGCCAAGCGCGGTTGACTTCACGTTTACGCCGCTGCTGTCGATTCTGTTGACTGGTTTTCTGACGTTTACCATTGTGGGTCCGGTTATGCGGGATCTTTCCGACTGGATCACGGCTGCGATTGTTTGGATCTACAACACGCTTGGCTGGGTCGGAACTGGTATCTTTGGTGCCTTCTACTCACCAATCGTTTTGACGGGTCTGCACCAAAGCTTCCCAGCCATCGAAACGCAATTAATCTCGGCCTTTAAGTCGGGAACTGGCTACGGTGACTTCATCTTTGTCGTTGCTTCCATGGCTAACGTTGCGCAAGGGGCTGCGACGACGGCGGTCTACTTCCTGACCAAGAACAAGAAGATGAAGGGTCTTTCCAGCTCAGCCGCTGTTTCAGCACTGTTGGGGATTACTGAACCGGCAATCTTCGGGGTTAACCTGAAATTGAAGTTCCCATTCTTCTGTGCTTTGATTGGCTCATGTGTTGCCAGTGCATTGGCCGGTATGTTCCACGTTATTGCCGTATCGCTTGGCTCGGCTGGTTTCATTGGCTTCCTTTCGATCAATGCCAAGTCGATTCCGCTTTACGTCCTTTGTGAGCTGATCAGTTTTGCCATTGCATTCTGTGTCACGTTCTTCTATGGCAAGGCCCACCGCAACCTGATCGATCCAGTTACCGAAGCTGAGGCTGATGCTGAAGCCAAGGCAGTTGAGGTTCAGGCTGAGGCAACGGCTGCTGAGCCTGCTGGTGCCGTTAAGAGTGAAGAAGTGCTGAGCCCAGTTGATGGCAAGGTAGAAGATCTGTCCAAGGTTAAAGATGAAGTCTTCTCCCAAAAGATGATGGGTGATGGCGCGGCTGTCGTACCAAGCGATGGCACCATCTACTCACCGGTTGATGGTAAGATTACCGTTGCTTATGCTACTAAGCATGCATATGGCATTACGTCTGATGATGGGGCCGAAATTTTGATCCACGTTGGTCTGGACACGGTTAATCTGAAAGGCGAACACTTCACCAGTGCAGTTGAGCAAGGCCAAACCGTTAAGCGCGGTGACAAGCTGGGGACGGTTGACCTCAAGGCTGTTGAAGCGGCTGGCTACGATACTACGGTAATGGTCGTTGTAACCAATACGGCCAGCTACGCCAAGGTTGAACACGTTGCAGAAGGCGAGATCAAGCACGGTGAAAAGCTGATTGAAGTTGCCAAATAAAACATCTTTGCATTAATGCTAAAACCGCTCGATGACTGGGAATCGGGCGGTTTTTGATTTGCTTGGCAGCTTTGGCAATTGGGATCAGCATCGCGGCGGTCCAGAATGTCTGGTGGCATAATCCTGGTCACGGCTAAGAATCTAAGCAAGGCAGATAATTCGGAGTCGCGTAGTCAGTCAAGCATCTGATCTTCATCAAGAAGCGCTCGTCCGTCAGTTGTAAAAGTCGTCATCAAACGATAGTGGTGGCATTATACAAAAATTCCTGCATGGTTTTAGATGATCAAAGACGATTACCTACTATTGGTGAAAAAGCGATGCATAGTAGGTAAAAATTAATGTATATCAAGTTAGGGGAGCTTAACATTACCTACTATTAACTAAAAATCCCCTAATCGTAGGTAATTCACAAAGGTGGTCTGACCCAATCAACCCTAGAATATACATTATTACCTACGATTTGAAGAAAAACTGTCAAAAGTAGGTAAAGTTGGATTGGTCGAATATACAGCTGCCTACTATGGGTGAAAAAACAAGGTAAAGTAGGTAAGCTCAGTATGATCAGCAGTTCAAAGATCCAATTCTTTCACGAAGTTGGTCGTCTGACAGTCACGATAAGCCAGTAAGCTGTCATTTTGATCCTAACGATAAAATATCGGCTGTTTTAATTATGTTTGGCTGATGTTGGTTGACTACTGCTGCGTCAATGGACTTGAACTTCTAGTTTGCAAAATGGTTTTGGGAATCCAGCTGCTGTTGAAATTATCGTTGAGGTTAATGGAGCTTGGCTGCCGGAGCTGTTTTTTCGTTTCCGATTTCTGCGGAGCGTACGGCATATCAATAGATGTCAAGCAGACCAGCTGTTGTCTCAAAATTTTTCATCGTGATAAAAACGTTGATCAATATCAGATCGTGTTAATCCAAAATAATGATAGAATTAGATATAAATTGATTTTCTATATTAGCAGGAGGAAAACATGACCTATCCACAATTGAACCTGGCAGATGCCAATGGACCTAAAGCAACCATCAAGACCAATCATGGTGACGTAACCATTCAGCTGTTCCCAGATCAGGCACCCAAGACGGTTGAGAACTTCATTACGCTGGCCAAGCAGGGCTACTATGATGGGGTAACGTTCCATCGGGTGATTCCCGAATTCATGATTCAAGGCGGTGATCCAACCGGGACTGGAGCTGGCGGGCAAAGCAGCTTCGGCGCACCGTTTGAAGATGAATTCAGCCGGGAGCTTTTTAACTTCAATGGCGCGCTGTCAATGGCCAATGCTGGTCCTAATACCAACGGCAGCCAATTCTTTATCGTCAGTGCTACACAGGTACCTGGCAATATGATTGGTCAAATGAAGCAGCTGGGCTGGCCGGCCGAAGTCGTAGCCAATTACGAAAAGAATGGTGGCACGCCATGGCTTGATGGGCACCATACCGTCTTTGGCCAGGTAATCAGCGGCATGGACGTGGTTGATGAGATCAGCCGGGTTGCTCGTGATGCTGCTGACAAGCCCAAAGAAGACGTTGTAATGACGACGGTTGAAATTACTGAAGAATGATATAGATACAATACTGCTAACGGCTTGCTTGAGCTGATTAGCAGTATTTTTTATTGCTGCTGATTAACTTTTAAATGTAAAATGCCTAATTGATCAATCAAGCGAAAAATTTTTAGTTTTTTTGAAATTAATTAAAGATTGTGCAAAAGTTTCAAAAAATTAAAACAGCTTAGGAAAGGCATTTTAATGGGGGATTATAAGGAATTCTTATAAGCTCTATTTGTTTTGACTATATCTAATTATGCGGAGTAAAGTTGACATCGTAAAAAAGCAACAACGCTTACATCACTTTATTTATATCGCATGTTGAATTCAATTGGAGGTTTTAATATGCCAGAATTTCGTACTGAAGAAGATACTCTAGGTCCAGTTCAAATCCCTGCTGATGCTTTGTGGGGCCCTCAAACTGAACGGAGCCGTCACAACTTCCCAACTGGCCAATACATGCCAATCGCCATCATTCGTGCACTGCTGAACATTAAAAAGGCAGCTGCTCAAGCCAACATGGAAACCAATGCTATTTCGGAAGAAAAGGGCAGCCTGATCGTTAAAGCCGTTGACGAACTGCTTGCCTTAAGCGATGAAGATCTGCGCAAGGACTTCCCATTGAAGGTCTACCAAACCGGTTCTGGTACGCAGACCAACATGAATACTAATGAAGTCGTTGCTCACAAGGCTATGCAGATCAACCCTGACGTAGAGATCCTGCCTAACGATGACGTCAACAAGGGTCAAAGCTCAAACGACACGTTCCCAACGGCAATGAACGTCGTAGCCTTGGAAGCCTTGGATAAGCTGAAGCCAGCCGTACAGCACCTGATTGACGAACTGAAGATCAAGCAGGACAAGTACTGGGAAACGGTTAAGGTTGGCCGGACTCACCTGCAGGATGCCGTTCCATTGACTTTTGGCCAAGAAGTCTCTGGCTATGTGGCTGCGCTTGAACATGACCTGAAGTACATTGAACAGCTCGAACCAACGCTGGAAGAACTGGCAATTGGTGGTACGGCTGTTGGTACTGGTCTGAACGCCGCTGAAGGCATGCCTGAAAAGATCGCTGAAAAGCTCAGCCAGGCATATGGTCTGAAGCTGACTGCCAAGAGCAACAAGTTCTACGGCCTGTCGCACCACTCTGGTCTTAACGTGGTTCACGGGGCCTTGAAGACGCTGGCAGCTGACATGTTCAAGATTGCCCAAGACATCCGGTTCCTGGCTTCTGGTCCACGGGCTGGCTATGGCGAACTGCACATTCCTGCCAACGAACCAGGCTCTTCAATCATGCCCGGCAAGGTTAACCCAACTCAAGCTGAAGCCGTTACGATGGCTGCTCTGCGGGTCTTTGGCAATGATGTGGTCGTTTCAACTGCCTCCTCACAAGGCAACTTTGAAATGAACGTCTTCAAGCCGGTTATGATCGATGCATTCTTGGAATCTGCCGACCTGCTGACGGGTACGACGATGGGCTTTGCCGACAAGATGATTCATGGCTTAACGGTTAACGAAAAGCGGATGAAGGAACTGCTGGACAACTCGCTGATGACCGTGACGGCACTTTCTCCACACATCGGCTACCATGACAGTGCCAAGATTGCTCAAGCCGCTGACAAGGCCGGCAGCACGCTGAAGGAAGCTGCCTTGAAGTCTGGCAAGGTTACTGAAGAACAATATGACGAATGGATGGATCCGCTGAAGATGACCAACGCTGATCGTCATGACTACGAAGACTAATCAAAGGAGCTGCAAAATGGCACAATTTCAAACCACGCCAGTCAGTCAACTGGCAGACAGCTATGATGCGGTAATCGTTGGTTCTGGTGGTACCGGTCTGGCAACTGCAATTCAAGCCCATGAACTGGGAATGAACGTAGCCGTACTGGAAAAAGAAGAACAGCTTGGCGGTAATACCAACCGAGCATCTTCTGGGATGAACGCCGCCGAGACCAACGTTCAGCTCAAGCATGGCATTATTGACAACATCAATGACTTCTACCGGGAAACCTACAAAGACGGTGGCAAGCTCAATGATAAGGATATGCTGGGATTCTTCGTCGTTCACTCGCCACTGGCAATCGACTGGCTGGCTGATCATGGCATCAAGCTGGAAGACGTTACGATTACTGGCGGGATGTCTAAAAAACGGACGCACCGCCCAGCTTCCATGGCGCCAATTGGTGGATTCCTGGTTAAGAGCCTGCTGGATGTAGCGGCTCAAGAAAAGATTCCGGTCTTCAACAAGGTCAAGGTCGAAAAACTGGTCAAAAACGATCAAGGCGCAGTTGCCGGCGTAGTTGCCAGTGTTGATGGTCAAACCAAGCAGATCAATGCCAAGGCCGTCTTACTGGCAACTGGTGGCTTTGGTGCCTCCAAGGAATACATCAAGCGCTACCGTCCAGATCTGGCCGACTACAAGACGACTAATCAGCCAGGTGCAACCGGTGATGGCTTGAAGCTGGCTGAAGAGGTTGGCGCTCAGCTGACGCAGATGAATTTCGTTCAGGTTCACCCAACCGTTCAGCAAGACAATCCACATGTCTACCTGATTGGTGAAGCCGTTCGTGGTGAAGGGGCAATCCTGGTTAACTTCCAAGGCAAGCGTTTCGTCAACGAGCTGAATACGCGTAAGATCGTCTCAGAAACGATTACCGCTCTGCCAGAACACAGTGCCTATCTGATCTTTGACCAAGGCGTGCGCGATCATGCCAAGGCCATTGAGTTCTACGACAAGGTTGGTCTGGTCGTTCATGGCGACACGATTGAGGATCTGGCTAAGAACCTGAAGATGGATCCAGCTGTCTTGAAGAATACGGTTGAAACTTGGAACCAGGCTGTCAAAGCTGGCAACGACAAGGAATTTGGCCGGACGACGGGGATGGATCGCGATTTGTCCAAGCCAGGCTACTTTGCCATTCATATCGCACCTGCCATTCACTACACGATGGGTGGAATTCACATCAATACCAAGACGCAGGTACTTGATGGCAATGGTGACGTTATTCCTGGCCTGTATGCAGCTGGTGAGGTTTCTGGCGGTCTGCACGGCAACAACCGGGTCGGTGGCAACTCAATCGCTGAAACGATCATCTTTGGTCGTCAAGCAGGTCAACAAGTAACGGTTTATGCTCGCGAACATTAATTTTCTGCTTTGAGTAGCGTACGCGGGTCTGAATAAATTAATATGCGACAGGGTTGGTAGGATGTTGCCCTGTCGTATTCTTAGCCATTATTTTGTTGAAATTATCACAAGAAGCGTGTACAATACTAAAATTTGTTGGAAAATTTTGAAAATAGTGCTGTAAGTGCTGTTTCAGTCGAGTAGAGAGGAAAATCAGATATGTCAAAAGTTATGCTGGTTGGCGATGGTGCAGTTGGTTCTGCTTTTGCCAACGATTTACTGCAACACGTTAGTTTAGATGAATTGATCATTGTTGATCGTAAGACGCAAAAAGCGGCCGGCGATGCAATGGATCTGGAAGACCTGGCCATGTTCGATGGGACGACGGTGGTTCGTGCTGGCAAGTATGAAGATGCAGCCGATACCGACGTTGTAGTCATCACGGCAGGTATTCCGCGCAAGCCCGGCGAGAGTCGTTTAGACCTGGTCAACAAAAACGTTGGCATTTTAAAGACGATCATCGACCCAATCGTTAACAGCGGCTTTAAGGGAATCTTTGTCGTTGCTTCCAACCCAGTTGATATTTTGACGACGCTGACGCAGCGGATCTCTGGTTTTCCAAAGAACCGGGTTATCGGTACGGGGACCTCGCTTGATACGGCCAGACTGCGAGTAGCGCTTGCCAAACGCTGTCATGTGCCTGTACGCGAAATCAGCGTTGACGTATTAGGCGAGCATGGTGATACGTCGTTTGCCAACTTTGATGAAGCGACGATTGCCGGCAAGCCTTTAAAAGAGTTTGCTGATGTCAGTGATGAAGAGCTTGCAGAAATGCAGTCTGGGGTCAAGAAAAAAGGTGGTGCGATTATTCGTTCCAAAGGTGCTACCTATTATGGCGTTGCCCGCTGTCTGTCTTTGATTTGTGAGGCCATCATCTTCAATCGTTCAATCGTTTTGCCATTATCGGCGCCTTTGAATGGTCAGTATGGCATCAATGATCTGTACTTAGGGACACCGGCTTCCGTTAACCGGACTGGAATTCGTTATGTCATTGAAACGCCGCTTTCAAAACGCGAGGTAGCGGCAATGCAGTATTCTGCCGCCAAGATGAAAGAAGTTTTGGATGGCGTTGAGCTTTAGATTAGGATTTTGAGACAACCTTTTTGGAGGAAATATCACAATGGGTTTAGCAAAAGTTAAGTATAAGGGCTTTATTGCCCCATTAATTATCGGGCTGCTGATCTGGTTCACGGCTCCAGTTCGGCCAGCCGGCGTTTCAGTTGCTGCCTGGCATATGATGGCGATCTTTATTGCGACGATTGCTGCCTGCATTACGCAGCCGCTGCCAATTGCTGCCGTAACGCTGATCGGCTTTACTGTCATGGTACTGACCAAGCTGGTACCAATGGACGATGCACTGACGGCCTTCAGCAATTCTTCTTCCTGGCTGATTGCCATGGCCTTTATGTTGGCACGGGGGATCATTAAGACTGGTCTGGGTCACCGGATTGCCCTGTATCTGATCAAAGCCTTTGGTAAAAAGACGCTTGGTCTGGCTTATGCCGTTGGGGGAATCGATCTGATCACGGCGCCAGCTACGCCTTCCAACACGGCCCGTGCCGGTGGGATCGTTTACCCACTGGTTGAATCCTTGGCCAAGACGTTTGGTTCCGAACCAAATGACGATTCACGCAAAAAAATCGGGGCGTTCCTGACGTTCTCTGAATTTAACAGCAACATCATCACTTCGGCTATGTTTATGACGGCCCTGGCACCTAACCTGGTTATCGTTGCCTTGGCTAAGACGATGAAGATTCATATTACCTGGCTGGGCTGGTTTACGGCTAGTGTCGTACCTTGTCTGCTGCTGTTTATCCTGGTGCCATTCGTGATCTATAAGATGTATCCGCCTGAGATCAAAGAAACGCCAAATGCTCGTGAATGGGCTGACAAGAGCCTGCGCGAAATGGGACCAATGAAAGTTTCTGAAAAGATCATGGCAGGCGTCTTCATCTTAACGATCGTTTTGTGGATGATGTCCAACACCTTGGGCATTGAAGCTTCATTCGTTGCTTTCTTGGCAATCTCACTGCTGCTGATCTTTGGGGTTTTGACTACTAAGGATCTGCTGAGTGAAACAGGTGCCTGGAACGTTTTGATTTGGCTTTCAATTCTGGTCTTCATGGCAGGCGAGCTTTCTGAAATGGGTCTGATCAAGTGGCTGTCTAAGTCAATTGCTAGCGGTCTGCACGGTATGAACTGGGTTGCAGTTCTGGCAATTCTGATGATCATCTATTTCTACGCTCACTATCTTTTTGCCAGTGCCACGGCACACGTTACGGCTTTGTACGCTCCGTTTGTCGGAGTTGCCGTTTCGGCGGGGGCACCAGTTATGCTGGCGGCAATGATGCTGGCATTCTGTTCTTCAATCATGGCTTCGACCACTCACTATGCCAACGGTCCTGCTTCCATTTTGGCAAGCTCCGGTTATGTTAAGCAGGGTGAATGGTGGCGCATGAGCTTTGTCTTGGGTCTGCTTTATCTGGTAGTCTTCTTGACGGTAGCACCTCTTTGGATGAAAGTTATCGGCATGTGGTAGACATGCAAAAAAGCGATCCGGTTGGGGTCGCTTTTTTTGCATCGAAAGGAAAGATTATGAAATTTATTACATCAGATCACGTACGTCTGGATTATGAGGATGAAGGAACTGGCTATCCGGTTATATTGGTCAGTGGATTGGGAATGTGCAAGGAAATCTGGCGGCCGACCAAGGAATTTTTGCTGCAAAACGGCTATCGGGTGGTTACTTTTGATGCACGCAATCAAGGCGCCTCTGAACATACTTTTAAGGGTGCGCGCATCTCGCGGCATGCAATCGATGTTTATGAATTGCTGCAGAGTCTGTCGATTGAGCATTGCTTAGCCGTGGGGCATTCAATGGGCGCTTCGACGATGTTTGGCTATGTCTCATTGTTTGGCCGTGGTCAGTTGGATGGCCTGATTGATATTGACCAAAGCCCTAAGATGATTAATGACGAGACGTGGCATTATGGCTTTAAGGACCTGACCTGGGATGAATTCCCGGCAGCACTGAAAATGCCGCTTGGCCGCGCTACTGCCGTCAAGATTGACGAGGCTACGGTTAATGCCGTTCGTCAGGCCAATACCCTGCATCCGTATGACCAAAGCGCCAATTTTAATTTTGCGATTGACCATGCCTTCCAGGACTGGCGCGATATCGTTGCTTTGATGCCGGTACCATTTTTGGCGGTTGCTGGTGAAAAGTCGCCATACTTTAATCCTGATTTTCTGCAGGCCATTCAGATCCTAAATGAAAAAGCGCAGACACAGGTTGTTGCCAATGCCGGTCATGCCGTAATGGCAGAACAGCCAGCTGCCTTCAACCAGATTTTAGATCGTTTTGCGATGAGCGTTCAGTCATAAAAAAAACGTCGCCTACAGCAGACGACGCATAAAGATCAGTTGTTGTCCAATTCCAGCAGGACTCGGTTGGCTACGGCCTCATTGGTAATAATGTCGGTTAAGAGACTGCCGCGTAAGGCTCCCAGCATGGCGCGGGCCTTAAACTTGCTTTTAACGACGCCAATCCGGCAAGGTACCTCTAAAAGTGCGGCTACGGAGGCACCAAATAGTTTGTCGCTCTTTGGCGTTAGAATCTGACCATCAATGTTGTAGGGGCGACCGTAAAGCATACCGACGATTTCTTGACGATCAACGTTTTCGAAAATTTCGTTAAGACTTTGATGCCAGACCCGAATGCTGTTGACTGAGTCGATCGTGCCAATACCGGTAAAAAGCATGTCCATCTTACCGCACTGTTCAAAGACGTTAGCCATGGCTGGTTCATTTTTAAGCTGTTCTCTGACGGTGTCATTGAGAATGTAAAGTGGAGCTGGAATGGTCAGGTAACTGGATCCATACTTGGCAGCAGCGCGCTGAACCAATGGTGTTGCACCGATTGCTGAGCTGTACTTGAGATTGTCGCCCATAAACTGGGTAAAGATCAGGTCATCACGGACGTCGGTTTGGAAACGATTGATGATGTTCATCAGCGTTCCGCCCCAGCTGACGCCAACGATTTCGCTGCCTTTAATATGGCGCTGAATCTCCGCCGCGGCAAAGTCGATGATGTTTTCGATATCAGCGTTGGTCGTGGCGGCGTCTTTGATGATCATCGTGTTGGTATGCGGAAAGAGCTCTGCAAAACGAGTCTCTAATTCAGTGTTGCGATCGATTGGTGAATTGATGGTGATTCTAACGATGCCAGCCGCGCGTGCCTCATTTAAAGCCTTGGTAATCAGATAACGGCTTAATTGGTATTTTTCCGACAGTTGGGTGATGGTCAGCTGGCCGAGATAATAGTCACGGGCAATATCTGCCAGTTGTCCTTGCTGTGTGATGTCGTTCATGTTAATGATCCTTCTTTCTAAAGACGATTCTGAATCTCTTTTTTAATAATAGCAAACTTTTTTAATTTTGAAAAAATATTATAACTATTTGAAAAAGTTAAAAAGGGAGAGTAAAATTACTGATGAGAGATTTGAAATAATAGATGAGTTTGAGAATTTGATAACTTGAAGGGATGATTAGATGACTTCAGAAGAAGATGCTATTCTTCGTCTGCATCAAGCCCATACCGGGATGCTGGACATTAAAACTGATTTTGACATTGAGGACCGAGCAGACCTGCAAAAGGCTTATACGCCCGGGGTAGCGGTCTTATCAAGAATGATTGCCGAAAAGCCGGAACTCAAAGACAAGTTTACGGTCAGCGGCAAACTGGTTGCCTTGATTACTGATGGGACTGCCGTACTGGGACTGGGTAACGTCGGCCCGGCTGCCGGCCTGCCGGTTATTGAAGGGAAAGCCTTGCTGTACAAGGATCTGGCCAATATCAACGCCATTCCGCTGGCAGTTGATCAAGTCAGCCCAAAAGAAATCATCAAGACGATCAAAAACATCTCGCTATCGTTTGCTGGTATTCATCTTGAAGATATTGCCGCACCGCGCTGTTTTGAAATTGAAAATGCCCTGAGCGAAGAGCTGGACATACCAGTCTATCATGACGATCAAGAAGGCAGTGCCATTGTGGTTTTAGCTGGTTTGATCAATGCTGCCAAGGTCGTTGGCAAAAAGCTGACGGATCTGCGCGTCGTAATCAATGGTATTGGTGCCTCTGGACTGGCAACGGCGCGCCTGCTGTATGCGGCCGGCATCAAGCACTTAACGCTGGTTGACGTTCACGGCGTCATTACCAGTGAGGATTACCGCGCCAATGATTATCAGCGTGTATTTGCCGCTAAGCTGGGAACGCCGCAAAGGATGGAAAATCAAAATATTCATGATGCCATCAAGGGACAGGATGCCTTTATCGGACTTTCAACCGGCAATGTCATCAATCGTCATGACGTCAAGCAGATGAATGAGCAGCCAATCATCTTTGCTCTGGCAAATCCGCATCAGGAAATTGCACCTGAAAAAGCTAAGGAAGCCGGGGCAGCCGTAATTGCTACTGGATCTAGCCAATACCCTAATCAGGTCAATAACATTCTGGCTTTTCCCGGACTGTTCAAAGGCTTATTGGCCAGCGGCTTGAAAAAGGTTGACATGGATCTGCAAAAAGCGGTTGCTCAGGCACTGGCCAGCGTGGTTGCGGAACCGACTGCTGAGAATATCGTTCCCAGCGTCTTTGATGAGCGCGTCGTCCCAACCGTAGCAAAAGCGGTTGTTGATTATGCCAGTCAATCAAAATAAAAAGGAGTCGTCCTATGGAAAATCACATTGTTGATCTGCATCTGAGTGATCGAGCTACCCGGCAGAAATGGCAGCAGTTTTTGGAATCGTTGGGAATTCATAACTTTTCGGATGCTGAGGTCGACAAGATCGATTTTACTCTGGGACTGCTTGATGAACAAGGCCAGTTGGTTGGTACGGGATCAGCTGCCGGCAATGTCTTGAAATACATTGGCGTCTGCAACAAAGAAGCCGTGCCGGGAGCCAGGTTCAATGCTATTGTCAGTGCCTTGACGAATCGACTCTTTCAAGAACATCGCTTTCATTTGTTTGTCTTTACTAAGGCCAGATATTCCGCAAGCTTTCAGCACCTCGGCTTTAAGGAACTGGCTCATTCGGATGTTGCCGCCTTTTTGGAAACCGGCGATCCGAACGTTGATGATTATTTAGCCGCTGTTCCGCGTGTGGACGGACAAGCGACTAAAAAAGTGGCGGGCATCGTTATGAATGCCAACCCCTTTACCAATGGTCATCGCTACTTGGTCGAGCAGGCAGCTAAAGAAAACGATCTGGTCTATGTCTTTTTAGTCAATACGGATCTGTCGCTGTTTAAGACCAGTGAACGATTCGAACTGGTAAAAGCGGGGACGGCTGATCTAAAAAACGTTATTGTCGTTGACGGTGGCGATTATATGGTCAGCTATGCCACTTTCCCAGCCTACTTTTTGGAATCAGCCGACCAGACGATTCGCTACCAGACAACTTTAGATGCCCGCGTCTTTCGCGATACGATCGCACCGGCACTCAATATAAAGACGCGTTATGTTGGCAGCGAACCGTTATCACGGACGACTGGAATCTATAATCAAGTTTTGCAGCAGGAACTGCCGCCTAAAGTTGCGTTAAAGATTATTGAGCGCAAGACGGCAACTAATGGAAATTATATTACCGCGACCGAGGTACGCAAATGCATCAAGGATGACAATCTCGATGCCATCGTGGGGCTCGTCCCAGCAACGACGCAGAAGTTCGTTGAAGACCATGTTACGATACTTCAAGAGCGGATCAAGGAAGGAATGAACATCAATGGAAATTAAGGAAACCGCAGTAGCTGGTACCTTGGAATCATCTGATATTCAAATCATGCTGTCCAAGGGTACGGATGGCATTGCGATTGATTTGGAATCAGACGTTGCCAAGCAGTTTGGCACCCAGATCAAGAAGGTCATCACTGAAACGCTGACGGCAATGGGAATTCAAAACGCTAAGGTTAAGGCCGTTGACAAGGGCGCCTTGGATTGTGTAATCAAGGCCCGCACGATTGCCGCTGCGCAACGTGCTGCCAAGACGACTGATGAACCTGCATGGGAGGTATTGTAAGCATGGCTGAAATTAAAGAACGCTTGCGCCGGACGATGATGTTCGTACCTGGCAACAACCCAGCAATGGTTAAGGATGCTGGTATCTATGGTGCCGACTCCATCATGTTCGACTTGGAAGATGCCGTTTCAATGGCTGAAAAAGATGCTGCTCGTGACCTGGTTTACGAAGCTTTGCAAACGCAGGACTATGGCGACGCGGAACTGGTTGTCCGGGTCAATGGTCAAGACACGCCATACTATGCTAATGACGTTCGGGCCATGGTTAAGGCTGGGATCGACGTTGTCCGGCTGCCAAAAGCAGAAGATGCCGAAATGGTCAAGAAGCTGGATGCTGACATCACGGCTGCCGAAAAAGAATTTGGCCGTGAAGAAGGCTCAACGATGCTGATGGCTGCCATTGAAAGCGCCAAGGGGGTTATCAACGCCTACCAAATCGCTTCGGCATCTGATCGGATGATGGGAATTGCGCTGTCTGCCGAAGACTACACGACTGACATGAAGACGCACCGCTACCCAGATGGTGCCGAACTTGAATTTGCCCGCAACATGGTTCTGCATGCTGCCCGGGCGGCTGGCGTAGCTGCCTTTGACACGGTCTTCACCAACATGAACGACACGGAAGGCTTCTATCGCGAAACTGAATACATTCACCAGCTTGGCTTTGACGGCAAGTCACTGGTCAACCCACGTCAAATTCCAATGGTTAACAAGGTTTACGAACCAACCAAGAAGGAAATCGAAAACGCCAAGAACGTTGAAAATGCCATCAAGGAAGCCAAACTCAAGGGTTCTGGCGTTATTTCCATGAACGGTCAAATGGTCGACCGTCCAGTTGTGCTGCGTGCTGAACGGGTTATGCGCCTGGCAAAGGCATCCAACCTGATTGACGAGGAGGGAAACTACATTGAAAAATAATGTAAATCGCGAACTGCCAGAAGATCTGATGAAGCAGCTCGACTACAAGCCATTTGAAACTACCGAAATCGGCCATCCCGAGGTTCAACGGGTTGCGCCTAAGGTTACTGTAACGACTGGTGACGACAAGGTTGTTGAATCACTGGAAGACGTTGTTAAAAAGACCGTTAAAGACGGCATGACGATTTCTTTCCACCACCACTTCCGTAACGGTGACTTTGTCTTCAATCAAGTAATGGACATCATCTTGAAGCTGGGGATCAAGGACCTGACGCTGGCACCATCCTCGTTGACTGGTGTCATGAATGACAAGGTGATTGAAGCCATCAAGGCAGGTACGATTACCAACATTACCAGTTCAGGAATGCGTGGCTCTTTGGGCGACTTTGTATCTCATGGTGGCTTAAAGAACCCAGTTATCTTCCGTTCACATGGTAACCGGGCGCGTTCAATCGAAAACGGCAATATCAAGATCGACGTTGCTTTCCTGGGGGTACCAAACTCAGATGCGCTGGGTAACGCTAATGGGATGAATGGGGATGCCGTCTTTGGCTCATTGGGCTATGCTTTGATGGATGCTCAATATGCTGACAAGGTCGTCTTGTTGACTGACAACATTGTCGACTACCCTAACACGCCAGCTTCAATCAAGCAGACGCAGGTTGACTACGTTGTTAAGGTTGACAAGGTGGGTGACCCTGACAAGATCGGTTCTGGAGCTACTCGTTTCACTAAGGACCCTAAGGAATTGAAGATCGCCTCAATGGTAAACGACGTGATCGTCAACTCACCATACTTCAAGGATGGCTTCTCCTTCCAAACTGGTTCTGGTGGTGCAGCCCTGGCCGTTACGCGATTCCTGCGTCAATCCATGATCGATGCCGGCATCACGGCTTCATTTGCTCTGGGTGGGATTACCTCGCCAACGGTTAAGCTGCTTGAAGAAGGCCTGGTCAAGAAGGTAATGGACGTTCAAGACTTTGACAAGGGTGCGGCTGCTTCCATGAAGAACAACCAAAACCAACAAGAAATTGATGCTTCCTGGTATGCTGATCCTGACAACAAGGGGGCCATGGTTGACCAGCTTGACGTTGCCATTTTATCTGCTCTGGAAATCGACACCAACTTCAACGTTAACGTTATGACGGGTTCTGATGGCGTGATTCGTGGGGCGATTGGTGGTCACCAGGATGCTGCTACCTCTAAGCTGACGATCATCTCGGCTCCATTGGTTCGTGGTCGGATTGCTACGGTTGTTCCAGATGTAACGACGGTAGTTACGCCAGGCGAATCCGTTGACGTACTGGTTACTGAATACGGGATTGCCATCAACCCTCGTCGCAAGGACCTGCAGGATGCCTTGAGCAATGTTCCTGGTCTGCCAGTCTACGATATTCATGATCTGCAAAAGCTGGCTGAATCCAAGGTTGGCAAGCCAGAACCACTGCAGTTTACTGATCGGACGGTGGCACTGGTTGAATACCGTGATGGAACGATTATTGACACGATCAAGCAGGTTAAGGACTAGTTAGTCTAAACTGATTAAAATTTTAAAAACCGCGGCTGGCATTTAAAATCAGTCGCGGTTTTTTACCAAAATTGAGGATATGATTTATGGAACAGACAAGCGCTAAGCTGGTTAATGATGCAATTAGAGCAATGATTTATGAAGTCTCTGTCAATCCCAAGCCTGGACTGGTGGATCCGGTATCTTCTGGCCCACACCCTGATATGGATGTATTCTTATTTATTGACAGTGCCCTTAGTTTGCATCATTATTTTGAACAAAGCGTTGATTTGGGAATGAATTTTACAGCGACTGATCTGACGCTTATGTTTAAAAAACTGCGAACTTTTGGGATTGAAGCCGAAAAGACGATGTTTAAGGCAACCAATGGCATTAATACGCATAAGGGCGCGGTTTTTTCGCTCGGTGTCCTGACGTGTGCCGAAGCTTACCGTATCAAGCATCCCCAGTTGGATCTGACCACGATCGTTAAACGGATGCTTAAAGGATTGACAGCCAGTGATTACGATATTGAAAAGCTGCATGCCAAGCCAGTTGAACAGCTGACGGCCGGTGAAAAAGAATTTCTGCGCTATGGCATCAAAGGTATTCGTGGTGAGGCTGAGGCTGGCTATCCAACCGTCATGCAGATTGGCGTGCCAGCACTGAAAAAAAGCCAGGGAACGACGATGCAGCGCTTGTTGGATACGTTTATGCATATCGTCGCGCAGACTGAGGACACTAATCTGATCAAACGGGCTGGTCGTCATGACGTTGTTGAAGAGGCTCATCAACAGGCAAAAAGATATTTAGAGCTGGGCGGTACGCAGACGCAGGCCGGCCGCGACTATCTGGCACGGCTCAATCAAGAATATCTGCTCAACAACTACAGTCTGGGCGGTTCGGCCGATCTGCTGATATTAACGATTTTTATTGGTCTGCGTCAAGGAATCTTACGGCCAGAAGCCATGCAATCTGAAGGGATGATTTGATGAATACGCGGGATCTGCAGTATTTTCAAGCATTGGTCAAGTATAAAAACTACACGCGCGTCGCCAAGGAATTCGGCGTCTCGCAGCCAACCGTTACTCAGGCGATCAAACGATTAGAAAAAGAATTTGATGCCCAATTAGTCTATACGGATCGTGCTCACCGGCAAAACATGATTACGCGCAGCGGTCAGCTTTTGGCGGCCAGTGCTAAGGCTATCAATGAACAGATCTCGCTGGCCCATCATTCGATTGATCTGGTTCAAGAACGGCAGATTCGCTTTGGCCTGCCGCCGATTATCGGTAAGCTTTTGGTAGCCAAGATTGCCAAGAAAGTACCAGGATCCATCATGCGGCGCGTTCGGATCTGTGAAGCCGGCTCCCAGAAACTGCTGTCCAAGCTGCTTAAAGGCGAAATTGACGTTGCCATGCTGGGGTCAGTGGCACCGCTGGATGAAGAAAAGGTCTATGTACAGCTCCTAACCAAACGTCCATACAGTATTATGGTCAGTGCCAAAAGTCCCATGGCACAGCGAAAAAAGATCAGTTTTAAGGAACTGGCCAATCAGCATTTCATTACCTATGACAAGCAGTACGTTCATGTGGCCGCAATGCGTTCCTACTTTGCCTATGCGCATATCAAGCCAACCGTAGCCGTCTACAAGGTACCTGATATTTCATGGGTTAAGGAATTGGTCAGAGAAAACGTGGGGATTGCCTTAATGGTCCGGGATGCCGCTAAAAATGAGACGGGCATCGTGCCCTTGGAGATTGACGATCCATTGCCAGAATGGTTCTATATCTCACTGGCAATTCGCAATGGCTACGTCCTTAGTGATGAAGAGCAGCACTTTGTAAAACTGCTGGGCCAAGTTGCTAAAGAAGACGAATAGTAAAGCTGAATGAGGCTTGGTATCTGAAATCGGATACTAGGCCTTTTTTTCATGACTGGTGACCATTAAAATAATTTTTTCGTCCAGGCAGCTTTAATCGTTTTATAATGATAAGAAGTTTGACAATTTTTGATATCCCGACTAAGGAGCGATTTAAACAATGAGAAAACTGCCGATCGAACAAGGCCAGCCCAAAAGCGATAATGAGGATCTCAGCAACTATCGTCATCATATGGCGATTCACTGGCATGACTTCTACAGCAGCGACAATGTAACCCCCGCCCAAAAAGCCAATTTGGTTGAGCGTTCGACAATTGTTGGGCGCATTGGCATCATGATGCTGGCTTGTGGCACGGGAGCCTGGCGAGTACGCGACTCGATGAACGTGGTCTCTCAAAAGCTCAATATGACCTGTTCGGCTGATATTGGTCTGGTTTCAATCGAATATACCTGTATGGACGCCAATAACAGCTATACCCAGGCTTTATCGCTGCCTAATACTGGAGTCAATACGACTAAGCTGAATGCGCTGGAAAGCTTTGTCAAGGAGTTTGACCAACGGGGCGATCACTGGACCGTTGGCGAGATTCACAAACGCTTGGACGTCATACACCGGATGAAAGGCAACTATTCGCCGCTGCAGGTTGGTCTGGCGGCGGCTTTAGCCTGCAGTGCCTTTGTCTTTTTGCTGGGCGGTGGACCAATTGAAATGATCTGTTCATTTTTTGGCGCTGGCATCGGCAATTACGTTCGGCGCAAGATGATTGACCGTAAGCTGACGCTGTTTGCCTGTCTCGCGACTTCGGTAGCCGTGGCCTGTGTAATCTATGTGATGGCCCTAAAGCTTTTAAACATGGGAATTTCGCTTAATCCGCGTCATGAAGCCGGCTATATTGGGGCCATGCTGTTTGTGATTCCTGGTTTTCCATTCATTACCAGCGGCTTGGATCTTTCTAAGCTTGACATGCGTTCTGGTTTGGAAAGACTGGCCTATGCCGTGATGATCATTATCGTGGCTACCTTAGTCGGTTGGCTGGTTGCCATGCTGGTGCATCTCAAGCCAGAAAACTTTGAACCCTTGGCACTTTCGCCACTGATGCTCTTTTTACTGCGGCTGCCGGCCAGCTTTTGCGGGGTTTTCGGCTTTTCGATCATGTTTAATTCCACGCCTAAAATGGCAGCCACAGCAGGTGTAATCGGCGCAATTGCCAATACGCTGCGGCTCGAACTGGTTGACTATAACGTAATGCCAGCAGGTGCGGCCGCGTTCTTAGGGGCGTTGACGGCAGGAATCCTGGCCTCGTTTGTTCGTGATCGGCTTGGCTATCCGCGAATCTCTTTAACGGTACCGGCAATCGTGATCATGGTGCCTGGACTTTACCTTTATCGGGCCATGTATAATATGGGGCTCACGTCGATCAGCGTTGGTGCCTTATGGATTACCAAAGCACTTTTGATTATCGTTTTCTTGCCGCTAGGGCTGATCGCGGCACGGATTTTGGGTGATCCGAAGTGGCGTCATACCAGTTAGTAATACCAAAGATTTCTGTTATTATAATTGATAACCGAAATCTTTTTTATTTATGAAGGTGAAATCATGCTTATTGAGTATCCGCCATCACTGCTGCAGCAGGCTGAGGATTCATTAAAAGGTCATCATCTAACCGGATTTGTAGCCGGGCAGGGTCCCAAACATCCTAAGATTATGCTGATTGGCGAAGCGCCTGGAAGAGAGGAAGCCAAAACCGGCGTACCGTTCGTTGGTGCTTCTGGTAAAGAATTGATGAAGCTGATTGAAGAATATCTTCACATGACCAGAGAAGACGTCTATATTACCAGCGTGGTCAGAAGACGGCCTTATTCAATCAAAAGGGTCAAAGATAAGAAAACCGGTGCAATCGTTGAAAAAACGCCCAATCGAACCCCAACCAAGGCTGAGGTCTATGCCTATGCGCGTCCGTTTGACTGGGAGCTGGACCAGGTGAGACCAAAGATTTTAATGCCGCTGGGAAACACCAGCCTGCAGCGCTTATTAGGGCCAAGTGCGAAAATTGGCAGTCTGCATGGTCAGATCCTGCATTGTCCGATTCAAAGAGCAGCCAGTGATCATCAAGGCTATGTCATGAGCGATCAGAGCTATACGGTGATTCCAATGTATCATCCAGCAGCCTTTTTATATGCACGCAAGCTGGAGCCGATCGTTCGTCATGATTGGGAAGCAATTGCACAAAAGCTAGATCAGTTGGAAACCGATAAAATTTAAAAAAATCAAATAAAAGTTAGCGGCTGATTCGTGATAGGATTAAAGGCAAAGACAATAAGAAAGTGAATTTCAGTCTATGGATAGAAAAAATTTTGATCATCATATTTTAGCCGCAATGGCCGATAACCTGGGCAACAGCCTGCGCGAAATGGCACGTTGCGGACATTCGCGATCCAAAAGGGCTACCTTAACCGAGATGAGTATTCAGCTGTCAGGCTTCAAGCAGACTTTGGCTGATCCTCAAAAACGGCAGGAGCTGGTGACAAGCTGCCAGCGAGCCAATCGAGAGCCTTTAAAGATCCCAGCCGACGTTCAGTTCAGCGTTCCCGTGAAACTGGTGACAGCGCCTTACCCACTGATTTGGCTCAATCAGAATGCTCAAGCACGTAATCTGATCGTTTATCTTGCCGGGGGCGCGTTTATTCAGCGGCCGTTAAAAGGGCACTGGCAGTTTTTGAATCGTTTGGCAAAAGCAGCTGATGCCGAGATCGTGGTACCTGATTACCCATTGGCACCCGATCATGACTTTAAGGATGCCTATCAAGAGCTGCTTGATCTTTATAAATGGCTGTATGATCAGCGGCCAGTCAGCAGCATTATCCTAATGGGCGACTCATCGGGAGCAGGGCTGGCAGCTGGTTTCTGTGAAAATCTGGCACAGCAGGGGTTGCCGCAACCAGGTCGGCTGGTGCTGATTTCACCATGGCTGGATCTGCAGCTGGGGAACCCGTTGATCAAAAAATACGCAGCCAAGGACCGTCTGCTTGATCAAGAAGGCTTACGGGCGTTAGGAAAGCTGTGGGCTGGGCAGACCGATCTCCGCGATGCACGTCTCAGCCCTCTGAATGGCCCCGTGGATCAGCTGCGCAACGTTACGATCTACATCGGCACGCATGAGATCATGTATCCAGACGCTATTCACTTTACGCGGCGGCTAAAGGCAGCTGGCGTCAACACTAATACCGTGATTGGGCGTGGGATGTTTCATTCCTATCCATTGTATCCAATTCCAGAATCAGAGCACGTGATTATGGAGATGGCTCATGATTTTGATCAACAATAGGCTTATTTGGACTATCATAACTATGAGGTGATAAAAATGACAAAGACGGCAGCAGTAGTTTTTGCAGATGGCTGTGAAGAGATTGAAGGCTTAACGGTAGTCGACGTTTTGCGTCGTATGGGGGTAAAATGCGATATCGTAGGCGTCTTAGGATCGGAAATTCACGGAGCTCATCAGATTGATTTTAAGGCTGACAAGCTAATCAGTGATCAACTGTTGGATTATGATATCGTGGCCTTTCCTGGTGGGTATGGCAATGCGCAGACCTTACGCGATAATGACCAGTTGATGGCAATCATGCAGAAGCGTCAGTCGCTTGGCAAATGGTGTGCGGCAATGTGCGCAGCGCCGATTGCACTGGCACGCTATGGATTGCTGGATGGTCATGACTATACCTGCTATCCGGGAATTGAAAAAGAAACGCAGCAGTTGGCACCAAACGGTCATTTTAAAGAAGAACTTACGGTTACTGATCAAGCAGGCCACCTGGTTACCAGTCGTGGTCCGGCAACGGCATGGGCCTATGCATTTGCAATTGCTGAGGCACTGGGACTAGATACCAAGACAATTAAGCAGGATACGCTGTACGACTATCTTAAAGAAAACATCTAAAAAAAGATCCGGAGAATTACTCTCCGGATCTTTTTTACTTGATTACCAGCCCATTTCAGCAGCCTTAGCCGGCAGCGTAAGCTTGCCAGCTGCCAGCTCGCTAAAGGCTTGATCAATCATCGTAAAGGCCTGATCAAGCTGAGCCTCGGTAATTACCAAAGGCGGCTGGAAACGTAGAATATTGCCGCGCAGACTGATGATGATCGCACCCAGTTCAAAGATTCGATACATCAATTTAACCGTGGCATTAGTGTCGCCTTGACCGGTTGCCGGATCAATGATATCGATCCCGCCATCAAGACCATACATCCGCACATCGCCAATGAAGTCGAATTTTTCTTTTTCGGCCTCAAAGAATGTCTTGGCTTTTTGCCCCAGCTTAGCTGAGCGTTCCAACAGATGCTCTTCTTCAAAAACATCCAGCGTTGCGTTGGCAGCTGCCGTGGTAACTGGATTGCCGGCCGTCGTAAATAGATGTGCTGGCGCCCCAAGTGATTCCATGATTTCTTTGCGCCCAACCACGGCACTTAAAGGTAGACCGGATGCCAGCGACTTACCGACTGACATCAGATCAGGTTCAATCCCGTCAAAGTTTTGAATTGACCACCATTTACCAGTCCGCCCCATTCCTTGATTGATTTCATCAACTGCGAACAAGATGCCATGAGCTTTGGCAAAGTCATAGACTTTTTTCATAAAAGCAGGAGGTGTCTTGCAGATCCCACCATCGCCTTGAATAGCTTCCATCAAGATAACCGCGGTTTCTTCAGCCGGCAGGTAGGTTTCAAATGGCCGCATGAACTCACGGAAGAAACGGTCAACGAAGTGTTCTTCGCTTTCGTCGGGCTCGCGTTCCCAAGGAGAAGGGAAGGGGACCTTAACAACGCCCGGCAGCAGCGGTGCCATTTTACGACTCATGTTCATACTGATACTGGAAAGCGACATTGAGCCATAGGTAGACCCATGATAGGCACCAGTAAAGGCTACCAGATACTGGCGACCAGTGTAGGCCCGCGCAAACTTGATAATGGCATCGTTGGCGTCAGAGCCAGACAGTCCCCATGAAACCTCAACCGGACCGCTCATCGGTGCCAGTTTTGCCAGACGTGGCGCCAGGCGGGCTTCTTGAGTATTAGCGAAGTAGGCTGGCGTATACTGGATCAGCTTGGCCGCTTGATCCTGAATTGCCTTGACGACTTTAGGGTGGGCATGACCGGTGTTGGTTGAACTGGCACTGGCCAAAAGATCAATATAGTCATTGCCGTCAGCATCGGTGATCACCGCACCCTTGCCATGATCGATAACGATATCGTAATAGTTGATCCGGCCAGAAGAAGCAAACGCTTTGGCTTCTTCTTCCAACAGATGCTTGTTGTTACTGTCTGTCATTTTGACAGCCGCCCCCTTTTAAAGCTTACAACTAGTCCTTTTCCGTCTTGTTTAAGTAAGAATGACGAACGCCATAAGTAAAGTAGATTACCAGACCAAGCAGGAACCATACACCGGCATAGATCTTGGCATCAATGTCAAGTCCCCAGAACACGAACAGGGAAGCCAGGAAAGCTAAGCATGGCATTACTGGGTAGAATGGCATCTTAAAGGCTGGCGTTGGAATATCTTTACCTTCACGAGGGCGCAATGCATAGATCCCTAATGAAACAAACATAAAGGCGATCAGCGTCCCCGCAGAGATCAACTGTGATAAGAAGGCAAATGGGAACATGGCACCAATCAGGATGGCAATGATTGCCAAGGTCCAAAGGGCACGGTTGGGCCGGTTCTTTTCGTCCAACGTTCCTAAGAACTTAGGCAGCATGCCATCACGACCGAATGAATAGATCAAACGAGAACCAGCCATGGTCATCCCAATCAAAGCAGTGAACATCCCGACAACGGCAACGATTTGGACAACCGAAGCAACGACTGGGTGACCAATTGAACGCAGAGCCAGACCAACTGGTTCAGCAGAGTTGGCGTACTTTTGGTAAGGCAAAACCCCAACCAGAACCAAGGCTACGGCAACGAACAGAACCACGGCAATTGCCAGTGAGCCCAAGATCCCGCGTGGCATCGTCTTGCCAGGGTTGATGGCTTCGGCAGAGTTGGCGGCAATGGAGTCAAATCCGATGTAGGAAAGGAAGATCATCGAAACCCCAGCATAGATACCTTGCCAGCCACCAAAAGCACCATTAGAAGTCATCCGGTACTTAGGAATAAATGGAACGAAATTACTGTGCTTAACTGCAGTTGCACCAACGACGATGAACAGCAAAATTGCCAGCACCTTCAGCGTAACCAGTACGTTTTCAACACGGGCAGCATCCTTAACCCCTTGAGAAACCAAGATGGCAACCAATGCGATCACAATCAAAGAGATCAAGTCAACGACCCCACCACTGGTACCAAAAGCATTGGAAAGTGAAGCCGGCAGCTTGATGCCAATGTTGGCAAGCAGGGGCCGCAGGTTGGCAGAAAGACCAGAGCCGACAAAGGCCAAGGCGATAAAGTATTCAGCCAGCAGTGCCCAACCGGCAATCCAGCCGAAGAATTCGCCAAATACAACGGTGATCCATGAATAGGCCGAACCAGCAAATGGCATGGCAGCCGACATTTCAGCATATGCAAAGGCAACCAGACCAGCAACGACAGCCGCGATCACAAACGAGATGGCAACGGCTGGACCGGTATGCATGGCAGCAACCTCACCAGGTAAAGTAAAGATCGAAGTGGACACAATCGTCCCAACCCCTAAGGCCAAAAAGTCCCGTACGCGTAATGAGCGAATAAGGTGACTGTCCTTATCTTGGTAGACACTGGGGTCTTCTTTTCGAGTGATAGTTTTCCAAAATCCCATAAATCTTCCTCCTGAACTAAGTGAGACAATCCTAATTCTGCAAAAAGTTCCAATATGATTGCAACGCATCCAGACTTGGCGGGAAAACCAAGCGATAAATAATTATATTTAAATTAGAATTCTCTAATGTTTTAAATTATAACTATAATTTAAACAGCTTGCAAGAACTTTTTGTGCATTCTAACAATCTGCCTAAAACGTGTAAGCGTAAACTTATCAAGTGTGACGCGCTGAATTAAGTTTAGCAATGTTTGATTAAAAATTAATTTTTTTAATTCTTATCAAAGAACTGCCCCCAAATACTGATTAAAAATTGGTCAACTAACAAAAAAGCCGCCTCATTTTAAGAGACGACCTTTTAATTAATGTTTGAGAATATCTTCAATTAGCTGCGGTTTCAGCCGCCGACTGTGATCGGGGTTTGAACGCTGATTGACGACACTGACCAGGGCCAGCATTGAACCGACCAGCGAGCTCTTTTTACGGTAGACGGTGTAGCGTGACAGCCAGATATCGGCATATTTTTCCTTATAGTTGCGCAGTCCTTGGAAGCCATAGAGCCGATAGCCGTACTCGTAAATAAAGTGCGCGGCCTTTTCTTCAATGAAACTAAACTGTGATTCGCCCACGTTGCTCAATGGGGCCATTCCCAGATCAAAATATTCATAGCCGGCTTTTTGACCATACAGGAATAGATTGACGAAAATCATATCCATTATGCCTGATGGTGCCAGATCGCGATCGTGACGCATCAAATCGATCGTCAGAATCTGTTTGCCTCCAGTAGGCATCAGCGTTGCAAAGGCCACGATCTGCTGGTCTTGATTTTTAACGATGGCAATTGGGGCCTGCTGCAGGTAATATTCATCAAAAAAGCCCAATGAAAAGCCCTTTTCAACCTGCTTACCCAGCCAGCTGTCGGAAACGTGCTTCAGTTCTTTTAACAGATCTTGATTAAATGGCGGTTCTACCACATCAAACGTGTAGCCTTCACGCTCAAACTTGTGCATCAAGGCGCGCTGTGAACGCTGACGCTTACCGGCAAGCGTGAAGTCAGCCAGTTTAACCAGACCGTCCTCACCGGTTTTAAGAAAGTCAAAGCCAAATTCATGCAGCAGCATGGTTGTCGACTGTCCGACCTCATAAAATACCAGCTGATAGCCATAGCGGTCGGCTTCAACGATGAACTGTCTCAGGGCATCGTGCAGCACGCTTTGGTCGCCGACTGGTTCGCCCATGATGATCAGCTTGTCATATTTGCGTCGATACATGAAAAAGAGCCGGTCTTCGTTTTCAACTTGATAATAGTAGAGATTCTTATCGCGCAAAAAAGCCAGGTGACTGGTCTCATTGCCGCCAAAGCGCTCAATCAGCTGTCGGCAGCGTTGGGCATCGAATGAATGATAGCCGTTAAACGGATCGTAGCCGCTGGTGAAGTAGCGCAGAATGGCCAGCATGACCAAAATTCCTAAGATCAAGCCGATGAAACCGGAGAACCAGAGACTTTCACCGGGGAAGAACATGAACTGAGGAATCTTATGATGGTGATAGTAGTTTGGTTCATTTACAATCCCAATAATAATGTAAAGTATAAAAATACCGACAAAGACGATCCCATCACTAAATGCCTTTCCTAGCGAATAAGCCATTTTTTCTCGATACAGGGCATGCCGCATGGTCAAAACGAGCAACAGCAAGATCAGCAGGTAGATGGTCAGTCCCCAGGTTCCCAGATTCCATAGCGTGTTGACCATACCGATCAGCAGCAGAATCAAAGACGGCCAATATGCTTTTTTGAGCTTGGCCTGCACGCCGCGCGCACAGGCCAGCATCGCAATGGCAAATAAAACGGTGCTTAACTGATGCAAAAAGAAGAAAGTGAAAGGATAGAAACGCTGCAGAAAGCGGCTGTTTTCAGTCAGATCAGGCAAGGAGGCATCGATCAGCATGAGGATACCGGAAAAGTACATAAAGACCGTGATCAAGACATGCGCGCTTTGATGCCAGATTAAGTTGGGCAGCCCCTTGAAAAAGCGATTAATCTTCTGGCAGAAATGGTATACAAACAATAACGCCCCAAAAGTCAACGGAACCAAATAGTAAAAGACACGGAAGAAAACCAGCCAGACCAGAGCCGTTGAGCGATCAACGCCCAGCATACTCAACTCCATCAGCATGATGATGTCAAAGGAGCCGATTGCCCCAGGCAGCATGGAGATAACGCCTAAGAGCTGGGCGACGACATACATCGGCAGGACCAACAACAAATTGATCTTAACGTCCAACAGCCAGCCAATCATCAAGAAAAAGAGTGCCACCAGCAGCCACTCGCCAGTTGAGCTGGCCACGATGAACAACTCAAGCTTGGGCGTTAGATCCTTAAAAAAGCTGGAATTTTGTAGACGCGTGAAAATAAAGACGATGGGGAAATAAAGGCCGCCGCCGACCAGCCAGACGATGTAGCGATCAAAATGATGACCGTTCGGCACTAAAAGCAGTACTGCCAGCGCCAGCCAACAAAGAATCGAAAGGCCAGACAGTAAAAAGATGGCAATTTTTGAGATGGCAAACAGGACCTGTTTTTTACTGGAATGCTTGCCATAAAAATAGGCTCTTAAGGTTGCGCCCAGCAGTCCGCCAAAACCGGCGACGTTGGTCAGGGTATTGGTGATCCAGCCGCTTCTGATAATGTAGTGCTTAGAAAAACGGCCAGACAAAAAATGAGTAATGGCAAAGTCATAGCCAAGCATAGGCACGATGGAGATGCAGCCGCCTATCAGCATCATCAAAACGTGAATGGGCGACTGACTGGCAAGGCCAATACCGACACGGTGCCAGTCAACATCTTTTAAAAAGCTGCCCAGCGCCGTGATTACAAAAATAATCACTGAAGCAATGAACAGCAGCTTCAGCAGTTTGGCATAATGCTGCCACCAATTTTTAATGCGTGTAGCTAGGGATGAGTTCATGTTTCAGAATCCTCACTTTTTTATTATGTCAACCTGACAAACAAAATGGTCTGCCAATTTGCAATTCAATATCAATAATAGTAGATTGCATCTGACGTGGCAAAAAATTTTTCAATTTAAAACGGCTTAATTTTGGTCGCTGCTATTGACGCTGAGCAAATCTTTTCGTATACTATTAATTGTTGTGAAATTGGTCCGTTGGTCTAGTTTTGGTTAGGACGCATCCCTGTCACGGATGAGATCACGAGTTCGAGCCTCGTACGGACCGCTATAGTTTTTGAAAGTTGGGATTTCGGTCTCAACTTTTTTTGTATGCTCGTTTGGAGGAAAAAATGGAAAATACTTGGATCTATCGTGGTCAAGAACCGATCAAGATTAAAAAATATCTACAGACTTTAGGTATGGGACATCGGATGTTTAACGACATTAAAAATGGTGCTGGTGAATTTCAGGTTGATCATCGAACGGTGCGACCAACGACTAAGATTTTACCCAATCAGCCACTGACGATCAAAGTCGTGCCAGAGTTTCCCAATCCAGACGTTCAGCCAAGCCACGGTACCCTGGAGATCGTGTATGAAGATGCCAACTGGCTGGTTGTCAATAAGCCGGCTGGTCTGGCATCGATTCCAGGACCGACGACTGGCGACGACACGCTGCTTAACCGCGTGACCGGATACTTGATGGATCAAGACTCGCCAGATCAGCGGCCGCATCTGATTACGCGCCTGGATCGCTTTACCAGTGGTCTGCTGCTGACAGCCAAGCATCAAGTAGCCGTCAGCATGATCAGTCAACAGGTTCAGCAGCATCGAATGGTTAAGGAATACCAAGCGATCGTTGAAGGCGTCTTGGAACACGATCATGGCATAATTGAAGAACCAATTGCGCGCGTAGCAGGACAGGCGCGACGCGAGGTCAGTGCCGATGGTCAGTTTGCCAGAACCGAATACTGGGTTGAAGAGCGCGGTGATGACTGGACATTGGTCAGAGTACGACTGCATACGGGACGGACGCATCAGATTCGGGTACATTTCAGCTACCTTGGTCATCCGCTGCTGGGAGATCATCTGTATGGCGGTCAGACCGCACAGTTTGATCATCAGCTGCTCTGCGCCTCGCATATCGCGTTTGACGATCCATTCACGCTGCAGCATCGCGACTTTACGATTGAATTGCCGGCAACGTTTGCCCAGGCCATGGTTTGATAATTTTATTCATACAGAGCTGATTAAAAGTTCTATAATAAGGCTAATTAAGTTTTAGGAGGAATTTTTCATGGCTAAAGTTGAAAGTTTCACACTGGATCATACAAAGGTAAAGGCGCCATACGTTCGCTTGATTACGGTTGAAGAAGGACCTAAAGGCGACAAGATCAGCAATTACGATCTGCGTTTGGTTCAGCCAAACGAAAATGCCATTCCAACGGCTGGTCTGCACACGATTGAACACTTGTTGGCCGGCTTGCTGCGAGACCGCTTGACGGGCGTGATCGATTGTTCGCCATTCGGTTGCCGGACTGGCTTTCATTTGATTACCTGGGGCGAGCACAGCACGACTGAAGTTGCTAAAGCCTTGAAGTCCTCATTGGAAGAAATTGCCTACCAGACCAAGTGGGAAGACGTCCAAGGAACTACGGAAAAAAGCTGTGGGAACTATCGCGATCACTCACTGTTTTCTGCCAAGGAATGGTGCAAGAAGATTCTGGCACAAGGCATCAGCGACCAGCCGTTTGAGCGCCACGTCGTTGATTAGGCTTTTTGCGATATTAACAAAAAACGACAGCATTACATCGAATATGATGTGACGCTGTCGTTTTAATGTTGTTTAAGCGATGACTGCTTTTATTTGGCAGCCATCATTTTTTTGATCATCTGTGCTTGATATTCCTGTTGTGCCTGTTGGGCGAGCTTTTGCAGCTGAGCTTCCGTCAAATTGGGATTTTGCTGCTTGGCTGCCTGAACTCTAGCTGTAACGTAGGCGGCCGCTTGTGTTTTTAACTGAGCTTGAACTGCGGGGGATTTCAGTGACTGGGCCTGCTTTTTTAGCGCCTGTGCCTGTTTGACTGAAATCTTAACAAACGTTTTTGGATATCTAAACGTATTGGTCCGCGAAACTAGATTCCCATCCATTTTGGAACCGGCAAACAGTACTTTATAAAAGTCGTTTTTAAAGCGCCAGCGAGTCTCTTTGACGGTTAAGGTCGCCTGATCTGAATCAGTCCAAACTAGGCGATTGGTCGTAAACTCATTGGCCTGCGTATGCTGGGGCGTTTTTTGCCGGGGCTTGGTCTGGTAGATGTATACGTTGTCTTTACCGGAAGTGCCAACTGGCTGGTAGAGCGCCAACTGCATCTGCGAGCTGGTTGAATAGATCTTTTGCGTCTTGGTCGTTGTGACTTGTTTCATTCCCCAATGCTCATGGAAGTTGGCCGTAATCATTAAAGTCGATCCCACAAAGATCAAGCCGGAGATCATTCCCAACAGCCAACGGGTACGATTGCTGGGTGAGAACATGATCGCGGCAAAGAAGGCAATGGCGCCGAGAAACATGATAATGGTAATCATTATGCATTGCCTCCTTTCTTGGCATTTGAGTCGTATTTGGCGTGAATCTTATTGCCATTCCCCAGTCGCGAAGTGGCCAAAAGACCGATTACGGCAAAGGCGATCGCAATCCAAAAGGCAGCATGATAGCCGTTGAGCGTAGCATCGATCATCTGCGACTTGTACTGCAACGGTGAGGCTTTAAGCAGTGAATGTGCCGGTTTCTGCGAATTCGTCACGTTGGTCAAGACTGAGATCAGGATTGCTGAACCCATTGAAGAGGCTACTTGACGAATCGTGTTGTTAACGGCAGTTCCGTGTGAGATCATGCTGAATGGCAAAGCGTTCATACCGGAAGTAGTGACTGGCATCATGACCATTGAGATCCCAAACATGCGCACGGCATAAAGAAAAACAACGTCGAGGATTGGCGTTTCGCGGGTCAAGAATGCAAAGGGCAGCGTGCCGATCGTCAAGATAAACATCCCGGTCATTGCTAAGCGACGGGCACCATAGCGGTCGAAAAGATTTCCCGTAATTGGGCTCATTACCCCCATCATGATGGCTCCAAACAGCAGCGTCAATCCAGAATGGAAAGCCGACATGCCATGGACGATCTGCAGATAAAGCGGCAGGACCAATTCAACGCCGACCATGGCAATCATTACAACGGAGCTGAGCAGCGTGGCCAGGGCAAATTCCGGCGTTTTAAAGACCTTGAAGTTCAAGAATGGATGCTCCAAACGATTCTGGCGCCATATCAAAATAGTAATCAGAATGACGCCGATCAAAATGGTGCCCCAGACGATGGCATCGGTCCAGCCTTTGTCGCCGACTGATGAGAAACCATACAAGACACTGCCGAAACCAACCGTGGAAATAAGCAGTGAAAGCCAGTCCAAAGTAGGATCGGTAGTCTTGATAACGTTTTGCATCAAGAAGAAGCTGGCAAAGATCACGATGGCAACGATTGGAATGATCATGCCAAAGAGCACCCGCCATGAGTAGTTGTCAACTACCCAGCCGGAAAGCGAAGGACCCAGAGCTGGTGCCAACGCGATTACTAGACCGTTGATTCCCATGGCAGCGCCACGTTTTTCAGGCGGGAAGATCGTCAGCATGATGTTTTGCATCAGCGGCATCGTGATTCCGACCCCAGTTGCCTGAATCAGACGGCCGCATAGCAGAGTGCCGAAATTAGGCGCTGCAAAAGCCGTAATGGTACCCAGCTCAAAGATCGTCATCGCTGAGATATAGAGCCATTTTGAATTGAATTTATTGCTGAGATATGCCGAAACGGGAATCATAATCCCATTAACCATCATAAAACCGGTTGTCAGCCATTGAACGGTTGCCGTACTGATGTCAAAGGCCTTCATTAAAGTTGGAAAAGCCGTGGCCAGAATCGTCTGGTTTAAAACCGTACAAAAGCTCCCGATCAGCATTACCATTACCAACAGATTACGATGGTATGGCTTGCCATTGATGTCGACTGCTGTATTTGCAGACACGTAAAGCCCTCCTTTGAAGTTACTGATTTTTTAAAAGCGATTATAAATATATGATAATTAAATATCTTTGTCAAATTTCTTGATAAAGATATTTAAAAATATTATATTGATTAGTGTTTTTAGGTTACAATGTAAAATGGTTATAATTGATAGAAAATAGGAAAGGAATCAGAAAATGAGTCCCATTACGGAAGAGTTCCGCAAGATGTTCGTTCATGAAAAACTGCGCATCAGCATGAGCGAGCTTTCGCAAACAGCCAACGTTTCACCAAGCCAGATCAGATATTGGGAGCGCAAAGGCTATATTGCTTCAGAGCAGGATCAGCAAAATAAAAGCCATAAGTATACGTTGATGACGCTGGTGCAGGTGACCGGTATCAAGTATTTTTTAGATGAGGGCTTTACGCTGCCGGTTGCCGTCAAAAAACAAAAAGAGCATCAGGTAATGGCCAAGTCGTTCAAGCATTTTATTGGCGACCGGCTGTTGGATTTTGAAAATGATGAAAAGACCGGCGCGACGCTGATCAATTTGGGAAAACTGGATGATGCGCCAGATAAGGAAGTCGTTGCAATCGTTCAAGGACCCGGACACGTTAAATTAACGCTGCGAAACCGTCAATAGGTTGGCAACTGCAGAAGTCGTAAAAAGTGTTAAGCTAGTAATGTACAAATTATTTTTAAAGGGGGACGACTTCCATGAGCGAAGATACTTTTGGCTTTAATGAGCTGACCGATGCAGCACAGGACAATGCTTTAGAAACATTTGCCAAGTACTACGTCCGCCAGTACAAGCAGGACAATCTGGAGATTATTGACGCGCTGGCCGGTGACGATGAGGCAGTGGCGATGATCAATCAGATTCTGGAAGAAAACAACTATCTGACCGTTGCCAAACTGGCTGCAATGAGCATTTCGATGGTTAAGTCTTGCTACGTTAAGATCTTAAATGAGCTGTCGGCGCGGTTTGATGCCGATGGTGAACCAGTTAAGACCTGGGCAGAATGGATGCAGTCAGAGCATGCCAAGCTGCCCCAAGAAGATTAAATCAATCATGGCACGGTACTCAGCCGTGCTTTTTATTTTTCCAAAAACGACTTACTACTAATGCCTTCTAGGATGTGTTAGAATAAACTAAGTTTTATTTGAACGGATAAATAATACGAGTTGCTCATTTTCAAATTCAGACGTGACGTCAGCTGTTTGACGGCGCTATTTTTACTTGCATTGATTTCTGGATTGCGAAAATTGACGAAATTTAATAACACAAAGGAAAGAAAGGTATTATGCGCAAATTAAAAATCAAAAATAATGAAGTCGCTTTTTATGCGATGGGTGGCTTGGGCGAGATCGGCAAGAACATGTACTGTGTTCAATTCCAAGATGAGATCATCATTATTGACTGTGGGGTCTTGTTCCCAGAAGACGAGCTGCTGGGGGTCGACTACGTTATTCAAAACTACGACTACCTGGTTGAAAACAAAGATAAGATTAAAGGGATCTTTATTACGCACGGTCACGAAGACCACATTGGCGGACTGCCATTCTTTTTGCAGAAGGTCAATGCACCAATCTATGCCGGTCCGTTTGCCATGTCTTTGATTCGTGGCAAGCTGGAGGAAAAACATCTGTTAAAGAGTGCTGAGCTGCATGAAATCAATGAGTTTGATACAGTGCACTTTAAAAAGCTGTGGGTCTCCTTCTTCCGGACGACACACTCGATTCCGGATACCTTGGGAGTTGCCGTTCATACTCCACAAGGCACGATCGTTCAAACCGGTGACTTTAAATTTGACTTAACGCCGGTTGGTCATCTGCCGGGACCAAACTTCCAACAAATGGCCAAGCTTGGTGAAGAAGGCGTTTTGCTTTTGACTTCGGATTCAACCAATGCGGAACGACCAGAATTTACCAAATCTGAACGCTGGGTTGATATTCATATTCGCCGGATCTTTGAGCGAATTAAGGGCCGCATCATCTTTGCCTCATTTGCCTCCAACGTCTACCGGCTTCGCGAGGCCAGTGATGCTGCCTTGAAGCAGGGCCGTAAGATTGCCGTGTTTGGCCGCAGCATGGAGAATGCAATTACGGCTGGACAAGAGCTGGGCTATCTGCACATTCCAGAAGATGCCCTGATTGATCAAAATGACATCAACAGCTACCCGCCAGAAAAGGTCATGATCATGTGTACCGGTTCGCAGGGTGAGCCAATGGCCGCGCTCAGTCGCATTGCCAATGGCACGCACCGGCAGATTGCCATTCAGCCTGGCGATACGGTTGTCTTTTCTTCCAATCCGATTCCAGGCAACACTACCAGCGTCAATGCTCTGATCAATAAGCTGGAAGAAGACGGTGCCGAGGTAATTCATGGCTATGTCAACAATATTCATACATCCGGTCATGGTGGTCAGGTTGATGAAGAACTGATGCTGCGCTTGATGAAGCCAAAGTTTTTTGCACCGGTCCATGGCGAATATCGGATGCAGAAGATTCATACCAAGCTGGCTGAGCTAACTGGCGTACCAATGGATCACAGCTTCGTTTTGGCTAATGGCGATGTTTTAGCCCTGACCAAGGATACCTGCCGCGTTGCCGACCATATCGAAACGGCCAGTGACGTCTATATTGATGGCCGCGATGCTGGCGACACGGTTGGTAACCCAGAGATCCGCGAACGACGGATGCTTTCTGAAGAAGGGGTAGTTACCGCGATTGCCGTTGTTGACTTAAAAGACTACCAGATCGTGGCTGGGCCTGACATCGTTTCGCGAGGCTTCGTCTATATGCATGAATCACAAGAGCTGATCAAGGCGGCTAACCATGAAGTCTTCTGGGCAATTCTGAATACGTTTAAGAACCATCAGCACGTTGATCGGCGGGCAATCAACCGCACCATCGTCAGCCGACTGCAAAAGCTTTTGTTTGAGTGGACGGGGCGGCGGCCAGTTATTATTCCGATGGTTACTATTTTGAATGCCGATGAAGAAGGGCAGGGCAGCGATCTGCAGCGTGACGTTCACCATAACGCACGACGGACTAATTCGCGTCCCAAGCACAAGGCCAAAAACGGTGCTGCCAATAATGAAAGCGACAAGTCACGGCCGCGTCCGCGTCGGCGTAGTCGTCCGGCGGCCAAGAAAAACGCGCAGCCAGTCGCAACTGAAAAATAGCAATTAACCAAAGCTCGTCTAAATGGCGGGCTTTTTTGATTATAATAAATTGACTTTTTCGATTCCGGACTTAATCAATTGTCTGCCCTCTGGTATCATGAAAACTGTAATTATTTTTGTTTTTTTCATTATTTAAGGAGGCTTTTTGATGTCAGGGAGAGACTATCTTCACATCTGGTATCAAGCCCAGCTGGTCGGCGCTTTGATTTTCTTGATTGCCGTTGCTTGGTGGAACGTCTTGATTATGGGGCGCGGGATCCGGTTGCTGGTATTCATTTTGGCGCTGGTTGCCTTAGAGGGGCTGATGATCACGATTGTCACGCATGTACCGCGCTGGCTGCAGGTTGTCGACGTGTTCTTACAGACTATGCTGCAGCCGATCATGCTGATCATGCTGTGGGGAACCGTCACCAGAGAGATCATCGTGCGGCTGCATCTGCCAGCACGAGGCGTAATTGCCGTAACGCTGCTATACTACCTAATCATGTTTGCACCGTTTACCAGTGAGATTGGCGGTCAATTGGAAAACGTGATTGCCCGCATCGTCTTTTTGGTTTATCTGTTTATGACAACGGTGATGATGATGCAGTACTTTTTGCCAGATAAGTTTATTCAGCCACAGTTGTTTAAGGAGTTTATTGGGACCGGCTTTTGGGGTGCCCTGGCATTTTTTGTTTCGGTAACGGTTTTGATGCGAGCCTGGCATCTGTCATGGCCTGGGCTGGTACCAACGTTTGGCACTGGCTGGAGCTGGTGGGTAATGAGCGTTCTGCTGGCTGTTTATGTAATTTATGTGGCATTTGACATTTTCCAAACTGGCTGGCTGCAGTTTGATTTTCACGTTCAATGGAACCGGCGCTTGGTCTTGACGGCTCTGGAAGCAGGAATTGCTGAAGAGACGCTTTGCCGATTTGGGATTTTAGGCGCGCTGCTTTATGCCTGCCGTAATCTGACGCAGCGCGTACCAATTGCGGTGGGCCTGAGTGCGCTCTGTTTTGGTCTGCTGCACCTGCCAAATGCTGCCGTGCAGAAATGGGACGTCACGCTTCTGCAGGCGATTTTTGCGATTGGTCTGGGTCTATATCTGGCCGTCGTCTATCTATACACGGGACAATTATGGCTGACGATGCTGATGCATTTCTTTATCGATGCAGCAATCTTTTGCTTAACGCATCATGAAACGATCGTCGGCAGCACCAGTCTGGCTGATTGGATTGCCCTGACGATTGAGTTTCTCTACTTTGTTGCGGTTACGCTTTGGATGATGTTTGGCAACCGCCGCTTGGTTATGGAGCGGCATGCTGATCGGTTTACTGGCGATCACCAGCATTTCGACTTCTCATTTGACTTTAGAATGTGAAATTTTGGTAAAGGCCCTATATTATCTTGAAAAAAAAGCTTATCATTAATAAACAGCGATTTTTGAAAGGATGTTTAACTTAATGATAATTGAACTAATCAAGTCCTTTTTCTTTGGGCTTGTAGAAGGGATCACTGAATGGCTGCCAATCAGCAGTACCGGCCATATGATTCTGTTGGACCAGTTCGTTAAATTGGATGTGTCCAAATCGTTTTACAGCATGTTTGAAGTCGTCATCCAATTAGGGGCGATCATGGCCGTCGTTGTAATCTACTGGAAGCGCATCTGGCCATTCCATCACAGTCAAGCCGTGGGGATTGACGCACCAAAAGGCATCTGGCGCTATGTTGATAAAGACATCATGATCATGTGGCTGAAGATCTTTATCTCGTGTCTGCCGGCTGGGATTATTGGGGTAGCCTTCAATGATACCTTCGAACGGCTTTTCTACAATCCAGTCAGTGTCGCAATCGCCTTAATCGTTTTTGGGGTGGCCTTTATTTGGATTGAAACGGCGCACAAGGGTAAAAAAGCCAAGGTTAATTCAATTGCTGAAATTTCATATAACATGGCAGTTATGATCGGCTTCTTTCAGCTGATTGCTGCTGTCTTCCCTGGAACCAGCCGTTCTGGGGCAACGATTGTCGGTGCGCTGCTTTTGGGAGTATCACGGACGGTAGCGGCCGAATATACCTTCTTCTTGGCCATTCCAGTCATGTTTGGGGCAGCATTGTTTAAGCTGCTTAAATTTGGTCTGGCGTTTACCTCAATGGAATTTTGGATCATGATGGTCGGCTTGATTACGGCATTTGTCTCATCGATTATCGTTATTAAATTCTTGATGCGCTACATCAAGAAGCACGACTTTAAGGTGTTCGGCTGGTACCGGATCGCCCTTGGTCTGCTTGTGCTGCTGTACTTTTTGGTCTTGAAGTAGTCAAAGCAGATGGAAAATCAGACAGTCGTGGCCTGAACTTCTATTTTTCTTAAAATAAAATGGTGCTTACTCAAGTTTTAGCGGCTTGAGCAGGCACCATTATTTGTTTTCGGCAATTTTATAGCTGGCTGATCAGCAGGAAAAAACAAAATTTCCCAGGAAATATGCTACATTTCTTCACCCATTTTGCGATAGGAATCCATCCCGCCCAGCCAGAGCTCATTTAATGGCACATGGCGTTCTTCGGCAAAGGCGCGCATTAGGGTCATGTGATCCATCAGCTGATATTGTTTGTTGGGATTTTTGGGATCAACGACTTTTAATTGTGCCATCATGCCGCCGTCTTCATGCTCAAGAATGTGGCAGTGATACATAAAGACGCCGGGCACGTCAAACCAGACTTTAAGCAGGACGTGTTCGCCTGGATTGATGGCAATCGTATCTTTAAGCCCCAGCTCGTTTGGATTTGGCGCATGCCCATCCCGAGCTACCGTGACAAAGCCGGTTCCGTGCATGTGATATGGATGAATCATACCAGGTGCGTGATTGGTGTTTTCAATATCCCAAAGCTGAACCTTATGCATTGGCATCTGATAGTCGATGCGATCCATCTTAAACTTCTTGCCGTTCATTGCAACTGCTTCGTCCATTCCATCCAAGGTTACGTAATGAATCGGCATTTCAGGCGATACAGCCGGATTAGGCGTTTCAAACAAGACATCAGGCAGTATAGCGTGATCTGGTTTGAATTCGTGAATCTTAAAGCGCAGCAATGGCGTATCATCAGAATAGAGCACAACCTCATCACCAGGGCGATAACTGCCAAAGTCGACGATGATTTCGGCACGTTCGGCGCACGTCAGCATCAGTTTGGTCATTTTCAACGGCTTAGGGAGCAGTGAAAGGTCGCCGGCAATTTGGGTAAATGGCAGATCATCGCTAAAATGCAGCCGCCATTCGCGTCGGTTGGCACCGTTTAAGAAACGCAGCCTTACTTTTTGCGTGGTAACGTCGAAGTAGGGGTTGATCGTCCCATTGATCATTGGCGTGGGGCCTAAAATACCATCTGGATCGTAGTCTTGGCGATAGTCCCATTGATTGTCCTCGTGAAAACGGCGATCCTGCAGAATAACCGGAATGTCATCGACGCCATAGTTACGCGGCAAAGGCAGCTGAGCTTCGTGCTGGTCTTGAACGATGGCGCCACCAGCTAGTCCATGCCAGACTTGTTCGGCAGTGGCCGGACATGGATGAGCGTGCAGCCAGACAAAGGCAGCTGGTTGATGAATCGTAAATTCAACGTCGCGCGTCTGTCCAGGATAGACAGGAGCATGACAGCCGCCATCCTCGATCGGTCCCGGAATTGCCAGGCCATGCCAGTGAAAAGTCGTTACTTCGGGCAGGTCGTTGATATAGTGAATGTGCACGGTTTGTCCATCTTTAAAGATGACGGTTTTGCCAAGCAGCGGTCCGTTATATCCCCAGGTTGCGGTCTTTTTGCCTGGCAGGAGCTGAACGGCGCCGGTTTGCGCGGTGATCGTATAGTAAACATCAGTAGCAGTTTCTTGATCGGGTTTTAAAATTTCTGGAATCCGCAGAGGCTGTTCTGGTGCGTCTGCCACCTGCAGCGAAATGTATGCACGGTCATGGTAGTCAAAGGCGGCTTCATCATAACAATAGTCTTGAATCGTTTCTTGGTCGTTCATGTCAATAACCTCCCTTAAATGAATACGTTTACAAAACTATTATAACGCTAATAATCATTAATTGAACTAAATAGCCTGCAAACATTTTATGATTCATTAAATAATATTTAGGCTTGTCTAAAAAATTGAGTTTACAAAGTCGGTAAATGTAGTAACATAGACATAGATGAGTTAAATGAACATCAGTCAGTACCGGCGAGTGGAGTCGGTTTGCTATCTAAGAGAGGAGTCGTTAGTTTGTTCGACATTAAGCCAAAGAAATTCAAAAAGATTCTCGTCGGCGTTGATGATGCGCCTGACGCTCGGGCTGCCTTTTCCTACGCCGTTGATAAGGCCAAGCGCGATGGGTCTGAGATTGGAATCGTTTCAATCTTGGAGACTAACCGAGTCAACATTTATCAAGCACTGGACAAAGACTACGTTCACAGTACGGAAGATGATTTACGCAAACGCTTGAACGACTACGTGCAGGCTGCGATTGATTATGGCGTGGATCCTAAAAAAATCACGGCGATCGTTGACCAAGGCGATCGTCCCGCTGAACGAATCTGCAATCATGTGATTCCTGAATTTAAGCCAGATCTGCTGATTATTGGCTCAATCGGCAAAAACGGCAATCGTAATACGGTTGGTTCACAGGCTTCATACATGGTCAAGCATTCGGGAACTTCGGTTTTCGTGATTCGTACGGATGAGGTTACTCACTACGAATAGTCAGCTGATCAAAAATATTTTGGCAATCAAAAAGGCAAGCCGAATGCCGGTGGCGGCATCGGGCTTGCCTTTTAGTTTTAGCTGATAAAATAAAAAACTTGTCGGTTCTCAGTTCTATGTTATAATGATTCTAAACTAAGAGAAGAAAAGAGGACTGGCTTATGAAAAAGAAAATGTCGCTGGCACAAAAAATCAATGTGCTGCGAGCCAGTGTGATGGGGGCCAATGATGGCATCATCTCGGTTGCTGGGATCGTAATTGGGGTGGCGGCTGCGACCAGCAATCCGCATGCAATTTTGATTTCAGGACTTTCTGGCAGTCTGGCGGGGACGATTTCAATGTGTATGGGTGAGTACGTTTCCGTTTCTACTGAAAAAGACTCGCAGAAGATGGCATTGATTGAAGAAAAGGAACGATTGTCAGAAGACTATGATCGTGAATTCAACTATGTCAAAAATAAGTTCTTAGCGCAAGATATTGATCCGAAATTAGCTCACCAAGCCACTAAAGAGCTGATGGATGAGGATCCGCTGGTTACGACCGTTCAAGAGCGCTATGGCTTCAATCCTAAGGAATTTACCAGTCCTTATGCAGCAGCAATTGCTTCATTGATCGCGTTTCCTCTGGGCTCGATTTTGCCGATGGTTGCTGTGATGAGCTTTCCGCATGAGATCGCGATTGCCGCTACGATTATTGCCGTTTTGATTGCCTTGATCATTACTGGCTATCTGGCGGCCGTTTTGGGCAAGTCAAACCGGTTGAAGTCAGTGATTCGCAATGTAGCATCCGGGTTTTTGACGATGCTGGTAACGTACTTGATTGGTCAGCTTTTTGCACGTTGAAAGGGGTAAGCGAAAATGGATCAAAATAAAAAGCCCAAGCAGACGATGCAAGAAAAGCTCAATACGCTGCGTGCGGGTGTCTTAGGAGCCAATGATGGAATCTTGACGGTCGTTGGCGTGCTGGTTTCGGTAGCAGCGGCAACAACGGATCAATTTACGATTTTTATCGCTGGTCTGTCGGATCTGCTGGCCTGCGCTTTTTCGATGGCATCTGGCGAATATGCATCAGTCTCTACGCAAAAAGATACGGAAAAATCAGCTGTTGCTCATGAGGAATATCTGCTCAAGCATGACTTTGAAAGCGAGGTTGTCGCAGTTCGCGATCACTACATGGAAAAAGGGGTCAGCGAGGCAACCGCAACGGCAATTGCCAAGGATCTACTGAACAAAAAGCCGCTGCAGACGGTGGTACGCGTTAAATACGATATTGAGCTGGGACATTATCTCAACCCATGGAATGCGGCCTTTTCATCTCTGGCAGCGGCGGCGGCAGGAGGATTGCTGCCGCTTTTGGCAATGGTCTTGGCACCGTTGGCCTGGCGCTGGGAAGCCGTAATTCTGGCAGTCATCTTTACCAGCGCGCTGACCGGATATATCAGTTCCAAATTGGGCAATGGCTTGGTTAAGGTAGCGATCGTCCGTAATATTATCGTTGGTATTATTACCGTTATTATTCACTACTGTGTTGGTAAGATGTTCTGATAGATCAATTTATACTAATCCGAGATGTTTATCATTTCGGATTTTTTTTGTGTCAAAAAAATTCTCGTCTCAGGTTTTGAAACGGGGATTTGAGACTATTGAGCGATTTGAACGTTTTTTCTTAATTGAACCATGTCTTCAAATCGATTGGTAAAAATGCCGGCAACGTTTTTTTCAAACAGCTGCTGGGCCTCTTGATCGTCATTAACGGTCCAGACGCGCTGTGTAGCGGTGGTTGCTTGGTAATGATGCGGGTGAATGCCATGCAGGTGCTCTTTTTTTACGAATTCCTGGGCTTTGGGCACGTCATTTTCAGTCAGCCAGTTATAGTCCTGCGTTGCGTCAAGCTGCATGCAGTTTTTTAATGTCTGCAGATTAAATGATGAGTAGATAACCGGATGCAGCAATTGGTGTTGGTTGACCATTGGCATAACGATTTTTTCAATGTCTTGATAGGCAATGTTGTCGGTCTTGAATTCCAGGTTGATCCAGACGTCTTTGTTTTCAAATACGTCCAGCAGCTCATCCAGGGTTGGAATGGATTCACCATTGCTCAGCTTGAACTGACGCAGCTCAGCCAGCGTATAGTCAACGATGCGGCCAGTACCATCTGTCGTGCGGTCGATGGTTTCATCGTGCATGATAACCGGAATGCGATCCGAAGTCAGATGAACGTCAAATTCAACGCCATCGATCTGGTGAGCAACCACATAACGAAAACCGGCTAATGAATTCTCCGGAAACTTGGCAGGGTAGCCGCGGTGCCCAAAAATCTTGGTTTGGATGGCTTGATTTGATTGAGTATTCATTTTTTTACCTCTTAAAGATTGTCTTTGCTTATTTCTCGAACCGAATTATAGACGCTTGGTATGATAAAGCAATAGCAATTTGGTAAAAATCGTGTAAATTATTGATCGGACCGCTCGAAATCGTCAGTCGAGCGTCATGATGAGCTCATCAGCACAGCTTGTCATGATCAACCGGTGGATTAAAGAGCTCTTCGTCACGTCCACGCTGGCATTCGGCCTGCAAAGTGACGTGTTTGATGTCATATTTGTCGTTTAGAATTTTTTCAACCTGCAGATAGATTTTTTCGACTTCGCTCAGCATCATATCATGGCAGTTGAGGTGTGCTGAAAAGACGATGCGATGTTCGTCAATCGTCCAGGCATGAACATGGTGGACGCCTACGACTCCTGGTACCTGCATCAGATCATGCTTGATGGCTTCATAGTCCAGATCAGGCGATGACTGCATCAGAATGCTTAAGGTTTGATGATTGGCAAAGCTTCCTTGGCGATGTAGAGTGCAACCAGGATCGTCAGGGTTGGGTCAAGCCAGGTGATGTTGAAAAACATTAAGATCACACCGCCAAAAATTACGGCAATTGAAGACAGTGCATCGCTTAAGACGTGCAGGTAGGTAGCCTTGACGTTCAGACTGTCATGGCTGCCACTGTGTAAAAGCTGTGCAGAAACCAGGTTGGCAATCAGCCCGATAATCGCTACGATCAGCATGATCCGACCGTTGATGTGTTCGGGATGGCTGAATCGCTTAATGGCTTCAACGATCAGGGCGATTGAAACAACAATCAAAAAGATACTGTTGGCCATTGCTGAAAGAATCTCAGCTCGCCGGTAGCCATAAGTACGTCGCCGATTTTCCGGCCGCCCCGAAATGACTTGGGCAAAGTAGCCTAAAACAATCGAGATTGAGTCCCCTAAGTTGTGAAAGGCATCGGAAAGCAGTGCCAGACTGCCGGATACCAATCCCCCAATAATCTCGACAACGGTAATCAAAACATTAAGCAGCGTTACGATTAAGAAACGCTGTTTGGAAACGTTGGGCCGTTCCATGAAATCACTCCCCGCCTTAAAATAAATAAGCTAAAAATAGATTTAGGTATTCCAAATTACATTTTTATGATATATTATAATCTGATTAGTTTCAATATGGAAAAATACATGGTTAAAAGCTCGACGACACTTACTGCCACTGATATTTTAGGAGGAAGTTGTACAAAACATGACCCCAATGAAAGAAGACTATTTAAAGATAATTTTTGAGCTGGGCGGTGGCTATAAAAAGGTTTCTAATAAAGAAATTTCACTGGGATTGGGCATCGCAGCCGGTTCAGTAACAGAAATGATCACCAAGCTGACGGAGGAAGGCTTGGTATCTCATGAGCCATATGATGGGATCGCTCTGACACCAGAGGGAATCAAGCATGCTGCTGAATTAGTCAGAAAGCATCGTCTGTGGGAGACTTTTTTAGTTGATGATCTGCACTACAGCATGACTGATGTTCATCCAGAAGCTGAGATCTTGGAACATAATACCAGCGATCGTTTGGCAACTGCTCTGGATGCCTTTTTGAATCATCCCAAGTACTGTCCTCATGGTGGCGTTATTCCAGCTGCTAATGGCAAGTTTGACAGCGTCAGTCATCGTCTGCTGGCCGATGCAGAAGATGGTGAAACGGTCGTCATTGAACGCTTCTTGGACAATCATGAGCTGCTGACCTATTTAAATGAGGTTGGTCTTCAGCTGCATGCCAAGGTTAAGGTAATCAAACACGAACCATTTGGGGGACCGATCTTGGTTGAATGTCTGGATAATGATCAGCAGCTCAGCATTTCCTATAAGGCTTCGCATAATATTTTCGTTAATCAAGAGCCTTTGCAGGACTAGACAATTAAATCTTAAGGCTCGGGTTTAATGCATGATGCATTGAACCCTTTTGTTGTTTTAGCTGCTGCCTGGATAAATTCACCAATAATAAGGATGGATGATTGAAAGTGGAAAGCAAGGATAAAAAGAATCTTGCCATTACCGCGTGTCTACTAGCGGGGCGCTTACTGATCGAAAACGGCTCAAACATGGAACGCGTCAATGACACGATGCGACGAATGGCACTGAGCGCGCAGCTGCAAAACTTTGAGGCATTTACAACGATGACGGCGATCGTTGCCAGCGCCGAACACCTGCCAAACGCTCAGGTAATTGATATTCATCAGCGAAAATTGAATCTTAACAAGGTTGCAGCCGTCAACAGTCTTTCGCGGCAGTTTGCTGCTCATGAAATCGATGTTGAGACACTGTATGCAAAACTGCAAAAAGTTGACCAGCAGCCGCAGCAGACCTCAGATTTTGTTCAGTGCGTGGCAGCCGGCGTGCTTAGCTGGGCATTGACGATCGTTTATACTGGCAATGTCCATGATTCATTGTTTGCAGCCGTGATTGCCCTGGTGAGCTATCAGGTCTATCTGACTTTAGGAAAGCATTCCAAAGCGCGTTTTGTTAATGAGTTTTGTGCTTCCTTAGTGATTGCGCTTTTGACCGTGGGATTTGTTAGGCTGCATTGGGCCAACGACGTTAATGACATTATCATTGGCTGCGTGATGCCGTTGGTTCCAGGGGTTCCTTTGACCAATGCGGCTCGTGATCTGATGTCTGGTGATCTGATCAGTGGCACGTCACGCGCGGTTGAAGCCACGCTGACGGCAATTGCCATTGGCTGCGCAATCGTTTTTGTTTTGCGATACGTTTGAGCGAGGTAGAGCATGGAAAACTTTTGGGTTAGATTAATCTTTGAATTTGGGTTAGATTAATCTTTGAATTTGTGCTGGCTGACCTTTCGACAATTTGTTTTGGAATTTTACTGAACATACCGCGCCGGGCCTATCATTGTGCAGGTGCAATCGGTGGTACCAGCTGGGCGTTTTACTGGGCAGTCTATTATCAGCTGCATCTGGGGCTGGCTTTAAGCAATCTGCTGGCTGCCATTATGATTGGCGTCTTGAGTATGGCGGCCGCCCGCTGGCAAAAAATGCCGATGATCATCTTTAACGTTCCCGCGCTGGTGCCGCTGGTTCCTGGTGGACAAGCCTATAAGATGGTGCGCAGTTTTGTTTTGGGCAGCAACGGTGCGGCATTGGTATATCTTTATCAGATTTTGGTAATTGCTGGTGCGATTACGCTGGGCTTTGGTCTGGGTGATCTGATTAATCGACTGTTATTCTCTGAACACCACTTAAGAAACCGGTAGGGTGTGATATAATTAAATTTATTGTGGCTGATGTCATGACAAGATCCAACAAAGGAGCAATTTTAACATGCTGATAGGACAAGATCCGAATCGTTGGAAACGGTTCATGGTAAGCTTTGTATTGTTTTTGATTGTCGCTGGTATGGTAATGAGCAACTCAATGATCCTGCAGGTTTTGGATTCGGTTTTCCAGGCGCTGCTGGCACCAAATCCTAACCATACGCCCAATGCAACCTATCATATAATGGTAGTCGTTTCGTTTTTGGGCAGCCCTAAGATGGCCCTTGTCTGGATGCTGATCATCACCTTTTTTCTCTGGGGCTTCAAATATAAGGTACCGGCACTCTGGGCTTGGCTAACGCTGATTGTCGGTGACCTTTTAGATGAGATCGTCAAGTACCTGGCTAAGCGGGATCGGCCCCTGCAGCATCCGACTGGCGACCATGGCTACAGTTTTCCCAGTGGACATGTGATGGGGACGTTTCTGGTGGCTGCCGTGCTGTTTTTGATCGTGGTGCCATTGATTAAAAATGCTGCGGTGCGGGTGATTTGCCAGCTGCTGTTGATCATGGCCGTTTTCTTGGTAGCCGTTTCGCGCATCTATCTTTATGCTCACTATCCGTTTGATACGGTCGGAGCGATGCTGCTGGCCTATGCCTGGCTGCAGATTTCCGAGACGCTTTACCTAACGTTTGCCAATGATATAAAAAGACGTTGGCGCAAGACCGCTAATTCGAAACTTTGAATCAAAATACCCAGTGTCTCTTTTAAAATCGACACCGGGTATTTTATATTTCCTGGGTAATTTTATTTAAATAGATCGTCAAGCCACTCACATGCCAGTTCAACCCAGTGGGCAACGTGGGGCTGATCAACATCATCATGATGGGCAACCAAGGCATTGGCAATATCCATTCCATGCGGGCCATGCGCAAAAACGTGCAATTCTTGGGGAATCTGATGGGCCAGCAAAGCTTGGCTGTAGCTAAGCGTATTTTGCACTGGTACGACCTGATCGGTAAAAGTCGTCCACATAAAGGTTGGCGCGTTTAAGTCGTTGACATGTGTCGCGGCATTATAACGAGCTGGATCATCGGCCCACTTGGCACGCGTTGTGGCGTCTTTAGGAAAGCCAAGGTTAAGGTCGATGACGGGATAGCCTAGGATAACCGCATTGGGGCGGAGCTGATCGCTGGCAGCGCCACTGAGTCTGCTGAGTCATTTTGCATGCCAGTAGTCATTGTACAGCGCGGTAACCTGACCGCCAGCTGAAAAGCCCATGATCGTCAGCTGATCGGTTTTTAAATGCCAGGCTGCGGTTTGTTTTCTAAGTAGCGCGACGGCTAATGCCAGATCGATCAGTGGATTTGGATAAACCGGCTGATGCTCGCTGGTGAAGGTATAGCGCAGCACGAAAACCTGAAAGCCACGAGCTGAAAAACTGAGCGCGGTCTTTTCGGCTTGTTCGACTGGAATATGCGTCATTGAGCCACCAGGGACAAAAATCAGTGGACGGAACTGCTGCACCGGCGACTTGGGAACAGGTGTCTGCAGATAGCCAGTCAGCACAGCTTTGGTTTGATAGCTTGCGGTACTTAAATTTTTTTGAATGATTTCCATTAAAAACACTCCTGAAAAAAGATCCTGGTAGGTGAAATTATAATGCACAAACAATTGCTTTGGCCAATTAAGACTGCCCGTCTCGTAATTAAAATGGGCTGTCAGGATGATCTTCAAGCTGTCTTGAATCTATTAGGCGATGGTGAACTGGTTAGATTAAGCGGACTGCAGCTGCCAGATGATCAAATGATGCGCGGCTGGGCGGTCAATAACTGGCTTGGGCAGCAGCAGCTTTTGTTAATCACTGATCCGGCTGGGCAACTGGTCGGATTGGTCAGCTTATTCCCAATATATGCAAGTGATGGAAACTATCAGGCCCACGCTATGGAGCTGGGATATTTACTGAGACGCGATCGTTGGGGAAGAGGAATTATGAGTGAGGCGCTCGCAGCTTTTTTGCAAGCGTTGGCAAAAAATAGTGATATTAAGCGGCTGCAGGCGTATGTGGCCATCGATAACCTGCGTTCGAGATCTTTATTGAAAAAGTTTAAATTTGATCAGATCGGTAATGAAAACGGTTATTTGAAAATGGTTAAAGCTTTATAATTACATGCATAAACTTGTTTAAATATTTATTTTATTGTATAATATTTTTCGTTGTCGCAGATAAGCCAATTTGGGCAGATAGTCCAATTGATATGGCTTTTTTGCTGAAATTGCGCTAAAATGTTTAATCATATTAAGTATGCACACCTTATACTTTATCCATGAGAAATGTATAACTGGCGCTCGAAATTGTCATAGAGGAGGAATCCATTTACGATGAGTGGAGAGGCAAAGAATGGTGGTACGGAAGGTCAGACAATAACTGGCAATTCCGGCCATATGAAACGGACGCTGCAGACGCGGCACCTGTCGATGATTGCTTTGGGCGGTTCAATTGGTACCGGGATGATGATTGCCAGTGGTTCGGCAATTTCAACGGCTGGGCCTGGTGGGGCTTTGGTCGCCTACAGCATGATGGGAATCATGGTTTACTTTTTGATGACCAGCCTGGGTGAGATGGCAACCTATATTCCATTGACGGGATCGTTTGCTACCTACTGTACTAAGTTTGTTGACCCAGCATTGGGTTTTGCCATGGGTTGGAACTACTGGCTGAACTGGGTGATTACGATTGCCGTTGACGCGGTTACCTCTGGAGTTATCATTCAATTCTGGTGGCCCCAGTTTCCTGAATGGATTTTTAGCGGCTTTGTTTTGCTGGTAATCTTTTTGATCAATTATCTGTCAGTACGCTCATATGGTGAGACTGAATACTGGCTGTCAATTATTAAAGTCGTGACGATCATTGTCTTCTTGATCGTTGGTTTTATGATTATTTTTGGGATTATGGGTGGTCAAGGACCAATCGGCTTAAAAAACTTCCATTACAAAAAAGCACCGTTTGTTGGCGGCTTTCCCAGCATCCTGACCGTTTTCTTGGTAGCCGGGATGTCATTTCAGGGTACTGAACTGGTCGGCATTACGGCTGGTGAATCCGCCACGCCGGAAAAATCCGTTCCAAAGGCCATTCATTCAACCTTCTGGCGGATCTTGCTGTTCTACATTCTTTCAATCTTTGTCATGGCCTGCATTTTGCCATATACCGACAAAAACCTTTTGAGCAGCAACGTTCAAGACGTGGCGATGTCGCCATTTACGATTGTCTTTAAGCGAGCCGGCCTGGCAGCGGCAGCCAGTGTGATGAACGCGGTAATCTTGACGGCCGTGATTTCTTCAGCCAACTCAGGACTTTATGCCTCAACGCGGATGCTGTTCTCGCAAGCACGAGAAGGCTATGCATGGCGAGGGTTTGGCTACGTTAATAAGCGGGGGATTCCAATCTACGCGCTGCTGGGGACGATGGCCGTCTCGCTGGCGATCTACCTGCTGCATTTTGTCAGTGCCAACGCCTACAACTACCTGATTGATGCATCCGGGTTGTCTGGCTTTATCGCCTGGCTAGGGATTGCAATGGCTCACTACCGGTTCCGGCGGGCCTTTGTTGCGCAGGGACATCAGCTGAGCGAGCTGAAGTATCATGCGACCATGTTCCCATTTGGTCCAATTTTTGCTTTTGTCTTTTGTATGATTGTGATTGTTGGTCAAAACATTCCAGCATTCATTCACTTAGATTGGGACAACATCTTGATTACCTACATGGCAGTGCCGATCTTCTTGATCCTGTTCTGCTACTACAAGTTCCGCTATAAGACGCACCTGCTTTCGCTGCAGGAAGCCGATTTATCGCGCAGTTCGCGTGGTGAGAAATACATTACTGCTGATGGTAAAGAAATCAAGTAGAAAATTAAAACTTGCTTAAAATCAAAAGTGAGTTATAATCAGATAATGTGTAAAAGAGAAGAGGTGCGAGTCTCATCAGTAGACCAGGCTGGATGCTTCAGAATCAATGCCTGGCTGAAAGGGATGCTCGCCGAAACGCGTATCGACTGAAGGCTTTACGCGTTGGGCCGTAGTTAAATAAATTACGGACTGTCGCAGAAGCTTCTGCGGGGCGCTTCCATGATTGATTCAACAATTACGAAGTTAAGTTGAGTCGACAAGCAGGGAAGTCCTGGCTTGCCGGCTCTTTTTGTTTGCCTTTCTCGCCAATAAATTTGAGGAGGATTTTTTCATGAGCGAAAACAGTCATGAAGGCAGTGAGGGTCATATTCAACGGACATTGAAAACGCGCCATCTGTCAATGATTGCTCTTGGCGGTACGATTGGGACGGGACTGTTTATTGCCAGCGGTTCGGCAATCTCAACGGCCGGCCCGGGTGGTGCTTTAGCAGCTTATGCCATCATGGGGATCATGGTTTATTTCTTGATGACCAGTCTGGGTGAGATGGCCACCTATATTCCAGTCTCGGGTTCTTTTGCCACCTATTCAACAAAGTTTGTTGATCCGGCATTAGGTCTTGCCATGGGTTGGAATTATTGGTTTAACTGGGCCATTACGATTCCAGTTGACGTAACGACGGCGGGGCTGGTTTTCCAATATTGGCTGCCGCATTTTCCAAGCTGGCTGTTTAGTACGTTTGTCTTGCTTGCGATTTTTCTGATCAATTATCTTTCAGTTCGTTCATATGGTGAAACGGAATACTGGCTATCTTTGATCAAGGTCGTAACGGTCGTCATCTTTTTGGTCGTTGGGGTCTGCATCATCTTTGGAATCATGGGTGGTCAAGGACCGGTTGGCATGAAGAATTTCCACTACAAGGACGCACCGTTCGTTCATGGCTGGTCAGGGATTTTGAGTGTGTTCTTAGTTGCTGGGTTCTCATTCCAAGGTACTGAATTGATTGGAATTACGGCTGGTGAAGCTGCTACGCCGGAAGAATCGGTTTCCAAGGCTATTCATTCAACTTTTTGGCGGATTTTGCTGTTCTACATTTTTGCAATCTTCGTCATTGCCTGCGTTCTGCCATATACCAACAAAAACTTGTTGAATTCAAACGTGCAGAACATTACGATGAGTCCATTTACGATTGTCTTTAAGCGGGCAGGGATGGCGGCTGCAGCCAGTGTGATGAATGCGGTTATCTTAACGGCCGTGATTTCGGCAGCCAACTCTGGCCTGTACGCCTCGACGCGGATGCTGTTCTCACAGGCGCGGGAAGGCTATGCCTGGAAGATCTTTGGCTATGTCAACAAACGTGGGATTCCAATCTATGCATTGTTGGGCACCATGGTTGTCTCGTGTCTGGCTTATTTGACACAGTTTATCGGTCCCGAAGCATATAATTACCTGATTGGGGCATCTGGTCTGTGCGGTTTTATTGCTTGGCTGGGAATTGCCGTTTCGCATCTGCGCTTCCGGCGGGCCTTTATTGCGCAGGGACATCAGGTTGGCGAATTAAAGTATCATGCTACGCTGTTTCCGTTTGGCCCAATCTTTGCCTTGATCTTGTGTGTCATCGTAATGTGTGGTCAAAACATTGATGCCTTTATCAAGATGGATTGGTCAAATATCGCCATCACCTACATGGCCGTACCATTGTTCTTGATTTTATTCATCTACTATAAGGTTCGTTACAAGACGCACTTGATTCCGCTCAAGGACGTTGATCTGTCACGGAGCAACAATAGTGAGTCATTCGTTTCTGAATCGGAAAAAGAAGCTGAATAATTATCGAATCCTCGCCGGTTTTGGCGGGGATTTTATTGTGGGGGCTGTTGATGATGATGCAGACTGTAAAAATGCGATCAGCCAAAAGCCATTTAGTGCTAAGCAGTAAAATATTAAAAAAAAGGACGGCTCGTTGATTAGTTGAGACTTTATGATGTTGACTGATAAATGAAAAACATTTTACTCACGGTGGCGGATCAAAGATGATACAATATAGCTCGTGTCTTTTTAGAAAATGGAAAAAGGGGAAAAGCAATGATTGTACTAGCAGGAACTATTGGTGCGGGAAAAACCAGTTTAACGCGGATGCTGGCTGATCATTTGGACAGTCAGGCTTTCTATGAATCGGTTGATGACAATGAAATCCTGCCGCTGTTTTATCAAGATCCTAAGAAATATGGCTTTTTGCTGCAGATCTACTTTTTAAACAAACGCTTGGCCGAGATCAAGAATTCATTTGATAATGATCTGAACGTTTTAGACCGCTCAATTTTTGAAGATGCCCTGCTTTTTCGGCTGAATGCCGATTTGGGGCGAGCTACACAGACTGAAGCTGACATCTATTCCTCGCTTTTGGGCAATATGATGGAAGAATTGCCTCAGCAGGCACATACTAAAGCACCAAGTCTTTTGATCAGTATTCAGGTCTCATTTGAAACGATGCTGAAGCGAATCAAGAAACGCGGCCGTTCGTTTGAACAGATTGAAAATGACCCAAGTCTTTATGAATACTATCGCGAATTGAATCAGCGCTATGTTGACTGGTATGCCAGCTATGATGAAAGTCCTAAAATGCTGATTGATGGAGACAAATATGATTTTGTCGAAGATCCCCATGCAGCTGATCAGGTTTTGCAATTGGTTGATGATAAGCTGACGGAACTGAACCTAAAGTAGTTGAGTTCTTGACAGAGTTTATTCAGATATGTATAATTAAACTGTTGATTTTCATATCTGATACGGAGGATTAGCTCAGTTGGGAGAGCATCTGCCTTACAAGCAGAGGGTCACAGGTTCGAGCCCTGTATCCTCCATTTTTTAATGTTTTACTTGCGGATGTGGCGGAATTGGCAGACGCGCAAGATTTAGGTTCTTGTATCTTATGATGTAAGGGTTCGAGTCCCTTCATCCGCATTATTATTAAACGGCTGTCCTGAAGTAAGGTACAGTCGTTTTTTGATTTATTTTGCGTTTGATCGCTGATATAGTTGTTCTTAGAAGTTTTAATCGGGAAAGGAAGCCATAAAAATGATCACGTTTGGTCGTTATCGCCTTTCATTCTCAAAAGCCTTGACGTTTGGGTTCTTGATCGTGATTGCAATCGGTACGCTGCTTTTAATGCTGCCGATTGCAATCAAGCCTGGCGAGGACCCATCATTTATGACGGCATTTTTTACCGCGACCAGTGCAACCTGCGTGACTGGACTGACGCTGGTTGATACGGCGACTCACTGGTCTTTGTTTGGTCAGCTGGTAATTACGGCTTTGATTGAGATTGGCGGACTGGGTTTTATGACGTTTGCAATCATGATGTTTTTGTTTGCGCGTCAAAAGATCAGGCTTTCAGCACGTCTGTTAGCCCAAGAATCATTGAACCTGCAGTCGCCAGCACAGATTACTATTGTCAATCTAATCGTTGGTCTGTCACTGATCATTCAAGCTTTAGGCGCCTTGCTGCTGTGGCCTGATTTTGGCCACCGGTTTGGTTTGATTAAGGGGCTATGGTACAGTATCTTTCACTCGATCTCAGCTTTTTGTAATGCCGGTTTTGATCTGTTTGGCAACAGTCTGGCATTATTTGCTGATGATACCTATGTCTTATTTATCATGGCAGTTTTGATTATTGCTGGCTCATTTGGTTTTTTGGTTTGGCGAGATCTATTGCTTTATCGAAAAAAGCATCGGTTGTCGCTGCATACCTCACTGGCACTGTCGACTGGCGCCATTATCCTGCTGTTATCTCTGATGAGCTATTTTTTGACTGAAAATAATCTAGCTGCTCAGTTTCCGCATATGTCAGTCGAGCATCGTTTCATCAATACTGTTTTTATGGCTATTACGCCACGGACAGCCGGTCTGACGACTTTTTCCTATCAAAATCTTTCACCGGCCGGCATCGCGGTAACGGTAATTTTGATGTTTATTGGGGGGACGCCAGGATCAACGGCTGGTGGAATCAAAACGACTACAGTTGGGCTGTTGACGCTGCAGAGTATTGCCACTTTAAAAGGTCAGCGCGATACGGTTTTTGGCAGACGCCGCTTTAAAGAAGAAAATATTTTTCGGGCGCTGACGCTGGTTTTTGTTGCCTTTGCAATTCTTGCCGCGGCAATCCTGCTGTTGTGTCTGACACAGCATTTGCCAGCCAATTTTACTTTGGAAGATATTATTTTTGAAGTTATGGCTGCTTTTGGGACGACGGGTATCAGCATGGGGGTTACGCCGCATTTGAATCTGTTTGGCAAACTGATCATTATGGCGTTGATGTTTATCGGTCGGGTTGGCATCTATACCGTAATGTTTACGGTTTTAAATGCTCATCCAAAGCAAAAGAACTATCGCTATCCGGAAGAAGGTGTTTTGATTGGCTAATAAAAACAACTATGCAGTAATTGGTATCGGTCAGTTTGGCAGCTCGGTCTGTGAAACTTTGGCCGAGGCGCATCAAGATATTTTGGCCATTGATAAGAATGAAGATGTCGTCAATGAATATGCCAATATAGTAACGCGAGCAGTCATTGCCGATGCTCAAGATGAAGAAGCGATGCGCGAGCTGGATCTAGGGAGCTTTGACAATGTCTATATTTCGGTGGGAAATATTCAGGCCAGTATCATGGCAACTTTAATCGTTAAAGAGTTGGGCGCTAAAAACATTATCTGTAAGGCAGAAAATGAAAATCATGCCCGGGTGCTGGAAAAAATCGGGGCTGACTATGTCGTGCGTCCAGAACGTGACATGGCCAGACGAATGGTATTTCATCAGCTGCATTTAAATATTGCCAACTATTTGATCTTGAATCATGAGCTGACGTTGGCCGAAATCGAGGTTAAGAGTCCAGATTTTTGTGAGCATACGCTAAAAGAGCTTAATCTGCGCGATACGTATCAAGTCAATGTGATTGCCATTGTCAGCGGAGAGCAGGTTAACAAGCTGCCACAAGCCGACGATATACTTCATCATGGTGATCATATCTCGGTTGTTGGGGATGTCGGATCGATTCAAAAGCTCAGTTCGGTAATCGCTAATGTATAAATAATCTAATCATAAAAACAGCGCTGTGCAGACTTTAGTGTCCAACACAACGCTGTTTTAAGTTGGGTCAGTCATCAATATCAGACGTCCCGTGACGAGCTCTTAATGCCCAAAGAATTGAGACGGTATCGATTACTTCCTGCAGCATTGCCCCAATAAAAGCAGGGATGATGCCAAATGCGGCAATCAGCATTAAAGCCGTACAGATGCCGATACCGATCAAGACGGCCTGTTGAGCAATACGCATGGTTTCTTGTGAGATTGTAACGGCAATGGCAACCCGGTGCAGGTCATCTTTAACGATTACCAGATCGGCGGATTCGCTGGCTGCCGTTGATCCATGAGCACCCATGGCGATTCCGACATCGGCAGTTGCCAATGCGGGTGCATCATTGACGCCATCACCAACCATTACGACAGGACGGCGATTTTCCGGAACGTTTTTTAAGGCCGCAATCTTTTGTTCGGGCAATAGGTCAGCTTTTACCTCATGGATGCCGACCAGTTTAGCAACGTGCTGCGCAATGGCTTTTTGATCGCCGGTCAGCATAACCAGGTGCTCGACGCCCAGCTGACGCAGCTGCTCCATAGTACGTGGCGCTTCAGGACGAATCTGATCTTGAAAAATCACGCAGCCCCAATACTGATCATCCACGCTGACATAGATTGCAGTCTGAGACAGCGGCTTTTGGGTCGTATCTGGATCAGCAAAGATCAGCTTGCCGACCTTGACTTGTCGACCATCAACGATTGCTAAGATCCCGTTGCCGACAACCTCTTTTAATTCACTGGCAGAACTAAGCGGAATCTGGTGTGCTTGCGCATAGGCGACGGTTGAACGGGCAAGGATATGTGGCGACTGTTCCTCGGCACTGGCAGCAAAGTGCAGCAGTTCCTTAATGTCGATTCCCTTGGCCGGTTCAAGATGATCAACGGTCAACCGGCCGCTGGTAATCGTACCGGTTTTGTCAAAGGCCATGGTTTTCGGATGCGCCATTTTTTCCAGGACGCTGCCAGTCTTAACGATGATCCCGCTGCGTGAGGCCCGACTCATCCCCGAAACGATGGCAACTGGCGCCGCTAAAATCAGTGGACATGGTGAAGCGACAACCATTACTTGAGCGAAACGACTGGGATCTTTGCTGACGATCCAAGCGATGCCGCCAATTACAAGGGCAGCCGCAGTAAAGGGAACGGCATAGCGGTCTGCCAAACGGACAAAGTGAGCCGGGGTGTTCTCCGCCTCTTTAACCAGGGCCACCAGTTTTTGATACTGACTGTCACACGCTAATTTGACTGCTTTAATGACGATTGCCTGATCGCCGTTCAGCGAGCCTGACATTACCTGATCGCCAACCTGCTTATCGATTGGCTTTGATTCACCGGTCAGCGATGATTCGTTGACCTGCGTATTGCCTTTAATGATTTCGCCATCAATTGGTACCAGCTCGCCAGGCTTAACGACGATCGTATCGCCAACCTTAACCTGGTCGACATGAACGTCTTCAATCCGATCGTTCATCAGCCGGTGTGCAGACTGCGGCGAGTTGTCAAGCAATGCCTTAAGCTCAGAGTTGGCCTTACGAGAGGCATAGTCTTCCAAAGCGTCGCCACCGACCAGCATTACTAAAATCACCATAGCGGCCCAATACTCACCGACGCTTAGAGTGGAGACAACGGCGATGATTGCCAGCAGGTCAACGCCATAGCGACCGCTTTTAAGAGTATGGATCATCTCAATCAGCATTGAAAGCGCGATACCGGCTCCCACGATGGTTACCAGAATCTGGGCAGCCAGTGCCTGCTTAAAAGCGTATTGTAGGAGCACGGCTACTAAGGCGACAGCTAAAATCATGAACAATTTTTGCCGATGCGAGAATTTTTTCATAATTTTCAGCTCCTTTCCCCAAATTTTGTCTTAATTTAATACATAGTGCGTAAATGCTGATGTATAGACGTTTTTAGGTTGGGAGTGCAATAACAGTGCAACACTAGCTATAATTGTGCCAATTTTTGCTCTATTTCGTCATCCAGCTTATGCTTATATTCATCTATTAGATAAGCATAGATATTACTGGTCGTCGTCATATTCGAATGCCCTAATCGTTTGCTGATTGCGTAAATATCGATTCCCTGGCTTAAAAGAAAGGCGACATGACTGTGTCGGAGTGAATGGAAGGTGTAATCGTGCTTTGTGATTCCGATTTGTTCCATGACAGATTTAAGGTAAGCATTAATATTCTGCAGAAATCTAATAGTAAAAGAGTGTGGAGATTTTGCAAATAGCAATGGTGTCTGGTTAACTTTTAACTGTGCCAATATCTTAAGCAGCTCATTATTAACACGTATTGTTCTGTTTGAGCTTTCGTTTTTAGTTGGCTTAAATCCAGTTCTATATTGATAGTCAATAGATTTATTAATCGTGATTGTGCGGTGCAGGTAGTTAACGTCTTTCCAGGTTAAGGCAAGAATTTCTGAAAATCGCGCACCGGTATAGATAGCAGTCAGAACTATATACGGCTTAACATTGTCTGGTCGTAAATCGTCATTAAGGGCTGCTATAAGCTGTTTTAATTCGCTGATTGACAAATACTCAGGATTGCGGGCTAGTGCTTTGTTGTGAACAATATTTGCGTTATAAGTAAAGTCCTTAGATATGATGCCATCTGCAATAGCTGACTTTACGCAAGCTTTGATTTTGGATGTAAGTTCTTTCATGGTGCCCAATGAGTGATCTTTACCATATTCGTTTAAGAATTTCTGATACGTGCTGCGCTTAATTTGTTTGATTCTTGCATTGCCAAAATAGTTTGCGATAACTCGGCTAGCAATGATATAGTTGCCAGCCGTTGCCTTCGATATTTTCGGTAAGCGATAGGTTTCATACCACGTTTTGAAGTAATCGGCGAAAACCGGGTCCGCTGCGATGTCAACGCCGTTGATCAGCTCGTTTTCCATCCTGGTTGCATAGTCTTTCGCTTGTGCTTTGGTAGCAAACCCAGACTTTGCTTTCTGGTGCAGCTTCCCATTTTCATCGTGCCAACTTATACGAGCTTGCCATTTGCCGTTACGTTTTGTAAAAGAAGCCATATTGATTTCCTTTCGTACATATGTTCTTATAAGTATCTTTTTAAACCCTAGCTGTTACGGCTAGGGCTATTTTTGTGTAATAAAAAACGTCATTAGCTGTACAACTAATGACGTCAAGGGCTCATAGGCCCACGTAAAACTTAAATAAAGAAGAGAAAGTTGATTTTAAAAGTAAACAACTCTCTCTTCGTTCCTTAATCGGAACAATAATATAAAGACCATTCGGTCAGCAGTCGCTCCTGCTAATGACTATATTATTAAGCAATTGTCTTCTTTAGTCAATAGTTTTAAATATTTTTTCTTTGATTTTTAATAGTTTGCTATCTGAAATCATCACATTCCCAGTTATGGAGTATTTAGAGAACTTAGCAACTCTTAGCTTGCTAATAGATCTAATAGCATTTGTGTTTGCATATGATTCTTTGTTGTACTTCTCGATCTTTTTTAGAAGTTTTTCTATTTCATTAACTTCGCTTCGAAGTTGGTTGAGTTCATTTATAACTTGTTGATGAAAAGAAAGCGTGGTATCCATGTAGGATACATACGCAAAAATATTTTTATGTTGTTCCCAAGAATCGGTGCTTTTAATTTTGTTTATATAGCTAATTTCATTATTTTCTGCACGAACTATATCTGAAAAAGTATTTATGTCTGGAGTTTTAGGCGGTTGGAGCTGATTATCGCTTAAAAAATTAAATTCTTCATCAGTAAGTTTAATTTTAGGCGACGTGTTCGTTTTGTCAAAGGTTTCGAGTCTTTTCTGAAGACTATTGATTTTATTATTGCATTCTTCAATCCTAATAGTAAACAGTTTTTGCACACCCTGTAGTAATTCGTATCCTAGTTTAGTGTAACCCTTATGAAATTTTGATGATAAAGGAACTACGATAATATCACGCTTATATTTAGTGTCATCTTTGGATAGAACAATAGCAAAATGCATTCCAGCCATTTCAGAGCCAACAGTTACACCATAGTTAACCATCACAATAGTTCCTTGCTTAAATTTACGATAGTATTTAGGAAGACTATTATTTAATTCTTGTTGTAAAGTGGTACCGTAAAAATCTATCCAGTCAGGCAATCGTTGTAATTTCCAGTTTTTATTATCGCTGTAATAAACATTGTTGAAGGTTGCAATTTTTTTACGCTTTGCTTCATTGTTCATACATAATCCTCCAATTTAAGTCCATTTTTAAACCCTAGCCATAACAGCTAGGGTTATTTTTGTTTAAGTCGTTATTCCCAACCGTTCGCTTTTGCAAGACTTTCTTGAATCTGCTGCGTGTTAGCAATAACATCTGGGTCGCCTGCAAAACTGCCAGTGTCGTTGCCAGCCTGATAAATAGTACCGCCTTGCGATGGTTGAGCAGTGTAAGTTTGATCGCTACTGCTTGAACTTGATGTCTGGGTAGTGCTGCTACCGCCATTGTTCTGGGGAACGGTTTTAGTTTGCGAAACCACGTTTGTTTGAGTTGTAGAAGATGATGAAGAGTTAGATTGATTAAGTTTCTTTCTTTCTGCTTTGCTTAACTTTTTGCTAACTTTGTAAGTCTTGGTCCCGATTGTTTCAAAGTTATAGTTGTCAAATTCCAAGCGAACTGGATTGTCGTTGTTAATAGTGAACGTCATAACCGCTTTAACGGTCTTTCCAGGAAGCAACTTGTTGTATAACCCGTCTTCATATTGCTGTAATGGATTGTTCCCATTTTCATCTAATGCTGCCATTCCCGGTGTGAGCTGCACGTCAGAAGTTTCGTTTTTCTGATAGGCACCAACTACCATATATACGTTTGACGGGTCCATTTCCTTTGTCGAGTTGTTAGTAACATCACAATAAAGGACAAGAATCTTTTTGCCTTGATCTGCTGAATCCATAACGTTCCATTTGGTAAAACGATAAGTTTCGTTGCCAGCGTCAAAAACGTTGTTCTTGTAAGTCCAAGTCCGCTCAGATGCGTTAGGGTCAGGTTTAACCGATGATGACCTTGCAACGCTTGATGAACTGGAAGAACTTGAAGATTTCGCTTTATCTGTATTCGTGCTGCAACCGGCTAAGGCAATCCCACATGCCATTATCAAGAAAGCAATACTTTTTCTCATATTATTTACCCCATTTATAATTTTTGATCGTTTCTTTCACGAACGATTCATAGTCTGCTGATATATCGTTAAGCTGCATGAAATCTATATAGTTGATGTTTTCCGGTTCAATGCCGGTATGCTTGATATAGTCGTCTACTAGCTCATAGACAACGCAACGGTTTATTTCACTTTCCATTTTAAAACGAGCCGAAACAGTAGCGTTGTAAAGTGCTGTCTGGCCTGACTGCTTAGCGATATGTTCTAGTTCGTGGATAAGTGTAACTTTCTGCACACGCGCTGGGTAGTGGCTAGAAACGAACACAAACTTTAACTGCTTATCTGCGCTGATCGTTGCATAGCCAGGCTTTTCCATATCCACATAATGAACACTGATATTTAGTTGTTTGACAATGTTACGAACGTCCATATCTAGCTAGTCCCGACTGTCTAAGTATGCCTTTATAATACTTTCCATTAATTTTCTATCATGTTCAGTCGGTTCTTTTCCGTCTGCTGACATGATAGTGTCCATTGCTTCATCAATGGTCATTTTTCTACTATTATTATTCTCAATATTAGTTCTGCCAAGAATATAATCGGCTGAAACATCAAAAAAATCAGCCAGTTTATTAAGTGCGCTGCTAGAAGGTTCAGCTTTTCCAGTTTCCCATGCCGTAACTGTCGCTTGCGAAACATTAACGAATTTCGATAACTCAGTCTGCGACATTCTATGACGTTTTCTTAAATCTTTAATTCGTTGGGCGGTAGTCATTGTACAAACTCCTTTCTTACTACAATATAGTTATATTGTTATTATACTTGATATAAAGTTTTTTTGTTTATTTTAAAAAGTTTTATATTATCGTGTTGCATTTTATAAAGTTTTATTGTAGTATATAAACATACCAATTAAAGGAGTTGAAAACATGACTGATAGCATTAAGTTCTTGCGTATTCGCAAAGGACTTACGCAAGTTGAATTAGCGAAAGAAGTAGGAGTTAGTTTCCCGACTGTTTCTTCTTGGGAAACGGGGAAATCAATTCCTAGCCCGCGTCATTTGAAGAAACTGGCAACGGTTTTGGATTGTAGCGTGGAGCAAATTTTTTTGCTGTTAAATACCAAAAAACTTGATAAAAATAAACAGAAACAAGGCTAATTACAAAGTTTTATTTTAGGAGGAACAATATGGAAAACATCAACACAAAAAAAGTTTTGGAAAACGTTCCAAAAATCAAAGTGATCGGTAAAGAACATATCGCAGGTTTTGAATTTTTGGGAATCGAAGGCGGTTTTGGTAAAGACAAAAAGTCAATGCTTGCCAGAGATGTTGCAAACATTCACGAACGCCCGCTGTTTAAGATCAACCAATTAATCAACGACAACATTAAGCACTTTAAAACCGGCATCGATTTAATTGACTTAAAACAGATACTTTCAAAGTATATGTTTTCTGACTATGGGTTCACCAAAGCACAATGGGGCAACGCAAAGCACGTTTATCTGCTTTCTGAGCGAGGATACGCAAAACTTTTAAAAGTGCTTGATGATGATAAAGCGTGGGACATTTACGACGAGCTGGTAGACAACTACTTCAATATGCGAGTAGCAATCAAGAAAAACAGCCCTTCATTGGTACAGCAACGACGATTGTCAATCATGGAAGACAACGCTGCTACTCGCAAAGCCAACATGATGTACAAAATCGCAATGGCTACCAGTTCAGAAACAGCCCGTCAATCGCTACTAGCTCATGCTGCTAAAGAGTTGACTGGTGAAATGACAGTGCCAGTCATGAAACACAAAGAGTACACGGCAACACAAATTGGGCAAAAGCTAGGCATCACTTCTAACAAAGTTGGTCGTATCGCTAACCAGTTGGGGTTAAAAGCTGAACAGCCTGGACAAAACGAATACGGTCGTTGGGCTAACAGCAAGTCGCGTAGCTCAGACAAAGAAGTGCCACAGTGGCTTTACTTTGACAAAGGTGTAAAAGCTATCGAATCAGCAATCAAATAAACACAAACGTTGGTATATAAGGCTTCTAACGTTTCGTTAAAAGCCTAATGCAAAACACAAACGGAGGACTAATGATGAACACGAAAATTATCAAGCGTCGAGAAAGCGAAACCCAAGAAGATTTTGAGCTGCGAGTTGATGTGCTGCTTGCAGACGTTGACTTTCTATCAGTCAGCTTTCAAACAGACGAGAATGGCGAATCGAAAGAGGCCAAAGTTTTGTACTTCTAGGAGGTGTCAACGATGTACGAACCAGATAACTTGCGTGAAGCGCTCAAGACGCTGATTGAATACAACACCGCTACTTTAACCACAACCCGTGATGGTAACGGTAATGAACGTGAAGCACGAATTGAAGACCTACAAGACATGAATCTTGATGTTCTATACGCAGTATGTGATCTGCTTGGCATGGACGACTTAATTAAGGGCGAGTGATCGAATGGAACTTGACGATTTTAATCGTGGGCTGGTCGCTTTAATCAAAAAGATTGTCCGCAAGGTGATTGGCGAGTTTGATTTGGTGCCACGTGAAAGTCTAAAAGGTAAAACATGGGACGTTGAAGAGTTTCGCAAGAAGTGTCTAGGCGGTAAAGGCCGGGCATGGGTCAAGCGCGAAATCTTTGATCGCTACCCAGAGATTTATATCGAAAACGGAGGGTTTGTGGTCGACCCGTTTCCGGGCACAGGGCGTAAAACCATTATCTACGCCTACGATGCCAGCTTATGGGTAAACGCCCACTATCGCGAATTTAATTGGGGTGTGAAGTAATGGGAATTGCGTTAATTCTATTGGGCTTGCTAATCGCAATCTTGTTCATCGGTCTTGCTGATCTGACCAACAAGGTTGCTGCGCTTGAAAAACAAGCAGGTATTAATCGAGGAGGACGTCATGGGAACCATTAAAGCTGCGGTTTGGTCGCTGTTAAGCGGTGGATTCGTCTACTTATACATGACCAACCACTTTATTAAAGCAAACTGGGTCGCGTTGATCTGGATTGTGATGTTTGCATGGCAAATGACTGTTAGCGCAACTAAAAAAGGCACTACCGATCGCCGGTAATGCCGATTAAAAAAATAACATACAGGTAAATTTTAACATGGAAAAGCAATATACGAAAGCCGATTTAATCGAGGCTTGGCAGTCTGGCTATGAAGAAGGCTATCGAGACGCGCTGATTGACAATTATTTGGAAGACGAACCAAAGCACGATTAGAAAGGAATTGAAACATGAACACCGCTGAAATCATTGCTGCTATCGCAACAGTTGACCAGAAACGAGCTGACGGTGAAATCGATAAACAGTCCTACACGGACACTATCGACGCCTTGCAACTTGAGCTGGCCGATAAGCTAGACGCCATTGCTTGGCTGATTAATGACACCGAAAAAGATTTAGCTATCTACAACCACGAGCTGGAAAAGATGGCTGAAATCAAAAAGGAACGGGACAAGGCGAAAGCCCGTGTTGACCGCCTGCAAGAATACGTTGGCT
>ERZ791897.156-NODE-156-length-65326-cov-3.493129_pt1 | contig 65326 bp, 63 predicted proteins | sample MGYA00510152_ERZ791897 | MGnify/ENA primary metagenome ERZ791897 (study PRJEB30046, sample SAMN00792050) | human gut metagenome | study: EMG produced TPA metagenomics assembly of the A metagenome-wide association study of gut microbiota in type 2...
TTGCAAGCAGGTAAACATGGGCTGTTTCTTAATATCTTTTTGTTTGGGAAACACCGGTTTCCAAACGGGAGGTTTTGACTAATGCCTGTATTAAAAAATCTAGTTTATTGATCTGTCCTCTTACACTTTTAAGAAACTCATTTCTCTCCTGTTCTTCCAAAGGTTTTGTCAAAAGTGTATCCACAATCATCTTCATGTTGCTTACCGGAGTTCTGACCTGATGGGAAATATCTGACACCAACGACTGTAATTCCTGTCGTTCTGCTTCTACCTTCCGGTTACTTTCCTGCAAGATGTTATACAGACGTACCAGGCGATGATGGATACGGGCAAAAATCGTTTCTTTGTCTGATACATTTTCGGGTTCCTGACTACGGTTCATCATGTCATCAAGAATCTGACACAATTCAGAAGTAAAATTTGACAATCTCATTCCCAACAGTTGTACCATAAAAAGCATCCACAGTATTGCACAGACTATCAAAGCCATCCCAACCCATAACACTACAATATTTTTGGTCAGAAAGAATGCGACCAATATGATTGCTGTCATTGTGAGTGTCATTCCGGCAGTTAGCCAAAAAAACATCCTTTTTACAGAAAGTTTATTTCCTATCATGCAGGTTCACCTCCGGTCCATTTATATCCCATGCCATATACGGTTTTGATATATACCGTTCCGTTTGTTTCAATCTTTCCCCGAATACGGCTTAATGTTGTAGTTAGCGTATGCTCGTCCACATAATTCTCTGTACAGTCCCATATTTTTTCTAGCAACTGTTTTCTTGTTAATACACGATTGCGGTTCTGGCAGAACAGGTTCAGCATCCGGAATTCCAAGGTAGATAAGGTTAATGGTTTTCCGTTGAGCATAGCCGTCTGCTCTGCAAAATTTAAAAACAGCCTGCCATCAGCAAAGACATCCTGCATAGATACATGATGCCGCATCATACGCAGTACATTTTCTACTTTTCTCTGTAAGGAGTGGATAGAAAAAGGTTTTGTAATATAATCTACTGCTCCAAGTTCATATCCCCGGATCTCATCACTTTCCCTATCATTTGCGGTCAGAAATATTACAATGGTATCACTATATTTTTCTCGGATTGTTTTTGCAATCACATATCCATTTCCATCCGGAAGGTTAATATCCAATAGTACCAGATCAAACTGCCGGCTTTTTAGTACTTCCATGGCTTCTTTTACCGTTTCCACAGAAACAATCCCATAGGATTCTGACTGTAGGTTGTAAACTAACATTTTATTCAAAAGTTCATCATCTTCTACAATTAAAATTTGTTTCATTCTTTTCATCCTTTACGACAATTTTGCTATAATTTTAATTTCTATTTTACAACAGAAATGTCCTAGAAATGTTACATATCGAAAAAATTATGATTTTCTTTTTAAAATCTTAAAATCTTTTGTAACGCAAAAAAGAAGATGCATGTCACCACACACCTTCTCATCGCTTACTAAGATCACTTTATACCGCTTGCTTAAAATTTAGAACCAATTAATTTTTTCTTCTCTAAATTGAGGCATATCACTATTTTGATACGGATTATAGTTATGAAGATTACAACCGAACTCCTTCAAGGATTGTATTTTATTCTCTGCTGACCATTCAATTAAAGAGATTCCATCAAATTCTTCGATGTCTCCATTATCCATCACATTTTTAAAATACCATTCAATAGCTGTCTGATTTCCTTTGTGAAAAAACTGTTTGATGTCCCACGCTATTACGCTTCCTCTCGTATTCCATTCCGAAAACCAATGTTTTATTGTTTCACGATTGCGATAACATGGTCCCCAACTTTCTGTATAAATCACGTTTTCTGCAAAAATATCATCAATTCCCAAATCCTTCTTTTCCAACCACATAGAAAACCATAATCGGATCATCATTTCTCTCTCATCCATATACAGAATCCCTCCAACGTCAAATTCATCACTGAACCTTTACATTCTTATCCGCCTGTTTCAATTTAACATCATTCACATCTATAAAAATTACTGAGAATCTTTCCTAATTCAACCGGATTATCTTTATTTATCTCATGACCGGCATGGGAAATAATCTCTAATTCAGCATGATTGATCTGCTGTTTTAATTCTATGGCTGCAGACATATTTGCCTTATCCTTTTCGCCACATAACACAAGTACCCGACAATTTATTTTTTCTAAATCCTTTTGAAAATCTAAATCCATCATGGATTTGGACAGACTGATAAAATCTTTTTTCCCAAATCCCATTTTGCGAAAACTCCTGTTTGGCATAAGATGAAATATCATATTCTGAAATTTCAATAACCGCTTCGGCATTATATATTGCGTACCAATTAATACCAGAGAGGCTACTTTCTCTGCATGTTCCAATGCATAATGCAAAGTAAGGATTCCACCCAATGAAAGACCACATAAATGCAGAGGTCCTTCTTGCTGTTCACAATAACTCTCCAGTGCATGATATAAATTAAAATAGCTAGCTTCTTTTCCTGAAAGCCAGTCAGATAAATCAGGACAATCGACATCCAACCCCAAATCTAATCTCTTAATTGTAGTTTCCCAATCTGAAGGCACTTGTCCCAGTCCATGCAAAAATATGTATTTCATTCAATTTTTCCTCTTGTAATTTTAATCTTGTAAGATTTAGAAAAGGGACTGTCCATGCCGCAGCACTAAGCATTCCCTTCTCATGGTTAATTTTTCTGTTGTCTGCCAACCTCCAGCACCTTCGTCTGGAAAATAACAGGTTTTTCCGTTGCCTGCCAACCTCCGACACCTTCGTTCGGAAAATGTATCAGATTTTAGGTGTCACCCCACCGCTGATGCATAGCTTTTCTAATCTACATTCTACGCGTAATATGTGAGAAATACAATTACCATTTTATATTCTGGTACTCTTCTACATTTTATACATTATTCAATCTATACTTTAACCTATTAAATAAACTTATACTATATTTTCCCATCAATCAAATCATAACTCATATCCAAAAAGTCCAAGATTTTTGCTTCGCTTACTGATCCATCCAACAGCATTGTGATCCAGTTCTTTTTATTCATGTGATATCCCGGTAAAAATCCAAAGGTTTGTGTCAGTAGCCCCACCATATCTGGATTACACTTTACATCTATAATATCTATTCTTTCATTTCCTTCCATCCCTAGTCTGGATTTTTCGATATTCATAATAATTGCGTACCATTTCCCATTTTTATGCCGAAGAACCGCGCTCTCCGGAGATTCTTTCCAAAGATATTCTGGAACTGTTCCATATTGCTTTTTTACATACTCAAAAATTTCTTCCCGTTTCATTGCTCACATTCACCCCATAGTTCCATTTTATTTCTCTTCTAGTTAAAAATCAGGCAGGACATCTGCCCTGCCTATTCCCCCATGTCTCTTTCATTTATTTTGATTGTCTGCTGAAGCCACTTACATACAACTGGTATCTCTAACAGAAAAGAACTTATTTTATAGATTATAGCATTCCCACATTACTTCTACAATCTGGAATTTCGATTATTGTAATTTTTCCAAATGCTCCTTGTATATCCAAATTCGAATACATCACAGTCACAATATTCTTCAAAGCAGCAATCGCACTGAAAAAAATAGTATATAATCTTATCGTCTTAAATCTAGATGAAAAGAATCAGTAAGTAGTATAATCTTACTATTATCAATAATCATCACAAGAGAGTGCTAGCATTTATAGCTAGTGATTTTCAGCAGATTTCAGCACATCGCTACTGGTTTTACTATCCAAAATCGTCTTATCTAAATAAATTAAGTAATGATTAAAAATTCCCTTGTTCTTCAGCATACTTATATAACCATTTTTCATTAAAGTATACTTTTCCACTCATAATCTACTAAAGTAAGTCCTTCAAGATTAAGTAGACAACTTGTAGTTTTTACATGGTTCCATCTGTTTAATCCCGTATTAACAGTTAAAAAAACATCCTTTTTTGCTCGCGTAATTGCAACATATAGAACACTAATTTCTTCCTTGAATGCTTTTTCCATTGCTTCTGCATACGTAAACTCACAATAATCAAATCCTTTATTACAACTACCTGTATCCTGACAAGGATAGCACATATAAGAACTCGGAAAAGCAAAACCATTTAATTTAGGTATAATAACATACTCCCATTCAAGACCTTTTGCAGCATGTATGGTAGTCAGGACTACTTGCTCATCTATAAACTCCATCATGTGCTTTAATCCTTTGTTTCCCAATGTAAAATCAATATATTCGTATTTATCTTTCGGAGTACCATCCACTTTTCTTGATTCTATAAATAAAATCTCTAACAATTTATACATCGAATCAAAAATATACTTTCTATCATCTCGTTGATAAATTTCTCCTTTTCTAGCTTCAACAGCTAATAAGCATCTTTGCAAATCTCGTTGAACAGCTTTTCCTGATGTAGCATTATGAAATTCCTCCAGTGCCACATTATAAAAAGATACATATTCCGAATCAGTTTCTCTGAATAAAGCATTAAAATACTGAATGCCTTCTTGATCTAACATTTTAGCAATTGAATTTCCCTGTCCCCCAGTTCGGACTAAGACAGCAACATTATTATCTCTATTTGAAACAATTTGTTCTATACCTTGTACAATAAACTTATCTTCCTCAGCGTCATTTGATAAATGTTTTAAAAGAACTGATGCTTTCAAACCGGAAGGTTGATAATTCTCAGCATAATCCCTTATAAGCAAATCTAGTGCTTTCATCCGTTCATTAGCTTTAAATCTATAATTGTTGCGAAATTTAATTTCAGTTGCTGGATACGATTCAATAACCAAATTGAAAATTCCATTTATGGCTCCCAAAAAACCATATATTTTTTGAACATCATCACCTAAGAAAATAACAATATTATCCCCTATTAGTTTTTTTATAAGTAAATAACCTAATAGATTCGTATCTTGAAACTCATCTATAATTATCATCTGATAATATTGCTTATAAAAAGATGATACTTGTCTCTTACGTAATAGTTTAATCGCCGATACTAAAATACCATTATATGTAATAATGTGATTAGTTATTAACTTCCTATTTAAAACATCCCAATAATCGTCTAATGCTGCAAGCAAACTATCCATATCTGAATTTTTAACACCCTCGTTAACCGCTCTCAATTTATTACTATCAGAACTTGTAATAAAAGAATCCAAAGAGCGACTATCTTCATCCACAATTTTAAATTCTGACAAATGGACAAATTCTGGATTAAGACTGTATCCATGTTTAAATAAAATTCTCATTGCAAAATTATGATAATTTGCAACATCCACCTTCGAGATGTATTGTTTTACATTATCTACTAAATCAGGCAACAACTCTTTTAATGAATCTTTGATTTTCATTGCAGCATTCACACTGAATGTCATCGCCAAAACCTTTTTGTTTGACGTAATATAGCCATTGCTTAGTTCCCTGGCAATTTTACTTACCATTGCTGTTGTTTTTCCACATCCAGCCGGTGCTGTAACAATAATCTTTTTATCATCTGAGAAAATAAAACTCAACTGTTCTACATCTCCCATATGTTTTGCTTCAATAACATCTTCTACTCGCATTATTTTACCTCTTTTACAAGCTTTTTAATTATTTTTTCAAAAGCCGGTGGAATAACTGTAACATATTCTGCTAATATTGCACCTTTAGCTGCATTTTTAGATTGTTTTAGTTTTTCAAGTTCTCTATCTTTTTTTTCTGTCATAATTTTTTCTTGTATGGCCTCATCAATTTCAATAATTGTAGGATCAGCAACAAAATCTGCTGGATTAAAGGACAAACCTTCTCTCCTCAAAATAGGTATAAAATGATTAACTTCTGACAGTTCTTTACAACATCTTAAATAGTCATATAATTTAAAATTATCATAAACATCCTCCTCATAATCATTAGCTTTCGTAAAGTATATTCCCGTCTCTGAAGCATAGTTTGCTCGCTTATCCTTATCTATTATTGCAATAGATTTTATTCCGAACTCTTTATAAAGTTCCATACATCTTTTTACGCTATCTGCTCCATCAAGCTTAATTACTCCAATTCCTTTCTCGTCCATATCAAGCCCCATACGTTCAGCAAATACGGGAATAGCTCCATTTTCCGTATCACCCTCTACAAAAACAATGTATTTACTAAACATTGCTTCTTTCAAATAAATAAAATTATGAAGCATATGCTTATACAACTTGTCGTCAATCATAACATCCATGCCTGATACGATTTCCAACTGATTACTATTATCAGCATTTTTATAAATTCTTATAAATTGCCGATAATCATTTAATAAAACATTAGGAGAATGCGTGGCTATAAATATTTGACCAATTAAACCATCAATGTCAAATAATTCCCTTAACAAATTTACAAATTCGAAATTTTCATTATTTATAAGTGCTTCAATTTTTTTTATCAAGCTTCTTTGCCTATATGGGTGCTGATGTATCTCAGGTTCATCTAATACTAAAAATAGTGGAAATAATTTCTTATTACTTTTATTAATTAATCGTTCTTCAAAATCTTCTTGTTTTCTTGTTATTTTAACATTATGAATTATTTCAATAATTTGAAGAAGAATGTTAAATGCATATTGAATTCCTTCTCCCAATGAACTTAATTCTCGTCCATTTTCATCTCCTAACCCCAACAATCTACATACAATTTTATCTACCCCCGCATCAACATATGCCCTTACATTATCACCTGTAATCGTATTCAAACTCTTTATCTGTTTATTTACATCTTTTACAATACTTTTAAGTTTTGTTTTCTTAAGAATATCCTTTTCCTGCATGCCAGAATGCTTCATGCTATACTGAATAAGATAATTCAGCACTTTTCCAGAACCACTCGTTTTCCTAAAATCAACTTCTTTCGAGGGCATTCTTTGTGCATAATAATACAGTATGTTCATTCTTTTTATAATAGCCGAACTTATTCTTGTTTGATTTGGCGTATCATGGTAATAATTTATTCGTTCATCAACAGAATCCTGTATTGCTATCAATGTAATTGCTCTGCTGTCATCCACATCGAAATTATCCTCAAAATATCCAACCTCCTCATCAGAATACCTTATTCTTAATTTAATTCTAATCGGTTGCATAACATCTGTGAAATCCGATTCTATAAATTTTCCGACTGATAAAAATATATTTATTAATTCCAAAATATTAGTTTTCCCAATATTATTTTCTCCAATAAGAAAATTTAAAGTTTCATTGAACTTTACGGTTTTTCCTGTCAAATTCCTATAATTTGTAATCTCTACTATTTCACTTACATACATAGTGCTTTCCTGATGTTTATGGCCCCTTCCCAAAAAACATCATATTCCTTTCTTTAATGTTGTAATTCAATTCATTCTTTATATTCTTGATTAAATAAATAGTGTGTTCATAGCAGCTTTTGCTTAATCTCGTCAATTATTATTTATGTAAAAACCTTATTTAATATCAAAAATAATCTTTCCTTTAAAACTAATGCTATATAACTCTACCAACGCCTCCTTCCTGGCTTTATCAAAAATTTCTTCCCATTTCATTGATCACATTCACCCAATAGTTCCATCTTATTTCTCTTCTAGTTAAAAATCAGGCAGGACATCTGCCCTGCCTATTCCCCCATGTCTCTTTCATTTATTTTGATTGTCTGCTGAAGCCACCTTACATACAACTGGTATCTTTAACAGAAAAGAACCTATTTTATAGATTATAGCATTCCCACATTACTTCTACAATCTGGAATTACGATTATTGTAATTTTTCTAAATGCTGTATCCTTATATATCCAAATTCGAATATAATCCAGTCACAATATTCTTTAAAGCAGTAATTGCACTGACAAAAATAATATATAGTTTCATTGATTCATGATGTAGATCAAATTGATAAACCCCAATTTCACATAAACGGCTCAATATATCCCATTTTTATTGCTTTTTTAAAAGCTTCAATAAAATTTTTTACCTCCAATTTTTCATAAATATGTTGAATATGATTATAAAGAGTTCTCTCGCTGATATACAAATCCTTAGCGATTTCATTCTTTGTTTTCCCTGTTCCAATCGCCTTAATAATTTCCACTTCACGATCTGTCAAGGGATCTAATAAAGGGGAAGCAGTGGATTTGTAGCCTTTACTAATAGCTGTAAGCTTTTTTACCAACTCCTCAGCAGAAGCAGATTTGTCAATATAACTTAAGGCACCTCTTTTAAGCGCTTCCTGTCTATAAACCGGCATATCATAAGAGGATAGCATAACCACCTTTGTTTGTGCTTGCTTCCTATATATTGTTTCTATCAAGTCAATGCCAGAACCCCTTGACTGATCTCTTAGGTTGACATCAAGCAATACAATGTCCCAATCTTCTGAGGAAAGAATATTCCAAAACTCTGTTTCATTACTTACATAGTGACAGATAGAGATTTCGTCCCAATCTTCCAAAAGTTTGCTTAAACTCTCTCCAAATATCCTATGGTCATCAAATAATAATATCTTCATTTTTTCTCCCCAAAACTGCCGTTGCAGTTAAAATACCATCTTTCTCTAAATACTGAATGTTACCACCATTCCCATTTATCAACACTGTCAAGAACAACATACCACCTTTAGAAGAAAGGATATTTTCAATGTCACTTGGTTTCGCTCCATCGCTTTGACAGATAATTACGAGTTTACTTTCTTCATTTAGCACGATTTCTAAATGGATAAAAGTAGCGGCGGCATGTTTATAAACATTGTTGACAAGCTCTTTGATTATCTGCATAGCCTGTTCCAAATTATTATCTTTTTTCAAAGCAATCCTTGCTTCGCTGTCAATGGTGAAATCTACGAATATATTCTTTTTGGGGTACAGTTTCTTAATAGCGGCAAGCATATATTCGATATGTTCCCATGAAGAATATCCTGAAAAGATATTGGAAGAATAGAAATTCATTATATTTCTTACCCTCAGTTCCAAATCAGATAATATCCTTTTTGTTTCATCAATATCTGGTGAACGAAGCGACAGGAGGTTTTTTGCGCCTCCAATATCTTGAAGCACATCGTTATGAAGGACCCTTGAGAAATCTTCTCTCTCATTTGCAATATAATTCGTCAATCCATAATACTTTGTTAGTTCCTTGTAACGGGCTTCCATGTCGCCAAGATGAATGACAGCAAAAGACTCAAACAAAAGCATTATAAGTTGAAAAAACACATTGACTTGTAGAGTGGATAAATCAAAACAATAAAGTACAACAGTAAACAAGGGAATCATGAAAACGAGGACATATCTTGCTTTTCTTTGGGCGATTGGAAGAATGTTAATCTGTTTCAAATTTCTATATCTATAATCAAGGAAAATTCCCAAGAACATTCCAACTAATATAGTTACAGCCGGAAAAATTTGGAAATGGAAAAATGACAATATAATAGCCACAATTCCAAATAGCAGGCGAACTATCTTTCCCGGGCTTGCATCGGTTCTTACCAGTATTATTCCAATAATCAGTGCAAAAGCCAGAAATATACCCGTATATAAGATGGAAAATCCATCATACATCAAGGCTGCAATAAAGGATACAGAAAGCACATTCCAGCTACACTCGGATACTGTTGCTGCTCGCCTTGATGCCATTACATGAAGATAAAACAGATTGAAATAACAAAGTAAGATAGCAATCGACAATAAGTTGATTGTTCCATCATTCGTGATCCCTTTATGAACTCTATCCAGTATAACCCATAAAGTCACAATACCTGCATGAAGAAACAAATACGGGTAAAAGCGTTTATCCTGCATAGGACATTCCTCCTTTCTGCTTAAATACACTATGTTAGTAGTATGACGATACAATCCGTTCTTTTGTTATCAGACATAAACCACACGCAGTCAAAACTATTATACTCACTGGAGAAAATAGTAGCAACACCCATATATTATTCAGTTTCATAAATATCCCACATTTTAAGACAAGCAATAAAATGTGAAGTAGTGTTACACAAATAGGGATGCCCTTAAACCAGTTCATATTTCTAATCCAGAGAATCAAAACATTTATAAATGCCGAATACAATATACTAAGAATTAGAAAATAGGTGCCTAATAACATAATAAGGTTTGGCAGGCGAATGGAAATCATCAAAAGTAGAGGAAACAAAAGAATCAACGTACCAATCCATAGTGATAGCAGATTCTCCATGATAATACTTGAGATTTTAATACCATTAGCAAGTTTCCATTCTATTCTCTTTGTAATTTTTTCTTGTTGCAACATATCCTTGCTTATTTCTCCTGCAAAAAAAATAAATAAGCATAGGTAGCCATCAAGCATAAAATACTTTATATCAGCGCCAAATACAATGTTCTCTGAAATATCCCCGAAGTTCATCAGAGAGATCATGCCGAAGATAGTTGCTACCACACTCATAAATATAAAATTCCAGTTCAATACCCTTTTAAGGTTTAAGGTTATCAAACCCATTCGCCATCCCTCCTGATAACTGTTTCGTTGCTCATGTGCCGAGCCTTAAAGAAACTTAATAGTACAAACATAATACAAAGTACAACATCAACCACAATAATCAAATAGTCAATTCCTATGTGATGTTCACTAACAAACTCTGTAATTTGTTCTGCCGACATTGCAATCAAATAAACCAGTGCAAAATTACCAAAGAACAGAACATTTTTGAACAGTTTTACTCGTTTCATATCTAGTACAATGATATTCAAAGCGACAATCTCACAAAAACTAAGTACAAGAATACTAAGATAAACGCATACGATCCGCTCAAAGCTCATTGTCCAGTTGGTAAAATAATAGCAACTCATAAAAACAAAGAACGGGATAATTCCAGAAAAGCGGAAAATCTGTATCGAATACTGTTTGATAATCTCTTTTACCGCAATTCCAGAAGCTGCAAAAAATTCAATTCTCCGGCTTAACTTATCCTTTACTGTCAAATCTACAATCATAGCACCGGATTGCAGGGAGGTAAGACCAAAAATAACCGCATAGAGCATTAGAACTAAATAATCTTCTCCCCTAGACTGCAAGGCATCCATCCACATTGCAAAGCTCATAAAAATTGCTAGAATGGCAACAATCACAGTATCCATTTGGAGACTTTTACTTCTGGTAAGATAGTAGCCTGCGCCTTTTCCCATGTTACTCATGCCGATTGCCCTCCTTAATAAAGATTTCTTCCAGTGATTGACCTTGCATTTCTTGAATACTCTTATCAAACAGTAATCTCCCATTTTTAATCATAGATACATCATCAGCACACTTTTCAATCTCGCTAAGGTCATGTGAAGTGATAATAACCGTTTTTCCGTCAGCTTTTAGAGCCTCTATCAAATTTCGGATTTCTACTCTGGATATGGGGTCTACACCCGATGTTGGTTCATCCATGAGCAGAATATTTCGTCCCATCATAATAACAATTAAGAGGGACAGTTTTCTTTTCATTCCTTTAGAATAAGTGCTAACACGCTTTTCTAAATGTTCGGTCAATCCTAATTGCGTACAGTAGCTGTCTGAACGATTATTTATTTCAAATCCAAAGTATTTCCCGAAAATTTTCAAATTTTCAAGACCGGTCTTTTCTTCATATAGATAGTCGTTTTCAAGCTGCATTGCATATTTTCCTGCAATATTGATTTCTCCTGCATTTGGCTGATATACCCCGGTAATCAAGCGCAGCAGTGTGGTCTTGCCAGAACCATTCGGTCCAATAATCGCATGAATGGTATTTGCTTTTACATTCAGACTAAAATTCTCAAATAAAACTCTGCCACCAAAAATTTTTTTTAAGTTCTTCACTTCAATCGCATTTTGAATCGCAGTCATATTTTTTGCCCCTTTCATTTAGTGATCCATCATATACATATAGTGTATAAAACAAAAGAGCATTTTACATGAGTAATTACTGCAATCTTTTAGAATTCTTATAATATTAAAAAGTAGTTCGATAAAAACGAAAACCACAAGATAGGAATCTCGTGGTTTTTATATAAAATTTCTGTCCCATAAGTGACTTGAATGTGTTTGTTCTACGACAGCTTTTTTCTTTTGTCATCGTCCGACAGGTCTTCGCTATCTGAAATAAGTTTGCTGTTATAATCAGCTACCAGCAGGTCAAATGTTGGCTGCTATTGTCAGATAAATGAAGAAGGTAAAAAACGAAATATACCGAGAACTAAGCGTTAATGCTGCTTTAGATTTGGCCGTCCGTGTCCTTTTGTTTTTCACCAGCCAGATTGCGAACACAAAGCCCATAATAATCAGAAGCGTGTATACCGCAAAGATGATATAGAGCCATGGCATTTCCATGCCAATTTTCAAATGCCGGATGCCCTCAAAAGTGGCGCTAGACAGGATTAGGTAGCAGATGTAAGAAAGGACTTTGTTTCCTGCACCAATCAAATAATTTAGGATAGATTTGTTCCTTGGCTCGTACCCATTCCAAATGCCTAGAGAGATAAACTAAAATGTTAAATTCGTGACAGTTAAGCAGAATCTCTTACTTATTTCGATAAACCTTCTTCTTAGGAAGTAAAATCTGCAGATCTGCATGTTCTATTTTTTCTGAAGGTAGCATCTGGTTCTCTACATCAGCTGAGCCTTCTACTGCCTTCAGTACAAAGAAAATCGAATTGTGATATACAAAAAATTATCTTTATAGCTTACATTTTCAATTTTGCCGTTAATTTTTTCCAATAGTTCTTTTACAATATACAATCCCAAACCAGAACCACCTTTGGTTCGTGACTTATCAGCGGTATAAAATTTGCTGAATAACAGCTTTATATCAATATCATCAATGGATTGCGTTGAATTTTTAATCTTGAATACTCCTTCCTGAGTAATGGACACTTCAATATAGTTATCAGCATAACGGATTGCATTTGTAATTAGATTTTCGATAATACGTTTACAGACAAGATTATTGCCATATATCCACACCGGAGATTTTTCTGTTTGAATAATCGGCTGGATTTCCCCAAATTCATAATACTTTTCAATTAAGCAATCTGTAACAACTCTATTTATATCAACCTTCTCACATTCAACATCAAACTGCTCATTTTCTACCACAGATAAATCGTAAAATTCTTGCACCAGATCTGTGAGATAATCTGTTTTTGCTTTAATGATTTTAATATATTGGTCTTGCTCCTGTTTATCTTCACATTCTTGTAAAAGTGTTAGATAACCCTGTATAGATGTCAATGGGGTTCTTAGATCATGGCTTATATTAGATATAGATTGCTTTAACTGCTCTTCTTCTTGCTTAATTTGAACTTGCAGTTTCTTATGCAGGGCATCTTTTTGATTGATTGCACAAGCTAACTCTTCAATATCTCTATTTGATAAAGATACTCTTATTTTTCGCTTTTCCTTTATCTGCTTATTTATATTACGAATTGTTCTGGTAATAGAAAAAAGGGAACATGCTAATATGAATATAAAACAAATCAATAAAAAATAGAACATATCCGCATTTCCCCTTTCTGTTGTAATTAGCGTATTTCTTGTTTTCTCAATATCAATGCTGACACCAGGAATGTAATAATTACAGTTCCTGCAAAATAAAGTAAGATATTGATTTCTAAATGATTTACCATATTATAAGAACACGTATTCATCCAATAATACATCGGATTGATTTTTAAGTACGTTAGAACTCTCCAAGATTGAGCAGACATATTATCCCATGTCATCATATAAATAAGAGGTCCGCTAAAAGTAAATAACGACATAGTTCCTACCACAATAGCTGTATGCTTAAATATCACACACAACATAAGTGTAATACCGATAAATGCTCCCATAACCATGCAATTTAGCCCTGCGATTTTCAACATTGGAAGTAATTGTATCGGAACATTGTATTTTGTACATTCAATTATAAATGCAACCATAATAAATGAAAAATATAAAATGATGTTGGTAACAGTAATCACCATATACTTTGCAATAAAGAATTTTAGTCGGCTTTGTCCACTTGCAATCGCAATTTTAATCGTTGAATCTGTATATTCTCTGGAAAAGAAAACAACAGAAAATATAAGAACAATCAGCCAGAAAAATACCGTATAAGACGTGGCAGTTCTTATAATCTCTTCAATCATTGGATGTACCTGATCACTATATGCACGAGCAAGAAATCCTACGGTTTCTCCTATCTTCCATGTTTCATCTACGCTGGAACTAGATGCTACAAATTGTTGCTGACCTCCTATGGAAAAGATACCAAAAACAGCTAAAATCAATGCAAATGTTAGATATAACGCCTTTGTATGAAATAATTTATAAAATTCTGCCCGTATTTGATTATACATTTTTTCTACCCCCTATTAGATTTTCAAAGTATGTTTCCAAATTTTCTCCCTGAACAGAGATTTCGTCAATAATGATTTCATTGTCGGTTAGTAATTTGGAAATAATTCTTACATTATCTAAACAATCATAAATCCGAATAGAATTGTCTGGATAAACAGAATAGTTTTTAATATTAGCTTTTTGTTCTAATATGAGAGTGGTTTTCTGTATATTATCTGTTTTCAAACAAATATGCCGTTTACATTCTTCATTCAATTTTTCAGCAGAAATTTGTTTTAAAAGCTCTCCCTTATGAAGAAAGCCATAACAAGTGGCGAGCTGATGCAATTCACTTAATATATGGCTGGATATTAAAATGGTGGTTTCTCGTTCTTTCACTAATTTTTTAAGAAGTTCCCTTAATTCGATAATTCCCGTAGGATCAAGTCCGTTGACAGGTTCATCCAATATTAAAAATTCTGGCTCGCCTAATAATGCAACGCCCAGTGCAAGCCGTTGTTTCATCCCTAATGAAAAATTCGCTACTCTTTTTTTACCTGCGTTCGATAAGCCAATCAATTCTAAAGTATCAGCAATGCAGCTTTTATTCGGAATACCTCTCTGTATTCTTTGCACTTCCAAATTTTGTGAAGCAGTCATATCTTTATATAGTGCCGGCATTTCAATCGTACACCCGATTTTTGATCGTTCATATTGCAGATTATCATTATGCCCAAATAGAATAATTTCTCCTTCACTTTTAAAATTAAGACCTGTCAATAATCTGATTAGCGTTGTTTTTCCTGCTCCATTTTCGCCCACAAGTCCATATATTTCGCCTTTGGGAATAGTTAAGTTTACATTTTTTAAAGCATAGAAATCTTTATATTTTTTGCTCAGGTTTTTTGTTTCGCATATAAATTTTGTCATCCTAAACAACTCCTTTCTATGCCACTATATATGATAACTCTAAAGAAAATCTAAAGATTATTTCATTTTATATCCAATCCCCCAAATAGTTTGTATATAATCTTCATTTGTAATTGATTTAATTTTCTTACGAATATGACTAATATGGGTATTGATTGTATCGTCATCATAAGCATAAGGCTCATTCCAAATAGATTCATATAAATTTTGTTTTGAAAATATTTTCTGAGGATATTGCAATAGCAATTTTAAAATGCTCAATTCTGTTGATGTAAATGGTACTAATACTCCGTTTATATAAACCAAAGAGTTATTGATCTTTATATCTTTGTATATCAAAGTATTATTATTTTGATAAGGATTATCGACAGTTCGTTTTAAATTTGCCTCAATACGTGCAAGAAGCTCATACAAATCGAACGGTTTTGTCATATAGTCATCTGCACCCATTTTTAATAATTCTATTTTTGTCTGAACCATTGTTTTTGCTGATACAACAATAACAGGAGCGTTTGTGAATTTTCGCAATTTCTGTAATACATCATCTCCATTCAGCCTTGGCAACATAATGTCAAGTATTATCAAGTCCGGAACAAAAGATTTGCATAAATTTATTCCTTCTATACCATTTAAAGCATATTGAACACTATATTTGTTATTTTCCAAGAATTTTTTAATCATATTGCAAATGGCTATATCATCTTCAATAATAATGATTTTATTCATACTGTTTCATCTCCTAATGAGCATTGTTTCTTGGAGGAGGCACAAGAGTTCTGCATATCTAAACTTTTCAAATACCCCTCTCCCCAATTGCACATTGCTTCCAATACAGGAATGATACTTTTTCCAAAAGATGTTAAAGAATAGATTGTTTTAGGCGGTTTTTCAGGAATAACTTCTCTTAATACCATCCCATCGTTTTCCAAATCACGAAGCTGCTGTGAAAGCATTTTAGCCGTTGCTTTTGGAATAAGTCGTTGCAATTCCATGTAATGAAGCGGGGTATCCATTAAATGCCAAAGGATAAGCGGTTTATATTTCCCACCTATCAAAGATAATGTCGCTTCTACAGGACAGTTAAATGGTTCTTGTGGCCGCTGCATAATAGTTCTCTCCTTTCAGCTCCAGACACTTTCCTTTTGGGAACTATCTTCCCAAAAAGTACATTCTTGTAGATTATACTGGTGGTGTTACAATATAGTCAATGGTTGATTTGATAATCTCCCAAATATATAAAGAAAGAGGAATTTAAAATTATGGAATTACTTGAAACTGCAAAGAAACGATTCTCTGTCCGTAGCTATACGGATCAGAAAGTAGAGCCGGAAAAATTAAATAAAATTCTGGAGGCTGCCCATGTTGCCCCGACAGCAGCCAACCTTCAACCGGTTCATCTAATTGTAGCCCAAAGCGATGAAGCACTCACAAAAATAAGCATGGCAGCAAATATTTATAATGCTCCATTAGCAATCATTATCTGTGCAGATCACAACAAAGCGTGGGTACGTCCTTTTGACCGGAAACAAACTGGAGATATTGATGCATCCATTTTAACAGACCATATGATGCTTCAGGCAACAGAATTAGGGTTGGGAACCGTATGGGTATGCTTTTTTAAACCAGATGTAATCAAAAAAGAATTTCAACTGCCAGATAATTTGGAACCAGTCAATATATTAGTCATCGGGTATGGAAAGGAAACCCCGGCAGACTCAGAACGTCACGTTACTACCCGTATTTCTATGAAAGAATTGGTTTCCTACGACTATTTATAAAAAAATTTATAATTGTAATTTTTTTAGAGAGTCTATGTAAAGGGTCGTAAAAATGCTTCACAGAATTGTGACCAGCATGATTGCGGCTCTTTTGGTATCCGTTTACTTTCAAAACTGTAAGTGTAATTGAATCCTTCTCTTGTTATAATTTAATTGTATTCCAAAACTAATAAATGTGACAGGCAGAAAGGAGCGATTTCAATGGAACACATTTTAAATTTAGAACAGGTAAAAAAATACTATGGGAGTAATACTGGAAACATCACAAAAGCGGTAGACGGCATTTCTATGTATGTAGATAAAGGTGAATTTGTAGCGATCATGGGCGCAAGCGGATCTGGGAAAACTACTCTTCTAAACTGTATCTCAACAATTGATACCGTAACCAGCGGGCACATTACGGTTAATAATCAGGATATTACAAAAATCAAGAATAAGGATTTTGCTGATTTCAGGCGTGAAAATCTTGGATTTATTTTTCAGGATTTCAACCTTTTAGATACCTTGACGATTGAAGAAAACATATCTTTGTCATTGATTATTAACAAACAGAATCCTGCTGGTATTAGAAAAAAAGTTCATGCCATTGCGGACAAATTGGGGATTCGAGAGATTTTATCAAAATTCCCGTATGAAGTTTCCGGTGGGCAAAAACAGCGTTGTGCTTGTGCAAGGGCTTTGATCAATAAACCAAAACTAATTTTAGCCGATGAACCAACAGGAGCTCTGGATTCAAAATCTTCCAGATTGTTATTGGAAACCATGTCTGACATCAATAAGAAAATGCAGGCAACGATTTTAATGGTTACACATGACCCATTTAGTGCGTCTTTTTGTAATCGTATTTTATTTTTGAAAGATGGCAAAATATTCAATGAGATTTTCAGAGGAGAAAAAAGCAGAAAAGATTTCTTCAATGAAATACTGGATATATTAACCTTGCTCGGAGGTGAATTGGGAAATGTTAGGTAAATTAGCAGTTAGAAATACAAAAAGAAATGTGAAAGATTATTTTATTTATCTGATAACCATCACTATTTCATTCTCACTGATACTTGCATATAATTTGGTGGCAGGTTCTGACGAAGTTGTAAAGCTATCGTCCAGTATGGGCACTTTTAAAAACGTTTTGACGTTTGTGAACATTATCATTATATTTGTTGTATGCTTTTTAATCAACTATACGACAAAATTCATGTTTGAAAAGCGCAGCAAGGAGTTTGGAACATATATGCTCCTTGGAATCAAGAAGAAGAAAGTAGCCCGGTTGCTTGTAATAGAAAACATACTAATAGGTTTTGTGGCGCTTGCCCTATCTATCCCTATCGGCTTTTTGTTTAGTCAGTTTGTATCCTTGATAATTGTGAAACTGTTAGACATTCCAAAAGTGCTTTTTATCTCTTTGGATCCTGTTTCTATAGGGCTACTGGCAATTTACTTCTTAGTGATTTATCTTTTGGTTTTACTTAATCTTTTAAGAAAAATAAACAAAATGACAGTACACGATTTTCTTTATTTTGATAAGCAGAATGAAAAGAAAATGTTCCGTAGCAATAAAAAACGAAATATTATCTTTGTTTTAAGTGTTGTTCTAGGTATTGCTTCTCTTCTTCTTTGGCACTCACGTTGTAATGTAGATACATTCGGTCAACAGGAAACGCTTACCTATTTAATAACTGCTGTTGCTATGCTTATCATCAGTATCTATGGGATTTCAGCAACTTTTGCAGACATCATGTTAGCCATTTTACTAAAAAGTAAAAAAGTAAAATATAAAAAAGATAATCTCTTTGTTATAAGAACCTTTGCATCTAAGGCAAGAACAATGAGCTTTACATTTGGAACTCTTTCGATGTTAATATTACTTTCTTTACTGTGTTTGAATTTTTCCAGTATCAATAAAGGCGTCTATCGATCAAGCATTGAAGAAAATGCTCCTTATGATGTAGACATAGTTGATTTTGAACAACCTTTTGAAGATTTCAATGAATATATCCGAGTTGTTGATGAAGATTATACAATCAAGGAAACCATTGAATATCCTATCTATAAAGAACCTCAGCATCAGATACAGGATTATTATAATCCAGAATTCTATGAACATGATCCGGTAATGAAATTGAGTGATTACAATAAATTGCTGAAATTACGCAATATGGATACCATGGAATTAAAGGATGATGAATATTTTATTGTAACGCGCAATCAATGGGTTCATAAGATTGAAGGTAATGAGGCGATACAAACCATTCAATTTGCTGGAAAAGACTTACATTTAAAAGGATTCGAAACACAATCTTTCTGGTCTACAATGACTACAATGGGAAGATTCGTCGTAATCGTTCCCGATGAATATGTTCAAAATTTAGAGATATCTGAACAGCATTTAATCATTGACACGAAAGAAGAAACGACACCACAGTTAGAGAAGAAAATAGAAAAAAATTTAGCACATTTACTGGGAAATATAACGGAAGATGGTGAAGAAAATGTTGAATATTATAGAGTGAAAGTAAGAGGTACTGTAATAGAAGAACAAAACGCTATGACTGCAATGATGGCTAGTATCTGCTTATATATTGCTTTTATTCTGGTATCCGCGGTTGGTACGATTCTTGCCATTCAATCATTGAGTGATGCTACAAAATATAAATATCGTTATCAAACGTTGCAGAAATTAGGTGTAAATGATACGTCATTATTTAAAACAATCAGAAAACAATTATTCGTATTATTTGGCATCCCGGTAGTTTTCTCTGTTATTTCCAGCTTCGTTATGTTAGCTTCAATGAATAATATCTTTCAAGCTCTTTTAGAAAGCAATTTCATGTATTTGTTCTATTTCGTAGCTAATTTAGCAGTTTTCTTCCTGATCTATGGAATTTACTGGATTGCAACTTATATAGGTTTCAAGAGAAATATTAGTGAGGAGAGTTAGATTTTTCTGGCTCTCCCAACGTATTTTTATTATAATAATAAGTCTAGGGGGTGTTAAAATGCGAATCGCAATTATTGAAGATGATGAAATCACTCGTCTGGAGCTTTCTAAATTATTGCACACACAAGGATATGAAACAGTCTTATTAACTGACTTTGAAAATCTGACTGAGGAATTAAAGCAGTATTCTGCCCAATTGGTTCTGCTTGATATTAACTTGCCCTATGAAAATGGATATGAAGTATGCAAAAAGATCAAGCAGATTATGCCCGTACCAATTATTTTTGTAACAAGCAGAGATACAAATGCTGACGAATTAAAAAGTATCCAGGCAGGTGGAATTGATTTTATCACAAAGCCGTATGATACACTAATTCTTCTGGAGAAGATCAAGCGAGCATTACAATTATCAAATCCAAATAATTTTCGTGAGCTTGTAAAAAAGGATTGTACCCTTGATTTACATTTATCCATCTTAAAATATCAAGAGAAAAGTATAGAACTGACAAGAAATGAATTTCGTATTTTATACTACTTCTTTATGAACGAAGATAAAATCATTAGTAAAGAGGAATTATTGGACAAACTGTGGAACGATAAATATTATTTGGATGAAAATATATTATTGGTTAATATGACACGTCTAAAAAAGAAAATGAAAGAAATCGGTATTGTTCATCTATTGGAAAATATCCGAGGAAAGGGTTGGAAACTGTGAACTTTTTTACATTTATATTCGAAGAAAAAATAACAGAGATATTGTTTCAGCTTTTCTTTCTTGCATTTGTCGTGCTTCTTTTACTCTTCTATGATGTAGATATTAGATTTGTTGTGATGCTTGCAATTCTTTTCATCAGCATACAAGGACTCTTTCAATGGTACTTGTACCGAAAGAACCGCAAGGCTTCACAACATATTATAAACTTAACTGACGGACTAGAAGAAACATATTATATTGCAGATGTTTTACCCAAACCAAAAGGATTTCAAAATAAAGCTTATTATTATGCACTGAAAAAAGCATGTAAATCCATGAATGATGAAATCAGTAAAATTACAGAAGAAAAACAAGAATATCAAGAATATGTAGAATGTTTCGCTCATGAAATCAAGATTCCTATAGGAGCTTTATCACTGACCTTTGACAACACGAAAAATTATACACTCAAAAAGGAAACTGACAAGATCTTTCAATTAGTGGAACAAATGCTCTATTATGCGCGAAGCGGAAATACAGAAAAAGATTTTTTTATCAAACAGCTGCATTTAGAAGACGTAGTACATCATGTGATTTTGAAATTCCGTCGTTCCCTTATGGAAAATAAGGCGATCATCAGTATCCATGATATAGACCATATTATTTATACGGATGAAAAATGGCTGATGTTCATTCTGTCTCAAATCGTGCAAAATTCAATTAAGTATTTTGACAAGCCAGAAAACAGACTAACCATCTACAGTCAGGATAACGGTACAAATATACTGCTTGTGATTGAAGATAACGGCTGTGGAATAAAGGAATCTGACCTATCCAGAGTATTTGAAAAAGGCTTTACCGGTTCAAACAGAAGCAAAACAAATGCAACGGGTATGGGACTCTATCTATCAAAAAAGCTATGTAACCGCTTAGGATTAAAACTAAATATTGCGTCAGAAGAAAAGGAATATACAAAACTAACACTTACTTTTCCAAAAGGAACAGTCCATAATTTTTCAAACTGATTTTTCAAATTACCCTCTTCTTCTAACGAATTAGAAAACTTTTGGGTGTTACATTTGAGAAGTATCCTCATCACTTCTCAGATGTAGCACCCTTGTTACTTTACATCTTAAAATCAATCTCATATCTGAAGAAGAACTGCAGGTAGACAATATGATTTCCTCCGGCCAGTCGCAAGACACATCGTCTTCCAAAGCATATATATCATCCCGCATGGACACTTTTTCACACGCTGTTATCTCCAAATGCAAGGTTTTTTCAGGTAAATACAGATATGCAGAACTAGAGTTCTTCCGGAACACAGAATCCTGATACTGCTTCAGATTACTGAACATGCTGCCGTCTTTCATATTATGACCGTATAAGATCACGCGCCGATCTGTAAAGTCATCATGGTTTCTATAATCCAGAAAGATACTTCCCGCCTTATTGTTTTCTTTTTGAAAAGTGTGATAGAGGTAATACTCGTTATCTTCTCCCTGTACCACAGGATAATCCGCCCCAATCCCCGGAATCTGTATCCAGGCAACTAGATCCTCATTGATTTTACGAAGTCCTTCAAAATCAATTTCCTTCCCTGTTTCCTTTTCCGGTTCATCTCCTGTCATATTTTCCGGCTGACATACAGGAATTTCTTTTATGTACGCCTTCAGTTCTTCATATTCTTTCTGTCCATCATAATATTCTTTTCCTATATCTATCAGTTTTACAGCTGCAATTCCAAAGACTGCAATACAGAGCAGTAAAATCATCTTTTCTCCTATATGACGCATCTCTTTTCCTCCAATAAAAAAAGAGATTGCCACCCACAATTTTAAAGTGACAATCTCCATCGTTACATGTTACATTTTTTCAGCATTATCGTTTATCTTCTCCTTCTGCGGATACGGATTACTATAACCACAATGCCAAGTATCGCCGCTGCCATAATAATCACTGGGATCCATATCTTTGTATGATCACCGGTTTTTGGCGCATCCGGCGGAGGTGTTCCAGGCTTTCTGGTATTTTCAATTTCTTTTGTCACCTCAATGATTTTTGTCTCATCATCCTGATAATCGAATACCACTTCCACCTCCTCTGTGTTTGCTTCATAGCCTTCTAACGGTTTCGTTTCCACAAGAACATATACAATCGGTTCTACATATTTGCCCTCTTCATAAACTGCAATCGGCAGTTCTTCACTCTTTGCAGTTCCATCCTCGCCGGTCACCAGTGTTCCAACTACTTCCCCAGTAGCTTTATTGCGAAGTTCAAATTCTACACCTGCAAGCGGAGCCTTATTTTCCGCATCTGTCTTCTGAACCAGGAGCTGACCGGATGGACGTTCATCTTTCATCTCTACTTTCTGGATTTCTCCCGTTTCTTCTACAACAAAAGGAACATCTGATACAACAAGATATCCTTCCGGGGCTGCCTCCTCATGCAGGATATATTCGCCCGGTTCTAATGCATACACTTTATGCGGCTCTTTTTGGGAAACCCATTCTTCTACTATTTCCCCGTCTTTATCAAGGATCTGAAGTTTTGCCCCTTCTACTTCCTTTTCATCTGTAATATCAGTTTTTGTGATTTCTACTACTGTCGGCTGATTTTCAATCTCTTTTGTAAGCGTGATAACCTCCAGTTCTGGATTCTGATAGGTTGCATCAAAGGACCATGTATCTTCTGTTTTCAGATATCCCGGTGCTGCCTCCAGTTCTTTTACCAGATATTTTCCATGTGGGAGGTCAACGTCAAAGCGGATGCTTCCGTCTTCTGCGGACTCTGTTTTTGCAATCAGAGTACCAGATTCTATAAGTACATTATCTGCAAGATCAACAATATCTTCCTCCGCATACAATCCAAATACTGCTCCCTGTACAGGCTCTTTTGTTTCTTTGGACAATTTCGTAAGAACAAGCTCTATCTTCTGGCGCTTATTTTCAAGTTCCATAGAAACATAATCTACCGCTACTTCCTGTCCCTGATACTTAATTTCAAATTCTTTTGCTTCAGGATCCAGAACAAAATGATGATTTCCAACGTCCGTTTCCTTCAGATAATAAGAACCAATCGGCAGATTGTGAAGTGATACAGTTCCCTCTTTTCCGGTCACAAGTTTTGCAACAAGTCCATCTTTTTCATACAACACTTTGCGGTTACCTGCTTCATCTTTCTGTCCATCTGGTGTATAAATTGTTTCTTTTGCATAAACTTCAAAGGTTATACCTTCTGCTCCCTTCTTCTCATATTGGAACATATAGCCGCTGTCTTCTTCTATGACTTCCTCTTTGCCGAAAAATTCACTGATAGAATTTATTGTGCCTGCGATGCCATTTTTCATTTTTGTAAGAAGGGAATCTTCCACATTCTTAGCACCCACAAGAGCTTCCCCTGTTTTCTTGATTGTCAGACTTCCTACCGCTTCATCGTTTTGCTGACGTACTACGACAATATATTTTCCTGTTTCTTCCTCTACTTCATAAGCTGTTTCGGAATTCACAGTGATTGTAATGGAATCACGTTTTGCATCTTCATAAGCGCCTGTCTGTGACAACTGGTTTAATGGAATATCGCTCTCTCCGTCTTTCAACGCCATTTCATACCCTGGCTGTACATATAAATCAGGAGCTTTTACTTCTTCTATGCGGTAAGTTCCCATCTTTAACTGCTCTGGTGTCATAAGATAACCTTCGTCATTCGTTTCAAATACATCCAGTTCCTTTTCTTCCGGATAGCGCACCTTCATTGTCACATATTCTTTCTTTTTCACATCATAGATTTTATATTGTGCATGATTATTTAATACTGGAAGATGTGTCTGTGCATCTTCCTTGATAATCTTAAGGAAAAACTGGATCGGTCTATCATCAAACACACGCCATGGCTGCGGTTCCCTGCTATCTTCGGTAATGGTTACAAGGAATGGATTGATGGTCTGGAGATTTTCTGGAGTTGTAGATTCAAAAACCACATATTTTCCATATGGAAGTTCTGGAGAACGTACAAATCCTTTTTTGTCTGTAAACAGTTCTTCCACCGAAACTTTCTTACCATTCTCGTAATAATGTGCCATTTCATCTTCTGAATAGTCATAGCCGATAAAATCCTCTGCTTTGAAAGCATTTCCTTCCGATGGTTTCAGACTTCCATCTTTTACACCTTTCAGATTCTGAATCAGAAATACTTTAAATCCAGCACCTTTCAAAAGCTCTGTTTCTGTCTGGTTTCCATCCTCTGAAATCTTAATCAGTTCAAATGCCTGTTTTTTTACCGTTTCTTTCACTGACACATTCCGATGCACGATTGCAACATCCTGTCCTTCATAACCAACTTCCACTGGATAGGCAGTTTCATCCAAAAGATAGCCCTCTCCAGGTGAGATTTCTTTTACATAATAATTTCCCAGATACAGATTCGTAAAATCAACTTTTCCATCTTTGATCACGCCCTGCGCAACCAGATCATCTTTTTTATGGACGTCTTCTGACTTCCCATTCGGATGTTTGATATCCTCTGCTGCATAGAGCCCGTAAACTGCACCATCTAAGTCTGCATCTCCCTGGCTGATATATTCTTCCGCATCTTTATCAAGCTTAAACACATGGATTTCCCCTCGAACCTCTTTATTGGAAAACGTATGCGAAAATTCATATGTATAAGTTTTATCATTCTCATACTCAAACAGGAAATCATACCGGTCAGAACTCATATAATAAGATTCCGGAGCCTGAATCTCTTTCAAATAATAGCGGAAATTGATAGGAATATCTGAATGAAAAGCCGCAGCTCCCTCTTTATCAGAAGTGACCTTCTCAATCAGGGTATCCTTTTTTACCACTACTTTTCCTTCTGCATTGATAATGTCTTCACCTGCATACAGACCGAATACAGCCCCCTCTAAAGTCACTTTGTCATTTTCCGATTTCTTTACTGCCTGAACCTTTACCTTTGGTCTGGCATTGATATAAGTTGTCTCCTCCTGTACCAATTCCACCGTCTGCCCGGCATAAGAAAGAGTCACATACTGTGTGCGTTCTGCCTCTGTCTTTCCGATAGTTAGGTCTGCCGGCGCCTTCTGCTCTACAATCTTATACTTTCCTAAATGCAGTTCTTTACTGGTAATGCTTCCATCTGCTTTTGTTGTCAACTGATCTACCAATTCACCGGATTCATAAATAGGTGTCTTCTGATCCTGGCTTACAATTTTTTCTGCTGCATAAATAGAATAACTTGCCTCTCCAAACGGAACCGACTGATATTCAAATTTAAGATTTCCTTCCTGTCCGGATACAGAAGAAAGAACCTCTCCGCTTTTTCGAATTGTGATTTTCCCCTTCTGTTCCTCATTTGAGATAGTCAGGCTCTGTGTTTTCCCTGCCTGCAGCTTCACATTGAAAGCCTCCGTATTCAGTTTATATCCATTGGGAACGGATATTTCCTTGAGATATACCGTTTCCTGTGTCTTAGGAATTTCTACCTGCGTTTCTCCTTTTTCATTTGTTGCCGGCATTTCAGTAATCAGCTTGGTGCATTCTTTGTCGCTGTAAATTCCAAAAACTGCACCTGTAAGATTTACATTTGTCACATTATCCTTTTTCATAACCTTGACTTTTGCATAATCCATCCATTTTACTTCAAAACTCACCGAATCGCTTTCTTCTTCAAAGAATGTGCCATATCCAATATCCTGAGTAGAACCGCCTGTAGAGACCACAAGAGTTTTCCATTGGGTTCCCATTTTTCCCGCTAAGGAACCGGAGTTCCATGTTCCGGTCACAGTCATCGGCGCACTGAAATAAAAATTTGTACCACCGGGAATTTTTACATTTCCGTTTTTCGTGCTGCCACCGCTATGATACGTTACATTTTCCGGCAGATTCAATGTAATATAATTCCGATGATCTCCCTGCAGCCGAAATTCTTCTGTCCGCTGCACTCCATTGCTTTCGTATGCTTTTGTCGAAGTTGGGGTAAGATCAATGGCTGCTTTAGGTGGCGCTTCCAGCCCATTTAGATACTGAATGTAATCCCATAATCCTGAAGCCTTGACGCTTTCAAAAGTACACCCGTAAAATCCATCTGTACCGCAATACGCATAAGAAGCTGCAATATGTGTAAAGATATATTTCAATTTCCAGTCAAAACTCGGCATATAACTGCCAGTAATATCTCCAGGTCCTCCGTATCCATAATAAAGAACTTTCTGCAAAGCCAGATTACTTTCAAAGATATTTGCCACATAATCACTGGACGGCGGCGAAGATTTTGCAGACTCCAGACAATATGCCACATGCCCATTCACCGTAAAATAAGTGGTGGAATAGTTTCCTAAATTAGATGGATACGGAAGTCTTTCTCCTACGACCAGATTCACATTGACAGATCGGTTTTCTGTCATGGTTTCTGGTACTACCGATAAAAAAGATGCATTCTCCGCAGATACATCCAGCTTTAAGTTCTCCACATTCTCCGGCACTTCCGGTGCTTCTGTCAGTACAGGTTCCGGGTCAGGGTCACTTTCCTCTGTATCCTCTTTTGAACTTTTCTGATTACGGTCTGCTCTTTTGTTCTCTGGTTCACGAGGTCTGACTACAATTTTTCGTGTCAGTTCATAACACGCTCCTTTTTCCGGTGTAACCAGATAAGTTGCAAGGTATGTACCAGGGCGGTCTGCAAAAAATCCCTGTCCATCTTCGCTGACAACATCCATGAATACAGCTTTTTCACCTTTTTTCAAGGCAAGCCCCGTAAAATCTTTTTCGATTTCAAATGATTCCCCCTGCTCAATCGTCAAAGTTTCGGCGGTGGTCTGTTTCTCATTCTCATCGCCTTTTTCCTCCTTTGTTACATTTGTCTCTGATTCTGCTATTCTGCCTTTTGATGCCGCAAATACGGCATTCTCAGACGGAATAAGTGCAGAACAGGATAAAAGAAAAGCCAGCGTTCCCGCCAGCCATCTGTGTTTTCTATGTTTCAATTGCAACGCTCCTTTCCTGTTGGTTTTTGAGTGTGATTGTGTCTTCTTATTTCCCCGAATCTTATGTAGGGCGTTCCCGTATGTGCATATGCTTCATCTCCTTTCCTCTGGCTCATAAATCAGGCCATAAAAAAACGGAACTGCACTCTTACAGTTCCGCTTTTTTATCACCTGATTGTTTTGGGACGTATCATGAATCTGCCAGTTTTACTTTGCATCGTTTCATATAACACGCAATCCCGTATTTTAAAATTTTATCCACTCCGTTCTCCCGGAGTTCTTCATCATATTTCTTTTCCTCTATCTGCTGTAGTGCCCGTTCACAAGCCTGATCAAGATTTCCGTCATTGGCATACTTAACTTCGATAAGAATAACCGTTTCACTGTTTTCAGTTTCAACGAGAATATCGCTGTATCCTTCGCCGCTTTCCTGATTGGACGATACGTACCATTCTTCCTTCACACCCAGGATTCCAAGCAGTATCCCATGATAAAAGTTCTCCTTACTTGCTTTTTTCACAAACGTATCCCGGATACTGATGGTCTTTTTCAGGTAGCTTTCAAAAATTTCTCTTACCTTCGTTTCCTCACCGTTTTTCAGGGCATCACAGAATCGGCTTAATGTATCGCCGTCCTTTGCAACGCTCTCTTTAAAGTATTCCATGATCTGTGTTTCAAAAATATCCCGGATTTCCAGATTCGGTATCGCAAGTTTATACCGTTTTGCATCAACTCTTCCACGCTGTGTCAAATATCCCGTCATAAACAACAGGCTCCAGACGTTCTCTACCGACTGATACATTTCCGGATAGACAAGCTCCTGATGAATCTCTTTTATAATTTCCTCACCGGCAAGCAGATTTTCAATCTCACGTTTGGTTGTAACATTGTCAGACATTTGAATAAATTTCTTAACAGCATCATTACTGCTGGTATTGATCCAATAATTTTCTGGAAAAGAATCTGCATGATCTTTTATTTTATCACAGTAGTTCAATACATCCCAGGGACAATACACTTCTGTACTGCCAAAACGATATCCATCATACCAGCTTTTGATTTCTTCATAATGATCTTCAATTTCATAATACTTCAGCATTTCTTTTACTTCCGTATCTGTAAAACCAAAATATTCATCATAACGTTCATCTGTAATCGATAATACTTTCAGATTATTCAGACCAGTAAAGATACTTTCTTTTGAAATACGCATACACCCGGTCATCACTGCAAATTTCAGACTGTTGTTTGTTTTTAAAACCTGTTCCAACAGATTTCGTATCAAAAATACCATCTGATCATAATATCCATTTTCAAATGCTTTTGCTAACGGAACGTCATACTCATCAATCAGAAGAATTACTTTTGAGTCGTAATGTTTCTCCAAAAGTTCCGACAAAGTTTTTAAACTCAAAAAAAGCGTGGCCTCATCCATATCTTTATCAAGGAGTGCCCGATAATCCTCTTTCTCATCATCATCTAATTTGTCGCTTGTTTTGAGGACTTTTGCTTTTTTTGCAGCACCTTTTATTGTTTCAACCGTTAATCGAAATGCGGTATCATATGATCCAGCGTTAATTCCTTTTAATGATACAAAAATAACAGGATACCTTCCCATATATTCTTCAGACAACTCTGTATCCTTTGATATCTTCAAATCTTCAAAAATACTTTTATCTCCTTCTATGGAAAAAAAGTGCTCCAGCATACTCATATTTAAAGTTTTTCCAAAGCGTCTTGGTCTGGTAAAGAGATTTACCATTCCACCATTACGGAGTAGTTCAGAAATCAATCCCGTTTTATCAACATAATAATAGTTATCTTTTATAATCTGCTCAAAATTTTCCAATCCCACCGGAAGGCGTTTCTTTTCTTCACCCATGTTATTCACACTCCTTCTCTGTTGGTTATATTATAACAAAGATCCGCACAAAAGCCTATACCTAACTTTAGTCATAATTCCCGTAATTCCCAGTCATCAATGCCTTTGTAATTTTCCTGCCAGTAACCTTCGTCATCCGTATCCCAAACCGCACGCTTACAGATTAAATCCAGCTTTTCACAAATCTCATAGAGTTTCAGGCAGCCTTTCCGAATATGATTTCGTTTTTCCCTCTTTTTCGGACATTCTCCATTACTGCCTTTACATTTTTCACAAATTTCTTTGTAAGCATGGTCACAGTCTAACCGCATACATTTATCCATATCATTTGCTTCAATGACCACTTTTACTCCTTGTTCTTTTAATCGGTTCAGTGACAATTCCAGTTCCTTGTAATTGGATACGCCTGGATTTCCAAGATATGGCTGCCCGGTTCTCTGAGAAGCTGCTTCGGCTTTTAAAACACCCTCTGTCACATAAACTACAGGAGATTTCAAAGTACCGGAAAGGCTTACCGGACTTCCGGGGGAACAACCTTTTTCCATCTTAGCGCTGCTGAGCCATACATATTTCCGTTTCTGAAAGGGATTATCCAAACGAATCTGAAATGCAACAAGCAATCCTTCATCGGTCCACACCGGACAAAGGTACCCTTGATTCTTTTCATAAAATGCAATTTCCCAATCTCCTTGATAATTCACGAAGAACCCCGGTACTCCTTCCAGTCTACATCCCCGTTTGATCAGTTTTCTCGCTATCGTAACAGATTCTTCAGGACTGGTGCTTTTATAACCTGCATTTTCCATATTTGCAATTTCCTGTTGGGTAAGTCCCCTCTTCAATAAATCCTGCTTATGTCGTGGCAGCAATCGCAACAAAGTTATAAGTTCCCGATACGTATGATCCCGCCTCTCATAATCTGCAGGTTTTGCCAGGGATTCTTTCTGCTTCTTCTTCTGACGATGGATTTCCAGTTTCTTTGCAATCTGTTCTCGTACACCAAAATGCAGTGTCCTTTGGATCTCATGGTATGCTTCTTTATAACGTTCTGTCCCATATAATCCAGTCAAATCTGCATATAACGTCAGCATATTTCCCGCCGCATCACAATGAAAACAATGATAGATATTCGCCATTTCACCTTCTTTATATACGACAAAATTGCATTTTCCCCTTCTGTCTCCGCAAAACGGACAGACCACATTATACGAAGCCTCATCACCACCAGGAAGTCTCTCAATTCCTAAAATCGTTCCTACATCTGTAATTGTAAATGGTGTCATATTCTTTTCCCCAAAAGAACATGGCCCCTACAAAGGAACCATGTTCATGCAACTGTTATGCAGCCCTAAGCTCTTCCGATTCACTTTGATAATCCAGAAGTGTTTTTGCCGCTTTTACTAACTCTTTATTCGGACCCTTATACTTATTTACGATCCATTTCATGGTTTCTGTGCCTTTCACTCCGGATTCCAGAACCTGTTCCATCGTTTTTCCTTTGAACACGCCAAAGTCACACACGAATTTCTTCGCTGCTTCTACTTCCGAATCCGATGTGTCATCTTCCAGTTCCTCCTGAAGTTCTTCCATAAAATCAGCATCTTCTTCAAATGGAACTTCTTCTGCATTTACCGGGATGAATCCATCCGTATTTTCTTCTTTTTCTACCGATGATGCTTCTTCTGATTCCGGTTTTTCTTCCGTTTTCGGTTTGATCGTTTCATCTTTTCCATCAAAGCTCGGTTTATTTTCCGAATGCTTTTCTGCTTTTTCCTGTGGGCGTGATTCTGCATCTGATTTCATTTCCAACTGTTCGCAGTCTTTGACAATCGGTGCATTACCTAACAGCGGTTTCAGTTTCTGACTTTTTTTAGAAGAAACAACTGACTTTTTCCCTTCTCCGCTGGAAGTTTGCTTACCTTCTGCCCGCTCGGTACTCTTCTCTACTGCTTTTTCTTTTCCATGTACCTGCCTTGTCGGATTATTTTTCGTGTTGGAACCCTGCTTTCCATCATGCTCAGCATAATCCGGATCTTCCTGCTCACTTCCCACCTGACGGATACAGAATTTATTGCGGAAATAATATTTCAAGCCATAAGTCAATGCCGTTCCATGCGCCTTATCTGGGATCTCATTTGTTCCGGTGATATGGATCGTCACATGCCTGCATTCTTCCGGCCGGTCTGCATTTGTCCAGCAAAGTTCTACATCTGCCTCATATCTCCAGTAATCATCTTTATCCAGTACCAGATAGGTCTGATGCCCTGACTCATCATACTGTGTCGGGATTTCCCGCACAATATCGAAATTAACTCCATATTTATTTAATGCCGGTGTCATGGCTTCATAAATATCATCCAGCGTAGCAAAATCATAATCAGCCTCATCATTGTAAAATCTTTTTAAAAGAGTCGGCATTTTTCGTCTGATTCTTAACATTTTCTGTTCCAGATTCAAGTATTGATAATTTTTCATTGATTCGTTTCCTCCTATTTCTATTGTTTATGCTGCATTCCTGCTTGCAACGTTTTCATAAAGAACTATTCCACCATATGACACACTCTGTATGTCTTCAATCCGAAACTCAGCCGTTTTCCCAAACATTCGCTCCAATGTCGCTCTATCCTTTTGGGAACACCCTCGGATGGAATAATACCCTTTAGGGTTACAAAGCTCATCTACCGACATATTTACTCGAATAACTTTCTTTTTACGGCAAAGAATTACCTGTACTGCCTTGTGACGGGTTTCATTCAGCGCTTGTATCAAATGTTTGATTTTATGAATCCGGTCATTTGGCGTGTCCAAGATTTCCCGGAATTCGTCCCGCACACAACCATACAAAATTCTCTGCTGTGAAATATACGGTATATTTCGCTTGATCCACTGCCTTGCAATCTTCTCTGCTGCCTGTTCTCCATATTCTAAAAACAATAAATATATAGCATCCGAAAAGGAAGCCTCCAGAGAAATTTGTGGTATGAAGTGAATGTCCGCAAGACTTCCATTCTGTAGGTAATAACGCTCTGCGCGTTCTCTGATTTCACTGCGCCTTACCATTGGAAGCAGGCTCTTTGTATCGCATCCAGATTGGTATAGAAAGTCCTGCCAGGATGCACTTAACATTTCCTCCGCTTTTTGACTGATACATCTTTCTGCGTCCTTTCTGATATCGGCTCTATTCGGAAACCCCATTTCTTCTGGCAGTCCGAGCATTACTGTCAATTTCTCATCCACGTCATACAGACTGCTATTCTTTTTGGAAAACAACCCTGCAAAATTCAGGTCATTTCCAGGTATAAGGTTTTTTCCTGTTCTTTTTTGAAGATACAGGTAGAAAAAGTTTCCCTGTTCTACTTTTACTACAGTATAGTCCAGATTCTCCCACGTACTTTTTGTCTCAGTTTCCTCAAGCCATGCCAAAAAGCTCCCGGTACAAGAACCCGATACTACCCAGGTAGGCAGCATTTTTGATTTTTTCCTGTTCATTACGAAAGTTCCCCTGGCATATCACAGTCATGCCAGCGTACATTCATACATCGTGCAATTTTCTCTTCCATCTTTACGAGACTGGAAGGACTGCTCCCATTTTTTCTGGCAAAAAAGAGGGCTTCACAAAGCCCACAATAAATCTCGTATGCGCTACATGGCTGTTCTCCAAAATTCACCTTAAACCATTCCACAGTCTCAGCAATCAGTTTCTTTCCAAAACTCTGTTTCTTCATGACTTCTGACAGGGTATTTACCGGGTACCGGATACGGATATCACACAGTTTTCCGATATCTTTGAGTTTCTGTTTGTAATACTGGAAAATAGATTCCATATTTTCAGTAAATTCCTCCAATCCCTGTTTGTGACGATGCTTTGTACGCAAGGCTTCTCCCAAAACAATGGTATAATCTCCGTCTAAAATAGAATAAAAGATATTTGCTCCCGACGCCCCTACATCAGAACTCACAATACGGATAAACGTCTGAAGCTTTCCAAACGGCGTTTTCCCATGTTCTTCCATCAAATCTGCATAAGCTTTTGTCATCTTCTCGTCGATGATCTTCCATGTGATCTGCGCCATATTGTGATCTGCATAAGCGTAAGAGAATTCCGCATTGTGATCGCCACTAATGTACGCAGATGCAATCATAAAAAGTTTCGGCATAGAAATAATTGCATAATCTGCCTCATCACCAGAGAGCACTCCCCTTACCTTTCCTTCTGAAATGCGAAGAAGCGCCTCCCCTTTTGAAACCTGCAGACACTCATTGAGAATATCCGCCAGTACTGTTTTTTTTACATCCATAAGCGCCGTTCCCTTGATTCTTGCCCGGTCTTTCAGGGTGCTGACCGCCGTTTTTCCAAGCGGATACATTCCTTCCGGAAATTGTAGCAGCAATCCGGAATGTTTCTTGGTATCAGCTAGCAGGTCTTTCATGTCAACATTCTCTATATCCGGCATCAATACTTCATGTCCGGAAACAGTCAATACACTTAAACTTCTTGACGGTACACGAATCCATTTGGCACGCTCATCAATTTCTTCCAGATACTCGTGGAAACTCAATTCATCTTCAAATTCCTTTCCGAATTCATCATAATAATACATACTGCTCCTTTCTTAGATGTCTCTTATTTCGAAGTTCCTGTCAACATCAGGATTTTTTGAATCCTTCCATCATCAATCTCAAAAAGATAACCGTCCTCACTCATTTCTGTTAACGTTCTAATATCCAGTTCGTTGATGCCTTCCCACATTACTTTTATGATCTGCATATTCTTCCTCCTTTGTTCTTCCTATACACTCCTTCTGTGGCATCGTTTCCTGTCAGGTGGAATTTCTTTTTCGTGTGATTGAAAAATTCTCCTTGTTGCTTTCATTCATGCTCCTCCTTTCTGAATGTCACAAACCAGATCTTACTGGTTCGTTTTGCATGACGGGCAATAAAAAAAGACACAAAAAGGTTCTTACACTTTTTGTATCTTTCTTATAGACTATGCCCTTTTTCAAGCGCCTTCGCACTTCAAATTTAACTTCCGGTCTTGCCGGAACAAAAATTAAAAACTCTGCCTGTTCTTACCTTGAACCTGCATAAATTTTAATTCAATTCAAGATTAGCACAATATATAGTTGTTGTCAACTTATTATATCTATATATTGCGCCCCTCTTTTTAATTTTAAGAATTCAGATACAAAATATGCTTCTTATACCAGCTCTTCTTTTGCCTCTGTCTCCTTTTCTGGATCTGCCGGATAAACTTCTTTAGCAAGCAGTCTTCCCTGTTCATCTTCCTCTGTTTGAAATGTAACTGCCTGTCCGGTTTTCAATTTTCGGAATCCCTCTGTCTGAATTTCTGAAAAGTGGACGAAAAAATCATTTCCTTTTTCATCTGTAATAAAACCGTAACCTCTTCTTGCGCTGAACCACTTCACGATTCCTGTTTTCTGTGCCATAATCATCTCTCCTTTTCTACTTTTAATTCTCGTGTTGGCGCCACACGAAACCGGGCGGCATGGAATCGAACCATGCCCATGATCTCCTTGCCCTACTCAATTTCTTCTGCTCCGTAATAAGATCCTACATTTAAAGCAGCATCTAATTTCTGAATTCCAAAAAGAACTCCCTGTGTTTTTTTGTTAAAATAGAAACGGTACTTCTTACCAATTTCAAACCGCTGCTTCTTATCCATCATCAATATCGTCTGTTTTCCATCAGAAAGGCAGACTACCACTTTATATACCCGTCCGGGAATACGTTTCCCTTTAATCTCACAGACCGTTCCTTCTATTGTCTCATAATCTTTTTTCTCCCCACATCGAAGCAGATGATACGAATATCCGATTCCAAACATCCATAGGATGATAGACCAGATAATAAAATTCAAAGAATCATTCTGCCTTCCTATATAACTTCCAAGAAAAAGGATAAGAAAAGACAGGGCGCCTATTTTCAATGCCCTGTCTGCAAGTACGCCTGGAACAGACGAAATGCCTTCCATGCGCTGACGGATGTATGTGATGATCCTCTCACACCTATTTGTTTTTTTCTTATGCTTCAATCATTTCCTCCTTTACCGAACGGATGAATAATATTTTCTTTTGATATAAAAGATGTATAATCTCCAGTATTTCATCCGGCTGCTCTGCTTTCTCCAAATACTGTCTCACCTCTCCACAGTGCTGTATCTCAAGGAGAAATTCCTGATATGTCCGTTCCAGGGGTTCTTTTCGGAACACTCTGATTGCTTTAAAAAATGGGGTACCGCATGAAAAACTCTCACAAAACATCAAAAACCGTTCTCCGCCATTTCTCATAACTCTTACGACTATTGCATTTTTTAACAGATGTTCTGCCGCTTCTTTCAGCGTATCACAATCATGAAATGCAATGAGCCCACGTCCGGACAGCCGCCGAAAGCAGAAATCAAATTCATCTTTTCCTGTTTTCTCCTCTATATTTTTCCCAGGAAAAACTGCTTTTAACAACTGTACCATCCTTTCATAAATTTGCGTTTCTTCCACAAATGACCAAAGTAATGCATTCCAAATATAAATTTCCATACCGGATAAAATTTTTTTCTCCGCCCCAACCTGAACGCAGAATGAGCCTCCCGGCTGGTCCATCTTTACGCCCACTGCTGTATACCATCTCATTTTGTCGCCCTCCTTACAAAATTCCAAAAATAAAACCGGCTTTTAAAAGTAAATATACAGCTCCCGAACAGCCTAAAAACAACCATCCTTTATGCGATGCTTTCATATCCCATACGGTCTGATATTTTGTACCGATTATTTGCACTTTACCTGGAACCTCCCATCGGAGTTTCCGGTAGAACGCTTTGAATTCCTCATGCTGGTATCCCAACGATCTGACTTGAAAAATCTTCCGCATCTGTTCTTCCTCATTCAGCAAAATAAAACTTTTCCGTTCTTCATCGTCTTTTAATACCACATAAAACTCCGGTATTCCTTTTCTGCTTCCCTCTACGATTTTTTCAATTTCCTGATAGAAAATGCGGCAGGCTTCATATTGCCCGTTTTCCTCCGGCTGGTATACTGCCAGAGAATCTTCATCCAATTCCATATAACACCACTTAGCTTCTACAATCCGCTTACTGATTTTCCATATATGGTACAGTAAAAGACTGATTCCTACCAAAAGGACTGCCAGAAAATACAGGATTTCCCAACTCACATATCCCTGTAAGGTAAAGAAAAGTAGAAGGATGCCTACAATTCCACAGCCACCTGCTGCAGCCAGATACCAATCTCTTTGATCCATTAGTTTATAAATGTCATCTTCTTTTGCCTTTAAACGCATGTCATTCCCCCTTCCTTTTCTGATGCCATTCAATCAATTCATTACATACCCGAATTGTTTCCTCACAGTAATACAGGGAGAACTTTGCAATATGCATATCCTTTTTCTGAAGGCACAATTTGTTTTGCAGCCAGATATATGCACTTTTTCGTGTCATCCCGCCCTCCTTCAAGAGTGTGTTTAATGCTCGATGCGCTAAAATTCGCTTATTGCGAAGTTGACCATCTGCCAGTTCCCCTTTCGGCAAAAGTGATTTTTTATGTGCTCCCACATACGCATCACAATCATCGGGATACCCGTCGCACACATAGAGATAACTTTCTGAATCCAGATTGTTACTGCCATATACATAAGATGCTGGATGTAGCCGCGCCATCCTGCCGCAATACTGACACCGTACACGTATTTGCCCCGGTTTCTGTTTTTTCTTTTTCATCAGCAACGCCTCCTGTCAAATGTCTCTTTTGTTTTGCAGGTATTGTAAACAATCTGATTTCTGTGAGTCAACAGTACCCTTTTTCTTTTTTATACAGCACGCTTAATCATACGGGTGATGATTCCTTCTGCTACCTCAAATTTATCGTTAATTCTGGTAACTACAAATCCAACTTCGTCACGTTTAGAGGGAAGACTTGTCATATTACAGGAATGTGCAACTGCATTCACACCAATATTGAGCCGGATAAAATACGTTCCTTTGTAAATATCTGTAATGATTCCTACATATTTGCCTTGACGTACGCATCGCTTAAGGTTATCTTTGTTCGTGTTTGCAGTTGCACCTTTTGCATCTACGGAAATATCTATTTCCTCTAACGACCGGATATTGATCTTATTTACCATTACAAGAGTAAGATCGCCTACCTGGAATTTTTCGCCGGCATCTACCATCCACTCCCAGGCCATATCCCTTGCCCGCACAGAAACTTCCACCCCAAACACTTCTAAACGGACAACCTTCGGCGCAACAGCTATCACGCGCGCTTCCACAACCCTTCCCGGATACAGCATTGGTTTTTCCTCTTCATTTTCATTCAGATAAAACATCTGCCGTTTTTTCAGCATGGCATCTTTTCTTGACGCAACCACGCTTCTGCTCTGTTCATCCAGATCGCGGATAATAAAATCAATATCGCTGCCGAGCATATTATTGGCAATTCTTGTCTGTCGGTTTAAAGTATCGGAATTTTCTCTTCCATCTCCCATAAGATTGATCATCATTTCATCCATAGGGATCAAAATACGGAATCCATTGTAATAGGTAATTGCAACTACCCATCCACTATCCAACCGTTCTATTCCTCCCAATTGCCCAGTCAGGATTTTCTTTGTTCTGTGTGCGTTTAAAAGCTGATGCCATCTGGCATCCTCCTGTTCTTCCATAGTTTCTACATGGGAATCTACATCAATCGTTAAAACACCTTCTGACAATGCCGCCCTTGGAATTCCCTGATCTTCCATCTTGTTGCCTGCTCTCTTTAATTCTGCCATCGTAAACCTCCATTCAGTTGAAAAAAGGGCACAAAAAAACAGCCGTCTGGCTGCTTCTTATGCCCTGTCATTATTTTACAGATACTATTTTAAACGGACTATAATCGGATGTCAATTTCAGCACCGTTGCAATACAGTCGCATATTAGGTGCAATTTTATTTCACTAACTCTTTTAGTCCGTCATCATACCGGATTCTGGAAAAATACCACATTTTCCCCTGTATTTCAACCAATATCCTGTGTTGCAAAAGATATTCCAGATTTGCCGATTCCGGATTATCACGTTTCCATCCTGTTGCTTTATAGAATTCTTCCACGCTGTCATAAATCTCAATACACTTCTCTGCAAGTTCTATTTTTTCTGTTTCCTGCTCTTTCAAATATATTCCAAACTCCAGTTCCAATATTTTTAAAAATCCATATTTCACAAGGGAGTTCTCCAACCTAACCCTCCTTTCCATCAGATGTTTCAAATGCAAACAGTTCTTCCACTTTCATGATTCTCTTTTCTTCCTGTTGTTCGCTCGTTTTTGCGTTGGCTTGTTTTTCAGTCTTTTTTATCTCCGTATCTAACGTAAGTGGATTCCCTGCTTCTGTTCCGCCTTCTTTTTTATCCGGTAAATCAGGTTCCTTCTCGGCATAGATTTTGAAATTCTGTTTCTCCTGCTTCCAGTCTTTAAACCATTCCGGAATATGTTCCTCTACCTTTTCCAGTTTCATGTATTGTGAATCCGGATGCTCCAAATAATCCATTTTCCGAAAACGGCATACTTTTTGTCCGCGGATAATCAAAAGCCCCTGATCAAGTGGAAAACGCAAAATTTCATCTGGAAGAAGAAGCATTCTCTTTCCAAGTGATGTAGATTCCGTATACTCCGGCACATAATCCGTTGCACGTATGGTATAATAACTTTTTCGTATGGAAGATACCGACACAGTGATTTCTCCTGTTCTGTCACTGTAATAGGATGCTGTTGTCATATCATTGCAGCCTAAAAAGATAGAAAAATCACAGCCTCCTAATATTTCTTCCCACTGATTATCTGGATACCGGTTCTGTAGCTGCGGAATATTTTGAAACAGAATACTCATACCGATTCCCCTGCTTCTGGCAGTTGCCAGTTTCTTTTTAAAATCCGGTACAACACCCAGATTTGGAAATTCATCCAAAATAAATTGTACTGGCACAGGTAGACGGCGTTCTTTTGTACGGTCAGCATAACGCACTAATTTAATACTTAAAAATGATGTAAACAATGTGGCTAACATATCAAAGGTACTGTCCTGATCGGATGTAATACAAAAATATGCACATTTTTCTCTTCCCGGCAACGACAAATCAATTTCATCATGACTGGTAATCTGCTGCACTAATTTGTTCTGCATAATCTGTAATCTTGTTCCAAGTCCTAAAACTGCATTTCCCTTTACCTTCTCGGCTTTGGCAAACAATTGATATGGACCTCGTGCGGGATGATGAGTCGGTAATCTATCAAAAATGGCATCCAGCATATCTACGCTCTTGTTAATCAACAATTTATATGCTTCAGGAAAAGTTCTCTTTTCTGGTGGATACTCATGAAACACATAAAGACACAAAGCTTTTAACAGATCCATCTCTGTATTATCATAAAAATGATCGAATTTGTCTGTTGTATTACGAATCACCACATCACAAAAAACATCAATCAAACTGCCGTCGTCAATTTCTCCCAAGCAATTCCATGCATCAGAATGTTCTAACTGAATGAGATTTAACTGTTTCACCGTATAACCGGATTCCCGGAAGTAGAACGATAAATCTTCGTATAATTCTGACTTGGGATCTGTCAGATATACGCTCTCTCCCCTTCGGATACATTGCAATGCCATTACTCGTGCAAAAGCTCGCGATTTCATACTTCCCTGTGATCCACAGACTGCAAAATTCCTATTTAGTCTGGACTCCACCGGAAGACTTATGATTTTTTCATCCTGTAGATTTCTTCCAAATATCACTCCGTCTACTTTTTCAAAACTTTTCTCGGATTGTAAAACCTGTGCACGTTCCTCTTCATCCATAAATCCTGCGGTGCCGTAAGTTCCTTTGCTAGAAACTTCAAAATTACGTTCATCGTAAGCTTCTTTTCCCGATCCTCTCCAGACAATCAGTCCTGCAACCGCCCCGAATAAGATAAAAGCGACTATGGAGCACTGAATTCCTGCCACTGAAGAAATTCCATGACGGATAGTATCAATCGGTGCTAAACGTACTGCTGATTCCATAAATAACTGTTCCATGAATCCACCCACGTACAATGCAAGAATCACAAATGCGCCTACCAATGCTATGATTTTTAAAACTGTAACACCTTTCCGGTTTATTCTTCCACCTCCTTTGCTGTATAAATATCTGTTGCCATATGATATTGTACAAGATTCCCATAATACGTTGAGATAGTATGTATGGAGTTATAAAGGGCAGTCACGAGAAGTGCACGAATATTACGAGCCTTTGTATGGCTCTCATCCATACTGTGTAATACAAACTCTATATGATTTTTTGTAATTTTCTGAAACTGTTCCTTTACCACCTGCGCTGGTTTTTCCTCCCTGTTTACGCGGATAGTCTTAGAACTGGAAGTCAGTACCTCCACCATAATACCAAGCAGTTCATCGATTCTTTCATCGTATGGATTATCATTTTTCAATGCCTCATAATCAATCTGCGCCTTTACCATATCTTCCACGTACTGATAAGACTGATAGAAATCTTTTGTACGGTAATCTTTCGCTGTACTCTCTGTATATGTTTCACTGGTTTTCGTGCCACCTCCCACAAATTCCGGGGATACCCTCTCACTTATTTCGGTGACACCCCTCCCCGATTTCGGTGAGACGGTATCCGGCGGACACCTGCCTCTTGCCTCTGGTGTCCCTGTTTCAGCTTCTTTCGGATACGTCAGATGCTCTAAAACTGTTACGTTCAAATCCAAAAATAATACATTGGACACAGTTTGTCCTTTGACCTCAAGTGTTCGGAATACCCTGCGCACAACACCCAGCTTTTCAAGTTCTACAACTGCATTCGTAGCATCACGCTTGGTAATCCCAAATTGATCCGCAAGCTGCTGATAACTGCGCTGCAACAGATCTGCGTGGAATTTTTTCCTTAGTCCGATTAACTGCCCGGTCATTTCATCTCGGATTTCCACCGCCCGGTACCAGTACACAATATCTGCCAATATGATAATCGCATTCAAATTAGGTTTCCCTGTGGGTTTCCGAATCGTCTTATACCAACTGACGGGAATCACATTTCCGGATATTTGAAGCCGACTCATCTGATCCACCGTAAGACTGCCTGTTTCAAACGGACTGTTCATGCCCGCACCTCCTTCACTGTATGAAGGACAGTGTTACAATCCTCCTAAATAATCCAAAACTTTTTCTGTCAAAATTTCACGATATGCAACCTCCTTTCCAAAATAAGTTTCTAATACGTTTTTTTGATAAGATAAGCAGAGAATCGTACCTTGCTTTTTCCATCCTAGTTCCTGTTTCACACGTAACAAATGACGCATTTCTAGTTCATAGCAAAAATAAACCGGATTCCCTGCTTGATCGACACCTGCACTCACCTGATATTCCTGATTTCTCTGTTCTTCTAGTATCCCACATAAAAACTGATACAGTCTGATTTGTTTTTCCCGGTCTGCTAAAAGTAATACCTGTATTTTAGCCTGCTCGATTGTTGGAACATAATAATAATTCTCATAAATATCATCTACTTGAAACAGGTTCCCCTTTAAACCTCCATCGCTGTTCAAAAGTTCTAGAAGAAATTCCAATGTATCTCCCATGATCACTGCATCTATTCGTTTTAATACGCCCGTTCTCATGCTTTCTCTTTCTACAAAGCTGCGCATGGTACGTTCCATTTTTTTCGCCCAGCGCATTCGCTGTTCCAGCGTATGGTAAACAATGTAACCGGACTCCCCGGACAGCATAATTCCACAAGCTCTTGATCCCTTAATGGCATCAGTCAATCCTTTAAACTCCAAACTTCCGTAATATGCTGTTTGCCCCCTCCCAAATTCAGAAGCAGAACAAAACAGTTCCGGTTTTTGACTTCTGAAAATGGGAATACCCGTCTTCCAAAAAAAGACCCATACCTTGCTCATCCGGTATAAACGAAGACGTTTTTCAATCTCCGTTTTTACATGATTTGTTTCCACTGAACCCTGTAAAAAGAACGCCGTATCTTCACCATATTGTGAAAGAACATATCGCTTACCTTTTGCCCGCAGTACATATCCTTTCCATCCGGCTTTATTTCTCACAGAGATATAACCCTCTTGTTTTAATCTGGTAATGACAGACGCTGTATAAGATACAGAGCCGATAATCTGTTCCGCAAGGTCTGCCGGCATCTCTCCGCTAACAGCAATCAGCAAAAGTAACATATCCTGTTTGCGCATATAACTTTCTCCTTCCACCGTTTCTCTTTTCCAAAAACAATACCCTATCTGATTAACACTTAGGTACAGTTTTACTTTCTGACTCCCGAAAAAACGATTGTTTTACTACCTTTTCTGACATTTTCCTCTTATCGAAAAAGGCACTTTCAAACCAGATACGTTTTTCGATACTATATTTTAAATACTTTGAAGCCACCGGGGGAATTTGTCCGTATCCATAATATAAACTTCTGTCCCATCTTTATCTGCCATTCGTGTAATATGATACGTGTCTACATGCAAGCCGCTGTCTGACACAAGAAAGAAATTTGAAATCACATCAAGGACATGCTTTTCTTCAAAATTATCGTGATCCCTGATCCGTCCAAGCGGCAAATCCCGATTATACAAATGCACAAAACAAACCGTACATTTTTCATATTCCGGTATCTTTTTTTGCTCCTGATTCTGCTCGATACACCATTGCTTGAATGCAATATACAAAGGCTTATACAAATAATCGGTATATTGTTCTTTCCGATGCGGAATTAAAACCGGCATTGTAATCCCCAAAATTTCATCACAATAGTCAATTTTAATTCCATGTACAGCCACAAGTTCTGACTGATACTTCTCATATTTCACCTGATCCAGCACAACTTCCAGAGATAAACGCCTTAATTTTTCCGTCAGTTGTTCTCCTTTTTTCGATGCTTCCAGTATCATATCCGTAAAATTTTCATATCCGTTTTCCGTTTTACATCTTGCATAAGAGGTCAGTATATTTCTTGCTTCTGCCATCAGTTCTCCCACCTCTGCGGTTACTTTCTGTGCATCATCTAACTGCCTCTTTACCTTTTGAAATGTATCCCGGCTACCGGCTTTCTTTTCGATAGTATTCGACTTCTCCATCCTCCTTTACTGTGCAATATCCAATCACATCGGAAACCTGAATCTTTGGGATGCTTTCCGCTTCCTCCACTACTACAACATGCCCGCATCCATCGATTTTTCTCCGTACAAACAGTTGATTTGTCAATTCAATATCTTCTGGTGCAACATACAGAATATCAAAGATTTCCCCGTCTCCCACAAATACGATCCGTATGGGATATTCTTCTTTGGATGCAAGAAAATGCTGTTCAATCTTCTTTTGATCCATCAAATCAAGCAGCACCCACAAACAGGTACTTGTCCCACGTTCCCAGGTTTCATATGCCGACTCACTGGACGCTATCTGTTTGGTTTCGTTGTTTGTATAGATCATGCGGTCCTTTTCCAGGGTTTTCAATGCCCGCCCGACAAACCTTTCTCTTCCATCCTTTTCAAAATAGGCGTATATCTGCCCCTTCTCCAGCACATTATATTTCTGTACCAACTCTTTTAATTCCCGTTCCACACCTCTCTGTTTGTTCTGATTTTCCATAATGCCCGTATCCTTTCCAAATAATAATAGTTATCTTAATGACATATAAAAAGCGTATTGTATGACAGATTGTTATAGCTCTCGTTTATAAACAATCTTACGACGCATACAATGACGCTTTTAATACGCATTATTATAAATCTACTTGCTTATATAGCCTGCTTTCCATATGCCTGTCTTCCATATTTCTGCAAACGTTCTTTTAGTTCCTGCAAATCTTTTCTGTCCGTTGTAATCAAGTCTTTTTCCAACTGGCTCGCCTTAAAATCTACAATCAGATTATTACTGTTGGTGGAAATCAGACCGGTTCCTCTTTCAAATCTTGCAATGGACATTGCTTCTGCCTCTGATAAATCAAGTTCCTTCCTTATATTCTCCGCTTCACTAGGTTCCATATTGAGAATGATTTTCGTCTTTGAGTTATTCAGAATACCTCTGCCAAGCTTGCCGCCCTTTAGAGCAAAGAAATCTACAAGGTCCTGTGTTGCACAGATTGCAGAACCGCCGTAAGCACGAATTACTTTGAAAATTTCCAGCAGATATTCTCCTGCCAATTCGTTTGACACCAGCAATTTCCAAGCCTCATCCACAAAGATTGCTTTTTCTACAGTTCTGTCTTCTTTTGCCTTTGCCCATACAAAATCCAGTGCAACAAACATTCCCAACAACAGATCCCCGGATAACTCTGAAATATCCAGAACAACATACTTATTTGATAAATCCACATTTGTTTTTTGATTGAATGTTGCTGCCGAACCATGTACCAAACGATTGAGAATGTTTGCCATCCTCCGACATTCCCTCTTTCTTAATAAAACTTCATGTAAATCACCTAAAATCGGCATATCTTTGTATTGTCCCGGATTATCAGAATCTTCTAAACTCTGATTATCATGGGTAATTCCCTTTTCTGCATAGGTAATCACTAATGCTTCATCTAAAAGCTGTTTTTCTTCATGGCTCAAATCTGGGATCAGCAGACTGAAGAAAATATGTAAACTTTGGATTTTCATTGCCAGTTCAGAACGCTCTACTGTATATCCATCCAAAATTTCACTTGCAGTCCTATCTGTCGGACGTATTTCCATAACGTTGATACAGTTTGGGGAAGCTGGAGAAATCTGTATAAAAGCCCCACCGATATTATTACAGGCTCTTGCAAATTCATGCCCTTTGTCTGGTGCAATAATAAAGACCTGCACATTTTTCCTTCTCAGTCTTAATGCCATTAGCTGCATGGTAAAAGTCTTGCCAGCGCCTGATGTTCCCAGAATGGCAATGTTGGCATTCTTATATATTTTCGTATTGAAAATATCCACGATTACGAGAGAATTATTCGCCTTATTAACCCCCATCATAATCCCATCTTTATCCGACATTTCATAGGAAGTAAACGGATAGCAGCTTGCCACTCCGGAAGTCAGTACATTTCGTTTGGATCTCTCGTACAGTTTTTTATCCAGACATAGCAGTGGCAAAGAAGACAGAAATGCTTCTTCTTCCCGAAACATACAGCTTGTTACACCAATATCCTGCGAATTTAATAATTTTGTCATTTCTTTTACACGCCATTCCACCTCTTTCGTACTGTATCCGGTAATGGTGATCAATGTGCTCATATAATAGAAATCTTCACTTCCACTTAATCCGCGTTTCAGATAATATCCTGCATGAATGGATTCACTTAAATCATCAAAATCAGTATTCGTATCATAGGTATCTTTAATCTTTGACCGGTTCAGACGAATACTTCTTCCTATGCGTTCCATAGATTTGCTTTTATCCTGCCGGAAAAAGAAAACATCTACATCAATTCCCTCACCTGCATTGATTAAAAGTGACAACCATCCCGCCGGCACTCTCGATCTGTATTTATGGGAAGGTATCAAAAGATAGCTGTAATACATCCCATCAATAACAAGATGACTTCGGTGACGCATATCCAACGTCTCTGGTGCAATCAATTCCGTAACTGGAATATGACGAATACTGTCCTCACCGTTCTCTTTCCGGTAATATGCTACTACCTTTTGGGTACGCTCTTCTAAAGACTCATAAACACTTGTCCTTCGATTTAAAATCTGATACAAAACATCTACAAGAAACCGCGTATCGTTTTCATGCTCCAAAACAACATTCCCACATTGAGAAAGATATTTTTTAGCAGTCTGTACTACTGATTTCATGTACAGAAGAATATCATGTTCCCTCGGATTTTTATTATTGTTATAGGATTGATACTCAAAAACCATAAAAAAACGTCTTGTAATTGCTTCTTTCCTTCCAAGTTTCTCAATGAGTTTTGCATAATCCTCCTGAAGCATTTTTACCCTTGTGTCACATTCCCTTTCCGCCTCCTTTTGTATTTTTTCAATATACTCCGAAATATCTGCTTTCTTAGACACAACCTTAAATTGTATTCTGACTGGAGCAATTTTTAAATATGACATAAAGGACATGATAATATTCCGTTGCTCAGAAGGCGAACGCAGCAAAAAGTTAATCGGCAGAATTTCTATCAGTTTCACATAACGATGATCCGTTGTGTAGATAATTCCATTTTTTATCTGTCGTATTGGAAGATAAGATGATACCCAGGTTACCGGCAGTAAATCCAAATCCGGTTCACGTTCTGTATCCTTTTTTCTCTTAGTATCCGTTCGGACAACATGTTTCTCTTTCGCTGGTTCAGTTTTGTCGAGTTCTTTTTTTAACTCACGTTCCTCCTGCATCTGAACTTTTCGCATCCGTTCCTCTTCCCGAAAACGCTGCCGTTCCAATTTTTGCTGCTCTTTACGTTCTTTTTTCTCTTCTTTCAGATTCTGTTTTTCTGCCTGTTTTGCTTCTTTGAGCTGACGCTTCAGCTCTTTTACTTCGTTTCCTATGACGCTCGCCTCCTTTTCCCCTCCGGCTTCTGTATTGCTGTTTCCTCAATCTGCGATTCCGCTTCAAACGGTATTTACCATCCGGAACTGTAAGTATTCTCCGACCACACAGATATTTCAAAAACTGAAATAAAAAAGAAGTCAGACTTTCTCCCTGCACACCTAATACCGCAAAGATTACAATCGGTATCATCACAATTACCCCGGCATAAATCTTACCTTTTACTCCAAGATCCGTCGCCAAAAGTGCCTGCAATAAAAGAAGAGCCAGAAGGCCTGCTTCAAATGCATTCCTAAGTCTGACTCTTCCTGAAAAAATAGTTCCCTCCTGTGCAAAATTCGGCGGAATCGTATATACATCTACCCGTTCTCTCTGTGCGATTTTAACCACCTCCTGTTAATCATACTTATTTCTTTTCTTACGAACCAAAAGCCCTATAACCAAAGCAGTTCCTGACAAAATTCCAATCCCCAAAAGATACTTTCCGTTCCCTTGATCTTCCTCCAAAAGAGTTTTGATGATATTTTCTTCATCCACTGTTTCTTTTATCTCTGTATGCAGAGAATTTTCCGACTTTTCTTTTTGTATTTCTGCCACTGTTCCAATCTCTTCTTCCATAACCATAATTTTCAAAAGAAGTAACTGATCTGGTTTTACCTTTAGTTCCTCTTGGGAATATTCCGTTTTATAGACACATTCTTCATCTGCTGCTTCCACTGATTTCACCATATAGATTCCTGTATTTACCGGAATATTCTGTTCATACAGGTTATCCTCTGATAATTCATACTGTCTGCTTGCACCATTTTCCTTTTGTATTATGACAGAAATTTTTCCTGTAAATCCCGTAAAACACTCTGTTCGTAAAGCAAGTGTCGCAGTCGGTTGTTCGGTATCTGTGAAATTCTCTGCATACGATTCTCGTTCTTTCCATTGGACAGTTTCCGGATCTTCCTGATTTTTATCTGTCTTCGCAAATACATCTATGGAAAAAAGACTGAAAAATAGACTACATGCGGTAATCAAACAACAAATTTTGCTTTTCAACTGCATCTACCACGCCTCCTATTTCTTTCCAATAATCCAAAATGCTCCCGCACTTAAATCACGTCCGTATGATTTAATCGTATCAACACTATAGACCTTTGTGCTTCGCTCTCTGCTCGCACAATCTGCAATCGTGATGTAACCGTCTCTTGTCACTCCGGTAAGTACGATAAAATGTCCGCTGCCACTTCCTGTTATGGTATATGCTTCACATATTTCGACAACCATTTTCCCTTCCTTCAGCGATTGTACAACATAGTCCATACGGTCTTTTCCCACGCGCTCACATGTCAATCCCCAGTTACTTGCAGCATTTCCGATGAAAGAATGTGCCGTACCCACTCCTGACACATATTCTCCATTCTGAATCGAAAATGCACAGGTCGTCTGCGGATTTACCGTTTGCCCAGTAAGAGTAGATATGACAATTGACATTGAGGTTGGTCCACACCCTGCTGCCCCTATGGTACTTGTTCCATAAGGCATACTGCCCCATGGTTCTTCAGTCTGATTAAAATAGACCACTTTTTTTACTCCCTTTCCGACTGTATCGTATGTAAAGATATCTCCCGATACATCAAGATTACTGACATAGGTATCATCTCCTCCACCGGTCACAAAATCTTTCCATGAAAACAATGAGAAAAAGGCGTCTTTTAAGGCTGATACACCATCCTCCATTACTTTTAATACTTTTAGTACCAATTCAAAAGTACTCTGACTTGTAACATATTTATATTCATACCCACTTCCAGCTTGTGGCTGTGAATTAAGAAGGAGTGCAAGTGTATACTCAACCGTTTTTTTCGTCACAGGAACCGTTTCTATCACTACGTTTTCTCCGTCTTTTTTCATCTTTTCATAGGTGTCCTTATCTATTCCGATCTTCCCCGTTTCTGAAATCTGATAGTATTTGCTTTCCGTAGCCGCTTGTTCCTTCTCATCTGTTACAGACCATGAAAAAAAGCTGTCAACATGTTCTGTGACAGCATTCTTTAACAGTTGATACGGTTCACTTAAATCCTCATCTGATTCTGTATCAGCACCGTTTTCCGTCTTTCCTTCTGCAATCGTCAAATATCCCAAGACCTTTTTTACATAGTTTTGCGTCTCTTTATACGGTGGAATCTGATAACCGTATTTTATGACAGCCCCCGGTCCCGCATTATAAGCAGCAATGGCAAGCTCCAAGCCGTTAGAATAATCTTTAAATCGTTCCAGATTACCTGCAATATATTTCGCCCCGCCCATGATATTTTGACGTGCATCATAGGGATCTACTCCCAGCGAGGCTGCCGTTGCCGGCATAAGTTGCATAATACCGATTGCGCCGGCTCCGGAAACTGCACTCTGGTTAAAATTTGATTCGGTTTTTCCCATCGCTTTAAGCAGAGCCACAGGAACGCCGTAAGTTTGTGCCGCCTCTTCAAAATAAGAATCATATTGACTTGTCAGATCTGTTGACATATCTCCCCATTCACTGGAATATCCTAAAAATTTATTCCTTGTACTGTTATCCCAAATATCCAGCAAAAAGATGGAAAGATAATAACTTGCATTCCTCTTGAACTTGGTTTCATATTCGTCTATCACAGATAACTGGTAATCGCTATAGTTTTTCTCCTTATCTGCATCAATTTCTTCAATCTTCAAATCTCTGTTTTGCTCAATAATCGCTAGAATTTCACGCTCATACTCCTCTTGATCAAAAATCTGCTCAATCCGGATTTTCAAGTTAGAGAGTTCTTCTGACTGAGCTTCATTTGCAAAAGCGTCCGCATCAGCAAATCCCAGATAAGTCAAAATAATGCCTATAAGATTCGCAATAATAAACATAAATAGAAAAATTGCTCCAAGAATGCCGCCAATCACCTTCCAGAAGGTCTTACTGGTTACAATCACACCGACCACTGCTCCCAATGGACCTGCAAGGGCTGTTCCTGTTGTTGCACCAGCCGCTGCTGCACCGCCTTGCGCAGAAGCAGTCGCGGCATAGGCTGCCTGTGATGTATGAGCTGCTTTTTGTGCTGCATTTGCTCCCTGTTTTGCCTGATTGACCGCTTTTTTTACTTGCCCTGCTGTTTGTGCCGCTTGACTTGCAGTGCCAGCCGCCTGATCTAAAGGAGAGGATTCTGACCTGTCATCTCTCATACATACACCCCTCCTTATGTCAGAAAATGATCTTCACTATGACTGTGGTTTCTCTGGTTCTTCTTACGAAATTCTTCTCTTGTTTTAGGAACTTCACGAATTTCTCCTGATTCCGAACCAATTCCCTGCTCCCTTTTTTTCAATTCCTCTGCATGGATGCCTTGATTTGACCCCATATTAGTAGAAGTATTTTGATACATCGGTCCGTCAAAATCATGATAACCTTCTGATTCATATTTGCCATTCTCACGAGCTGAACTGAAATCCGTATGAGGCGATCTTCCTTCTGATGTATAACCTTGTCCGCCTACTGTATAAGAAGATTCCCCTTCATTAGATGCATATACTCCACCAGAAGTTTCAGAAGAATCCGATAGTTTCATACCGGCGTTACCACTTATTTCACTAATGATCCCACCAGATTGTACGTATGCCTGCTCTCCGGATGAAGGATTTCCGCCTGAAAGAGCTGTTTCCCCGCCTGACGTATCCATTCCACTTCCAATTCCAATATCGTCGCCTCCAGCACTGCCGATTGCATTTCCTTCTAATTCCATATCCGGTTCTGAAGATTCTTCCATTCCAGCTTCCTCTTCTTCTACTGGATAATCGCCAAGATCATTAACTGCACTTCCTTCTCCCGTAAACGCACCATTTATATCGGAATTGTCCATATCATCTACAAAAGCGTCCGCATCATTTTGTGATGTTGTACCAGAATCAAAATCTGTGGCATCCTGCATACCACTCATATCCATCATGCCATCCTCTGTTTCAGCAAATGAATCTTGCGGCATCATACCCATTTCCTCCAGAACGCTGCCCTGTTCGTCATCCATTGTATCAAAATCTCCATTTGCCAGTTCCATATCTGCTGTTTCATCTGTCGTAGCGCCACTAAACTCATTTTCTCCATCCATACGCATAGCATCGCCATCACCTGGAAATCCCATTGGAATTGGTCCCGGGGCGGCATCTGTCATTCCGGCTCCATCTGTAGCTGCAGTCTGGCTTTCCGTACCCGTAGGACTACTGCTGCCCGATGATTCTCCGCTACCTCTGCCAACATGTGACAAAACTCTACCGGCAGCCATCATCAGTCCAAGCGCTCCGATTCCAGTTGTTGGTCGTCCAAGATTAACGCCTAGTGATGATAAATAAGAATCCAGTTTAAATGTAACTTTACAAAATCCTACCAAACATAACGTCGCTACAAAGAATTTTGTAAATCCGTATGCACTCGCATTCAGATTTCCATATCCAGATAAAAACATTTTCAAGCACCAGGAATTCAGAAGAATCAAGATAATCTGTCCTCCAAACATTTTCGCCCATGATGCAAGAATATTATTTGTCGCTTTCGATCCGCCTGTACCAAATGCCAAAGGTGCTGTATAAGAGAATACTCCTAAAAGTACATAGCGTTCTGCAATTACAAAGAGCATTTTGAAATAATTCCATGCAACTACAAACTGCATAATCAACATTAAAATCGCTATGTTTAAACTGTCAATTCCCAGTCCGCCTGTCAGTCCTTCCAGCACCGATACATACTCTGAAAAACTGCTTACTTCAACATCTGTGCCTGTGATCCATTGATATGGTGTTCCTGCTACCGCCAGAATGTAATCCACCAGCGGTTTCGCTGCTACAATAAAAAATAGACTAATTCCAGTCCGGCATACTAATTCTATTGGATCTTCACTGGCAACCCCCGCTTTCCCGAACATACTTTTAAATAATTGCCAGACACATATCAAAAGAAGCAGAGCAATTCCCATCGGCAACACTACATTTTTATACAAGTCTCCTACTACGGAAAATAGTTCCTCAAACAAGCTAAGGTCACAGGACAGAAGTTCGGTAAACATATCTGTTACAAGTGTCATCATATCAATGACAAACTGAGATAACATTTCTCTGATTCCTTCGACCAATAATTCTAATAACCAACCCATGTATGTGTTTTACCTTTTCAGGTAACCCCCTTTCTGCCGGGAGAGCACCGGCTTTTTCTTTGTTTTCATTAACCGCCGAAGATACTCTGTGGAATAATACTTTCGAAATAAGTTACAATAGCTCCCATCGTCATGAGCGCTGCCCAACAAATAATGATTCTTTTTAACCAGGATCTTGATTCATCTACAGTACGTCCCGATTTAGAAAAATTCATTAAAAACAAACAGACCGCCGCACATACAACCGCTGCTACTGTAGCAATTCCTGCCACATCCTTATACACTGTCTGCATTGCATTTTTAGCTGTTTCAAAAATCCCAGCTGCGAACGCAGGGGATGCGGAAACTGCAATCAATACGACTGCCAAAAATGCGACAAACGCAAAACAGGGAACCAGTTCCATGTACTGATTCCCTGCTTTATGACTAGCTGTATTCTGTTTTCTGATATTTCCCGTCAATAACTTCCCTCCCTTCTAATAAAAATCTGTATGTTCCCGTCAGATTCCCGTCTGCACAAATACGACAGACACCTAATCTGCGCACAAAAAAAGACAGCCCTTCTGCGGCTGCCCGTTCATTGTAATGTTTTGCGGCTCTCCATGAAAGTCTCATCCATGCACAAAACTTTACTTTATCATTGTATATTTGCGGAAGTCATCTGTCAATATCAATAGGTTCGCAATATAGTCGCATAATCATAGCAATTTTATCTCTTATCTTATTTTTGGAAAGGCTATCCATATTTGACAGCCTTTCCTCTCCCTTCTATGCAGCTATCGGCATTGCATTATCTTCTACCATCCCAAAATCAATACAGTAACGAATCCGGTCTGTTTCAAATTTAATGTATGCATCCGTTACCTCAATCACACGCCTCACTCTTGCTGTTTCTTTCCATGTTCCATTGCTGAAATATCTTACAGTCATTCCTCTGATTATCGGCAATACAACTTTACCGTAAATCTGTACAAATTTTTTGGGTTTCATTCGTATTCCTCCTTTCCCATTCTTCTTTCGTCCTGCTATCCTGTCCTCCTCTCCGATACTTTCTACTTTCAGACATACAAAAAAAGACACTGATTATCCTAAAACAATCAATGCCTTTCTTCCGAATTTACTCGCAGATATCTGCCTAAATTTTAGTTTCAACCTACGCTGAAACAAAAACAATGTCTTCCAGAATCTGTTGTCTGAAAAAATTTGTATCACTCTTATCATAGTTCAATATATCGTATTTGTCAATCATTCAAGCACTATATATAGTGTTTATTCTCTCTTTATTCCCATTTTGTAGGGATATATGGAAATTTTAAAATACATAAAAGCATCGTGTAAACCAATTCCTGATACAGATCTTCGTCGAATTTTTCATTTATAATCGCCTGACTGATCAGCAAAGGGCGATACATTTCAATAATATCCATCATTGCCTTTTTATCATACGTTCTTGCATACTGTAAAAGTTCTTCAAATTCCATATTTATCACCCCTTAGTAATTTCCGCATCTTTTTCAAAGCGTTATAATATGTATTCTCCGCCTTTTTTTCAGACATCTCCAGAATTCTTCCAATTTCCCGGAATGTTTTTTCGTAAAATATACGGAGCAAAATTACCTTTTTCTGTTCTTCCGTCAAGGTAACAATCGCATGAAATAGCTGTGCATCCTCTATTTGTTCCAACAGTATTCTGATCTCCGTAATTCCATTAAATATTTTTCCAGACAACAGTTCTATTTCTCGCAGTAAATCTTCTGTATTCTGTCCTGGAACAATCAACCCATCTGCATAGCTTGTCTCTATACATTCAATCCTGCATTTTTTCTTCAGGTAGTGTCCTTTTGCATTCAAAACTGACTGTTTCACATACGCACTAAACTGTGTTTTTAAATCGCTATCATATTTATTCATTTCTGCCTCCTGAAAGTTTTTTCTGTTTCGCTGAAACCTCCAGGCGGCGCTCTTATCTTGCATCTTTTCTGTTTCCGTACACATTTCCACAGAAAACTGCCATTTCTGATAAAAAAACAGACTGTCAGGAATAGTTCCCAACAGTCTGATAAATCTATTTGTTTTCTCTTTTTTATGTATCTTCTCTTAATAGGCTTACCTTATGTCCCAAGAAAATACTTGCAAAAGAACATCCGTCATCATACTTCTACCTGAGATTATACCTTTCTTTTTTGCTTTATCTTGTCAAAGCGATTTTTCCGGTATAATCTTAACAGTAGCAATATATAGGAATTCTTACATTTTACCAGTATTTTCCTGCTTAACGGTCAATATTTCCTCGGTATCTTCCCTCCCGTCCAAAAACTCCTGAATATCACCGTCAAATAAAGTAAACGTATCTACTGCTACTTCCTCAATCTTTTCAAAATCACAATCAATCCGATCCGCACTGTATGCTTCCTCTTCATCACGCCTATGCTCAATCATATCTGTTAATTCCTCTTCTCTTACGGATGGTCCGTACTGATATCCGCATTCCGGACAGATACGTGTTTTTTTCGGTATTTTCATCTTACATTTCGGACAAATCTTAAATTTACGCTGTTCGATATCCAACTTTACCGCATATAAAATGATTCCTGCGCTACATATAAAAATAATAAAATTTCCAGCCATCCTATTGATTACCTGCACCCCAAGTCCTATAAGCTGTAACGCACACAATCCGTAAATCCTATTCGTTCTCATATCCTGCCTCCTAAAATAACTTTTTAATCAAAATTCCCCGGATTGCACTTCTTCCAACACATCCAAAAGAACGTGAATCCAAGGAATCTGCTAGGTTGTCTCCTATTAAAAAATACTCATTTGCGGACACTCGAAAATCTATTTTATTCTGCCCATTCTTGACAGACTCTGCTGCCCATTTCCCATTGACATATACCCCGCTTTCATCAATGTTGACAGTATCACCCTCTGCTGCCAGTATTCTTTTTACTACTGTATAATCCAATTCATCTATATATGCAGTAACAATATCTCCTTTTTGTGGAACACCCCACTTTTTTAATAATAATGCATTTCCATTTTGGAGTGTTGGTTCCATAGACTCTCCACTCAAGTAAACAATAGAAAAAAAGTTCTGGAACACTAACAATATCAATACCGCAACGATGAACGCCTGTGTTATTCGCCTTGCATTTCTTTTGGTTTTCGTATTTTCAGCTCCTTTCTTACTCTATATCTTCAAATACTGCATAATTCTGACGCATTAAATCAGCTTCCTCCTGATCTAATCCGTTATTGTTCTCAGCTTTCACTTGAATCAGCCGATCACCTCGATCCGGTTCATCTTTCTGAATAACTGTCTCTTTTAGTGAAATGTGTGTTTCCGCTGACCGTTCTACAATCGGCGTTTTTCCGCTTTGCAATTCCCAGTAAGCAAGTACTGCCTTCACAATATATCTTGCCTTTTTCCTACCACATTTGTTCAAAAACTCACTTACTCGTCTATGATCTTCATCAGCTTCGTCAAACTTCAAATTAAAACGGTATTCATCCTGTTTTGTCATAAGGACTCCCTCCTTTACTGCATCCCTATATCAAACAGATATTTTTTCCGATACCCCCGTACATTGACCTTGGAATCATTTACAACATAATATTCTCCATCATAGCGCTTCCACACATCTTCAATAATCTTGGATAGAAGAATCGAGCCTCCGCCCACGAAAATTGTCATCGACGAACGTAAATCAATGCCACACTCCCGGAACATTCCCAACATTTCTTCTACGTGCTCGGTAACAATTTCTTCTACACGCTTTCGGATTGATTCACCATACATACAGTTTTCGCCCCTCAAAATGGAATCAATATCGTTTTCCTTCAAATCCAAATCAAACTTTTCACGAATTCCTTTATTCACCCTCTGATACATGGATATCACGCCTTTTCCGGTTGAATCTGTATAGTTCCACAAAATCATGCCTTTTTCCAGTAACATATAATCCATCGTAAATCCACCAATATCAATCATCAACACTTTCGGATAAGTGGATAATTTTAATTCTTTTGCCATATACAAGTATGCGGCATACGTCTGCATATGAACAAACACGTTTGAAAAAGTCACTCGGTATGATTTTCCCATATATACAAAGTGAACGATTTTTCCATCCCGGTAAAAGTATTCTCGAAACTTTTTATACTGTCCTCGGTAATACAAGGGTGGAAGTCCTACAACAAGGTCCATGCTTATTAGTTCCCCCGGTATAAATGATTTTGAATGGCTCATTTCTTCCAACTCTTTTGCAATCGCAAAAAGTGTCAGCAGATAATAGCGATCATCCATCGTCTTATCCGGCAGATATACATTTCTCTCATGGCTCAATCGGTAATATCTGCCCTGATACATTAAGGCTTCTTCATTTTCTCCTGGAACGTCCGCAAGCATTGTGATCCCTGAATTAAATTCAAAATTTTCTGTCTTGATTGCTTTGTTTCCTGTGTCAATCGGCATCATAAACATATTCTCTGTCTCCTTTCCGGTACAAACCATTAAAAAACTTATTGCGTAATTTATGCGCATTCATTACTTGCACCTACTATAAATTTTTCGTATTTGCTACGTCAACAGAATCGCTATTCCTCTTCAAAATTATTTTTGAAAGACTCAATTAGCTTTCTACTCTCATCCTCATATCCCCATAAAATGCTGCTGACAGCCTGAAATGCCTGCTCACGCCATCGAAAATAAGTTGCCCGGTGTATTCTGGTAATTTTCGGGAAATGTGGTTCCAAATGGTCTAATATTTCCTCTATATTTTCCGCTTTCCTTGCTGACATATAGCTGTAATATAAAACCCAGTAATAACGTTCGCCCTGCGGATGAAACTTCCGCATCAATTCTACTGCTTCATCTATCAGCTTTAAAAACTTATTGGCTTGATTGATTGCCTCAACCCGCTGCTTCATGTCGTCTAAATCCTGATTGATATCCATGCCGGCTTGATAAATATGATCCAAAAATTCATCCAGATTTGTACCATACTCTTCTTGTACCCTATGCTTTACTTGATTCACCTTAATCTGCATTCTCCAATTTACAGAACGGTATATTTTAAACAGACGGATCACATCGTGGTAAGCAGTATTGTCTTCTCCTTTAAAATCTTGATTTATTACACCTGATTTTCCCATATATTCGCCCCCAATTCTTTCATGGTATCTTCCCTGTGTTGTTTCATCCAGCAAACTCCTAACATCAACATATAATCCCTCCAAATTGTTTTATCCTGCATTCATCCCGTCTGAACGATTCAGCTCATTACCGTATTCAGTTGTCAATGTACCAAACTTCAGTAAATAAGAAGTCTGTACACAAGGCTTTTCTGTAAATTTCATGAATTTTTTCGGAAAGATTAAAAAATATTTTGAGACAAATAAAAAAACACGAAAGCAAAAATCTACTCAGATTCTTACTCTCGTGTTTTAATACTTGCTAAAACAGCTTTATTCAATTTAAAAATTAGTTTCTTGTATATCGTTTTTAATCTATAGTTGCCTTAATTCGGTTTTTTAATCTTTCGGGAATTTCTTCTTCCGTTTCCCATATAATTGTGTTTTTTTGTGCTATATCAAAATGTAACCGAACATCTTTTTTACATAGCTGAATAACCGGTTTTCCTAGTCCCATTGCATAACCTTCTTCAAAATAGGCTCCATTATTTTGATGTGATAAATCTACAACAACGAATTTACTATCTCTAATATATTTTAACAATTCCGGTGTAATAAAATCATTATGTTCCACCTCATCAATCAAAATAGCAATATATCCTGCTTCATGTATGCCTTGGCGTATAGCTTCTCGAAGTATCTTTGTGTCTTCTCCAAATTTCATTGCAACTAAGACATTTTTACCATTCGAACTATTCTTTTGTAACATATCAATACGGGCATAACCTGTAGGTGTCAGAATTATAGGTCTATTATATTCACTGCCATTCCAAGTTCCCGGTAATTCAATGAATTTCTGTTCTGCAAGACATCTAAGCATATAATACGCCTGATTAAGTAATGCTTCATCCGTACGTCTCTCCCACTTTCCATTTTTCAACTCATACCGATCTACAAAAAGGCAACTAATCATTTCTTCTTTTTCTAATATTATACTTTCTCCCCAATAAGGATTTTTAGAATTCAAATATAAAAGAATATAATCAACCTTTTCTGCAAAAGATTTAGGATACCAATTCTCTACATTTTCATTTTCTAATCGTACTGGATGTCCATGACTTATATTTCCATTTTTAAATTCTTTTTTATATTCGTCGCATTGCTCTTTACTCATCGTAGTAAAATATCTATACTCATTAAAATTGTGTTTAAAGCCATTATACGCTAAGTATGCTCCCAAATGATTCAGATTAAATTCTGTCAACTCTGCAAACATAACATAATATTCATATCGCCCACAAACAGGGCAATCATAAAAATACTTAACTGGATCCATAACTAATTGAACAGATGCATTACTTCCACATACAAAACATTTTTTGTTATCAACCATTGTAAAAAATCTCCTTATTTCAAAATATCTCTTTTATATCTTACAGAACAATGAGTGTTCATATTTAACCGTCACAATCTATATCATTTTCTTACTTTCATCTATTATTATACTCTCTCAATTTACCGAACACAAGCTGACCTTTTTCCTAAATTCTTTAAGAAAAAAGCACCTTGCAGTTCATTGCAAAGTACTTTTTATTCCTGATATATTCTTTCATAAATACTCGATAAAATGCTTTGAGGTATTTAAGCCATTTTATTCATATTTTTGTTTACTGGTTGTATAAAATTCTTAACTGCTTTTTGCTAAAAGTGGTCATATTTTGGTCATGGTCATAGTAGCATCTAGTGTTGAAGAGTGTTTTTTAATGTCATTCTGTATCTATATCTTGTACTATTCATCATTAACCAACACTATATATACTAAATAATACTATCTGGACATCTACCCCCGCAGACGTCCGGAAAGCACATGGCAAAGCGTACCGCAATCTCACCGGCTTCCAGCTCCTTCTCTTTCATTACCGCATTTACCTCTCCGCCGATGTAGCGGGCAGGCTTTTCAATACTCAGTAAAATATCATCATCTAATGCTAATTTTCTCATGGTTACTCCTTGGTTTTGAAAAAATACTTACATAATCATAGCTTTAACAGAGAGAAAAAGCAACCTCTTTTAGGAATTTTGACATTATGAAATCTCCTCAATTTTTTCCCAATGATGATCGTCCGGGGTATAAAAATACAGTTCATCTTCTTTCCAGACCAGGAATCCTTTTTCTGTCTTTCCCATAACCTCAAGGGTGGTGTAGTCAGAGTATTCATCAAAAAGGTACTGCTGCTCTTTCAGGTCATACCAGTTGACATACTGTATTTTAGAGGAATCTTCGGAACGTGTCTCCTTAATAAGAAGAATAAGATCCCGATCAATTACCCAGACTTTGTCGACAGAGGCATCCCAGTCAAGAACATCTTCCTGCTTTTGGGTTTTGAGATTATATTTTACGAGCCGGTGTTCGTTGTCCGGCTGGATATATAAAGTATTGTCTGCAATGATCTGTGAATCTTTTACCCTGGATTCATACAAAGGCTCCATGGTCTGCTCTTTCAGGTCATATTGAAGATAGGTACAGCGTCCATCAATGTCAGAATCGTTAAAGGGTTGTTGAAGAAGATATAAATGATCCTCATCAGCACCGGCAGGAACGGTATACAGACCGCTGTTTTCCGTTCCATTCAGTATCAGTGTTTCTTTCCCGGTTTTCAGATCATACAGGATAATCGATGGCTCGGCTGTATAGCTGCCACTTCCATCTTCAAAATCATTTAATGTCTGGACGGATAAAATGATCCTGTCTTTATAAAATGCAGCAGCGTTGGGATAGACTCTTCCGTATTGAAAAGTGTGCAGTTCCTTTTTCTCTGTACCATCTTCCTTCATGGAGTATAATTTCAGGACATCGTTCTGTTCGCCGGAATCAAAGCTCTGAACGATATAATAAATGAAACCGTCACAATAGGCTACGGATCCCATCAGATCAGGGGAGACTTCTACCGCGGGACACTCCGCAGAGTCATGCCTGCAATTTATCTTTTGACATAATACGGTTTTTTTAGAGCTTTTTTTATCAATGAAATAAAGTCTGCACAGTTCGGATTCCCATTCTATATAATAGATTCCCTGATCCGATTCGCAATAACTGAGCATGGAAATATAGCGATCGTGGGAATTAAATGGGTTATCAGGGTCTTTTCGGTCTGAAGACTGACTGTTACATCCCGGCAGAAGCAGACAGATAAAAAATACCAGTATCAGATGCATTAAACATTTCTTTTTATTCATTCCTCATCTTCCTTTCTGTGATGAAAGCGGCACAGACCGCAAGGATCAATAATGTGCCTGAAATAAAGTAAACGGATGCTGTAAATATAAAAAATAAGTTGTGGACTATCTGAAGCCATGCGACTGGAAAATAGGGGGAAAGCAGTGTTGGAATTACTGTACATCCCAGAATAATAGCCGGCATCAGGTAGCGTCTTTTTGACAGTTCTGCAAGTCTGGATAAGAGGAGCAATGCCAGGACTACGAAGATGCACTGCAAAAGGGTTCCAAGGAAAAAAATGGAACGGATGGAGCAGGTAATCCCGGTTTCTCTGAAAATTTCCAGGCAGTTGGCGGGAGCGTCCCAGTCAAGCCGATAATGGCTGCTGCTCCATATCAGCCGCAGAACTGCACCCAGCAGACAAAAAGGAATAAAATAAAGCAGTAATGTCAAAAACTTAAAATAAAAAAGTTTTCTCCTGCCGAAAAGGCTGGATTTTTGTAATAATTCCATATGGGTTGCCTTTTCTCTGTAAAAAACCGAAATCACAAGAAAGGCAAAAGACATACAAAGCAGGATGACCCAGGAACGCGACAAGGGTGTATTGGTAAATAAAAGTGTATATTGTGCATCCTTCAGGAGAAGGGGGGATCTTCCGTCTTCCCGCAGTTCCCGGACTCGGTCGGCATATCGTTGAAAGCCGCCTTCGCATTCCAGTTCCTGCTGTAATTTATAAGCAGTAACAGAGTTTTCAGTGGTTTCGAGTTCTGTATATAAAGCTGCGATCCGCTGTTCTTCATTCTGAAGTTTTTCATCAGTCTGATCATCAATCCGGTCGCCAAACTGATCAATATAATTCTGATAATAATATTCATCCGTCCCGAAATAGTCGTTGTATTGTGACAGAATGAATATCTGGATCATGATACAGGCAAGAAAAAGAACCAATCCTTTCTGACAGATAAAAGTTTTCTTTAATTCGTAGAAAAACAAACCATGTACCCTGTTGCTGCGATGGAAAGAAAAAACTTTCGCTCTTTTTGCAGATTGGTACTGTTTTTTCCCGAATAGCAGGCAGAGCAGAGAAAGAACGAATAACAGGGGTATGCCCCAGTATACTTCTATAAGCAGACCATGAAAGCGGATCAGGTCATAACTGCGAATGAAAGATTTCCCCTGCAAAAGCGTCCATATATTCCACAGTCGAAGGATCGAATTACTGTCATTCCCCTGAAACCTGTCTGACAACAGAAAACTGAATCCTACAAATCCGGCAAGCAAAAAAGAAACTGCCATTTCAGAATTAAGGCGGCGTGCCAAAAAGACAGCAAGGCTGGTAAGTATAAAGAATGCAAAGCTCTTCAAAAGCAGGAAGACGCAAAAATAAGTCAAAATATTCCAGTCATATGGAACAGCATGGTATCCGGGAATACTTTGTATGGCAGCAGTCATTGAAGGAAAGCCATACAGAAAACCGGACAGAACAAAATAAAATAAAAAAGTCAGTAACAGATAGACAATAATGCTGAAATAGACAGTTAAAAATTTTGCCGGGTACAGTCGCCGCTGCCCGTTCTTTGTGGTAAGAGAAAAGGCGTACTGTCCGCTTCTCTGCTCCTGTATAAATACGATGCTGGTCAGATAAATGAGCAGGATTACTGTAAATAAATCCGCAGGGTAAAATTCCATCAGCTTTCGGATACCCTGATATGGCTGAAGCGTTAACGGAAAATGCAGGGTGAGTTTTTTATATCGTTCTGCAATTCGCTGCATATATTGATTCTGACCGGAAGCAGTTCCCTGAAAGACAGAAATTTTCTGGCTTTGGGTATACCGGTTCTGAATAGATTGTCGGTAATCTTCATAACCGGTTACGGAATCCATCTCAGAATGGATGAGTTCAAGAGCATGACCTTTTATATAATCTGTCTCATCGGTTAAGGTAAAAGCATTTAACAGGTCAGCAGCCTCATCTGCAGGAAGGGAATCCAGAGTTTTATGGCAGTCGAGGTAGGCGGTACGGATTTCAGAATCCATGGCTGTATCTGCCCAGAAGATGGCAGCAGATAACATCAGAAAAAGAAGAACCACTTTCAGTACTGCTCCGTTTTTCCAGACTTTTTTCCATTCATAGAGAAAAATGTTCATGGGACACCTCCTCTTCGTCATTAAAATAGTACAGGTAGACATCTTCCAGTGTCGGATAAACGAAAGAAGCCTGTGGAGGAAGTATGGCAGGATCATTTAATATGAGTCTGACAAAAATATCTTCTTTACGTCGGTAAATACTGCTGATTCTGCCGTACGGTTCGAGTTCTTTCAATGGACGGGAAAAATTTATCTCACAGACCTTTGATGTAAGCTGGCCGGTCAACGCACCGGGAGGATCGGCTTTGATCAGTTTTCCTTTCTTTAATAACAAGATCTGCGATGCGATCAGTTCAATGTCGCTTACGATATGCGTTGCGAGCAGGATGATCTTATCTTTTGAATATTCAGCAATCAAATTCCTCAGTTCAAGTCGCTTCTGTGGATCAAGTCCGGCGGTAGGTTCATCTAAAATCAGAATTTCAGGATCATTTAAAAGAGCCTGGGCAAACATCAGCCGTTGCTGCATACCACCGGAGAGGGTCTGGATTTTATCCTTTTTCATATCCATAAGCCGTGTCCGGAGAAGAAGCTCTTCCGTTCTGAACGTCACATCTTTTTTATGCATGCCTTTTAATGCACCGACATAATAGAGATATTCTTGTACTGTAAAGTCCGGGTAAAGACAGGAATGCTGGGGCATGTATCCAAGACGGTCCAAAAAATTGCTCCGATGCATACGGATGTCCTCTCCGTCAAATAAGACAAAACCATCAGTTGGCTGGATCAGCATACAGATTAATTTCATAAGGGTACTTTTTCCGGCACCATTTGGACCAAGAAGTCCATAAATGCCGGGGGTCAGCTGAAGGTTAAGTCTGTCCAGGGCAATAGTTTCACCATAAGATTTACAGAGATTCTTCATTTCTAAAAGCATGGTTTAGTCCTCCTTTTGAGCATCAAGCTGAGACTGAATCCCGGAAAGGAGAGATTCAATACCTGCATCATACAATTTCTGGTTCTGCTCTTTCAAAAATGTGTTCAGATCAGAAATCTCCTCACTTTCAGCCGTGAAAACTGCTTCATGGCAGATGGCTGCAATTCCTGATATTTGTTCCCATGTTGTATCATCAACATCAGGAACAAAATTGCTGCAAGGAAGAAGGAGAGACTCATCCTCTAAAAGTTTCTCTGAAACCAGAACTTTATCAGTTACTTCATATTCGTTCGGATAAGCTATCAGATTATTCCCTACCGGACTGAAACTGCCCACACTTGAAATTACCTGATTAAATTTATAGATGGCGTGTCCATTCTCTAGCGTATAATCTTTATCCGGAACTCCATAGATCATAAGATTGGACAGCGTCTCATCGTACATGGATGCAGCAAGAACTTCAATGGCAAGCTGTTGGTTGGAGCTGGTATTGAGAACACCATTCCCAATTGAAGGACACAGATATCTCTTTCCGAGAGAAAAACGAATCCTGTCGGAATAAGCAGTTGATACAGTCAGTTCTTCTAAAGTTGGAATGGTTTCAATCGTAAATACCGGCACTGCTGTCTGAAGTTCTGTGTGGATATCCAGATCTTCACGGTAGATCCTTTGTGCTAATGAAAGATTGTTCAGCATTTCTTCTGTAGTCAGCAGATTTACAATTTTACCATTTTCCCGGTCGACAGCGAGACTGGAATCCGAAAAGCCACGCAAAAGCGGCAGATACTTATAATAGTTACAGTTGCCTAAAGAAAGATCATCGGCAGAAGTTAAATAGTATTTTTTGTCCAGCAATCGGTTATCCTCAAAATAAGGGAACAGAAAATCAATCACCTCTTCAGGAGTCATAGAGGTGATTTCCTGTTCGTTAAGAGTCAGGTTATAGTCTTTAAGAAATGAGGCGGAAAAACTGTAAACAGTATCAGAAAGAGGCATAGATCCACGGGGAATCTGATAAGTTTTTCCGTTGATCCTGTTGACATTCCATATAGGATCAGGCAGTGAATCTAAAACGGAAGAATTTTTTTCAGATGCAAGAGAATCGTCCAAAGCAACAAACTCCCTGTATTCCATAGGAGAAAATGGTACTATGTCAGCCTGAGGATCCTGCTCTTTCAGAGTCCGGATAAGATGAGCAGAAAAGTCAAGACTCTTTTTATAAGTATCAATGATACTGTCAGATTCATCAGAGGACATATCCATATCCGGCAGATACCGAAAAGTAACCTTTGCAGGAATGTCCAATTCTTCCAGCCGTTTGTTGAACAGGTCGAACCGTTCAGAACTCAGATCTTCATAAGGAACTGCATCTTCAATATGAAAGAAATGGGGATTGGAAATATACCAGACGATCTCTTCTTTTTTTTGAAAGGAACATCCACTTAACAGCAGACAATGCAGAGAACATAAAAGCAGGATGGGAAAATATTTTAGTTTTTTCATAAAAGTCGCTCCTTTACCGTGAAGAAAATCCGTTCTTTGATAAAAATATACAATACAAAGCGAAATAACGCAATTAAAATATATAAAAAATACATATTATATTTTAAAAATATGATTTATATAAAAATATGTTAATAAATACATAAAAAAAGAAAAGAAAAAT
>ERZ791897.160-NODE-160-length-64793-cov-4.243427_pt1 | contig 64793 bp, 62 predicted proteins | sample MGYA00510152_ERZ791897 | MGnify/ENA primary metagenome ERZ791897 (study PRJEB30046, sample SAMN00792050) | human gut metagenome | study: EMG produced TPA metagenomics assembly of the A metagenome-wide association study of gut microbiota in type 2...
CAAGTATACGATGATTTTATATATTTCATCTGTATACTTAGAAGGCATTATAGCCCAAAACCAGTAAAGAGAGCTTCACTATTAAAATGAATAACTTTAAACTTTATCAATCCGATTGGATAAATAATCTTACTATTCTTCTAAGCCTTCTGTCAATGCTTGCGGGAAGTTTTCTTCGACAATTTGAGCACAGTGTCCACACAATTGTCCAAAGTGTTCATGTGTACCAACATCTGTCTTAATCATTCGACAACGTGGACATACTTCGCCTTGGGCATGTTCAACTAATACAGCCATATCATCAAATTTAAGTGCCTGTGATGGGGCATCTGTCAAATCTGCAAGCGTCAATTTTGAGACAATCAATGCTTGACGAATATCTGCATTTAGCTTGCTTAATTGATCTTTGATATTTTCTGAAACATATAATGTTACTGCAGCTTCAAACGATTTACCGATTAGTTTTTGATTACGAGCTTCTTCTAAAGCCTTAAAGACATCTGAACGAACCTTCATGAAGCGACTCCAGTTTTCAAGCAAGTCTGCTTCTCTATCAAAATGTTCAACTAATGGCATTTCAGCTAATTGCACATAATCTTCTTTTTCCTTAAGATATTCCCAAACTTCTTCTGTTGTATGTGGCATTACAGGTGTCATCAGCTTAGCTAAACGAACTGTTACATCATACAACACCGTTTGCATTGAACGGCGCTTATGGCTATCTTGTGCTTCAATATAAACAACATCTTTAGCCACATCTAGATAAAATGCAGATAAGTTTGTCGTAATAAAGTTGATTAAGTTCTTATAAATATCCATGAACTGATAGTTACTATACGCATCAAGAATTTCTTTCGTAAATTTATTCACTAAGACAGTCATGTATTGATCGATAGCTTCCATTTCACTAAATGCTACAGCATCCTTGCTTGGTTCAAAATCACTAACATTAGCCAACAAGAATCTAAAGGTATTACGAACCTTACGATAGCTTTCAGAAATTTGTTGGAAGCTTTCCATAGACACACGTACATCAGCCGATGTATCAACACTCAAGACCCATAAACGAATGATTTCTGCACCCATCTTTTTAATGACTTCATCAGGCACAATAACATTACCAAGAGATTTACTCATCTTACGACCTTTACCATCCAATGTAAATCCTTGTGATAATACTTGCTTATATGGTGCATGATCAGAAACAGATACACTAGTAATCAAACTAGAGTTAAACCAACCGCGATATTGATCAGAACCTTCAAGGTATAAATCAGCCGGATAAGAAAGATAACTTCTTTGTGCGCACACACCTTGATGTGATGAACCAGAATCAAACCATACATCCATAATATCCATTTCTTTAGTAAAGATACCATTAGGTGAATGTTCACTCGTAAAACCAGCTGGTAATAATTCTTTAGCTTCTTTTTGGAACCAAATATTTGAGCCATGTTCTTCAACTAATTGAGCCACATGTTCAATTGTTTCTTTAGTCATGATAGCTGTACCATCTTCGGCATAAAAAATTGGTAATGGCACACCCCAAACACGTTGACGTGAAATTACCCAGTCACCACGGTCACGAATCATGTTATACAAACGTTTTTGACCCCATTCTGGGAAGAACTTAACTTCATTAATAGCGGATAAAATATTTTCTCTAATCTTATCAACAGAAGCAAACCATTGTGGGGTAGCTCTAAAGATGATAGGTTTTTTAGTACGCCAATCAAATGGATAACTATGTTCATAATCCATTTGTTTTAATAATAAACCTGCTTCTTGTAATTTCTTTAAAGAAACTGCATTAGCATCTTCGTAAAATACCCCAGCAAAATCTGCACCTGTGTCTTCTGTCATGTAACCACGATCATCGACTGGTACATAAATATCTAGACCATATTTAGTCCCAACGTTAAAGTCATCTTCACCAAAACCAGGTGCCGTATGAACTAAACCAGTCCCAGAATCAAGTGTTACAAAGTCTCCAAGCATCACTAATAATTCACGTTCTGGATAAAACGGATGCTGTGCTGTCATCTTTTCTAATTGTGCACCCTTGAAGGTTTCAACAATTTCAAATGCTTCCCAACCAAAAAGTTCTGCATTTTTATTGACTAATTCAGCAGCCAAGATGAATTTGCGTTCATCATTTTGTGGTTTAACAACAGCATATTCAAAGTTAGCATCAATTGTAATCCCTTCAGAAGCTGGAATTGTCCATGGTGTTGTCGTCCAAACAACAAAATATGTGTTTGCATCTAACAATCCTTTACCATCGAAAACTTTTTCAGCGTAAAATGCAGATGGTGAAGTTACATCATGATATTCAACTTCAGCTTCAGCTAATGCTGATTCAGATGACCATGACCAAAAAACTGGCTTTTTACCTTTGTAAATTAAGCCACGTTCTACCATTTTTCCAAATACTCTAATTTGTTGGGCTTCAAATTCTGGATGCAAGGTCAAATATGGATTTTCCCATTCACCAGCAACCCCTAAACGCTTAAAATCAGTCCGTTGTTTATCAACTTGTTCTAATGCATATTCACGACATTTTTCACGAAATTCAGCCGTAGACATCGTCTTTCTATTAACACCAGCTTTTTTTAATTGTTGTTCAATTGGTAAGCCGTGTGTATCCCATCCAGGAACATATGGAGCTCTAAAGCCCATCATTGATTTTGCACGTACGATGAAATCTTTAGAAATCTTATTCATCGCATGTCCCATATGAATGTTACCATTCGCATATGGAGGGCCATCATGTAAAACAAATGTTGGTTTATCTGCATTTAATTTTTGACGCCGTCCATAAACTTGTTGTTCTTCCCATTCTTGTTGGCGTTGTACTTCTTTGACTGGCAAATTGCCGCGCATTGGAAACTTAGTCTTACCTAAGTTTAAAGTATCTTTGATCCTCATGGCATAACTCCTTAAAAATATTTGATTGACAATGAAAAAGCCCCGTCCAACAAGGGACGAGGCTATCGTGGTACCACCCAATTTTTGATTAAAAATCATTCTCAAGTCATTTTGTAACGGTAATGAGCCGATTGAACCTACTATAATTCAGTCCAACATAACGAAGATGATAAATCAGTAGGCCTAAAACATCGGACTTACACCATTCTCCGACTCGCTTGGTTTGTACCTAAAAATTCGTGTTCTTCTGAATTTTATTTTTCATCATCAATGATGATATCTTCACCAAACTGTTGTGGTTTTGCAGTTTCTGTACTGTCAGGGAAAATCACAACAGTTTCAGATTCACTTGCTTGTTCCACAGCAAAATCTTCGGTAAGTACTGCATCATCACTATTTGAAATAGATTGTACTTCTTTAGCACTAGCTTTGTCAAGGTCTTCACTAAGACGAATCGCTTCTTGAATTTCTTCATAGCTACTTGTTTCGCCTTGTTTCAATATCTCATCCCATTCGCTGCCTTTAACAACTTCTAATTGAGATTCCATCATCACTTGTAGTTTCTGACGGAAAATCCGTGCTTGTTTACGTAAATCATCAGTCTCTAAAGCTAAGCGTTGAGCCTTTTGCGAAGCTTCTTCAATGATATGTCGTGCTTTTTCATTAGCCTGGTCGATAATATCTTGTCCTTGTTTTTGTGCTTCACGATTGATAATTTCAGCTTCGCGTTGAGAATTAGCCTTAACCTTATCAGCAGCTTCTTGAGCCACAATAATCGATTGATTTAATGAATCTTTTAAATCATTGAAATATTTCAATTTTTCTTGACTTTGTTCTAGACTGCCTGTTAATTTATCATTTTCTTTTAGCACTAACTCATAGTCTTTGATAATTTGATCTAAAAAATCATTAACTTCGTCTTGATCATATCCGCGCAACTTCACATGAAATTCCTTATTATGAATATCTAATGGGGTCAATGTCATTTCCCCAACACCTCCTATGTATGATGATATTTCATCATTTTTTTCTTAAAATTGAAACTTCTAACTTAATTTTGCCTTTCTTAGACATGCCTAATACTTCATCTATTTGAATTCTTCCATAGCCACGTACAGATATCAAATCATACTGTGCTAACTCGTAATCAACACGTGGTAAAGTCATCCAATTGAGTTGAACTTTTTTAGCCAAAATCAATTCTTTAGCATGTTTACGTGAGATATGATACAACTCAGCTATCACGTTATCGACACGTAAAGAACTAACTGTTTCTTGCTCTTTTTGCCAATCAATCTGCGTTGCTTGTAAAACGTCTTGTGTTTGTTGTAGATTAACTTTGATGGCTCCAATTTTTTGAACTTCATTTATCAAATACATTGCGACATTTGCTTGCACTACAACTTGCCAACGTTGCTGATTATGAATGATATCACCGAATACTTCTCGATTCAAACCACTATTTAATAAAGTTCCTAAAACCTGATTATGTTTAAGCGTTGCAAATTTAACCGGATAATTAATTTCTAATATAGCTATCTCAAAGTCACTAGCTTGCACCTCATAATACGGTGGATAAAATATTAATCGTTTGCGTTGGGCATCTGGATAAGCTCCCTGCTCACTAATTTTAACTCCACCATTGCGTTTAACTAAAGTGTTCGCAATATAACACTGTCTAGGATCTAAAAAATGTGTCAAAATTGGACGATATTCATTTTCAGCTTGTGCTATCAAAGTAGCTAAATTATCTATCAATGGACGCTCTTCAGGACGAAAATGCTGATAAATTGCAGAATTATCCATCATTTTTCACCTAAAAGCCAAATAAAATAGCGTATAAACCTTGTTTAACAAATTCTAGGAAAATCAAAGCAACCAACGGGGCAAAACTTACACCCAATATCGGTGGTATAAAACGAAAAATATTCAAGTAAGGTTGACATACGCGCGTCAACAACTGACCAACCTTGGTTTGATATGCACCTGGAAACCATGACATCAAAACATAAACCAGAATCGCCATCTCATAAACTTCAAAGAATATATTGATTAACCGAATTAAAAATATCACCTAAATGCTCCTACTCTTTTAAATATCTATCAACGAATTATCTGCCATGTCACCTTCGACAACATAATCATTTGGAGTACACAAAAAAATTTGTTCTCCAATCCGTTGAATCTTACCATCTACCGCCAAAACAACACCCGATAAAAAATCAACAACACGATGAGCTTGTTGATCATCCATTCTTTGGAAATTGACAACTGCAGCTTGTCCATTTAACAAACGTGTCGCAATCGCTTTAACATCCGAGAAAACTCGTGGTTCAAAAATCATAATCTTTTTTTCACCATTATTCTTATTAACCAAAGACATCACCTTTGTTTCTTTGGGAGTTGCTTGCGGTTTGGTTTCACTAAGGGAAGTGTCTGTTTCTTGATAATCCACATACTCTTCATAATCATCATCACCATGAAAAAAATTGAAAAATTTTTCTTTAACCGCCATTGTCAATTTCCTCCCTATTTTTAATTTTATTTATTACGATGACGTAAAAATGGTGGCACATCTAAATTATCATCTGTATTTGTCTGAGCAAAATCTGTTCCAAAGACATTGAAATCTTTCTTTTCAATATCTTTAAAATCATTGTCGCGTTTCATTTGATTAACATTACGCTCGCCACTTAACTCGCGTGTTAAATCCCAATCACTCAAAGGATCTTTTTTCAAATTAGCTTGACTGTTGGTCATCAACTTAGCAGCTTTTTCTTTCTTATCAATTCCTGTTGCAATTACAGTAACAATAATTTCATCTTGCAAGTTTTCGTTAATCGAAGTACCAAAGATAATATTAACATCATTAGTTGCTGCTTGTCCTACAATGTCAGAAGCAATTTGTCCTTCATATAAGCTTAAATCTGGACCACCAGTAATATTTAACAAGACTTGTTCGGCACCAGCAATGGAAACTTCCAATAATGGTGATGAAATAGCCTTCTTGGTTGCTTCTTCGGCACGGTTTTCGCCACTTGCAATACCAATTCCCATTAATGCAGATCCTTGATTTTCCATAACAGTCTTCACATCGGCAAAATCTAAGTTCACATATCCTGGCGAAGTAATTAAATCAGAAATACCTTGAACACCTTGGCGTAAAACATTATCTGCTTCTTGGAAAGCTTGCATCATTGGTGTCTTTTTATCAACAATTTCTAATAAACGATTATTTGAGATAACAACTAATGTATCAACTTGTTCCTTAAGTTGTACGATACCTTCAGCTGCATAATTTGAACGCTTTGGTCCTTCAAAAGTAAATGGACGTGTTACAACACCAACTGTTAATGCACCTTGTTCTTTTGCAATACGCGCGATAATTGGGGCTGCACCTGTACCAGTGCCACCGCCCATACCTGCTGTAACAAAAATCATATCAGCATCTTTTAACGCTTCAGCAATTACTTCTTCACTTTCTAAAGCTGCTTTACTACCAACTTCTGGTTGGAACCCAGCACCACGACCACCGGTCAATTTAGGACCCAATTGAATTTTGACTTCCGCTTTAGAGCTTTCTAAAGCTTGTACATCGGTATTAGCAACAATAAATTCAACACCTTTAACATCGTCTTGAATCATACGGTTAACGGCATTTCCACCAGCTCCACCGACTCCAATTACTTTAATTCTTGCACCATTGCTTCCTGCCGTTGTATCTAATGAATATTCCATACTTCATTTCCTCCTAGTTACTCATCATCATTGAACATGCCTTTAAAGCCATTGAAAACTTTACTGAATAATCCACTTTTTTCTTCTTTTGGCATGTCATCTTGTTTTGTTGTTTGTTCATAAACTTTATGTGATTCATTATTAATTATCTGTATGTTTGTTGATGCTTCAAGAGCCTCTTGTCCATCTAAAATGCCTTTTACTACCATATTAATTTCGCTTTGATTGGTTATGTGACTAATCAGTCCTATAACCTGCGCAAAGGATGGAATACGTAAATTCATTTCTTGAGGAACATAAATTTTCACATTCACTCCAAAAACATCTTGGGCTAATTCTTTAACTCCCGGTAAGGCTGCCATCCCTCCGGTCAAAATAATTCCACCAGGTAATTGCAAAGCATTGATTTTTTCAAGTGCATTACGCATTTTACTGAATATTTGATACATACGTGCTTCAATAATTTCAGCTAAATATCTTTCAGTAATCTTTTCTGGTTCTTGCTGACCAACAACTTGCACTGGAAAGAAATCTTCATTAGAGGCTAATTGCGCTAAAGCATAACCATAATTACGTTTAAGGTTTTCTGCATCTTCAATTGAGGTATTCAAAACAACTGATATGTCACGGGTTACGTAATCCCCGCCTTCTTGATCGACATAAGTATATTTTAATTTATGATCATGTACAACAGCGGCAGTTGTTTGACCACCACCTAGATCTATTAAGATTGCTCCAAAATCTTTTTCCCCATCATTTAAGGCAATCTCTGATAATGCAATTGGAGCAACTACTGTATTTTTAACGACTAAGCCTGCTTTTTCAATACATTTTTTTGTATTGTGTAAGATTGTCCGTGGCCCAGTATACATCACGCCGTGCATTTCCATACGCACGCCTACCATTCCACGTGGATCTTTAATGCCATCGAAACCATCTACAATAAACTCATCTGGCACAATGTCAATGACATCTCTTTCAGGCGGAAGGTTTTGGACTAAAGCAGCTTCTGTAACCCTTCTCACATCATCATCGTCTATTTCTTTTGAACTACCATCTTCAGCATTAACAGCTACAATTCCTTTACATTGTTCAATTTGTAACATATTAGCTGGAACTCCAACCGTCACTTGAGAAACCGTTACACTTGCCTTTTCTTCAGCTTGTTTAATTGCAACCTTAATCGCACTAACAGCTTGATCTATGTCCACAATTACTCCTCGTCTCAAACCATTTGACCGAGCATTACCATAACCTATAATGTTCAGTTGATTTTTAACATATTCTGCAATAATGACTTTTATTGATGTTGTTCCGATGTCCAATCCTACGTAAATTCCAGAATTTTCCATCAACTCAAATCCTTCCACTAAAAATTTCACTTAATTAATTTACTTTTAATTGCAATTGTATACACTACGCTTCATTTTAACATAAAAAAGGCCCTAAATACTATAATTTAAGACCTTTTAATTATAAATTTTCTTATTTTGTTTGAGAATAGGGATAAGAATATGCCCCTACCTCTAAATCAACGATTCCTTGATATCCCATACTTTCTGCAATCCCTGGATAATACCCGATTTTTTCATCAAAAGTAGCTGTAGTTGCAATGACTTCATTGCCATCATTCATGTAAAGATGAACCTTACCTGGATCTGCTTTAGTCGGAATAAAATGCACCTCTGAAATAGCATTTATAATTTTGGGAGCAACATGTGAAAGTTGCTTGGCCATCTTTTTAATTTGTTTTTTTGTTCCACCATAAAAAACAGGATAATTACCGCTAATATTTTTTTCCGCAAGTGTTGCAGGAATGCCAGAAGTCGTTAATTTATAATACTGATTATCTTTTAAAACATAACCAATCAACGGATAAGTCTTGACATTAATGATGACAGTACTTGTTTGATAGGAAATCTTTGTACTTTTAACTTCACCAACATGTTGTGTAATTTTTTGCTCTAATTGCTTTGTATGTGGCTTTACATCAAATAAAGACTCATAATAGCTTAAACCACTGGCTTGAATTACTTCTTTGCGCAAAAATGGATCATTGGTTTGCACAATTATTTTACATACTCTACTAAATGGTAAAATAAAAAATAACATGACTAACGCACAAGTGCCAAATACGGCTAACAAAATACTCATTCGCAAACGCAAGCGCTTTTGACGACTTTCTTTTAATTTAGGTAAATTTATTTTAATTGATTCTGGCTTAAAACGCTGCTTTTTTTGCTGTTTTTGTTGCCTTTTTTGGCGTTTTTGTTGTTCAATTTCCCAAGGAGTTAGCTCTTGATTAGCATAATAATCATTATTTTTACGGTTATTTTTTTTGACCATCTAGCTAGCTCCTTTCTACTAAACTACTACTTGTGCATTATATTTTCTAATACATCTATGACACGATCACTTGCATCTGCAACTCCAGCTTTTTTAGCATTTTGTGCCATTTTTTGGCGTTTTTGTTCATCACTTAACAAGTCATCTAGTGCCTCAAATAGACTTTGTGTAGTCAATTGATCTTCTTTAATCATCAAAGCTGCTTTTTTATTAACCAAGCTCAAAGCATTACTTGTTTGATGATCATGCGTTACATATGGACTTGGAATTAAGACGCTTGGAATGCCTAATGCTGTTATTTCAGCTAAACTCGTTGCACCAGCTCGCCCTACGATTACATCAATATCTGGCAACAATTCGGGCATATCATCAATATATGGAACCATCACAAAATTATCCGGCAATTGTATGTTTGCAAATTTTTCTTTTATTTGTTGATAATGAACTTGGCCTGTAACAAATAAAACTTGATAATCTTTATCAGCAAACAATGGCGCTGTTTGAATCGCAGTCTCATTAATTTTTTTAGCTCCTCTTGAACCACCAAAAATTAAAACAGTTTTTTTGCCTACCTGCAATCCATAATCCTTTAATCTTTGACTAGACTTAATTCCAACAACTTGTTGAGCACGTGGATTACCAGTAAACACAACTTTTTGTTTTGGAAAAGCTGTACTTACATCATCAAAACAAATACCAATCTTATCAACATAACGACTCAAAAACTTATTTGTTACCCCAGCTACACTATTTTGTTCATGAATAAAAGTTGCCACTCCTAATTTAGCAGCTGCATATACTACAGAACCACAAACATATCCGCCAGTTCCAACTACAACATCTGGTTTAAATTCACGAATAATTTGTTTAGCATCCCGTACACTCTTTAAAAATAAATAAACTGTTTTAAAGTTTTGCAACGATAATGACCGTTTGAAGCCTTGAATTTCGATTGTTTTAAAGTCGATTCCTGCATTAGGAACAATTCGACTTTCCAAACCTTTAGTGGTTCCAATATATAAAATTTGTGAATCTGGTTGCTTTTTTTTAACTTCTTCAATCAACGCTAACGCAGGATAAATATGACCACCAGTTCCACCACCAGAGATTAATAGTCTCATCTTAGTTTCCTCCGACTTCTTGGGCTAATTTTTGAATTTCTTCAATGTATTTATCGCCCCGCACCTCAAATGTTGGCCATTGATCCCAACTTGCACATGCTGGTGAAAGTAAAATAACATCTCCAGGCTTACTTAACTCATAACCAACTTTAACTGCAGCTACTGCATCTTTAACTTCGACAATCTCTTTTATCCCAGCTTGCTTGCCTGCTTTGGCAAAAAGTTTTGCTGTCTGCCCAAAAACTACTAAAGCACAGACATGTTCTTTAAAATCAGGTACTAAATTTTCAAAAGTAAAACCACGATCTAATCCACCTGCCAATAAGATAACATTATCAGCAAAACCACTTAAGGCCTTTTGTGTAGCAGGCATATTAGTTGCTTTTGAATCATTGTAAAATTTGCGTTCATTAATTGTCGTTACATACTGTGTGCGGTGTCTAACGCCACCAAAGGTTGCCAACACTTCACAAATTGCTGCGGTTTTTACACCAAAAATCTTCGCTACACAAATAGCAGCTAAAGCATTTTCAATATTATGTGTTCCTGGAAGTTTGATATCAGTAACATCTATAATCTTTTCGTCTTTAAAGTATAATGCTCCATCTTTTTGATATGCACCAGCTTGTGTTAGATTTTTACGTGAAAATGGTACAACCTTGCTAACGGCTTTTTTACTCAATTCTTGCCATTCAATTTCATCCCAGTTAACAACAAAATAATCACTTGAAGTTTGATTTTGAATCAAGCGTAACTTTGCTTCAACATATGCTTGACGCGAACCATGATAATCAATATGCGCCTCATAAATATTAGTTAAAACTGCAACTTTTGGATGTACAGTTTGCATACCTAATAATTGAAAACTTGATAGTTCTGCAACTACCGTATCATCTACAGTAGCTTGGCTTGCAACATCTGCCAATGGAATCCCAATATTTCCTGCAACATAAGCTTTTTTAGTAGGAAATCCCGCATTTAACATCAGGCTAATTAATGTTGTCGTAGTTGTTTTACCGTTAGAACCTGTAACTCCTATTAGCGAAGCTTCTAGTACTTTTGTAGCTACTTCGGGTTCTGTGATAATCGGCAATCCCTTTGCTTGAGCAGCTTGAATTAACTCATTACTATAAGGAATTCCGGGATTTTTAACAACTATTTGATTTTCATCTAATAATTCCAACGGATGACTTCCAGTAATAACCTTGATTCCTAGCTGCTTTAATTGTGCCAATGTATCTTGATCATTTACAGTTTTTTTATCATTAAGGGTAACTTTAGCCCCTAACTTAACCAACAGCTTGGCTACACTAAAACCACTTTTCCCTAAGCCGACTACTAAAACTTTTTTTGCTTGATAATCACTAATCATTTTCATAATAACAGGACTTCCTTACATAAATTACTAAATAATAATATACACACTAACAATTGCAAAAATCAATCCAACTAACCAAAATGTTAAATCAATGCGCCATTCACTCCAACCACACAATTCAAAATGATGATGTATCGGACTCATTTTAAAGATACGCTTGCCCGTCAATTTAAATGACGTAACTTGTAACATAACACTTGCTGTTTCACAAACAAAAATTATTCCAATAAATAATAAGGATAATTCATGGCCTAACATAATCGAGACCGCCGCTAAAGCTCCACCTAAAGCCAACGATCCCATATCTCCCATGAATACCTTAGCTGGCTTATGGTTAAATCCTAAAAAGGCAATCATTGCTCCAATCACTGCTAAACAAAAGATTAAAACATCAATTTGTTTTTGCACATAAGCAATAACCGCATATGCTCCAAAAGCAATAATTGATTGTCCTGCTACTAAACCATCAATACCATCGGTTAAATTAACCGCATTAGAAAATCCAACTAACCAAAATAAAACAAAAGCTGCATATAACCAACCTATATTGAGTTCATATCCAAAAAAATGTAGTGCCATTGGCATTTTATTATGAACATAAACAATCAAAAAGATTACACCACCAATAATTTGACCCAATAATTTTTGCCAAGCTTTTAAGCCTTCATTTTGCTTCTTCCACAATTTGATAGAATCATCAAAAAAGCCTAAAAAGCCATATAAAACCAAAATAAAATCTAATACCAACAGTGTTGCTGTTAATTCTTTTTGCCATAATGGATACCATAACCCGGTAAACAAAATAGCCAAATTAAAAACAAAACCTCCCATAGTTGGTGTTCCTGATTTTTTTTCATGCCAACTTGGGCCTTCTTCTCTAATCATTTGACCTTGCTTTTTTTTATGTGCATAATCGATAAACAACGGTAAAAATAATACCGTTACAATTAAGCTACTAATTAATGGTATTAAGATTTGAATCGTACTCATTAAAAAAATTGCTCCTTTATTTCAACTAAATACAAACTTAGTTTAATTTTACATCTAAAGTCTTTAAATTAGTTACATCTGTTCCAGCTACAATACTTTGACTTGTAGCATATCCTGAACCTGTAAAACTAACCTTTACCCCTAAAAGATAAGCCAATTTGGTAATATCACTACGCGACCAACCACTAATATCTGGCATCAATTTAGTACCATTGGTCAATAAAATCACTCTTTGTCCTTTTAATAAAGTTTCTTTAACATCGGTTTGCTTTTTAACCACACTACCATTACCTACAACTACTACATTAGCTCCAGTTTCTTGTAACTGTACCTTAGCAGTTTCTATACTTTGACCTACCACGTTTTTAACAGTAATAGTTTGTGCTCCATTGATACTTTCTTCATCCTGATCTAGAGTCCGTTTCATCAATGGATTAAAAATGCTCGAAAGAATAATTGTATTACCTGTCCCTAAACTCTTAGGTTGTTTCATTGTAACATACAAAATATATTTTGGGTTAGATGCAGGTGCCAATCCTACGACAGAAAAAATATAATTTTTCTCACCTGTTAAATAACCATTACCAGATTCATTAGCAATTTGGGCCGTACCAGTCTTTACTGCAATATCATAACCTTGCATTTTATAAGGAGAGCCAGTCCCATTTGGATCATTAACAACATCACGCATCATATCTATTACCTGTGTTGTCGTTTCTTTTGATACAGGATGACCAACTACTTCTTTTTTAGACTGATAAACCACATCATCGGTATCTGGATCGACAATCTTATCAACCAACCGCGGTTTAACCATTGTCCCACCATTAGCAATAGCACTAAACCCTTGCATCATCTGTAAAACTGTCACATCAATTCCTTGACCAAAAGCAGTGTTTGCTTGTTCAATAGGATATTTAAAACTAATTGAACCACTTGCTTCTTTTCCTAAGCCACTATTTGTACTTTTTAAAAAACCAAAACGTTTAATATACTTTTCCCACGTCTTAGCACCCATTTGTTGTTCTAAATAGGCCATTCCAACATTAGATGAACGAATAAAACCTTGACGATATGTTAAAGTTCCCCAATTCCTTGCCCAGTCATTAATTGGAATACCATCAATTCGATAAGTTCCTGACTTATATGTTGCATTTGGGTTATATATCCCACTTTCAATTGCAGCTGCCATCGTAAAAACTTTCATTGTTGATCCTGGTTCGTAAGTATCTTCAAATAACGTGTTAGCCCATTGATCATTGATACCTTCGCGTGTTTGCGCATTAAAGGTTGGCCGTTGACTGGCAGCTAAAATTTCACCAGTTTTGGCATTCATCAAGACTGCATTGATATTTTTAGGATGATAATTTTCTTGGGCTTTACTTAAAAGTGTCTCTAAATACGTCTGTAAACGCGAATCTAATGTTGTATAAATATCATCTCCATCTTTGACTTTACGCGATTTAACTTTGGTATTTGGATTTGCTATACCATAAACATCGGTTGAAGCTGTCTTAATCCCATCTTGACCTGATAATTGTTTATCAAAGACCTTTTCTAACCCCATGATTCCAAGCATCTTATCTGAATCACTTTCATCTTTTTTAACAACCCCAATTAAATGTGAGGCAAAAACTCCATTAGGGTATAAACGTGCAACTGAGGCCGTAAAATTAATACCTTTGATATTTTTTTTAGCCATTTGTTTTTCAATAATTTGCTTTGTTTCGCGTGAAATTGAAGTACCATTAAATTCTACCTGATATAATTCTTGATTATCCGGATTCAAAATTTTAATAACTTTACCATAGCTCATATTCAAAGCTTTACTCAAAATTTCAGCAGCCTCTGGTTTTTGCTGTGGTTTTAAATAATTAGGAGCAGCATTTTTAGAAAGCACTACATAAACCGTATATGTTTCGGTATCTTCTGCAATTACTTGTTTATCTGCAGTATAAATCGTTCCACGTTTAGCTTTAATAGTTGTTGCCCGTTCATAAATGCTTTGGGCACTTTTGATAAGATTTATCCCTGAAACATTATGACCTAATGCAACATAAAAAAAACGGCCGATAAAAACCGTGAAAAACACTAATGTTGCAAAAAATAAAATAATCCCAAATAATTTCCGATTACTTTTTTGCTTTTTTTGATTCATCGTCCGTTTATCCATTTTCATTTAGTAACATTCCTTACCTTTTGTTCATCTATTGTTAATCCCGCTTTTTTAGCAATTTTATCCAATCGTGAACGACTCGATAATTCACTTATCTCTTGTTTTTTACTTTCATTACTATTATTGATTTGCGAGACATTTTGGGTAACTTTTTGCAACTGCATTTGAGCTGTTGCTAATCTAGCATTGAATGTAACTATAACGATTGCTAAAAACGCTAAGCAAAGAGCTGTTTTAATAATTAATGCTCTTGTTTTCTTTATGTACGGATTAACGCTATATCCAGGGGCTAGCGTTTGCGGTTGATTAACATCGACTTTCCGATTGGGCGTAACTACATTTAATTTTCTTGCTGTTGCTGGCATAACTTCCACATCCTTTATTTGATTTTCTCGATTACACGTAATTTCGCCGAATGTGCGCGTTTATTTTGTATTATTTCCTCTTTTGTTGGTAATATTGGCTTGCGCGTTACCAACCTAAAATCGGGTTGGTGCTCTTCAGGAATAATCGGTAAACCATTAGGAAGTGAAGGTAAGCTTGTCTTTTCTTTAAACATAGATTTTACCAAACGATCTTCTAAAGATTGGAAAGTAATCACACTAATTCTTCCATCTATGTTTAAAATCTCTAATGCTTGTTCAAGTGATTGTTCTAAGACTTTTAATTCATCGTTAACAGCAATTCGAATTGCTTGAAAGACTTTTTTTGCCGGATGTCCACTCTTACGACGTACCTTAGCTGGAATTGCAGCTTTTATTAACTCGACTAACTGTCCCGTAGTTTCGATTGCTTCACTTTGTCTTGTTTGTTCAATCCTTCTAGCTATTGATTTAGCAAATTTTTCTTCCCCATAACGAAAGAAAATCCGTACTAAATCTTCATAGGGCCATTCATTAACAATAACTCTTGCATTTAAAGATTGACTTTGATCCATTCGCATATCTAAAGTCGCATCAAAGCGATAACTAAATCCTCGATCTGCTACATCAAATTGAGGTGATGAAACACCTAAATCATACAAAACTCCATCTACATGATTAACACCTAATTGTTCCAACTGTACTTTCAAATTGCAAAAATTACTCTTAATTAAGGTAAGACGACCATTTGCTATTTCTTGTGCAAATTTTTCTTGATTATAAGCAAGTGCCACTTGATCTTGATCAAATGAATATAAATGTCCTTTTTGAGACAATTGTTTCAAGATTTTAGCAGTATGTCCACCGCCACCTAAGGTACAGTCGACATAAATACCATCTGGTTTAATATTTAAATTATCGACAGCCTCGTTTAAAAGAACCGTAGTGTGTTGAAACTCACTCATAAAAAATCTCCTCTAAAAACCAAAATCAATCATATTTTCTGCAATTTCATCAAAATCTTCTTCTGCCTTTTGCGAAATCTCTTGCCAACGTTCTTGTGACCAAATTTCAATTCGTTCAGAAACTCCAACAATCACACAAGCTTTACTCAAAGCAGCATGCTCTTGTAATGACTTAGGAATATTAATTCTTCCTTGTTTATCATATTCGCACTCAGTTGCAGCCGAATAAAAGAAACGGACAAAAGTTCTGGCATCTCTTTTTGCTAAAGGCAATTTTTGTAGTTTTTCTTCGAGTATTTCCCAATTACTCATAGGATAACCAAACAAACACCCATCGAGCCCTCGTGTTAAAACGAAGCGCTCACCAAGTTTTTCACGTAATTTTGCTGGTATAATCAAACGTCCTTTAGAATCAAGGGCGTGGCGAAACTCTCCCATGAGCATAGAAATCATCTCCTAAACTACACTTATACCCTATATACTACCATATTCCCCCACTCTCCACCACAATATACCACTAAAAAAATAATATCCTTTTATATAATTTTAGAAAAAGTTATATAATTTAAAAAAGCACATAAAAAAAAGCGATATCTTAGCAATCAAATCATGCTCAGATATCGCTTCTTTGTTTAGACAATGTTGAGAAGCATACACAATTGAAAAATCAACAATACAATATAACTACTTAAAGCAACTAAATCAACTACACGCCAAAAGCCTAATAAAAAGGAACTATATAAAATTTCACCCTCTAAATAAGCATGTAAAACAGTTTTTAATACACCAAAAACTGCTAAACCAAAAATAATAAATGGTATTACTGATAATCCCATTAGTTGCACTGACAAAAAATGAAGCGCCACTAAAATCAATGGTGTTAACAAATCAATTACGCGTAATTTTTTTATCTTTAATTTCTTCCAAATCAAATCTAATATTAGCCAGCAAACAAAGATAATTGCTAGTTGTATATACCATTCCATCAACATTGTTTCACCTATTTCATTATTCTTCGTCTAATAAAAAGACATCATGTAAAGTATTAACTGCTGCTGTTAAATCTTTACCATGCACCAAAACCCAAATTGTAGTATCACTATCCGTTGTTTGCAAAATTTGAATTTGATGTTTTGTCAAAGCTCGTACCATCTTAGCAGTAATCCCTGGGGTTCCTAACATTCCTGCCCCGATAATTGAAACTTTAACACAATCTGCAATAATTTGCACAGCAATATTTTGTGACTGCAACAATTTTTGTGCAACTAGCCCTTGCTCTTGATCTAAGTTAAATACGACTTTTTCTAAATCAATATTAATAAAGTCTACACTTAGATTATTTTCTGCTAACAAATCAAATACGGTTTGTGCATCGCAATCTTTGGAAAAAATAGTAAATTGCATTAAACCAACTTGATGTGCAACACCGGTCACCGAACGATAATGGCGTAATGCTAATTTACGGTTAGAAACTAAAGTCCCCATTTCTGTTACATCATCCCAAGTAGAACGAATACGTAAAGGCAAGTTTTCTTGATAAGCGACTTCTACTGCTCGTGGATGAATTACTTTAGCTCCTTCATGAGCCATATTAGCGACTTCTTCATAACTAACACTTTCAATAAAACGTGCTTTTTTAACAAGACGCGGATCACCAGTCATCATTCCAGATACATCGGTGAAAATATCAACTCTTTCAGCACCTAAAGCAACACCTAATAATGCTGCTGAGGTGTCTGAACCCCCGCGTCCTAAGGTAGTAATATGCCCTTCTTTTGATAAGCCTTGAAAACCTGCTACAACGACAACATCATTATTTTCAAATGCTTTTAAAATATTTACCGTTTGAACATCTAAAACTTTCGCATTTTGATAATCGTTATTCGTCTTAATTCCTGCATCTGGTCCCGTTAAAGCTGTTGCTTTAATTCCATTTGCATTTAACATTTCAGCAAAAACTGCCGTCGAAATGATTTCACCTACAGATACCACCATATCTAACTCACGCTTATTTAAATGTGTATCTGTTCCCCCAACTAAAGCCAGCAAAGAATCAGTTGCATAAGGTGCACCTTTACGCCCAATTGCCGATACAACAACTACTACTTTGTAGCCATTTTTCAACGAATATGCTACATGTTTCATCGCTTTTTTTCGTGAATCAGCATCTTGAACTGAAGTTCCACCAAATTTTTGCACCATTATTTTCATAGAAAAACTCCCTTGCATTGGTTCTTTTAACGACTGATTAAAAAAACATCGTTTTTTTTATTATAATTGTTTAATTTACTAATAGCAATTTAATTTATTATCATAAATATCTTAATTTGACAGAGAATAATGTTTGAATTATAGTAAACTGTATAAATGATAAAGGGTGAATTATTTTGAAAAAAAAGCGTTCGACTTTCCAAAAAATAACAATGGTCGTTGTTTGGTTGATGTTAATCTTCACCTTAAGCGCCTTAGTTTTAGGAGCTGTTGGTTCCTTTTTAGGATAACAGCATTAAAAAACAGGATTTACATTTAGTGTAAATCCTGTTTTTTAATCTTGCAACGAAATTAATGCTGGCATGCGCGAAACAATAGCAAAAGAAACTATACTAGTTAAAACTAAATTAATCACTAAGCTTCCACCATTTATCACCAACGAATATAAAATTGGTCCTAAGCCCCATTGAGCATACTTTCCCCAATAAACAATTCCAGCATAAAAGTGAATCAAATATTTAGCTGTTACACTAATTAAAATTGCTAAAAATAAATATAACCAAGCTGTTTTTTGTTGTTTATTTAATAATGCTAGCTTTATTTTATTAGCATATAAGCCCGCTAAGCCAACTACCATATTAGCAATTGGATATTCTAACAACCCTTGCCATAAGGTCAACACAGAAGCTTTGCCCAACAAAATTGGCAATAACCCCCATAAAAAGCCAGCTAGCACCCCAGCCTTTAAACCACGTCGTAAGCTGTAAATAACTATGGGAATAATCCCTAAAGCTATATCGAAACTAGCAATCGATGGTACGACTACCGATAAAATCGTAGCTAATGCCGCCATCAAGGCCGCTTCAAGCATCACCTTTAATCTCTTATTAGTTGTAGTTGTTCTTTGCATAAAAAAACCTCCTAATGTCTACGTTGCCAGACACTAAGAAGTGCATAAATAAGCAACACTTTCCTACGCTCGTACTAACGAACAGGTTCAAAGGGTCTGAAATTAAATTTCACTCTCAGCCAATGGCTCCCCTAGTGCTGGTAACATTTATTTAACTACAAAAATGATTATACCGTGAAATCACTTTAAACTCAAATATCATTTTTTATTTAAATAAAAAAACGGACAAGCCGTCCGTTTCGAAGTTAAGGTCATTAATCAAAACTAGTTCATATATTTATCTAAGAACGTTTTGACTTTTTCTTGATATTGCTTAGGATAATTGATATACGACTTGGCATGAGTCGTATTTTTCGTTATCCAAATTTGCTTTGGAGCTGTAGTTGCCCGATAACTTTGATATACCATCTTTGTTGGAACAAAATCATCTTTATCACCGTGAATAAAAAAGATTGGTAACTTGTTTTTTTGAAGTTGCTTAAGCGAGTCAGCTTCTTTAAAGTCAAAACCTACACGCGCTTTAGCAATCCAATTAGCAAGCGTAATCAACGGTTCTTTAGGCAAACCAAACTGCGCCTTTAATTGATAAGCTAGTTCATCTTCTGTCTTGGAATAACCACAATCTTCAATAATCGCTTTAACTTGACTTGGCAATTTTTCGCCACTCATCATCATGACAGTAGCGCCTCCCATGCTGACACCAAACAAACCAATTCTTGAATCCTGACCATCTTTAGCAATTACTTGCTTAACCCACTTGATATAATCTAAACGATCATCCCAGCCAAAATGAATATACTTTCCTTGACTTGCACCACTTCCACGATCATCTGGAGCTAAGACATTATAGCCTAATTCATGAAACATCTTGATATAAGAAGCCATATTCCAATGACTTCCTTGATAACCATGTGCAACAACAATCGTTTTATTAGTTTTTGTTTTAGCCGGCAAATAATAAGCCACCAAATCCAAATCGGTTCCAACAGCTCTTTGATGCCAAACTTCTTGATCTTGTTTTTTCAACCAACTAATCGATTGAGCATCGATTCCTTTTAGCTTAGGCGCTCTAGTTGATTTTAATGGATTTCCAAACGCATAACTTACCAAATAATTTGCCCCAGCACCAAGGCCTACGACAATTATACATAAAACACTGACTAAGCTAATTAGTAAAATTTTCTTTTTCTTACTCAAAGTCTAACCTCGTTTCAAATGTTTTACGCAGGCAAAATTTATTATACACCTTCTCTTGAAATTTGCTAACTATTTTTAACTAAAATTAAAAAACTCATGTCATTTAAAATGCTCATGAGTTTGATTAACTATAAAATTGGTGATAATAAGCGTGAGAAATATTGCTTAAATTTCAACCAGGCTGATTGTTTTTCAAAAAATTCTGGAGTCAACTGGCGACATTTTTTAAGATCTTCTTCGAAAATATGTGTAAATTCATAAGCTAATTGCCGATCATAACAAAACGCATTAGTTTCAAAATTAAGTTTAAAACTTCGAATATCCATATTAGCTGAACCAATTGATGTCAACTGACCATCAATCACAAATGATTTACAGTGAAGGAAGCCATTTTCGTATTGATAAATCTCGATTCCTTTTTCAAGCAAACTCTTTGCATAATATTGCGTAGCTCGATAAACAAAAATATGATCCGGCATACTTGGAATCATAATTTTAACCTTGACACCTGACAAAGCAGCTAAACTTAAAGCTTCTAATACAGAATCGTCAGGAATTAAGTATGGTGTTTGAATATAGATATATTCATTAGCACTACTGATTAATTTTAAATAACCTAATTTAATAGCCTCGGTTTCACTATCAGGTCCAGAAGAAACAATTTGAATACCAGTCGAACCTGCTGTTGATTCATGCCGTAGTGGAAAATAATTGTCACTATATTCTACTTTTTTGCCACCATTGCTATTTTTGATTGTTGCATTCCAATCCATAAAGAAACGAGATTGTAAGGCAACGGTAGCATTACCGTCTATTCTGACATGTGTATCACGCCAGTAGCCAAACTTCTTTGATTTTCCTAAATATTGATCTCCAACATTAAATCCACCAATATAACTAATCTTACCATCGATAACCACGATTTTACGGTGATCACGATAATTGATACGAGGACTATGAATCGGTGCTCGCTTGGAGCCAAAGAATGGTTCAGCTTGTCCTCCTAATTTTTCTAAATTCTTAAAAAAGTTATGTCGTTGCCCTCTAGATCCCATGCTATCATAAATTACACGTACTTCTACACCACGCTTGGCTGCATCTTCTAGTTCTTTTAAAAATTGCGTACCGATCTCATCACTAAAGATTGAATAGTATTCAATATGAATATGATTGGTTGCCTTGCGCATATCTTCAAAAAGTGCTGCAAATTTCTCTTTACCATCAGTAAAAATTTGCAACGAATTATTTTTTGTAAAAATAGCTTGATCACATTCTAAAAATAAATGTGCAGCTTGTCTAGCCTCATTTGTTAATAAATCACTAGGTAACAGCTCTTGGCGATTCCATTGTTCTTTTTGTAAATCAACAAGTTGATCGATTCCTAGTTTAGTTTGTGCCTTCAAATCAAAGATTTTTTCTTTAGAGATTTTTTTACCGGCAAATAAATATAAAATGAATCCAAAAATTGGTAATAAGTTTAAGACTAACAGCCACGCCCATGTTGCTGCAATATCTCTTTTTTCTTTAAAAACCGTAATTACTGCTAAAAAAGTGTTAATAACAATAATTGCCACAATCACGCTTGAAATTGCGTCCACTTCATCCACCACCTAGTCATTATTCTAGTGCGATTATACTATGGATATACACACATTTCCACTTTGGTGCCTAAAAAAAGTTATGCCACACCTAAGCATGGCATAAACTAACTAAGCTTTCTTAAACCATGCACTGATTTTTTTGAAAAATCCACCCGTTTCTTGTTGTTGCATAGACATTAGCGGTACGGTTTCTCCTTCTAGACGACGCGCAATATTACGATAACCTTGACCAGCTGGATTATTTTCATTTAAAACAATCGGTTCACCTTTATTAGCCGAACTGATTACTTCATCATCATCAAAAACAATTCCTAATAATTTAATTGCTAAGTGATGTGTTATTTCATCAATATCTAACATATCTCCATCATTAACCATATGCTTTCTAATTCGACTAATTACTAACATTGGTGGGTTTTCTAGTTGGCGCTGTTCCAATAATCCAACTACTCGATCAGCATCTCTTACGGCAGAAACCTCAGGTGTAGAAACAACAATTGCCTCATCTGCTCCTGCAATAGCATTCATAAACCCTTGTTCAATACCAGCCGGACAATCTAATAAGATATAATCAAAATCAGGTCTTAACTCCTCAACTAATTCTTTAACTTGTTCAGGGGTAATAGCTGATTTATCAGTATTTTGTGCTGCCGGTAGTAAGAATAATTTATCACCAAACTTTTTATCTTTAATCAAAGCTTGATGTAACTTTGCTCGTTTTTCAACCACGTCAACAATATCATAAATAATACGATTATCCAATCCCAAGGCTACGTCTAAATTACGTAAACCAATGTCTAAATCGATTAAACACACCTTCTTATTAAGTAACGCAAGGGCACTGCCTAAATTAGCAGCTGTAGTTGTCTTTCCAACACCACCCTTACCTGATGTAATAACTATTGATCTTCCCATAAATTAAAAACCTCCCATCTGTGCAAATAGTTTCGGTCTTAAGTTCTTTAATTCAACAACTTGTGTATGCGCTAAATCATGTAAATCATTAACATAGACCACATTATCTTCATCTTGCACGACTGTCTCATCTTCTAAAACATCTACCAAATCTGCAATTCTAACTTGTTGAGCATCTTTGATTTTACCAACAATTACAGCACGTGTATCATCTTTATATCCAGCATGCAAAATTCCTTGAACATCTCCTAAAACAAAGATGCTTCCTTTAGCTTGTAAGATGCCACCTTGGTGCACACACCCTAAAAATAATACATCTCCATCAATTGTCTTAATTTGACCATTGCGGATAACATCTGCACAAAAATGTGTCATGTTTTTATGCATTATTTCTTGCGCATCGGTTACTGTGATTACATCTGCTAAAATCTTATGAATTGAAAATTGTGGATAAACACTGAAAACTTTTTCCAATTGTTGTTTTTGCTCAGCAGTCAATAAGCGTTGTTTTGTATTAACATTAAATGCCACTGGTTTAGTTGACTTAGTATCGTCATGTAGCTTTTTTAATAACTCGGTTAATTCTACTAGTACTTGTTCAAAGCTTGCTTCTGATTTAATAATTAATGCATAACCATTTTTAAACCCCTTTAAGACAACCGCTGTCATGCTAACAACTCCTTTAAATTAAACTCATGCGAATTTTTCAAAAAGTTTTCTCAATGGCACATACAAAACCACAAAGAAAAACATATTATAAGCTAATGTTGGCCCTAATGTTCGTGCAATAAAATCAGTTGCAGAAACATTTGCCAATCCAATTAACGAATTAATCCAATAAGATAAAGTTGTCAATAAAGTTACATCGATTAAATAGATCGAAAAGACCAACATAAATGTCGGTGAAAAAAAGTTAAAGGTTTCCCGATTTAAATACACCATCAATGGAAATAAAAACGTAAATATTCCCAAGATACCGCTGTAATATAAATCGTAAAATATCCCTGCAACAAACGCCCACCATAAAATCTTATCGTAATCTAAATAACACAATGCTAAAATTAACCACAATAATAATAATCGACTCTCCATACTCGATGTCGCAGTAAACATCCATTTTGAAAAATTATAGCTAAGCGAGCCATCGAGCAATAAAAAAATGAACATTCCGCTAATAAAAATATAGCGCTTCTTAGCTATCGCTTGCATCACTTCACGTCCTTTAATCAGTTCTCTTGGCCACCGTTACCACACCCAAATCAGTAATATTAGCTGCGGGTTTAATATAAATTTTTGATGGCAAGCCATAATCGTTGTCTGCCACCTTTTCAACGGTTCCAATTAATAAACCTTTAGGAGTATTCCCTCCCATACCAGAAGTGATTACTTTTGTTCCTTTTTTGATTTCTTCTTTTAAGGTTACCTGTCCCATTATTAACAAATTGTTATCGGCATCATAACCGGTAATCAATCCATTAACAACATTATCTTTGGCATTCACCAATTGAACTGCAAATCTATTAGCCGAATCATTTTGCGTTGTAATCAATTCAACTTTACTATTAGTTTGGTTGACTTCTGTGACACGTCCAATCAATCCTCTTCGTGATAGTACCGCAGCATTTTTAGTCACACCTGCTAAAGAACCCTTATTAATCACAACTTGATTTTGCCAAGTCGAAGGTGAACGCGAAATAACATATGCACTGATTTTATCGTAATCAGTTAAAGACTTATTTAACTTTAATTGTTGTTTTAATGCCTTGTTTTCTTCACGTAACGTTTGATTTTCAACCTTTTGAGCAGCTAAATTATCAACTTGCTTTTTTAAATCTTGATTTTCTTGATAAGTGTTAATCAAATCACTAAAAGATTTTCCAGCTGAACTAACCGCTGCAATTGGGGCATTTACTACTCGTTCTACTAAACCGGCAGCCTCATTTCCAAACTGTTGTACAAAGGTAGGCATCGAACGATTGTTACGCACTGAAATCGAAAAGGCAATCATCAAAAAACTAATTGTAATTGCAATCAAGATGATTACGAGTTTCTTATTAAAAAAAGATTTTTGCATCTTAATAAACTCCTAGCTAGTCTTCAATTACTCCTAGCTTTTTCCTTTCTCATATTAATATAATATCATTTTTTTATTATTTATGCCGTGTAAAAACAATCACTTTATAAATTATAGCATAACGTTAATTATGACTCATTTTTTTAAGTTACCTTACAAAAAAATTAAGAGGTTGGACGACTAAGCTCCAACCTCCTAACTAAAATGACTTCAATCGTCTATTTTTTCTTCATAACTTCGATGCTCTTTAAAGATTCACCCGTACCAACAGCAACACAATCTAATGGTTCAGTCGCTACAAAAACAGGAACTTTAGTTGCTTCTGAGATAACATCTGGCAAATGACGCAATTGTGCTCCACCACCAGTCAAAACAATTCCGTGATCGATAACATCAGCTGCGATTTCTGGTGATGTTTCTTCCAAAGTTTCTTTAATAGCTGTGATAATTTCTTCAACAACTTCTTGGATAGCTTCGGCAACATCTTCAGCCTTAATTTCAATAGTCTTTGGTAAACCAGTTACCAAATCACGACCACGAATAGTTTGGCTATCTAATCCACGTGCAGCTTCCACTGAAGCAGAAGCAACATCCATCTTAAGTTGCTCAGCTGTTCTTTCACCAATCAATAAATTGTAATTCTTACGCACATAATAAATGATAGCATCATCAATCTTATCTCCAGCCATACGAATTGAACGACTAGAAACGATCCCACCTAAAGAAATCGTTGCAACATCCGTAGTTCCGCCACCGATATCAACAACCATACTACCTGTTGGGTCCATAACTGGTAGCCCTGCACCAATTGCAGCAGCAAATGGTTCTTCAATCACATAAGCATCACGAGCTCCAGCTACACGTGTAGCATCGATTACAGCACGTTTTTCAACTTCAGTAACACCACTTGGTACACAAACCATCACGTATGGCTTGCCACTTTTACCACCCAAAGCTTTTTGAATATAATATTTCATCATTGCCACTGTTGTATCATAATCAGCAATTACGCCATCTTTCATTGGACGAATTGCTACAATACTAGCTGGAGTACGTCCAATCATGGCACGTGCTTCTGAACCAACAGAAACTATTTCACCTGTTTTAGTATTTTTAGCTACAACTGAAGGTTCACGTAAAACGATTCCTTTACCTTCAGCATAAACGATTGTATTTGCAGTTCCAAGATCAATTCCGATATTTTTTGTCCCGATTCCGAACACTGTCTTTCATCCCTTCATGATGCTTCCTAACTAGGAGTGAAGCATAAAATTCACATTATCTAGATTATACCATACTTAGAGCTTATCTTTTAGTTAAAATTATAGTCTAACTTTTAAGAAAATATTATTTTTACTGCTCTTCGATAGTTACCAAAGCTACTTGTGGACCTTTTTTGCCTTCAACTAAGACAAAATTTACTCGCTGACCGACTTCTAAAGTTTTGTAACCTGAACTTTGAATTGCTGAAAAATGAACAAATACTTTTTCGCTTTGATCATCAGGCTTAATAAAACCAAAACCTTTTTGCTTATCAAACGACAAAACACTACCAGTTAGCAACACCCATTCACCCCTTGTAATTTAACACTTTTGTGAAAGTTTAACATAATTTAAAATGAGCGACAAGCGTTCTAGACGACTTAATGTAAAATTTTTTCTTCTCTCATGCTTAAATAATTATTGCGTCCAACAATCAAATGATCTAACAAATCAATCCCTAAAAGTTTACCAGCCTCGGCTAATCTCTTAGTTAAGAGTAGATCATTTTTTGAAGGCGTCACGTTTCCACTTGATAGCAATAGGTAAGCTTTTGTTGTTAACTCCAACTTTTCCCCTGCTTCACACCGAGCATACGACTTTCACCGTACTCGGCGTTCCACCGTCATTTGACGGCTGAAGGCTGTTGCTTTTCCTCGATTAAAAGGCTTCTTTGCTCGTGCCTTCGCTCTCACTAACATTAATTGAGATTATTATTTTTCTCAAACCGCTTCATCAAAGATGCTTTCTCCACGTTGCTAGCTTTCCACGTTCACTTTAGGTGTTCAATTTCTAACTTAGGTGCCACCTCTGACCTAACAACTAACCTACATCCTTTAAATGCACATGGTCGTTCATAACCATCATTTTACTTGACCACTAGTTGTTTTTTGTCCACTCAGATCTTTAAGTCGGTGGTTCGTCGACAAACTTGTATCCTCACCATATTAGACTTTTTACGACTTCCGGCTCACAAAAAGCCGCCTTTACCGAGTTTCACACCAACAGTTAAACATCTAACTATTCGCATGTCGGAGTCTCAAAGCGGATGCTTCAAAACGTTACTTTATCATTTCATCCAACACCTAAAGCGTTCATATTATAAATATGTGCAGTCTTTTCAACTACAAACATGTCTCACGATGATTATGGATAACCATGAAACGTGCTGCTGCATGACGCAAAGCTTCTTTAAATATTTCACGCGGATGAACCGTGGCACTGTTTAAAGTTCCTTTAAACAATGTTTCTTGCGCTAAAATTTGATTTTTTGTATCCAAATATAGACACACTAAAACTTCTTGTTGTAAATTTCCTAATTCTTTAGCCATATGTTCACCAATTTCTTGACTTGAATAAATTTGCCCTAAATTTAATGGACGTAGCGAATTAATCCGTTTTGAAAACTCCACTAACACTTCTAAAAAACACGCTTGCTTAGCAAAAAGCAACACCCATTCACCTTTAAACAATTCTCTAAACTGTCCTAAGTTAGTATGCTGTGCAAAATAATTATTAACACCTTGTTTTGCTTGTTTTTGATTAGTTGTTTGACTTAAAACATAATACAACAATTCTTTGTCACTGAGATTTTGTGCACCAAAACGTTGAATTTGTTCTGTCAAATAGGCATTAGAATATTCATTAATTAATGTCATAAAAAAACCTCCCAGTTATAAAATACGCACTGGAAGGTTTAACTTTTTATTTTACAATAAAATCTTTGACTTGATGTAAATCGTCTAAAATAGCTAAAGTATGTTGTCTTTCGTATTCACCTGGTTGTAGATAATCAGGTACCATAATAACTGGAATTTCCGCGTTATTAGCGGCCTTAATGCCATTTACTGAGTCTTCGATAATAATTGTTTTTTGCTTATCTGGTGCGCCAGATTTTGCCCAAGCGACATTAAAGACTTCTGGATCTGGCTTAGCTTCATGCACATCATCAGCACAGATAATATGTTGAAAATTATGTTCTAAGCCCGTTTTTTCTAAGAAATATTCAATTTTGTCTTTGTCATTGCTTGAAGCTAGCGTATAGGCAATCTTTTGTTCATCGAGATATTTAGTTAATTCTAAAAATCCTGGTTTTAACTTCAACTCACCTTGGTCAACTACTGGATAAATGTTAGCAAAACTAATTTCAAAAAACTTGCTGATTAAATCACGATCCCCATAGTCTTTAACCATTTGTTCAAACATTGCTTCATTGCCCCCACCAATAAATTGACGGTAGTATTCAAATGAATAATCCATGCCTAATTGTTCGGCTGCAATGCTATTTGATTTGAAATAAACTTTTTCTGAATCAAAAATAACTCCATCCATATCAAAAATTACTAATTCTACATCCATGACAATTCTCCTTCTTTAAAATACTGTCTTACTTCCGAAATAAAATATAACGATCCTGTAAATAAAATTAAATCTTGCCCTTGTAAGTTATCAAGTGCTTGTTGTAAAGCTTGTGGCCAATTTTCAAATGCCTGCATCTTAAACTTTTGGGCTAATTCTTGAGCCGCAAATGTCGGGCGATGACTAGCAAATGGTGTTAGATAAACCTCACAATGCTTTACTTGCGCTAATTTAGCCAACATTTGTTGTGGTTGTTTATCTGCTAAGGCCCCAAAAATAATTTGTACATGATAATTTTTAAAATGTTGCTTGAGCGTTTTATCGAGTTCTTCAATCGCCGCTAAATTATGCGCTCCATCTAAAATGATTAACGGTTCGTCATTGACAACTTCCATTCTACCAGGCCATTTCGTTTTGGCAATGGCGTTTTTGACGATTTGACTGGTGAGCTGCCAGCCTTCTTGCTTAGCCAAAAGTAAAACAGCCGTGATGGCTAAAGCCGCATTTTTAGGCTGATAAGTCCCTAATAAACTTGTTTTTAAATCAATAAAATTTCGCTCTAAGCCTTGATAACTGAATTGTTCTCCTAAAAAAACGCTGGTCTTTTTAGACTTAACTTCAAAATCAGTTCCTAAGGCATAAACTTTAGCTTGTTTTGCTTGTGCAGTCGTTTCAATGACCTCTAAAGCCTCGGTTGGTAGCTGACCTAACACAACGGGCACTTGTTTTTTAATAATGCCGGCTTTGTGTTTGGCAACTTGAGCTAAGGTCGTCCCTAAAAGCTCACCGTGATCTAAAGCAACCGTTGTAATCACACTAACAGCTGGTGTAATGACATTAGTTGAATCATATAAACCACCAATTCCGACTTCTAAGACGACATAATCGGGGCGTTTTTTAGCAAAATAATTAAACATCAATGCGGTAACAATTTCAAATTCAGTTGGTCCTAAATCTTGTTGATCTAATTTAGCCACATGAGGCGCAAGTTCTAAGACTTCAGCTAAAAGTTCTGCATCACTAATCATCACATCATTTAACATGATACGCTCATTAAACTTGGTAATAAATGGTGAAATAAAAGTTCCTACACTAAACCCAGCATTTAATAACAAATCACGGGTATAAGCGGTTGTTGAACCTTTGCCATTTGTTCCGGTAATATGAATGAACTTGAGTTTTTCTTGGGGATTGCCTAAACTTTTTAAAAGTTGCTGCATTCGCTTTAAACTTGGAATCTTTTTAAATTTTTGTCGTCCATGAATAAAGGCTAAGGCATCCTGATAAGTTGTAATTTCCATTTTTTGAAATCCTTTTAATAATAGTTTCAACCTTATTTTACCGTAAAATCTTATTAACGTAAATTAATGTAATAAAAAAGACTTGTTTTAGCACTAAAACAAGTCTTTTTTTACTTAAAGTTGAGCTTTCAAAGCTGCAATCCGTTCGTTAGTTGCTACTAATTTAGCTTGATAGCCGGCTAATTTTTCTTTTTCTTTAGCGACAACTTGCTCTGGTGCATTGGCCACAAAGCGTTCATTGCCTAATTTCTTTTCGCCACGTGCTACTTCACTTTCAAGCTTAGCTGCTTCTTTTTGTAAACGAGCAACTTCTTCATTTAAATCAATTAAATCAGCTAATGGTAAATAAACTTCAGCTCCTGTAATCACTGAGGTCATTGCTAAAGCTGGTGGTGTTACATCGCTACCAATTTCCAAATGTTTTGGATGGCAGAAACGATCAATATAGTCTTTATTAGCCTCAAACACCGCTTTAGTTTGTGGATTAGTTGTCTTAATTAAGATTTCAATTGCTGAAGACATTGGCGCATTTACTTCCGCCCGACTGTTACGTACTGCTTTGATCAATTCGATTAAGTTTTCCATTTCAGCTTTGGCTGTTTCATTGCTAAAATCAGCATTTGGGGTTGGATAAGCTGCGGTTACTAAAGATTGACCTTGATGTGGCATTGACAACCAGATTTTTTCAGTCACAAATGGCATGATTGGATGCAATAAGCGTAAAGTTTGATCTAAGACATAGCATAAGATATTTTGCGTGTTTTGTTTTTGTTGTTGATCTTGACCATTGAGATTTTCTTTAGCCATTTCAATGTACCAATCACAAAAATCATTCCAAATGAAGTTATACAAGGCACGACCTGCTTCACCAAATTCAAAGTTGTCAAATAAGCGTGTTACTTGTTCAACCGTTTCATTTAAGCGCGCCAAGATCCATTTGTCGGCTAATTGCCATTGTTCTTTAGCTGGTAATTGACCGGTTGTGTCTTCGCTTAGATTCATGATTACAAAACGACTAGCATTCCAAATCTTATTGATGAAGTTCCAAGCAGCATCCATCTTAGTATAAGAGAAGCGCACATCTTGACCAGGTGCTGAACCATTTGACAAGAACCACCGTAAAGCATCGGCACCGTATTTGTCGATGACATCCATTGGATCAATCCCATTGCCTAGTGATTTACTCATCTTTCTACCTTGTTCATCACGAATTAAACCATGAATCAACACATGTTTAAACGGACGACGTTTTGTGAATTCAACACTTTGGAACATCATCCGCGCAACCCAAAAGAAGATGATATCATAACCAGTTACTAAAGTATTAGTTGGGAAGTAACGCTTAAAGTCAGCACTTTTTTCATCTGGCCAACCCATTGTTGAAAATGGCCATAAAGCACTTGAAAACCAAGTATCTAAAACGTCTGGATCTTGGGTCCAATTTTCAATATCTGCTGGGGCTTGTTCACCAACATAAACTTCACCAGTTTCGTTATGGTACCAAGCTGGAATCTGATGACCCCACCATAATTGGCGTGAGATAACCCAATCATGAACATTTTCCATCCATTGATTAAAGGTGTGTTCAAAGCGTGGCGGTACAAAATCAACCCGATCATCACTTTGTTGGTTGGCTAAAGCAGCTTTAGCTAAAGGTTCCATCTTCACAAACCATTGTGTTGATAGACGTGATTCAACTTGGACACCGGTTCTTTCTGAATGGCCAACAGAGTGTGTGATTGGTTCGATTTCAAGCATGTAGCCTTGTTCTTGTAAGTCAGCCACAATTGCTTTACGTGCTGCAAAACGATCTAAGCCACAGTATTTGCCAGCTTTTTCATTCATGGTTGCATCGTCATTCATTGTATTGATGCGTTCCAAGTTATGACGATTCCCGACTTCAAAGTCGTTAGGATCATGGGCTGGGGTAATTTTTACCATCCCCGTTCCAAATTCAATATCAACATATTCATCGGCAATGATTGGAATCTTACGGCCTTGAAGTGGCAAGATAACTTCTTTACCAATCAATTCTTGATAGCGTTCATCTTTAGGGTTAACGGCTACGGCCACATCCCCCATCATTGTTTCAGGACGGGTTGTCGCAATTTCAATATAGTTTTTACCAGCAAAAGTGAAACCTTCATCGGCAAATGGATATTTCACATGATAAAAGGCACCTTGATCATCTTGGTGGATAACTTCGATATCAGACAAGGCGGTCTTAGCCTTTGGATCCCAGTTGATGATGTATTCGCCACGATAAATCAAACCTTTTTCATAAAGCTTAACAAAAACTTTGCGGACAGCTTTAGACAAGCCTTCATCTAAGGTGAAACGTTCACGATCATAATCAAGTGACAAGCCTAATTTAGCCCATTGTTGATGAATAATATCAGCATATTCACCTTTCCATTCCCAGACTTTATCAACAAATTTCTCACGTCCTAAGTCGTAACGTGAGATTCCATCTTCTGCTAAACGCGCTTCAACTTTAGCTTGTGTTGCAATCCCAGCATGGTCCATCCCTGGTAACCACAAAGTATCAAAGCCTTGCATTCTTTTTTGGCGAATAATCATATCTTGTAAAGTTGTATCCCATGCATGACCTAAATGCAACTTTCCGGTAACATTTGGCGGTGGGATTACAATTGAATAAGGTTTTGCCTCTGGATTAGCGTTTGGCTTAAATAAACCAGCATCAACCCAAGTTTGATAGCGTCCTGGTTCAACTTGACTAGGATCGTATTTAGTTGACATTTCAACTTCTTTTGCCATAAATCATCTTCCTTTCTTTTGTAAAAATGAGCTTAAAAAAACACTGCCATCCACAAATAGGACGACAGTGCCGTGGTACCACCTAAATTGGGCTTTTAACCCCGCTTAAACTCATTGTTAACGAATTGACATCCGGTTATCCCTACTAATTTCAAGATAACAGCTCCCAAGCTACCAAAAAATCAACTTTTTAAGATGTCACACCAACCCATCTTTCTCTGAAAAAAGGCTTAATTTTTTGCTCTTGTTCATCACTTATATGTGTATTTTAGCGTTCAAAAAAAGTCTCGTCAAGTCTTAGAAGGTAGTTTTCCCATCAAAATGATGTAATAATTTGAAAATTAAAGCGACAAAGTCTTGACGCTTAACGTCTAACAAGACTTCGGTATTTTTAGGTTTGCCGGTCAAATCCCATTCATCAACGACGGTTTGCCCGCTAGTTAATTCACCTTTGGTTTCAACATCGACATTATATTTGGCACAAGTAAACAAACTTGGATCAATCAACCAGGCCAAAACACACGGATCATGCATTGGAACTCCTTTAAAGCCCCACTTTTCATCACTGTAATAAATGCTGTAAAACTTCATTTGACCAGCAAGAGTTTGCGCAACGACATTATCTGTAATTGCGGCAATTTCTTCAAGTTCATTGGGCCAAATCTGAGCTTGATGAGTCACGTTTAAGCCTGCCATAACAAGCGGAATTCCTGCATTCATCACGATTTTAGCCGCTTCGGGATCAACAGCAATGTTAAATTCAGCCACTGGCGTGCGATTACCAAAGCCTTTAGCGCCACCCATGAAAACAATTTGCTTAATTTTAGGCATCAATTCTGGATAAACCTTCAAAAATAACGCCATATTAGTCATTGGACCAGTTACCACTAGTGTAATTGGTTCTGCTTGCGCACGTAAAACTTGTGCCATCAATTCAATTGCATGCATTTTAACCGGTGCAAAACTTGGTTCAGGTAATGGAGCCCCATCTAAACCACTATCACCATGCACATCGGCCGCAATTTCTAGTTCTTTCATTAAAGGACTCTGATTGCCACCAGCGACTGGCACATCGGTTGCACCTAATAAAGTCAACATTTTCAAAGCGTTATTTAACGTCTTTTCAGGTGTTTGGTTACCAGCTGAAGTGGTTACAGCTAATAGCTCGATTTCAGAAGAAGCAACAGCCATCATCAAAGCCATCGCATCATCATGTCCGGGGTCACAATCCAAAATAATCTTTTCCATGGTTAACACTCCTTTAAATAAAATGTTACCTTTATTATATCATACAAAAAAGCCACCTAAGCGTTCTTAGATGGCCTCCTTTTTAAAGTAATTCGGCAAAGGTGTCGGCTTGCTTGTTTAAGTAGCTTTCACCTGGTTTGATTTCAGTTACTTTGATATTTGCTAAAGCTTCATTGACTAAGCCTTCGACATCTAATCTTTGCTCATATTCACGACATTTTTCGATACGTGGTTTAGTCTTTGGTGCTGGTGGCGCAAAGACTGTGCAACAATCTTCAAATGGCATGATTGATAAATCGAAAGTATCAATTTTTTGGGCAATATCGATGATTTCATTTTTGTCCATTGAAACAACTGGTCGCAAGATTGGCATGTTGGTTACATCATTGATGGCTGCCATACTTTCAAGTGTTTGTGAAGCAACTTGCCCTAAGGCTTCACCGTTAAAGATCGCCAAATCATTACGTTTGCGCGCGATTGCTTCGGCCAAACGAAACATAAAGCGACGTTGAATCGTCATCAAATAACCGGATGGTACGGCTTTTTTGACTTCTTCTTGAATCTTGGTAAAAGGCACTTCGATAAATTGAATATTACCGCCAAATGGTGTTAACTTCACAGTTAATTCTTTAGCTTTATCTAAAGCTTTTTGACTTGTGTATGGCGGACTAAAGAAGTGCACCATTTCAATATCAACTCCACGTTTTAAGGCCAAATAACCTGCAACAGGCGAATCAATCCCACCCGAAAGCATCAAAACGGCTTTCCCTGCTGTTCCAACTGGCAAGCCACCTGCTCCATCGATTGTTTCATAGGAAAGATAGATTCCGTTTAAGCGGATTTCACAACGTAAAGTTACATCCGGATTTTTCATTTGAACCTTTAATCCCGGAATTTTTTCTAACAAATATCCACCTAAATAGTCGTTCATTTGATTGGTATCATAAGCAAAGTTATGATCAGAACGCCGTGTATTGATCTTAAAGGTCATTCCTTCATGATAAAGTTCTTGCATTAATTCTAAAGCAACTTGGCGCACTTGCTTTACATCACGTTCAACTTTAATGGAAGGTGAAAAATTTTGAATCCCAAAAACAACTTTTAAGCGTTTAATGATTTCAGCTGAATCAGCTCCGTTTAAATGGATATGCATCCGATCACGATGAGCCTTGATTTTTACTTCCGGAAAAGCATGTAAAGTTTGCGAAACGTTTGTAGCTAAACGATCGATAAAGTTTTGGCGATTTTTGCCTTTGGTTGACAATTCGCCGTAACGAACCATAATTTCTGTGTATTGCATAAAAACTTCCTTTCTTAAGAATTTAATTGTTCAAAACGTTGATATAATTTGGCAAAAACAGCTAAAAATTCTTCAGCTTCTTTCAAAGTATTTTCTTCATCTAAACTGACCCGCACTGCACTAGTGGCAATATCATCGGCAACATGCATCGCGGCTAGCGTACTTGAAGAAATACCTTTTTTAGACGAACATGCACTGGTTGTCGAAATGTAGATACCTTCTTTTTCAAAAGCATGCACAATCGTTTCGCCCCGGACACCTAAAATACTAAAGCATAAGATGTGTGGTGCAAAAGTTGCGCTTGTTTGCGAATGCATGACAACATTCGGATAAGTGCTAAGCTTATTTGCAAGATACTCTTTGATGGTGGCTTGTTGCTTAACTTTGGCTTGTTCATCGTCTAAAAGCAAACGTAACGCTTTGGCCATCGCAGCGATTGCAGGCAGATTTTCGGTCCCACTGCGCAAGTTTTTTTCTTGTCCGCCCCCAGCTAGTAAAGGTTGGAGTTTTTTACCTCGTTTTTTATAGATAAAACCAACTCCACGCGGCGCATGAAATTTGTGCCCTGAAAAAGTTAAAAAATCAATACGTTCATTGTTAAGCAACGTTTGTAACCCTTTGCCTAAGGCCTGGACAGCATCAACATGAAAATGAATCTTAGGATATTCTTTCAAAATCTCGGCAGTTTCTGCTAGCGGTTGAATGCTACCAACCTCATTGTTGACAGCCATAATCGATACTAAAATCGTATCTTTACGCAAAGCTTGCTTTAAATCGCTTGGATTAACTCTACCCTCTTTATCGACTGGTAAATAAGTCACATCAAAACCTTGCTTAGCTAATTGTTGCAAAGCATGGCTAACGGCTGGATGTTCGATGCTTGAAGCAATCAAATGTTTACCATATTTCATCTTTTCTAAGGCCGTGCCTTTAATCACCCAATTGTCGCCTTCCGTACCACCACTGGTAAAAAAGATCTCATGGGCTTGGCAGCCTATCAGCTGCGCAATTTGAGCTCTGGCCTGCTCTAATAATTCATAGGACTGTTCGCCTAAAGCATGTAACGAGGAAGGATTACCCCAAATTTTTTGACTAACAGCATTATAAGTGGCTAAAACTGCAGGCGCAACCTTGGTCGTTGCACTATTATCAAAGTAAATCATATTTTCCCTTCTTAATTTTTTTATTCTCGTATTTAAACCAAATATCATTTTAGCATATCACTTAGGTTAAAAAAAGTGAACTGAAAAAATTAAAAAGGACGTAGGGAAAATACGTCCTTTTTAAAGATAAATTATTATTGATAATTTTTCTTTAAATTTTTCATCCATTCATCTATCTCATTTGATAAACTCATTCTATGTTCTAGCGCATTTTTACCAGATTTTTTTTCTGCATCATAATATGAAAGACTTTCTGAAATTTCATCATAATATGGTATTTCATGTGGCTTAGCTTCTGAATAATCTCTAACAGATTGTGCCAAGATTTCTTCATTTATACCCCAATCTCTAGCAAAGGCTACAATTTCTGCTTGTATTTTATCTTGCTTCCAAGCTTCGAAAGCTTCGTCAAATCTTAAACCTGCAGCTAACTGATTTTTAGATAATTTCTCGTCAACAAATTCTTTTAGTAATTTAGCTTGCTGAGCTTCACCCATATCACTTAACTCTTGGATCTGCTCATAAATAAGTCTTAAAGTTTCACTATCAATCGTTTGCAATCCATTAACTACATGAATTTTTTCATCTATCAAACCTAAAATATGAGATGCATTAATAACCTGAGTTCTAGTTAATCTAGTTTTACCAACTAACGGTCTAATTATTTCATCTTCAACTGGTGGAATTTGTGTATCAAAGATATTTTTATAAGCCCCTACATATTGAAGCCAAACATGCTCTGTTATTCCAAATTGTTTATCATCCCACTTATATTCATAGTACTGCTCAACTAGATTAAATTGACTTGCAGCAGCCATAAAAGCTTTCTTAAATTCTTTTTCAGCCTTTTTGTCACCTTTAATATCTGCCCAAGCAGTCGGATCTTGACAAACTTGCTGTAATTGTAGCATACAATTTTTTAGTTTGTTAACTGCTACTTCATACATATCAACAATTACACGACTATTTTTTCCACCACTTCCATAGAGTTTAAGCGCCATATCTACTCTTTCTTCTGTTGTTCGTGGATATTGAAAATTAATAATTGTTCCAAACTCTTTAGAACTACCAAACACCCGATTCGTTCGTGAATAAGCTTGAATTAATTTTTGAAGTTCTAATTTACGATCAACATATAAGGTATTCAATCTTTTAGAATCATAGCCTGTCAAAAGTTGATCAGCCACAATAATTAAGTCAATATTCTTAGGATTTCTCCCACTTCCACCACGTGTCGCACGTTCTATTAAATCTTCAAAATAAGCATCTTCTCCATGTTTTTTATCACCAGCCACAAATTCGATTCCTGTAAAACCAGCATAGTCCTTAAACATTTGTTCAACATCAGTTAAAGAAACATTTTGAGGGTCATTTTCATTTCCAAAACTAAATGTCATTGCTACGTTTAGTTTTATTCCACGATCCTTAATTTGTTTTTTGAACTCTTGATAATATGCCAAGACCCTTTCCTTATACGCTACTGTTAAAATTGCATTAAATTCTTTAGCTTGAGATTGACTATCCCAATTTTCAAGAATTTCTGTCACAACTCGTGGAATATGCGTTTTATCTTGATAGGTTAACAAATTAAGTTCTGAGGCCTTTTTTTCTATTTCTAAGTCTGATAAAGCTTGAATTTCACGCTCAATAGCTTTTTTTGAAGACTGCGGATTTTCATTTACAAATTTCTCAATAATTTGTTCCCGCAAATCCTCATAATTTTTAAATTCCCCTGTATTAATATAATCAACATGAAAGCCTAAAACATTACCATCTGCAATTGCCTCATCAATAGTATATTGATGAAGCAACGGTCCAAACAGCTTTTCTGTGGTATTTATAACTTCACTTTTTTCATTAATTTTTCCTTTAACATTATTTTCATCAAATAAAGGCGTTCCTGTAAAGCCATAAAATAAGCCATTTTGCTTGAAATAACGTTTAATAGTTCCCATCATTTGTCCCATAGTTGTCCGATGAGCCTCATCAATGATAAAAATAAAATTCTTATCTTTTAAACTATCATCATGTTGTTCTTCCAAATCTTTAACTAACGAATTTAGCTTAAAAGTTGTCGTTACTATAATTCCTTTCGACGATTTCAAACGTTTTTTTAATTGATAAGTAGACTGGGTATCATCAACTGTTACAGGTTCATATGCTGCATATGCTTTAAAATTATCAGATGTTCTACTATCTAGCTCTCGTCTATCAACTAAAAAAATAACTTTGTCAAATCCTGCTCTCGTAGCAAGAAATAGTGCTGTTTTAAAGCTAGTTATTGTCTTACCTGAACCTGTGGTATGCCACACAAAACCACCATGAGCTATTTTACTTTCATTATCTGATCCAAAAGCAGCTAATTCAATTGCTTGTAAAGCATAGACTTGATAAGGGCGCATCAACATGTGTCGTCTATTTTCTTCATCTTTTGCTTCATCGATTACCAAATAATCCCCAACCATTTGATGTGCCATTGGAATCATCAAAAAAGTTTCAACTATTTTGCGCCAATCGTTGACAATTTTATTTTCTTTATCTGACCAATGAAAAACAAAACTAGGATTAAAATCGTCAATGGTCTTAGGTGTAGCAAAATAACGTGTCTCTATTTCAGAAGTTACCACCATCATTTGTGAAAAAGCCATAAAATTGTTACTATATTCACCATCTTGATAATACCGTTTGAATTGACCAAAAGCTTCATTCAAAGTCTTATCAGCACGCTTTTGTTCAATATTAATTAAAGGCAAACCATTAATCAACAAGACAATATCAAAACGATTTCCTTTGCTAGTAGATATTTCTCTAGCAATTTTATACGATGAGTCTCCGCCACTAACTTCTGCCTTTTTAAAAATAGTTAATGTTATTTGTCTACGTGTTACCCCAGGCAAATTATCATCACGATAAATTCCATCAATCTTACCTTTTGAATCTTCAATAGCTAAAATCTTAGCGGCTTCATAACTATTATTTATTTGACTGACCTTAGCTAAAATTTGCTTAAATTCATTATCGGTCAATGCAACTCCCTCTAATTGATCAGCATTTATTCGATTTAATTCAGAACGCCAATGATCAATTAAGTCATCAACTGTTACTTTATGCGTATTTCCATTTAGCTCATCTGGAGTTTGCCATTTAAACTTTTTCAACTCTTGGACAAAATTTTCTTGAAATCTTTTTTCACTAGCACTTTTGGCAACATTACTCATAAAAATCTGTCTCCTCTCGAACCAATAAAAACAATAAACTCTTTTTACTTACGCTGAAATTAAACAAACATCTCATTTAAATAGGCTTTTTTCAAATTTTGCAATTTTTCTAACTTTCGTTGATGAAGGGTGATAAGGTTGTCAAGACTGCGAAAATATGTCCCAATTTTATGTTGCTCATCATATTGAGGTACGAAAATATTTATTTCATTTATAGCTCCTTTTGATAAACTCGGCACCCCGGTTGACTCATCTTCCCTTTTCCAGTCAATATTTTGGAATATATCAAAAGCAAAATTCAAATCAACTTCTTTTCTTGGAAGGGCATAGAACAGCGTATCTACTGTCCAAAATGGAGATTTTAAGATATAAGGTGCATTAATTGTACCTTTTCTCCCAATTCCAATTGCATCTTTATCATAAGATAAAGCTTCATTTACGCTAAGCATATAACCCCCAGTTCCATAAACAGGAATATCACCTTCCGAGAGATGTCTATAATCTTTACCACTACAAATATTAACTAACTCTCCCAACTTACGCTGTTTCCAATCACCAGTAAATCCTGAGAATCTTCGTTTAGGCTTACGCTCTCCTTCAGCAGGAAACATTTCAGACAAATATGCTAATTTTAAATTTTTTAATTTTTCTAACTTACGCTGATGAAGGGTGATAAGGTTGTCTATCTTCTTGAAAAATGCTCCTATCGTTTGCTGTTCTCGAATAGTAGATGGTAACATCAAGTTCATAGCAGCCATCTGTTTGCCGGACACTTCGACGAATGTTGAACCAGCCCCAACCAACTCTCCGTATCGTTTTAATTCTTCTGTTCGAGAAAAAATGAAATAAGTGTCAAGCTCATTTTTATGAGGGACAATAGACTGAAAACCTTGATTAGTACAGCCTTTTCGGGCTAAAATAGCTGTTTTTCCTATTCCAGCACGAGAAGTAAATAATACTGTTCCGGGCGGTAAAAGTTTTGCAGAGCTATTATCATATCCTTGTTCAGTTATCTTTCTTTGACTTGTTTTAACATAGATTTGGTCTGCAATTTCAGCAGGAGCATACCAGTCTATATCGCCGTCCCAATACTCAGGATTCTCCGTTCTTGGCGTTCCTCCGCCGATTATATCCGCTACATCTCCCAACTCACGCTGTTCCCAAGCGTCTGCATTTTGAAACTCTTTAAAGCGACGTTTTGGTATTTTTCCTTTATTCATCTCGCATCACCACCAAATCGCTCATCATTTTTTCAAACTCAGCTTCTAAATTACTTATTTCTTTATCCAAATCATCTATGGTATTAACATATCTGCTTTGTAACATTTCTAAAGTAGATAATTCAGCGTGAATTGGCGCCTCAATTAAGCTTGTTATCTTTTCAACTGTGTCTCCAAACCACTTTTCTCTCACTAACGTATCAATTTCCTTATCTGTTAGCTTTGTTATTCTTTCATATATTGATTCTTTTAGAGTTTTTTCCTTTTCTTTTAGTTCTTTAGCTAAAGATGCTTTCTTTTCTAATAACTCTTTTACCTTATTAATTATAATGAATTCATCTGTTTGCTTAGCTACCTCTTTTAATTTATCTTTAACTAGTTTTGCGTCAAAGGTATCTTGCGGCTCATCATCGCTATTTTTCTTTAGAATTTCGTATAAATATTCATTTTCTACTGACTCTTCATTCTTAGCTGACTCAGCTAGTTCCGATAGTTCATTTTCAATATTATCTTGTTCAAATTTTATACGATCTAGTTCTTCGTTTTCTTCAACATAAAGATACTTAGAAATTAAATCGTTAGGAATAATTACTCCGTTCCAACCTTCTTGTTCTTCTCTTTTTTTATTGCCAGCTCCTTTTACAACTAGATTGGGAATTCGTTTCCTGCCAACCTTATGGAACCCTTCTGTTTTAATAAACTCTAAATCATGAGTTAAAAACTCTTTCCAAAGTTCTGCAATAACTTGATAACCTTCATAAACATCTATAAAGTGATAACTCGCAAGTAATTCTTTGATTTCTATTAACATCGCTTCACGTAAATCAATAATGTTATCTTGTTGGCTTACATTGCGCAAAATATCCCAATATTTATCAATATATTTTTCTGTTTTTCCTTTAAGGTCAGCTGTTAATTCACGGATATGTTCATTAGATAAGATCTTATCTGTTAATTCAGAAATTGAGCATTTTAACTCAACATAATTTGGTCTGATTTGGACTAATGATGAAGTCATGACATCTTTAACAAGTGATTGTAAGATCTTTAAATCTTTAATATTTTTTTCTGGAATTCCACCCAATAAATGTGCATCAACATCATGAGGAACTTCAGTATCTATCGCTTCTACATAACGCGGAATATTCATATTATATTCGTTATCTTGAATTTCTTTACGTGTCGCTAAGTGACTATACCCTTTTATCTCAGTTTTATTAGTATAGACATCAACAATTTTGGCAATATCTTTTTCTTGTAAAACATTTTGCTTAGCAACTTTTATAAAATTACGAGACGCATCAATTATTAAAACCGGATCAGATAAATCACGATTTTTCTTTAAAATCAAGACACATACCGGAATACCAGTATTGGTAAATAAATTACTTGGTAAACCAATAATTGCATCAATATAGTTTTTATCTAGGAGTCGTTTCCGAATCTCCCCTTCTGCTGCTCCTCGGAATAGTACTCCATGAGGCAAAACAATTGCCATTGTCCCATTTTGCCCTAAGTGATATAGTCCATGCATTAAATAAGCAAAATCTCCTTTGTTGTCAGGTGGCAACACTCCAAAATCTGCAAAACGTGGATCACTCACTTTTAACGGTTTATCTTCACGCTTGTTCCATCTTTTATCAGAATATGGCGGATTCATAACAACCGCATCAAATTGAACTCCCTCATTAGGCTTTTCAGGATCCTCCGGCCAATCTTGCGCCAATGTATTGCCATTTCTGATATCCATCTTCTCAGGCCGAACTCCGTGCAATAAAAGGTTCATCCGTGTTAAATTATATGTTTCAGTAATATATTCTTGACCATAATAATTCAACGCTTTTTGAGCATCTTTGCTTAGATGTTTGCTAACAGTTAAAAGCAATGACCCTGAGCCCACGGTTGGATCATAAATAGATCCAACTTGTGGAGTTGTTTTGGCAATAATTTGTGCCATAACCTCACTAACTTGATGTGGAGTATAGAACTCCCCTGCTTTTTTACCTGCATTTGATGCAAATTGTCCAATTAAATATTCATATGCATCACCAAGTACATCACCTTCTTGCAACTCTACCATGTTCAAATCTGCAAAAAGTAAAATTAAATCTTTAATGTTTTTACTTCGCTTATTTAAGTCACTTCCTAAGGCAGTATTAGTTAAATCAATAATTGAACTAGAAAAAAGGCCTTTAAAATCGTTTGAATCTTCTGCAACTGTAATTGACCGTTCAAAACTATTTAAACTATCCATTACCTTTTGTAATTCAAACTCCCCTTCTCGTATATCTTGTAACCATCTTTGATATAAATATTGTGGTAAAACATAATATCCGAGAATCTTCTTCATCATTTTTTCTAAAGTTTCGCCATATTGTTCATAGCTTCTTTCATATTCTTTTAAAAGGTTATCACCTTCTAAATCTCTATTATCAAAATTAATCTTGAATACTTGCAAAGTTTTATCACTCAAAAACTTATAAAACATCAATCCAAGCATATAATCTTTATATTTACTAGCATCCATTGATCCCCGAAGATCGTTAGCACCATTCCATAATTTTCGTTTAATTTCCTCTGACGTAATCATGTTATTTCCTCCAAAAATAAAACTATTTTACATAGGCTAAAACTTTATTACTTCAACTACCCTAATTTTCATTTTATTGTAAGATAGTATAATTATATCAAAAACTCTTAAAAATTATTAACTCATTTTGAAACTCTTGGAAACAGCGTAAGTTGGGGGAAATAGCCAACATGCACGCTAGAATAGGTTGGCAAAATTTAAGAACATCTGAATTTTTAGATAGTGGTGAATACATGTTGATTACTGGAACAGATTTTCAAGATGGAAAAATTGATTATTCAAAAGTTCATTATGTTGAAAAGGAGAGATATGAGCAAGACAAAAAGATTCAGATTTCAAACGGTAGTATTTTAATAACTAAGGATGGGACTATTGGGAAAGTGGCATATGTAGAAAATCTACCTATGAAATCAACCCTTAATGCTGGTGTATTTAATCTGACTGTAGTAGACGATATAAATACAAGCAATTTATATCTATATCATTATTTAAAAGGACCGTTTTTATTAAGATTTGTTAATGAAGAATCTACAGGAGGAACAATTAAGCATCTGAATCAAAATGTATTAGTTAAGTTTCCTATTCCTTTGCCTAGTTATAGAGAGCAGCTTAAGATTTCAGTATTTTTGACTAATATTGACAAACTTATCACCCTTCATCAGCGTAAGGAATTATTGGAATATAGTTTTTTTGCAAAATTATTCATTATTCCTCTTCATAAATCACTTACTAACGCTTGGGAACAGCGTAAGTTAGGTGAGCATTCTCAAATACTGGCCGGAGGAACGCCTAAAACACAAATTAAAGAATATTGGGAGCCAAAAGAGATTCCGTGGATGTCATCCGGTGAAATCAATAAAAAAAGACTATTTTCCACTGATAATCAGATTTCAAAATTAGGTTTTGAAAACTCTAGTGCAAGATGGGTTAAAGAAAATTCTGTTCTTATCGCGCTCGCAGGGCAAGGGAAAACCCGGGGAACAGTTGCTATTAATGAGATTCCGTTAACTACAAACCAGTCTATCGCTGCAATTGAACCTGATGATAAATTAGATTCTGAATTTTTATTTCAAAACCTTGAAAAACGATATGAAGAGTTAAGATTAGCATCATCAGGAGACGGTAGTAGAGGCGGTTTAAACAAACAAATCATTTCCGATATAAAAATAATAGCTCCTTCGGTTAAGGAGCAAAGCAAAATAGGGTTATTCTTTAAACACCTTGACGATACTATCGCTCTTCATCAGCGTACGCATTTTAGCATACAATATTAGTAGTTTTTATGAAAGGAATGTTTTTTATGAACAATCAAGAATTACTATGTTGTTATTTTGATAAATGGGTGGAAACCTATAAAGTAGGGGCAATACGTGAGGTAACCATGAAAAAATATTTGCTCAGTTCACAATGGTTACGACGTCTTGCACCAAACCTAAAACTTTGTGATGTCACACGACTATCATATCAAAGTTTGCTTAATAACTATGCTATGTATCATGAACGTACAACTACTATGGACTTTCATCATCATATTAAAGCTGCTATTTTAGATGCTGTAGATGAGGGGCTTATCGATCGTGACCCTACACGTAGAGCAATAATCAAAGGAAAAGCTCCACGTCCTAAAAAAAGTAAATTTCTAAATCAATTTGAACTCCAGTCACTTATTGGACATCTTAATTTGAAAGAAGAAATAAACTGGGATTGGTTAATTCTATTAATCGCTAAAACAGGTGTCCGTTTTTCTGAAGCTCTTGGATTAACTCCTGCAGATTTCGATTTTCCACGGCAATCAATTTCTATCAATAAGACTTGGAATTATAAAGAAGGTGGCGGATTTCAACCTACCAAAAATTTTTCATCAGTGCGTAAAGTTTCACTAGATTGGATGACAGCTATTCAATTTTCCCAACTTATTAAAGATTTACCAGAAAATCAACCAATCTTTGTTAAGCCTGGACAAAAAATCTATAATTCAACCCCCAATGGAGTTCTTGCTCGACACTGCAAAGCCCTTGGTATTACCGAAATTTCTATTCATGGCTTACGACATACTCATGCTTCTTTACTTCTTTTTGCTGGAGTATCAATTGCTAGTGTTTCACGCCGACTGGGGCATTCTAGCATGACAACTACTCAAAACACCTATTTACACGTTATTCAAGAACTTGAAAACCAAGATACTGATATTGTGATGCGCTGTTTATCCAACTTACAATAAACTCATATAGACTTTCTGAAAAAATCAGGAAGTCTACTACATAACAAAAGAACTAAACCACGCATTTGTGATTTAGTTCTTTTCTAAAATTAAATTACTTGCTTTTTCAATAAAATTGATTAACTTAAATACCTTAAATTCTTTATTTAGTCATTTCTTTTTCCTTAATGAATCATTTATACTCATTCTAGTTGAATCTTTCCAATAATCCCAGCCGTTTCTACTTCCACCAAGAACTAATGCAGCTGCATTGGACACCGTTTTATAATCAACAACATTTTCTAAATAGACAACAGTTCCTAAAAAATGTTGCTTTTGTTTCGTTTCATCTTCGATTAACCCAACCAAATCCTTCATCAATTGAATCAATTGTTTTTTACTGTCCATGTATATTTTCTCTGATATACTGGAATTACAAACTGTTTTCCCATAGCCTCCGGAATAAATTCGTCTAGTAATTTTCTAGGATTGGACTCCATAATATAAATCTCCCCATCTATAAATTTTTAATATATTTTATCATAAAAGTAGCTACTTTTATACTGAGGGTGCCAAAAACAGACTATTCCTTAAAACCAAACTAAATTGTCAATTATAAAGTCAATAATTGTTTACTTCCTCAAATCAGGACAATTATTAACCCTGCCATTATTTTCATAGTATTTTTTAGCCCTATTAAAAGTTTCTTCGAGTTGCTCTTTCGATTCTTCAAAAATTACCTCTCTGATATACAAAATTAACGCTGCATTTCTTAAATATCTATAACAATTTGTTTCAAATAAATCGTCTTTGGTTAAACCATCTTGCAAACGAAATTCTAAATAATTTTGCAAATGAAACTTTTGATTGTAATTTCCATCATGATAAATATCAGCAATAATCAACCAGTCTCGTCGATGACAGCTATTGCTTTGCTTGATTATTTGATCTTCTTTTCCTTCTTCATATTCTTTAAACATTCTTTTAGAATATTTTGTATCATCTGGTGCTTTTTTTAATTTAGCTAATACCTCGCTTATTTTCATCTATATGCCTTCTTCCACAAAATGCTTAAAATATTTTGTCCCTACAGTTATCACCATACTGATTTTTAAATCTATAGTATATGATTGTTTTATTGCTCAAAATACTATAATCCAAAACGTTTAATCGTCAAAATAGGTCTTTTTCTCCTAAATCACATTAAATTAGCACTTTCATTATACAAAATAAGCGCCTTTTTCCATAGAATAGTTTTAACTCTAACAAAAAAAGCCAGCATTGCTGCTAGCTTTAAATATCTTTAACCAACTGAGCCTTCCATTTGATATTCGATCAAACGATTCAACTCAACGGCATATTCCATTGGTAATTCTTTAGTAAATGGCTCAACAAAGCCCATGATAATCATTTCGGTCGCTTTTTCTTCGGAAATTCCCCGACTCATCAAGTAATACAATTGTTCTTCAGAAATCTTGGAAACTTTAGCTTCATGTTCTAGCGAAACATCGCCATTCAAGATTTCATTAAATGGAATCGTATCACTTGAAGATTTATCGTCCATAATAATCGTGTCACATTCGATATGTGAAATTGAACCGGCACTATCGCGACCAAAGCGCACCTTACCACGATAGTCCACCCGTCCACCATCTTTAGCCAATGATTTTGAAACAATCGATGATGAAGTATTTGGTGCATTATGAATCATGCGAGCGCCGGTATCTGATTTGATATCTTTACCCGCAAAAGCAATCGACAACATCGTCCCTCTTGCACCTTTACCATCAAGATACACGGCTGGATATTTCATCGTCACTTTTGAACCGAGGTTACCATCAACCCATTCCATTGTCGCATTTTCTAACGCCCGCGCACGTTTTGTTTCCAAACTATACACGTTATCAGACCAGTTTTGAATCGTGGTATAACGGCAATAAGCATTCTTTAACACATTAACTTCTACGACAGCCGCATGCAAGCTATCTTCAGAATAATTAGGTGCCGTACAACCTTCAACATAGTTAACACTGGCATCCTCATCCACAATAATCAAGGTTCTTTCAAACTGTCCAGAATTTCCGGCATTAATTCTAAAGTAACTTTGAATTGGCACTTGTGTCTTAACACCTTTAGGCACATAAATAAAGGTTCCCCCCGACCAGACAGCCGAATTCAAAGCGGCTAACTTGTTATCTGTTGGTGGAATTAATTTGCCAAAGTATTCTCGCACCAAATCAGGATATTCTTGAATCGCTGAATCCATTGCCATAAAAACAATGCCCATCTTTTCAAAGTCTTCACGCATGTTGTGATAAACAACTTCGGATTCATATTGAGCTGAAGATCCTGCCAAATACTTTCTTTCAGCTTCAGGCACGCCTAAACGGTCGAAGGTTCTTTTTATATCTTCGGGCACGTCTTCCCATTTGCGTGCTACACGATCAGAATCACGTCTAAAATAATTGATTGTTTCAAAGTTAACTCCTGATAAATCAGGTCCAAAATCAGGCATTGGCAATTTTTTGTAAACTTCAAAAGACTTCAAACGAAATTCTAACATCCAGTCTGGTTCATTTTTAGCCTTGGAAATTGCCCGAATCGTCTCTTCGTTTAAACCTTCACCGGTCGTAAAAATTGGCTCAATATCATCTTTAAATCCGTATTTATATTCACCGCCAATATCTGGCATCTTTGGTTCAGTCATCTCACTCTTCCTTTCCTTGCTGCTTTAATGCTTGGTAAACTGCTTTCCAGGCAAGCGTTGCACATTTGATACGCGCTGGAAATTGTGCTACACCTTCTAAAATCGCAGCATCCCCTAAAATCTCATCATCCACTTCTTTACCAGTCACCATCTCCGAAAAGGTTAATACCATCTTTTCAATTTCAGCTGGTGTTTTACCGATAATCTCATCGGTCATCATTGAAGCAGAGGCTTGAGAAATCGTACAACCCGTTCCAAAAAAGGCTACATCACTAACTTTGCCATCTTTTAATTCTAATTGTACAGTCAAAACGTCACCACACGTTGGATTAGCCAGCTCTAATTGATGATCAGGCTGCGCCAATTGTCCATGATGATGCGGATGTGTCGCATGATCTAAAATCATCTGCCGATATAAATTATCTAATTTAGAAAGACCCATTTTCAAAAAACTCCTTTGTCGCCCAAATGGCGTCAATCAAGCGGCTGACGTCTTGTGGTGTATTATATAAATGAAAACTAGCACGTACTGTTGCTGGCGTATTCAAATAACGCATCAGCGGTTGCGCACAATGGTGTCCGGCGCGCACAGCGATGCCTTCCATATCTAGCGCTGTTGCAGTATCGTGTGGATGCAAATCATTCAAGTTAAACGAAATAATTCCATGGCGTTTAGCCGGATCTAGCGGACCATAAATGGTAATCCCAGGAATTGCTTGTAGTGCTGGTAAAGCTTGCTGCATTAATTCTTTTTCATGTTGAGCAATTTGTTTTACACCATATTGATTCAAATAATCAATTGCTGCTCCCAAACCAACTACTGCAGCGATATTTTGCGTTCCTGCTTCAAATTTATACGGCGCTTGCTTGAAAGTTGTTTCATATAATTCAACAGTTTCAATCATCTCGCCTCCAAATTCAAGTGGACTCATCTTATCTAGCAATTCTGCTTTGGCCCATAATACCCCGATTCCAGTTGGAGCTAGCATTTTATGACCTGAAAAAGCATAAAAATCAACATCTAAATCTTGGACATCCACACTTTGATGCCCAACTGCTTGAGCTCCATCAGCTACTAATAATGCACCATTTTCATGAGCTAACTGCGCTAATTGTTTTAACGGATTACATACTCCTAAGACATTTGAAACATGAGCTAATGCCACAACTTTAGTCTTAGGCGTAATTTGCTTAGTAGCATCATTAAGATCTAAAAAACCTTCATCTGTTAGCTTAATATACTTAAGTTTAGCACCCGTTTGCTTAGCTACGATCTGCCAGGGCACCAAATTACTATGATGTTCTAGATAACTCAAAACAATCTCATCACCTGGTTGTAAAAACTGGCGAAAATAGCCTTGCACAATCCAATTAAGTGCTTCTGTCGTTCCTTTAGTATAAACAATTTCTTGGCTACTATTGGCATTGATAAAAGTTGCAACTTTTTGTCTGACATCTTCGTAAGCTTGGGTTGCTTGTTGCGCTAAAAAATACACGCCCCGATGCACATTTGCATTAGTCGTTTCATAATAGTTTTGCAGTGCTGTTAACACTTGTTTAGGCTTTTGACTTGTTGCCGCACTATCCAAATAAACCAACGGCTCATCGTTGACAATTTGGTCTAAAATCAAAAAGTCTGCGCGTGCATCAGAAATCTTTTTGCCCATCGATTAACTTCCTTTCAATCATCTGTTCAAGGTAAACTTGCACATCTCGACTTGGTATTTCTTTTAATACCGAACCTAAGAAACCACGAATCACGAGTCTTTGAGCTAATTTTTCTGGTAAGCCTCGACTCATCAAATAATACATTTTTTCTTCATCAATTCGGCCTACACTAGCAGCATGTCCTGCAACAACATCGTTATCATCAATCAATAAGATTGGATTAGCATCACCACGTCCACGCTTAGATAACATCAACACGCGACTTTCTTGTTGGGCATTAGCTCTTTTAGCTCCTTTGATAATATGACCGATACCGTTAAAGACTAAACTTGATTTTTCAAGGATTACCCCATGTTGCAAGATATTACCAATCGAGTGGCGCCCATAGTTAGTCACACGTGTATCGATTCCTTGAAATTGTTTACCAGTCGAAATCGCAATCACTTTTACCTCCGCATGTGAACCATCTCCGACCAATTCAGAATCAAAATCGCCAACGATATTACCATCGTTCATCATCCCTAATGACCAGTCGATTTTAGCATCTTGTTGCAAATAGCCTCGGCGATTAAGATATGTCGTCGTATTTTTACCCAAACGATCGACACTAGCAAACTTAATATGGCTATTTGGCTTAGCAATTACTTCGACAATAATGTTAGCCGTTGCTTGTTCTTGACCTACAGTTAACAGATTTTCTAAATATGAAAATTCGCTATTGTCATCTGCAATGATTAAAACATGATGCACATAATCTTGTTGTACCTGCGCATCTTGCACAAAATAAGTTGTTAGCGGTTTTGTTAATATTACATTTTTAGGAACATAAATCAACAACCCACTGGTTAATTGCGCCACATGTTCAGCGTTTAATTGGTTTTCAGCTAACTTTGTCGCCTTAGTCATAAAATATTCCTCGATTAATTGAGGATGTTTAGCTAATGCTGTTTGCCAATCACAAATCACAACACCTTGTTGTGTCAATTCAGCTACATCTTGCCAAATAATACGGTCAGCTTGTTGAACCACACAGTTTTTAGTCTTTAAATTATTTAAAGTCTCATTTGGAGTAACTTGCGGATTAACCAAATCTTTTGTCAAATGAATTGGCCATCTTTGATAACGAATCTTTTCAAAATTAGGTAATGGTAAGGTTGGTGCGAGCTCTTTAGCTTGTAAGCGTTGATCCTTAAACCAAGCAGGCTCATTATTTGCTTTGCAATAAGCTAAAATATCTGCAGAATTTGCTTCAATCGTTGTCATCTAACCATCCTCCTTAAGCCTGTTCATCTACTAATTTGATGTCTAGACCTAATTCGTCGCGTAAAGTCGCATATCCTTCTTCTTCTAGACGCTTAGCTAACTCTGGACCACCAGTTTTAACAACTTTACCACCCATCATAATATGCACAACATCTGGAACGATATAATTTAGCAAACGTTGATAATGAGTAATGATCAATGACCCAAACTCTGCTCCACGCATTTCATTGACACCTTTAGATACAACTTTTAACGCATCGATATCTAACCCAGAATCGATTTCATCTAAAATGGCAAACTTAGGTTCAATCATCATCATTTGCAAAATTTCATTGCGTTTCTTTTCACCACCAGAAAAGCCTTCGTTCAAGTAGCGATCGGCCATTTCTTCTTTCATATCTAAAAAGGCCATTTTTTCATCTAATTTTTTCAAGAATGCACGAATAGACATTGCATCATCTTCAGATCGACGCGCATTAATAGCAGCGCGCATAAATTCAGCGTTAGTAATTCCTGGGATTTCAGATGGATATTGCATCGCTAAAAATAAGCCTGCTCTAGCACGTTCATCTACTTCCCATTCCAAAATGTTTTCACCATCTAATAAAATTTCACCTTGAGTTACTTTATAAGCAGGATTACCCATGATTGATTCTGAAAGTGTAGATTTTCCGGTTCCGTTTGGTCCCATGATTGCATGAATCTCACCTGTTTTAAGTGTTAAGTTAACCCCTTTTAAGATTTCTTTACCTTCGACTTCAACATGAAGATCTTTAATTTCTAATGTTGCCATTTTCTTTCGTCCCTCCACTAAAATTATGAGTAATTTCCTTTATTGTAGACTAGTTGAGAACTATTTTCAATTACCCTTTATTCCTAATCAAGCCATAATTCTTGATAAACATCTTCTTTAAAACCACAAGTTACTTGTTTATCTTCAACCATCAATGGTCGTTTAATCAACTTACCATCACTCGCCAATAATGCACTAGCTTCTTGTAATGTCATATCTGCTAATTTATCTTTTAAGCCTAATTCACGATATCGTTGTCCGCTTGTATTAAAAAAATAACGTAATGGTTTGTCACTAGCGGTCAACCAGGCTAACAACTCTTCTTGACTAGGCGGATTTTTGACAATATCTTGGCTTTCAAACTCTACTTGATGTTCTTCCAACCATTTTTGTGCTTTTCTACAAGTACTGCAACGTGAATAACAATAAAATTTTTTCATAATCAAATCCTCTTTAAAAAAATATATTTTACACTATCTATTATGCCTCAAATTGATTTCAAAAACAACAAAAAGCCTATTTCTATTAAAAGAAATAAGCTTTTTTAGAAAAATCCTAAACTATTTAAATGTTTCCTCATTACTAAACATGTAACTCTTATAATGATATCTCATCGACATAATCAAGCCAATTCCAATCATATTCCCAATTAAAGCAGAACCACCCTGACTGATAAATGGCAACGGAATCCCTGTTAATGGTAACAAACCAATACTCATTCCAATATTTTCAAATACATGAAATAAAATCATCATAATTACGCCTGTTGAAATATAAGCATAAAATTCGTTTTTGGTTTCAAAAGTTACTTGGATCATTTGGAAAATCAATAAAAGATAAATGAAAATCAACACGCAACCACCAACAAAGCCGAAGTTTTCACCGATAACAGAAAAAATCATATCTGACTCACGCACGGGCACATAAACATTTGATACATTAAATCCTTTACCTAATAATAATCCTGAACCAATAGCTTTCATGCTTCGCCATAATTGATAAGCACTCGAGGAAGTATTTGCTGAAGGATTAAGCCATGAATCAATACGGCTAAACTGATATTGGTGAAATCCAATCGCCAATAAAATGTCACGACTATAGACCACTAAGAAAATCAACAATGCACCTAAAATCGTCACGGTTAAAACCACCGGCACAATAATACGCCACGATATCCCGGATACCAGAATAACACCACCTAAAATGGCAAAAAAGACTAACATCGTCCCAAAATCGTTTTGTAATTTCAAAAGTACTGCTACCGGTAACGTCCAAGCAAACATCTTGCCTAATAACTGCCAATCTGTTCGAATAGTGTGTGTATAATACTCGCTATTATGTTGAGTCACGACACGACCTAACATCAAAATATAAGCAGGCTTCATTACTTCAGATGGCTGAAACGTCAATGGCCCCAAAGCAAACCAACTCTTAGCCCCAGTATTAGCTGCATAGGAACGACTGTAAAAAAACAAAACTAAAATCAAAAGCGTGATTCCTAAGCCATAAGCAATTGGCGCCACTTTCCAAAGTTGTTCAGCATCAAATTGCATGATGAAAACCACTAAGGCCGTACCGATTCCATAAAAAATAGCTTGGGTAAACATAGCCTTACCTACACTACCATTGTCATGACTAATGGCAACATATAAAGCCAACATTCCAATAACTGCAAGTAACATCACAGAGAGAATAATCCCCCAATCGATTCTGGCATCTTCATTACCAGATCGCTTAAGACCGTCATTTTTCATGCTGCTTTCGCTCCTTTATGCGGCTTTATTAGCCACGATGTAAGTGATAGTCTCGAATCAATACGTCTATTCCTTCGTTTTGTGTTGCTACTCGAAACTCTTCACCACTTGGTAATTTTGCAACAAAACGCTTGCCATCTTGGCTGACGGTTCCTAAAGATTCGTCTTTAATAGTTAGTTCGGTCACTAGTTGCCCATTAACCATTTTTTCATTTTCGATAATTTGAATATTTTTTTCTCTCTTAGACACAAAAGTCCCTCCTACTTATGTTTTGTCTTCTCATGCGTGTCTTGTAAATTTCGTCGTAAACTAAACTTATCTGGCACCGGATCAAAGCCTCCTTTGGCAAATGGATGGCACCGTAAAATCCGGCTGATTCCCAATAAAAAGCCTAATAAAAGTCCATGCTTTTCTAGTGCTTGAATCATATAAGCAGAACAAGTTGGCTGATAACGACAATTTGGTCCCAAAAGTGGAGAAATAAATTTTTGATAACCACGTATCAAGAAAATTAATAGTTTTTTCAAGTTTTTAAACCCGTTAGTTATCGGTTAATTTATCGATATTATCTAACAAAATTCCTGTTCCAACAGCAACATCATCAAGTGGCGTTTCTGCAACAACCACTGGAACTTGTAATTCCTCAGATAACATAATATCAATTCCATCAAGTAATGCACCACCACCGGTGACAACAACTCCGCGATCAATAATATCGGAAGCAAGTTCTGGTGGGGTCTTGCTTAAAACATCCTTACATGCAATTACAATCGCATCTAAAGTATCTTTAATTGCTTCTTGTACTTCATCTGAAGTTAACGTGATTGTTTTTGGTAAACCAGTTACAACATCGCGACCACGAACATTCATTTCTGCTTGTCTATGGCCTTTAACAACAGTTCCAATTTCAATCTTAATCTTTTCGGCTGTATGTTCACCGATTTGTAAACTATGCTTCTTTCTAACATAATTTGCGATATCAACGTTTAAGCGATCACCTGCTACCCGCAATGAACTACTTTCAACAATATCACCTAATGACAAGACTGCAATATCACTGGTTCCACCACCAATATCAATAATCATACTACCAAATGGTTGGAAGATATCTAAACCAGCGCCTACTGCCGCTACTTTAGGCTCACTTTCTAGATAAACCTTATTGCCACCAGATTTTTCAGCTGCTTGCCGAATTGCTTTTCGTTCAATATCTGTCGTATTTGTTGGGCAACAAATCAAAATATTAGGTTTAGACATTAAACCTTTTACATTTAATTTCTTTATGAAATATGACAACATTTGTTCTGTCATATCAAAATCAGCAATTACACCGTCTTTTAATGGTCTAACCGCCCGAATATTATTAGGTGTACGTCCCACCATTTTATAAGCTTCTGATCCTACCGCTAAAACGCGACCGGTTTGAGTGTCAATTGCAACTACTGAAGGCTCATTTAAAACGATGCCACTGCCTTGAATGTTGATCAAAACATTAGCAGTTCCAAGATCGATACCGATATCCTTAGCCATACTAATTTCTCCTCTTTAAATCCTCATAGTTAATTATATTTAGTAGACGAAATTTTTCGTATCCAGTTAATTATACCATAACTAGTAACAATCAAAAATAAGGATTAACTAAATCTTTAAGTAAAAAATAGTGCCACATCAAAGACGTAGCACTACTTAACTTTATTAACCTTTTACAGGGATAGAATACGTGGTTTCTTCAGTCACATCGTCGATTCGTTTAATTTGAGCACCTAACGCAGCTAATTTTTGATGAAAATGATAATATCCACGATCCAAATATTGCAATTGCGTTACCTGCGTTACACTCTCAGCCACTAAACCTGCTAAAACCAACGCTGCTGCTGCGCGCAAATCAGTAGCCGCCACTTCTGCTCCACTAAACTTAGTTGGACCATACATAATTACTGAATTACCCTCGATTTTAAAATCAGCATTCATTCGCCGTAATTCTTCCATATGCATAAAGCGATTTTCAAAAACTGTTTCAGTCAAAACACTCGTTCCACTTGCCATCAATTGTAACACTGTTACTTGTGGTTGCATATCAGTTGGAAACCCTGGATGCGGTAAAGTTTTGACAGTGACTGGTTTTAGTGTTTCAGGTCCAATAATTCGTACACCTTCAGGCTCATCTTGAACAATAACACCCATTTCTTCTAATTTTGAAATCAACGGCTTGTTATGTTCAACAATTCCATTTTTGATTAACACATTGCCTTTGGTCAGAGCTGCTGCAACCATAAATGTTCCCGCTTCAATACGATCTTGAATAATCGAATGTTCGGTTCCATGTAACTCATCTACACCAATAATTTTGATGGTTTCTGTTCCAGCTCCCATCACACGAGCACCCATTTTGTTTAAAACATTGGCAAGATCAACAATTTCTGGCTCGCGTGCCACGTTATCAATCACAGTCGTCCCTTTGGCTAAGGTAGCAGCCATCATAATATTTTGTGTAGCTCCAACACTTGGAAAATCAAGATAAATATTAGCTCCTACTAAACCATCCGTTGTTGCTTCGATATAACCATCATGTCGCGTAATCTTAGCGCCCATTGCTTCTAAGCCTTTTAAATGCAAGTCAATAGGACGTGAACCAATCGCACATCCACCTGGCATAGCCACTTTAGCATGCTTCAAACGTGCTAAAAGTGGGCCTAAAACAACGATTGAAGCACGCATTTTAGAAACATATTTAAATGGTGCCTCGTATGATAAAGTTCCCGTTGCATCTAAAACAATCTTTTTTTCAACTTCGTCCATACCAACTTTAACATTCAAGAAACGAATGACATTATTCATCGTATAAACATCCGATAAAATCGGAACATTAGTTAACACTGTTCGCCCTTTTTTAGGTAAAATGCTCGCAGCTAAAATCGGCAAAACTGCATTTTTGGCACCTTCTATTTCTACAGTACCTTCCAAACGCCTACCGCCACGTACAATTATTTTTTCCACGACTAACTTCCTCCACGTCTACTTTCACAAGTCATTATAAAAGATAAGCTAAATTACGAATGTTATCGATAAAACTCAAGAAAAATTGGCTACAACCATAACCGATTGCTACTGATAACATCACTAAGACAATTTTAAACTTAGCTTGTTTTTCACGAGCAATATAATGATCTAATCGTAATGCCTGTAATCCATTAAATGCAATTGTAATAAAAGCTAAATGACTAATCATTGTTAAAATTGCCATAAATCCATAAAATTTCATGATACATCCCTCACATATCAACTCGAAATAATCATAGCATAACTGGTTGTTGGCTAGCAAGCCATAACTATACCACTTCAAGAAATATTTATCTTTTTTTCAAAGTATTTTTAAATATTAATTGCTTTGTTTAATTTGAGTTAAATTTTCATTGTTAACCTAGCATGAAAAATGCCACCTCGGCTAAATCCCACCAACTTTTTGCTTTGATTTAACTCAAACAAAAACCTCTTTAAATCTAAAAATTTAAAGAGGTTCTTGCTTATTTATGACTAGAAATATTCAAACGGTTCATTGCTCGCCGTAAGGAAACTTCAGCACGTTTCAATTCATCGATATCTTGTGTTTGCTTAGCTTGTGCAATCCGCTTTTCAGCACGTTCTTTTGCACGCTTTGCTCGAATAGTATCGATATCTTCTTTGCGTTCTGCTGCAGATGCAACAATCGATAAAACGTTATCCGAAAATTCTAAAAATCCGCCACTGATTGCAATTTCATCAAATTGATCTTCTGCAACCTTAACCCGGACTTCATCGATGGCAAGCGAAGCCAACATTGGAATATGGTTGGGCATAATCCCAACTTCCCCAACAGTTGTCTTGCAAATCGCCAAAGTTGTTGTATTTTCATAAACACTGCCGTCTGGCGTAACGACATTAACAGTTAAAACGGGTTTGTCATCCATGCGACATACCTCCTTAATTGTTTGTCATTTGCTTAGCTTTTTCAACAACTTCTTCGATACGACCTACTGAACGGAAAGCATCTTCTGGTAAATCATCATATTTACCTTCCAAAATTTCCTTAAATCCTTTAACAGTTTCAGCAACCGGAACATAAGAGCCAGGTACACCTGTAAAGTTTTCAGCAACGTGGAAGTTTTGTGATAAGAAGAATTGGATACGACGTGCACGTGCTACGACAACTTTTTCTTCATCAGACAATTCATCCATACCTAAAATAGAGATGATATCTTGTAATTCACGGTAACGTTGCAAAACATGTTGAACTTCAGTTGCAACTGCATAATGTTCTTCGCCAACAACTTCTGGTGACAAAGCACTCGAAGTTGAAGCCAATGGATCCACAGCTGGATAAATACCTTGTTGTGTCAAAGCACGTTCCAAGTTAGTTGTGGCATCCAAGTGAGCAAAGGTTGTTGCTGGCGCAGGATCGGTATAGTCATCGGCTGGCACATAAACAGCTTGAATCGAAGTAACCGAACCTTTTTTGGTCGAAGTGATTCGTTCTTGTAATTGCCCCATTTCAGTAGCAAGTGTAGGTTGGTACCCTACGGCAGAAGGAATGCGACCAAGCAAAGCAGAAACTTCTGAACCAGCTTGTGTGAAACGGAAAATGTTATCGATGAACAATAACACATCTTGTCCTTCAACATCACGGAAGTATTCCGCAATTGTCAAACCAGTCAATGCCACACGCATACGAGCTCCAGGTGGCTCATTCATTTGTCCAAACACCATAGCTGTTTTAGCTAAAACGCCGGATTCTTTCATTTCATAATAAAGGTCATTACCTTCACGAGTACGTTCACCAACACCGGTAAACACAGAAATACCGTTATGTTCTTGAGCAATATTATGAATTAATTCTTGAATTAAAACGGTCTTACCAACACCGGCACCACCGAATAACCCAATCTTACCACCCTTGATATAAGGAGCCAAAAGGTCGATAACCTTAATCCCTGTTTCAAGAATTTCTGTACTTGTACTTAATTGATCGTAAGCAGGTGCATCGCGGTGGATTGGATCACGACGATGATCTGCTGCAAATTCAGGTCCATTATCAATGGTATCCCCTAAAACATTAAACACACGACCAAGTGTATCTTCCCCAACTGGAACACTGATTGAATGACCAGTATCCGTAACATCGGCACCACGCTTCAAACCATCGGTAGAATCCATGGCAATTGTACGCATTACGCCATCGCCTAATTCAAGCGCAACTTCGATAACTAATTTTGTACCGTCTTCGCGTTCAACATAAAGCGCATTGTTAATATCAGGTAATGTTTCATTAAGAGGGAATTGCACATCAACAACAGGTCCGATAACTTGAACTACTTTACCAGAACTCATTTGTTAATTCCTCCTGTTATACTAATCTAAGGCTGCCTGAGCACCTGTGATTTCAGTAATTTCTGTAGTAATTGCACTTTGACGTGCACGGTTATATTGCAACTGCAACGAAGAAATTAAATCCTTAGCGTTATCAGAAGCAGATTTCATCGCAGTCGAGCTAGAAGCATGTTCTGAAGTTTTAGCATCTAAAATTGCTCCATAAACCAAACTAGAAGCATATTGTGGCAAAATGACCTCCAAAATTGCATCTTGTGAAGGTTCTGTTTCATAAGAAATATTATAACCTTCCTTGGTTTCTTCGATAAAATCATCGTTACCCATATTTTCAGCTGAAATTGGCAACATCTTTTCTGCACGGAATACAGAAGTCAATGTATTAACGAAATGGTTATAACATACATATAACTCATCATAAATTTCACTGTCATACATCGTTACGATTGCTTCAACAATTTGACGCACTTCTCTAAACGTTGGAATATCGTTAACTCCACGATATTCATAACCAATATTAAACCCACGTTTTTTAAAGAAATCAGCGCCAGTTCCACCAATCGCAACGATAACTATATCATCTTGACTACGACCATTATCATTGATTAATTCCATCGTTTGTTTGATAACGTTACTGTTGTAGCTGCCCACAAGCCCGCGGTCTGAGGTAATAACCACAATCCCAGTTTTTTTGACCGGTCTTTGCTTTAATAAAGCCAAGTTATTTACTTGACCTTCTTTATTACTACCTCCGCCAGCAGCGACAGAATCTAAAAGGTGAGATTTTGCCAAATGGGTAATGACACTGCGAATCTTGGTGGCATAAACTTGGTAGTTAGCTGTATGTCGTTGAATCTGACTAAGTTTAGCGGTCGAAACCATTTGCATAGCACTAGTAATTTGACCGGTCTTTTTAGTCGATGCAATTCGACGTTTAACTTCTTGTAAAGAAGCTGGCATCAGTTCTCACCACCCTTTCTTATCTCACACTTGATTGAAATGTTTCAGCAAATTCTTTGATGACATCATCTAACTTGCTACCTTCTGGAAGTTGACCGGAGCTAGCAATATCAGCAAAGATTTCATTGTGATTACTTTCAATAAATTCAAATAATTGATCTTGGAAATTCAAAATATCATCAACTAAGACACCATCCAAGTAACCATGGGTCAAAGCATATAAGATGACAACTTGACGTTCAACTGGAAGTGGTTTATGCAATGGTTGTTTCAAAACTTCCACTGTACGACGACCACGATTCAATTTAGCTTGTGTTGCTTCATCTAAATCAGAACCAAATTGTGCAAATGATTCTAATTCATGATAAGAAGCTAAATCCAAACGTAATGTCCCAGCAACCTTCTTCATCGCCTTAATTTGTGCAGAACCCCCAACACGTGAAACGGAAGTACCAGCATCAATAGCAGGACGAACACCAGAATAGAAGTTATCACTATCTAAGAAGATTTGGCCATCAGTGATTGAAATAACGTTGGTTGGGATATAAGCAGAAACATCCCCTGCTTTAGTTTCAATGAATGGCAAAGCAGTCATTGAACCGCCACCTAATTCATCACTTAACTTAGCAGCACGTTCCAACAAGCGAGAATGCAAGTAGAAAACATCCCCTGGATAAGCTTCACGACCAGGTGGCCGACGTAAGATAAGGGAAAGTTCACGATAAGCATCAGCTTGTTTTGACAAATCATCATATACAATCAAAACATGTTTGCCGTTGTACATGAATTCTTCACCCATTGCAGCCCCTGCATATGGAGCTAACCAAAGTAATGGAGCTGGTGAAGAAGGACCAGCAGACACAACGATTGTATAATCCATCGCACCATACTTGCGCAATGTTTCAACTTGTGTTCTAACAGTTGATTCTTTTTGACCAATAGCAACGTAGATACAAATCATGTTTTGATCACGTTGGTTCAAAATTGTATCGATAGCAACAGATGTCTTACCTGTCTTGCGGTCCCCGATAACTAATTCACGTTGACCACGACCGATTGGTACTAACGCATCGATCGCTTTAAGCCCTGTTTGTAATGGTTCACTAACAGATTGACGTTCCATAACACCAGGAGCTTTCTTTTCGATTGGACGGGTCTTTGTAGTTTTAACATTACCTAGACCATCAATTGGTTGTCCTAATGGATTAACAACACGGCCAATCAATTCTTCCCCAACAGGAACTTCCATGATACGACCGGTTCTCTTAATTGTATCGCCTTCACGAATGCCTTTATAAGCACCCAAAATAACGATACCGACATCATTTGACTCTAAGTTTTGAGCCATCCCATATGTGCCGTCTGCAAATTCCAACAATTCGCCGGATAAGGCATTATCAAGCCCGTTTGCACGAGCAATCCCGTCACCGACATAAGTGACTGTTCCGACTTCATCAACAGTGAGCTCATCTTGGTAATTTGCTAATTGTTGTTTAATCAGAGCACTGATTTCCTCAGCCTTAATGCTCATAAAAGTCTCACCTCTTTAAAAATCATTTTAATAACAGACGCTTGATGCGTTCAAGCTTGGATTTGATTGAGCCATCATAGATGTTACTTTGTGATTGCAAAATAACTCCACCGATGATTGATTCATCAACGACTTGATCAATGACAACTTTATTAGCACCAACAACATTAGCAAATGCAGCGGCTAGCTTTTCTTTTTGTCCTTCATCCAATTCAACTGCGGTTGTGACGGTTGCACGCACCGTCTTTTCAAATTCATCATTTAATCTGTTAAATTCATCGATGATAGATGCTAAATTAGCAATTCGGCCATAATCATGTAGCATTGCTAACAAATTAACCGTTAATTGACTAGCACCTTCTTGTAATGTTTTCAACATGGCAAGCTTTTGTTGACCACCAATCTGTGGGCTTGTCATGAAAAGAACCAATTGTGGTTCTTCTTGAATAACTTTTTGTAACTCATTGAGTTCTTCACATACTTCTTGGCGTTTGTCTTGTTCTAATGCAAGTTCAAATAACGCCTTGCCGTAGCGATGTGAAATCGTTGCTTTATCTAGTGCCATTTTGCTTCCCCAACCCTTCGATGTAAGAATCAACTAAGGCTTTTTGGTCGTTAGCATTCAGTTCTTTTTGAATGATTTTTGAAGCAATTTCAATAGATAATTCAGCCACATCGTTTTTGACACTGTCTAATGCTTCTTGACGTTCTTGTTGAATATCTTTTTTAGCATTTTCTTTCATTGTCTTAACTTCTAGCGTAGCAGAATCAACGATATTTGCTTTTTGCTGTTCACCATTTTTCTTAGCACGATCAATGATTTTAGAAGCTTCAACATGTGAATCTTTAAGAGCTGCTTCACGCTTTTGTGCGAGCTCTTCAGCCTTTTGGCGTGCATCTTCAGCAGAATCTAAATCAGAAGCAATCTTGCTGGCACGCTTTTCCATCATGTCAGAAACCGGACCCCAAGCAAACTTTTTGATTAGAAGCATCAAGATGACAAACAAAATTAAGATGAATAAGAAATCACCCCATTGCACACCTTCAGCAGCTCCGAGTAAAAATGTTGAATTCATCTATTGACACCTCCCTTAATCTACAAATAACTTTAAATGTTTGACGTTTACGTACATCAAGGAAATTATTTTGCCAATAACATGAATGAAATAACGATCGCGATGATAGGCACAGCTTCGATCAAACCAACACCGATGAACATGTTTGTTCTTAATTGTCCAGATAATTCTGGTTGGCGAGACATAGATTCCAACATTTTTGAGATAACCAAACCGTTACCTACACCTGTACCAATAGCGGCAAAACCTGCAGCAATCCCTGCACCGAGTAAAGCTAATCCTGTAGTCATAATATAAAAATCCTCCTTAGTATCCTATATGATTATTCTTTTTCGACCTTTTGAGAAATATATACCATTGTCAATGTGACAAAGACATAGGCTTGGATTGATCCAATAAATACGGAGAAACCCTGCCAGATCATTTCTAGCGGAATCGCAGGGATAAATGTTAAAACACCCTTTGATTTAGCAAAAGATCCTATCGTGGTGAGCAAAACTTCACCAGAGTAAATGTTCCCATATAAACGTAAAGCTAACGTCAAGAAATTCGTAAATTGTTCCAAGATATTGATTGGTAACAAGGCTGGCATTGGGCTAAAGTAGGAATTTTTTACATAGCCTTTAAAACCAAATTTTGCCACCCCAGCAAAGTGTGCTAATAACAATACCATGAAAGCCAACGTCAACGTCGTCATTGGCGAAGCAGTCGGACTCTTGACATAAGTGATATCGTTCATTGTGAACTGTAGCATCAGCCCAATTTGGTTAGAAACAAATACAAACAAGAACAAAGTAAATGCCAACAAGCCGTATTTCTTTCCTTCTGCATCAGGAATGGTGCTCTTGATAATACCGTTAGTAAAATCCATCATCCATTCGAGTAAATTTTGCTTACCCGTTGGCTTGAGTTTAATATCACGCGACAGCCAAAAAACTAGTGCAAAAATGATAATCGCCGCAAGCAAACTCGAAAGACAGTTACCAACGTTAAAGGGAATACCAAAAAGCTTAAAAATTTGAGTATTCTCCACCAAGTTTCACCTCTTTTCACTTGTGATCAATACGGTTAAACAGATGGTCGAACCATAAGATAGAAAGATTCAAAGACACCCATCCTTGAATACAAATGCAATAATACCACCATTCTAGCTAAATTACAAAGCACAAATTACTACTTTTTTCACATTTTGTCACAAATTTAGCTATACAAGAAACATTATGTGTAACCTTGCACTATTATAATTATTTGATACCACAACATTCACAGCGTTTTCATACTAACTTCGTGAAATGCGACACTTTCTAAAATATGTTTCCATATTTTTACTTAGTACCAAATAAGCGATCGCCTGCATCCCCTAAACCAGGAATGATATATCCATGTTCATTCAAATGATCATCTAAAGCTGCTGCATAAATGTCAATGTCAGGATGAGCTTCACGCAAAGCTTTTACGCCTTCTGGTGCGGCTACTAAACAAACAAATTTAATTGCTCGTGCACCACGTTTCTTTAAGGCATCAACAGCCATTACCGCAGATCCACCTGTTGCTAACATTGGATCTACAATGATCATTTCACGTTCTTGTAAGTCTGCTGGCATCTTTACAAAATATTCATGGGGTTGAAGTGTTTCTTCATCACGATACATTCCAATATGTCCTACCTTAGCTGCTGGAATCATATCTAACATCCCATCTACCATACCTAACCCCGCACGTAAAATCGGAACAATAACCACTTTTTTACCTGCTAAGCGCTTAAATTTTCCTTTAACAAGCGGTGTTTCAATTTCAACTTCTTCTAAAGACATATCACGCGAAACTTCATAAGCCATCAAGCCTGCAATTTCATCAACACATTGTCGAAATTCACGTGTACCACACTTTTTGTCTCTAATAATTGTCATCTTATGTTGAATCAATGGATGATCTAAAACTTCAAACTTTCCCATCAAATTTCCTCCTAAAAAATAATAATTGTTCTCTTAATATTTTAGACGATTAAGCATTTTTTGCCAATCATTACAGCTACTTAAATTTAAAATTTCACAAATAATTTAACTAGAATTTGTGATGTGAACTACTCACCACTTAGCTAAACCTAACGGTTCTTAACGCTTGAAGTGGG
>ERZ791897.169-NODE-169-length-63756-cov-4.516381_pt1 | contig 63756 bp, 68 predicted proteins | sample MGYA00510152_ERZ791897 | MGnify/ENA primary metagenome ERZ791897 (study PRJEB30046, sample SAMN00792050) | human gut metagenome | study: EMG produced TPA metagenomics assembly of the A metagenome-wide association study of gut microbiota in type 2...
TCCCACTTCAAGCGTTAAGAACCGTTAGGTTTAGCTAAGTGGTGAGTAGTTCACACGCGGTTGGTTTGAGTGGGACGACATGATTCATAATTCGCTAGGCTGTTTGTTGGGATATTTATGCATGAGTTGGTGTTTGAAGTTAGTTAAAATTGGTTCTAAAAAGTCAGGACAGTAATGGTTAATTACTGTTCTTTTTTATTTAGTAAAATAACTAGGTATTAAGTGCACTAAAAGTATTGGAGCTATGATTTATAGTGAAGATTGATTATTCAAGAATATGTAGGAGTTAAGGGTGTGAATAAATGATTTAGTCTAGTTAGTGTAAAAATCTAATTAGGTTGTTTAAAATTAAAAGAATAAAAGGGTGACTGAGATTATCAGCCACCCTTTTATTTTGTCAAAGATAGACGGATGCGTGCTTGAGTTAGGGGAAGGTAAAACTTATTTTCGCAAATATATTTACCATTAGAATTGGTTAGTTGTTCACGCAATAAGATAAATTGTTCAGGAGTTGAATTGAAAATAGGTTGTTCAAATTCTTCAGATGCAACATGCACGAATAAAACTTCAAGATGACTAGTAGTAATATCTTGATAAAGTTGTTCCTCTAAGTAAGCAAGAACTTGTTTTTGTTCGCAATTAGCAAAATCCAATTCTTTATCTTCAAAGAAGGTAGGATCTAAAATTGTGTGGCAAACAGCAACATTTTGGTGATTATTTTGATACCAGCGTGTTGCACGAATAACGACACTTGAATCCATTTCGAGGGCGGATTTATCATGTTCATTACTAAAATCGCTACTAAAAGAAAAGTCGATATTGTCGATTTTAGTTAGTAATGAAGAATATAAAGGATTTTGACCGGCTACAAGAGAGACGGTCTTTTTTTCGTGAATATTTTTAATGACGAAATTCCCTTGACCACGTCGTCCTTTAACATAACCATCTTCTTTTAAAATATCTAAAGCTTTGCGAATCGTAACACGACTGACGTTTAAGGTTTGTGCTAGTTCATCTTCTGTGGGTAATTTCTTTTCAAATGGAATAATACCTTTTTTAATAAGCTTGAAAATATAGTCATATGCTAACTGCACTTTAGATTCCTTTTTCATTTTGTTACTCCTCGTCTGTGTAATTTCTAATATTAATTTTAGCACGGAAAGGTAAAATCTGTATATCCGTAAAATTTCTTCTAAAAAATACAAACATTAAACACGAATGTTAAGAAAGAAAACGTAAACAAAATAATAAAATTATATATTTAATCTATTTTTAGGTTTAAAAACAACAAAAAGGCGAATTTATGTGTTTTTAAAATCTTAGTTGTATGTTAAAATACAAAAGTAGTATTTTTTATTAGTTTTTGTATTAAAAGGAGTGAGCGTATGAAAAAAGACTTTTTGTGGGGAAGTGCTACGGCTTCATATCAATGTGAAGGTGCATGGAATGAAGACGGCAGAACTCCTTCATTGTGGGATGTATATCTGCACGAAAATAACTTAGAAAACGGTGATGTAGCATCTGATTTTTATCATCGCTATCGTGAAGATATCGCTTTGATGAAAGAATGTGGCCAAAAAACATATCGTTTTTCGATTTCTTGGAATCGAATAATAACGGATTTGCAAGGAACATTGAATCCTAAAGGAATCAAGTTTTATCATGATGTAATCGATGAATGTTTAAAAGCTGGTATCGAACCATTGATTACGATTTTTCATTGGGATTTACCGGATTATCTAGAAAAATTAGGTGGTTGGTTGAATCGTGAAACAATCACGCATTATGTTGATTACTGCCGAGTACTTTTTGCAGAGTATGGTGCTAAGGTCAAATTATGGGCAACATTTAATGAACCACGTTACTACGTATTTAGTGGATATTTTATTGGCAATTACCCACCAGGATTAAACGATGCTCAAAAAACAGCACAAGCTGCATATAATATGATGTTAGCTAATGCACGAGCTGTTGAACTTTATCATAGTTTACATTTATCAGGACAAATAGGTGTAGTACATAGTTATGGCCCAATTTATGGCATTGATGATACGCCTGCAACAAGACAAGCAATGAGAGATGCTGATAATTATTACAACAACTGGATTTTAGATACTGCTATCTTAGGTTATTTTCCTGAAGATTTGTTGACTAAGTTGAGCTCATCAGGAATCAAGCTAGATTTTATTGAACCAAATGATCGAGCAGTTTTTGAAAAAAATACGGTCGATTTTATCGGGTTAAATTATTACGCACGCGTAATGATTGCTCCGTATCAAGGTGGCGAAACTATTTTAAAGATTAATAATAGTGGTAAAGCAGGTAAAGGAACTAGCAAGATTGTTGTTAAAGATTGGTTTGAACAGATTTTTGATTTACCAGACACAGAATATACGGATTGGGATACCGAAATTTATCCGCAAGGGTTATACGATGGAATAATGATGGCGTATGAAAAGTATCAAATTCCAATTTATATTACCGAAAACGGGGTTGGCGCTTATGAAGATGTAACTAAAGAAGAAATCAATGATGATTTCCGAATTAGTTATTTAAGTGAACACATTGATGCAATTATGCGTAGTATCAAAGATGGAGCCGATGTTAGAGGTTATTATGTTTGGTCGACAATGGATTTATACTCTTGGAAAAACGGTACAGAAAAACGCTATGGTTTAGTGGCGGTTGATTTTGAAAATGGTTGTCAAAGAAAGAAGAAAGCTTCCTATTACTGGTATCAAAAAGTATGCCAGACAAATGGGGCAGTGATTGAAAGCAAGCGAGAATATAACAAGAATTATTTGAGTATGTGGGATTTGAATAAGGAGGGCTTGTAGCATGAATTTTAAAGCGTTTGGAAGCATGGTTGAAGCTAAAGTGATGCCGTTGGCTAACAAGATGGGAAATCAACGTCATTTGTTAGCGATTAGAGATTCATTTATCAGTTTACTTGCAATTAACTTGATGGGCGGGGTTTTTGCAATCTTGAAGTCACCGCCTGTGACTGAAAAAACAACGAATGGCTTTTTATTGATGTGGCAAAGTTTTGCTGAAAGTAATGGTGTATTACTAAACTGGTTATATGCTTTTACACTTGGGGCGATGTCATTATATATTTGTTTAGCTTTAACACACTTTTTAGTTAAATCCTATAAAATTGATACAATCATTCCGATGTTATTGTCATTAGTAGGGTTTATGGTGTTAGTGACTTTCCCTGTTAAAATGACATTTGAAGCTAATACTTTAAACTTTACCTACATTGATGGTAAAGGAATTATTCCAGCAATGTTGATTGCGATTGTGACTGGTGAGTTATACCGTTTGATGATTCAAAAGAACTTTGGGAGAATCAAATTGCCTGACAGTGTACCAACGAGTCTATCTGCGGTTTTTGCTTCGATGGTACCAGGAATGGTGTTGATTTTACTTTACACTATTATCTATGCTCTCTTTAAAACAACAGGACAAAGTATGCCAGAATGGTTCTTTAGTGCAATTTCACCAGCTTTTAAATTAGCGGATAGTCTACCTTCTGTTATTTTAATCTCTTTAATAGTTCATTTCTTCTGGTTCTTTGGAATTCACGATGCTGCTTTGGCTGGAATCTTAGGACCATTGCGTGATGGTAACTTGTCTGTGAATGCTTCGGCGCATTTAGCCGGTCAACAAGTACCATATATCTTTACGACTTCTTATTATGTCTACTTTATTATTATCGGCGGAGCAGGTGCTGTCTTAGGGTTGACGATACTATTATCAGTTTCTAAAATTAAACAATTGAATGTCGTAGGACGTTTGGGCTTTTTACCGGCTTTATTTGGGATTTCAGAACCGATTATCTTTGGGGTGCCATTGATGCTTAATCCATTGTTCTTTATTCCGTTCTTGTTAGCACCAACCGTAAATGCAATTATTACGTATATCTTGATGGATATTGGGATGATCGCTAAGACATTTTCGATGGTTTCGTGGAACATGCCGTCAATTTTTGGGGCATTCTTTGCAACCTTAGATATTAAGGCTAGTGTTTTGATTGTAGTCTTGATTATTATTGATATGTTGATTTATTATCCATTCTTGAAGATTTACGAAAAACAATTGATTGAAAATGAAAAACTTGATGTAAAATAGCATATATCTAAAACATCCTCTTAGGGGGATGTTTTTTTGTACAAAAATTTTTTAACTACCTTTTTGCTTACACCTTACCTAAATCCTTTAAAATTAGCGTTTTTTGAGCTTTTAATATTAGTGATGCAGGGAAATTAGTGTTTGATGCATCTCAAAAAAGACTTGCCTAAGTTTTAAGATAGATAATGTTCAAAGGCCTAAGAACAAAACTTAAAACAAGAAGGGAGCTAATTACAATGAGTAAAGCTTGGAATAAGACAACAATCAGTATTGAATCAAAGGTGGATGCAGACAATAGTCGTAAACGTTCTTACAACAATGTTGTTGAAGGAGCTAGCGATGACAATGTTTTAGCTTTTGCCGAAACAATCGCTGAGTTGACTGGTCAAGAAACAATCAATGTAACAACGACCACAGTTGAAACTTTAGCAGCTGATGTAGAAGAATAATTTTAAAGGAGGAAAAAGATTATGAAGATTTTAGATTTAGGATTTCGTTCTAGTGTTAAAGGTAGCGTACACCATCTAAAGCTCAATTATGTTGATTCTGATTTGGATAAAGCAGCAGTACAACAAGCCATGCAAAAGATTGCTGGTTTGAATATGTTTGCTGATAAATCTGGTGATCAGATTTATGCTAAGCCTGTATCTGCTTCATATATTGATGAACAAGAAACTGTTTTGTTTGATGAAGATCAAGATTAGTACAAAAGAATAACGCTCTAAACAGCCGTGGTATCCAGTGGGTATCACGGTTTTTTAGTATAAAAAACTGGTTAAGCCTATGCCTAACCAGTTTTTCTTTAATTTAATTTATCATATAATTTAACTATTTCATGACAGATTTCTGTTAAGTATTCATCTGACAGATTATCTCCACTACTGCGATAGACGGCTTTAGTTATGGTTAACAGCCATGAGTGCATGAATGCATGTAGTGAAACAGATGGTTGATTATCTAAACTCCAACGCAAAAGTTGTGGAGGTAAGTCTTGTTTTATTGGACATTGCTTTAACATTTCGGTACTTAGAGATTGTAAGACATCATGAATCTCTAGTGCATTTTTAAAGTTAGTCAAAAAAGAAGTTTTATTAACTTCAATCAGATAGGATTGTTTTGTTTCTTTAGCAGTCAAGCATAAGGTAGTGCTGTTTGAAAAGTTAAGATCAAAGACATTACCCAACATTATCCAACTAGTCGAGTGTCTAGTATATCCTCCTAATGGTAAGAGAATGGTAGAGCCAAAGACATAAGGAACTGCTACTTTAGCGTTGATTTTTAGTAAATTTAAGACGCTTTTAGCGAGTAGTAAGCCGATTGGTTGACGGTCTAAAAATTGGTTGATTAGGCGAGCAGTCTCTTTATTAGAAACAAGCATCCGTCCGTCGCTTTGAATTAATAACGACTTGGCCGTTGATTTGTTAAGAGCACGACAATCGATAATTAAAAGTGTTTGCTTGCTAATACCAGCCTCTTCGTCTACTAATGCTGTGTCAACGAGGTTGGCTAAATCTGTTGTAATATTAATCATAATTTTGCCTTCTTAATTATTAAAATTATTAACCGGTTAACAAAGCACATTATATAAAGAATGGGCAAATTATTTTTTTATAAGTCATTTATGTTAAAAATTGATTACGATTACATTTTTAGACTTGTTTTGTGCTAGCCACAGATAATCTAAGCCACAAAAGATACTACGCAAAGTCTGAGGCGAAAAATTAGGAATCTGTGAAGACAATGCATACTGTAAGAACTGCTCTAGTGTTAAATTATGCACAGAGTTAAACTTGTGAATAATAGTCGGTTCAAAAAGATATTCTTGTTGTAAAACCTGCTTAAGCGGTAAAGACAATAAGTTGGCCAAAATATGATAGTTTTGATGATAAAGCGTCACGACTTGTTGATGTGTAAAAGGAAACAACAAGTATTTTAATAAACAAGTATAGATGTCTGCCAAGACAGGATTAGTAGTTGAAGGCAAGGCTAGGTGTTTTGGCTTAAGAATGCAGGTAGTATAATATTTGCGATTAAGACATATTGTCAGTATCTGATTGTTAAAATCAAAGCTCAATAGATCTTCATTAGTAATAATTTTTTTAGCGTAGAGCTCAGCTTTTAAAGCCTTGAAATTCTTTAAATTAAGAGCTGCTGTTAATAGCTGATTGAGATTGATATGTGAAAAGTAGTTTTGCCAAGTCAATTCGGGAACAATTTCAGTAAGCTGACTAAAAGAAGTAATCTTTTTTCCTATAAATAAATTAAGTTCGCTAGTAACTTGATGATAAAAATCCCTATAATAAGGAAGAAATGAGTGTGTTTGTTGCAAGAAACTGCGTAATTGACTGATAGTTTTGACCTTAGCCTTACCTATTTCTGTTTCTAAGTCATAGTACTTACGGAAGTTTCTTACTAGAATCTGATAAGGCAAGTCTTCAAACCAGTGCTTATGGTAATTGTGAATGCTAGGCAGATAAGGCATGCTGGCTTGTTTGATGTCGCTAAGATTATTTAAATCGATGCGATGCAAGTGAGGGACGGTTTCAGCTAAGCGCCATTGAATCTCATAGACAGAATCAAGAGATAGACGAGTATAGTTGAAGATATCGAATAAGTCATGTTTATACCAAGCCTGCCATGTTTTTATTTTTTGATCGATGAAAAAACGTTTAATCCAAGGCCATTCTTCGTCAGGAATGGGCGATAAAATATTGGTTTTAACCAAGATAATCACTCCTAAGAAAATATTCATTAATTTTATTATAAAAAACTTTGATTATTTTAAAAGCGCTAACTTTATAAGTAGAATTAGCGGTTTACAAAAATTGCAAAAAAAGTTAGAATAATAGGTAAGTTTTATTCATTGAAAAATAAACTTTTGAGATAAAAGATTTGAGGAAGATACAATGAAAGTAATTCGTTACATAGAAACGGTCGTCTCTAGTCGGCCCGTCATAAGTAAAGAGAAATATACAAAACCGCAAGATTGAGAAAAGATTTATTTAGTCAGTATTTTGCCTAGATAAATCAGCTTTTGATTTTGTGGTTTTTTTGAGAAATTGATGTATATGTGAAACGAGGGATATATGGAATGGCAAAATATTTAATTACAGGCGGAGCGGGCTTTATTGGTTCGAATTTTGCATACAAGGTAGTTGAAGAAGGTAATGAAGTTGTAATTGTTGATGATTTATCAATGGGGCTTTTAAGAAACATCGAAGACTTACCAGAAGATAAATGTACATTTTATAATGAATCCATAACTAATTATGATTTTATGACTAAATTGTTATTAAAGGAACGTTTTGACTATATCGTTTTATTAGCTGCTATAGCTAGTGTAGCTGACTCTGTTGCAAGACCATATGATACTCATCTTGTTAATCAGGAAGCAAATATCCATATTTTAGAAACGATTCGTAAATATGGAATTCCGGTTAAAAAAATTATTTTTGCTTCATCAGCAGCTGTTTACGGCGATGATCCCGAACTCCCTAAGAAAGAAACTTCTCCCATCTGTCCGTTAACTCCTTATGCAATTGATAAATTTGCAAGTGAACGGTATGTTTTAACTTACGGACGCTTATATAACATTCCAACAGTAGCAACACGTTTCTTTAATGTTTATGGACCAAAACAAAATCCTAATTCACCTTATTCAGGCGTCTTATCAATTATCCAAAATTGTTTAGTCCGAGATAAAACATTTACTTTATACGGTGATGGTAAACAAACTCGTGACTTCGTTTATGTTAAAGATGTGATTAATGTTTTAGATCTTTTATTAAAAACAAAAGAAGCTTGTTGGGACGTCTATAATGTCGCAACAGGTGTAAGTAGTGAACTTAATGATGTTATTTATGCTTTTGAAAAAGCGATGGATAAAAAGTTAAATGTAGAATACAAAGAAGCTCGCACGGGAGATATTAAAGATTCTGTAGCTGATATTAGTAATTTGAAAACTTTAGGATACTCGCCTAAATATAGTTTATTAGACGGATTGACAGAATATACGAAAATGGTGGTTGATTAAGATGCAAAAGATTTCTTTAGACAATAAGACAATCTTTGTTACAGGTGTAGCAGGGTTTATTGGTTCTAATTTAGCCAAAAGATTATTACAAGATTTTAAGGTTAAAGCAGTTGTTGGAATTGATAACTTAAATGACTATTATGATGTTAATTTAAAAAACGCACGGTTAAAAGAACTAGAAGAATTTAGCAATTTTTATTTTATTAAAGGAGATTTAGCTGATAAGCAAGTTATCGAACGGATTTTTGAAGAATATCAACCAGAAATTGTTGTTAACTTAGGAGCGCAAGCTGGCGTAAGATATTCGATTATTAATCCAGATGCTTATGTTGAGGCAAATTTAATTGGCTTTTATAATATCTTAGAAGGTTGTCGTCATCATGAAGTTGAACATTTAGTTTATGCTTCGAGTTCTTCGGTATATGGCTCTAATAAGAAGGTACCTTATTCAACGGATGATCAAGTTGATAATCCAGTTTCATTATATGCAGCCACTAAAAAATCTAATGAGTTAATGGCGCATTCTTATGCAAAACTTTATAATATTCCGGCAACTGGCCTACGTTTCTTTACGGTTTATGGACCAGCCGGACGGCCAGATATGGCATACTTTGGGTTTACAAATAAATTAATTAAAGGTGAAAAAATTCAAATCTTTAATTATGGCAATTGTAAACGAGACTTTACTTATATTGACGATATTGTCGAAGGTGTTATTCGTGTGATGCAAGGAGCACCAGAAAAGAAAAATGGGGAAGATGGTTTACCGATTCCACCATATGCAGTTTATAACATCGGCAATAATCACCCGGAAAATCTATTAGATTTTGTCCAAATTTTACAAGAAGAATTGATTAGAGCAGAAGTTTTGCCAAAAGATTATGATTTTGAAGCTCATAAAGAATTGGTGGCCATGCAACCAGGAGATGTCCCTGTAACTTATGCAGATATAACTCCACTTGAAAGAGATTACGGTTTTAAACCACAAACACCATTGCGTGAAGGCTTGAGGAAGTTTGCACAATGGTATAAGAAATATTATATGTAAAGATGAAATGAGGTTTTTCTTATGAAAATCGCAGTTGCCGGGACCGGTTATGTTGGTCTCTCAATCGCAACCTTGTTAGCACAAGAACATGAAGTTTATGCTGTTGATATTGTGCCAGAAAAGGTTGAATTAATTAACAATAAAAAATCACCGATTCAAGATGAATATATTGAAAAATACTTAGCTGAAAAGCAATTAAACTTGACTGCTACTTTAGATGCTAAAGCAGCTTATCAGGACGCTGAATTCGTTGTTATTGCAGCTCCGACCAATTATGACAGTCAAAAGAACTTTTTTGACACTTCAGCCGTTGAAGCTGTGATTAAATTAGTGATGGAATATAACCCAAATGCAATTATGGTTATCAAATCAACTATTCCAGTTGGGTATACCAAGATGATTCGTGAAAAAACAGGAAGTCAAAATATTATCTTTAGTCCAGAATTCTTACGAGAATCCAAGGCTTTATATGATAACTTATATCCATCACGAATTATTGTGGGGACTGATTTAGCTGATGAAAACTTAACCGCTAAAGCTAAACAATTTGCACAATTGCTACAAGAAGGAGCTCTTAAAGAAGAGATTGAAACATTAGTAATGGGCTTTACTGAGGCAGAAGCAGTCAAGTTATTTGCTAATACTTACTTAGCCTTGCGGGTATCTTATTTCAATGAATTAGATACATATGCTGAACTTAAAGGACTAGATACTAAGCAGATTATTAATGGGGTTTGTTTAGATCCACGGATTGGTGATCATTATAATAATCCATCTTTTGGTTACGGGGGCTATTGCTTACCTAAAGATACCAAGCAACTTTTAGCTAACTATCAAGATGTACCAGAAGAATTGATTGAAGCGATTGTTGAATCAAACCGCACTAGAAAAGATTTCATTGCTGATCAAGTTTTGAAAAAAGCAGGATACTACTCAGATAATAGTTCATGGGCACAAGATGCAGAAAAAGAAGTGGTTATTGGTGTCTATCGTTTAACAATGAAATCTAATTCCGATAATTTCCGCCAAAGTTCGATTCAAGGTGTGATGAAGCGAATTAAGGCTAAAGGAGCACAAGTCATCGTTTATGAACCAACGCTAGAAAACGGAACAACATTTTTTGGAAGTAAAGTTGTCAATGACTTAGAAACATTCAAAAAACAATGTGATGCGATTATTGCTAACCGTTATGATAGTTGTTTAGATGAGATAGAGGATAAAGTTTATACAAGAGATTTGTTTAGAAGAGATTAAAAAGGGTGTTTTGTATGACAAAAAGAGAGTTAAGGAATATGATGCCACGGAGTCGGGCACTAATCTTTATTTTTACAGATATTTTAAGTGTGATTGTGGCATATTTTTTTGCGTTATTAGTCAAGTTTGATCTAGTTTATTCACATATTCCAAGTCAATACTTATTGGCCTTTAGACATGCGATGCCTTACTGGTGCATTATTACGATTTTAATTTTATTTGGCTTTAGATTGTATCATAGTATCTGGACTTATGTTAGTGTGGCTGAACTTTACCGGATGGTGCAAGCTTATCTAGTTTTGATTCCAGTTTATTTTGGACTAGATATGTTATTACATCTACATATGCCGCGTTCTTGGTACATTTTAGGATATATTTTTTCCTTTTTAGCACAATTTGGGATTCGAGTATCATATCGTTTAGCTCGTTTATTATATATTCGGCATGAAAGTAACGGGGCACAACCAAGTACTGGTGATCGGGTGATGATTATCGGAGCTGGGGATGCTGGTAGTATGTTATTACGTGAGTTTAACAATAGTACGCAATTGAATAGTAAAGTTGTCTGCTTGATTGATGATAACCTTGAAAAAGTTGGTCGCATATTAAACGGTGTAATGGTTGTCGGAACACGTTATGATATTGTTGAGATGGCGCAAAAATATCAAGTTAATCGAATTGTAATTGCGATTCCACGAGCTAATACGCAAGAGAAAAAAGCTATCTTAGATATCTGTAAGAAGACAGGTTGTCGTTTACAGATTGTGCCAGGTTTATATCAGTTAATTAATGGTGATGTTCGGGTTCAAAAACTGCGTGATGTAGAAATTTCTGATCTTTTAGGGCGTGAACAAGTTAATATTAATAATGAAGAAGTTTTAAAGTTTATTAGTGGTAAAAATGTCTTAGTTACTGGTGGGGGCGGCTCCATCGGAAGTGAGTTATGCCGTCAGATTGCCGCTCATAGTCCTAATCAACTGATAATTTTTGATATCTATGAAAATAATGCTTATGATATTCAACAAGAATTACGCCGGAAATATCCAAATTTAAACTTAGTGACGCTAATTGGCTCTGTCCGCAATGATCATCGTTTAAATACAATTATGGCAAAATATCAACCAGAATATGTCTTTCATGCTGCAGCACACAAGCATGTGCCATTAATGGAAGATAGTCCTAATGAAGCAGTCAAAAATAATGTGATGGGAACATATAAAACCGCTAAAGCAGCTGCCGAACATGGAGTTAAGAAATTTATCTTGATTTCAACAGATAAAGCCGTTAATCCAACTAATATCATGGGAGCAACTAAGCGTATCTGTGAAATGATTGTACAGATGATGGATCGTAAATATGCCGATACTGATTTTGCCGCCGTACGTTTCGGTAATGTGTTAGGGAGTAACGGGAGTGTGATTCCATTGTTTAAAAAACAAATTGCTGAAGGCGGACCGGTAACGGTGACAGATAAGAATATTATCCGTTACTTCATGACAATTCCAGAAGCAGTGTCATTGGTTTTACAAGCAGCCAACTATGCTCATGGTGGCGAAATCTTTGTCTTAGATATGGGTGAACCAGTTAAGATTGATGATATGGCACGCAACTTGATTCGTTTATCGGGTTATAAACCAGATGTTGATATCAAGATTGAATACACTGGTCTACGCCCTGGTGAGAAGATGTATGAAGAACTCTTGATGGATGAAGAAGGCTTGACTGATACGGAAAACAAGTTAATTCATATTGGCCATCCAATTCAAATGGACGATGAATGGTTCGAACAACAAATCCATAAACTAGATGAAGCAAGTAAAAACGATAGCGAAGATATCAGAAAACTTGTGGCAGAAGTTGTGGATACGTATCATTACAAATCTGAAGCGTAGTTTTGAGGTGCTTTAAATGAAATTACTGATTACTAGTGTAGGACGACGAGTTGAATTAGTTCAGGCATTAAAGAATGCAGCTATAGAGTTAAAAAAAGATGTTGAAATTATCGGTGCCGATATCTCGTTGACAGCACCGGCATTGATGTTTTGTGATAAAAAAATCCAAGTTTGTCGAATTGATGATAAAAATTATTTGCCTAGTTTGCTTGAGATATGCCGTACTGAAAAAATTGATTGCTTGATTCCAACGATTGATACTGATTTATTATTGTTAGCTAAGCATAAAGCAGATTTCGAAAAACAAGGAACAAAGGTGTTAATAGCTAGCTATGATAAGGTTAAATTATGTCGAGATAAGAACCTGACAGCTGATTACTTTATAAGCTTAGGATTAAAATCGCCGCAACCTGTTAATGATGCTAATGAATATACTGCTGGTTATCCAGCTTTTATCAAACCCAAGGATGGTAGTTCAAGTATCGATGCATACCGGGCAAATGATTTTTCTGAATTGATGACATATGCACAAAAGATAAAAGATTATGTGATTCAACCATTTATCTCAGGAAAAGAGTATACGATTGATATCTTTTGTGATTATGAAGGCAATCCTGTATACATTACACCACGGCAACGTTTAGCAGTACGGTCAGGTGAGGTCTTGAAAACACAAATTGCACAAGATGAAACGATGATTCAAGAAATGCAAACATTATTAGCTGATTATCGTCCATCAGGAGCAATTACAGTGCAGTTAATTCAAGATGAAAAAACGGGCGATAATTATTATATTGAAATTAATCCGCGTTTTGGTGGGGGAGCACCATTAAGCATGAAGGCGGGTGCTAATAGCGCTAAGGCATTGTTAGAGATGCTTAGTGGTAAGCAACTAACTTATCAACCTAAAGCTGCTAAAAATAACGCAATTTATTGTCGTTTTGATCAAAGTGTTTGTGTAAATGAGGGAGAATAGTTGATGATAACAATCAATAAACTTATAGAAACTACACAACATATTGATAGTTTAGATACCATTATTTTTGATATGGATGATACCTTGTATGGCGAAAAAGAATATGTGCTTAGTGGTTATCATCAAATCGCACAAAAATTTCCTGAAATTAAAGATATGGAAGAATGTTTATGGCAAGCTTTTTTAGACGGTAAACCAGCAATTGATGCAGTTTTAGATGCTAAAGGGTTGGCAACGAAAGAAAATAAGGAACTTTGCCTACAGACGTATCGTTTTCAAATACCAGATATTCATCTTTATCCTGAAGCAAAAGAGCTTTTAACTACTTTAAAAGAGCAAGGCTTTAATTTAGGCTTGATAACCGATGGACGTCCTGAAGGTCAACGTGCAAAGATTAAGGCCTTGGGTTTGAGTTTTTATTTTGAAGAGATAATCATTACCGATGAATTAGGAGGAACTGATTTTCGTAAACCTAATTCATTAGCTTTTGAAATAATGAGCCAGCGCTTTAACTGTTCGTTTGAACAGATGTGTTATATTGGTGATAACTTAAATAAAGATTTTATCGCACCTGAAAAATTAGGTATGAAGTCTATTTATTTTAGAAATAAAGATGGTTTATATTTTTAAGGGTAGAAAGGAGAGATGAAAAATGTATGCTAATTTTTTTAAGCGGCTATTTGATTTTATCCTTGCTTTACTAGCGGTTATCGTGTTGAGTCCAATCTTATTGATTGTAGCAGTCTTAGTTAGAACGAAACTGGGCTCTCCAGTTATTTTTAAACAAGAACGTCCAGGTTTGCATGGTAAAGTTTTTACCTTGTATAAATTTAGGACGATGACGGACGTTAAAGATGAAAATGGTGAGTTGTTACCAGATGAAGTTCGTTTGACTAAGTTTGGTAAATTGCTACGCTCAACAAGTTTAGATGAGTTACCAGAGTTTTTTAATATTGTTAAAGGTGATATGGCAATCGTAGGGCCACGACCTTTATTGGTTAGATATTTGCCACTTTATAATGAACATCAAAGACATCGTCATGATGTTCGTCCTGGTTTTACAGGTTATGCACAAGTAAATGGGCGTAATAGTATTTCATGGGAAGAAAAGTTTGATTTAGATGTGTATTATACGCAAAATGTGTCATTATTATTAGATATTAAGATTATTTTTAAAACGATAAAAGTTGTTTTAGTACGTGAGGGTATCTCAAGCGAAACTTCGGCAACGATGGAAGAGTTTATGGGTAGCAATAAATAATTACAAGAAAGAAGTAATAATCATGGAATTTAAGAAATTTGATCAAAAAGTATGGTTGTCATCTCCTACAATGCATGGTGACGAAGAAAATTATGTTAAAGAAGCTTTTGATACTAATTGGGTATCTACTGTTGGTGCCAACTTGAACGAATTTGAAAAAGGTATGCGTGAATACATAGGTGTTGGGCATTCCGTGGCTTTATCTGCGGGCACGGCTGCTTTACATTTAGCTGTTAAATTAGCCGGTGTTAAGCCAGGAGACAAGGTCTTTTGTTCAGATATGACCTTTGCTGCAACTGTTAATCCGGTTGTTTACGAAAAAGGTGAACCAGTCTTTATCGACTGTGAACGTGATACATGGAACATGGATCCTGTTGCCTTAGAAAAAGCCTTTGAAAAATATCCAGAAGTTAGAGTTGTTGTTGTCGCTAACTTATATGGAACACCAGCCAAATTAGAGCAAATTCGAGAAATTTGTGAACGACATGGTGCTATCTTAATCGAAGATGCTGCTGAATCTTTAGGTGCAACTTTAAATGGACGCCAAACAGGAACGTTCGGTCAATATAATGCCATTAGTTTTAACGGTAACAAGATTATTACGACTTCTGGTGGTGGAATGTTACTATCAGATGACCAAGCAGCAATCGATAAGGCACGTTTTTGGTCAACACAAGCACGTGAAAATTATCCATGGTATCAACATGAAGATATCGGTTATAACTATCGGATGTCAAATATTTTGGCGGGAATCGGCCGTGGCCAATTGCTTCATTTAGATGAACATATTGCACAAAAGACAGCTATCTACCATCGTTATAAGGAAGGCTTGAAAGATCTACCAATCACAATGAACCCATACATGGATAATATGCAACCTAACCACTGGTTGAGCTGTTTATTGATTGACGAAGATGTCTTCAACGGTACAAGTCAAAAGTACAAACAAGTAAAACCAATGATGATTCAAGATCTATTGATGAGCTATAACGTTGAACCACGTCCAATCTGGAAACCAATGCACATGCAACCTGTCTTCTTACGTAACGAATATGTTAAAGCAGATGATCGTATTGATGTTGGAGCAGATATCTTTTCCCGTGGTCTATGCTTACCAAGTGATAATAAGATGACCACTGAGCAACAAGACATTATTATTGAAATGATTAAGAGTTGTTTTGAGGAGAAATAAGAGTGACAGAAATAAGTAAGAAAAAAATTCTTTTTGTTTCATCAGTTAGTGATTTTTATAAATTTATTTTAAATAACATGAAAATCTGTTTAGATTTGGGAATGGATGTATCGTATGCATGCAATTTAAATACCCGTGCAGGAGAAGAATTGAAACAAGTCTGTACAGATTTAGGCATTCATCTATATCATGTAGAATTTGCTAGAAGTCCATATAGTAAACAAAATATCAAAGCTTATAAGCAATTAAAAGAATTAATTGAAAAAGAAAACTTTGATATTTTGGATACACATACACCTATGGCAAGTGTGATTTCAAGATGGATTTGCAAAAAAAGAGATATGAAAATTATGTATACCGCTCATGGTTTTCATTTCTTTAAAGGAGCTCCATTAAAAAATTGGGTGTTATATTATCCAATTGAAAAATATCTTTCTAAGTATACAGATATTCTAATTACTATTAATAAAGAAGATTATCAACGAGCTAAAGATAATTTTAAGATGAAACAATTAGAGTATATTCTAGGAGTGGGAATTGATGTCGAATATTTCAAAAATATGCAAGTTGACATAGAAAAAAAACGACATGAATTGGGTGTATCAGAGAATCAGAAGATTTTGTTGTCAATTGGAGAACTTAATAATAATAAGAATCATAGAATTGTTATAGAAGCAATGCACAAATTGAATAATTCCAATATAGTATATATGATTGCGGGGATAGGAAGTAAAAAAGAAGAACTTCAAGCTTTGGCTACTAAATATGAATTAAGTGAGAACCTTAAATTATTAGGCTATCGTAAAGATGTTGCAGAATTATATAAAATTGCTGATGTTTTTGTATTTCCCTCAAAAAGAGAGGGACTATCAGTTTCATTAATGGAAGCTATATCCAGTGGGATTCCGTGTGTTGTGAGTGATATACGTGGAAATCATGATTTAATAGAAGACAATATAAATGGTTATACATTTAAAGTACGGAAAGAATGTAATATAGATTCTTTGGCAAAATGTATTAAGAATATTTTGAATAATAAAGATATTAGAAATAAATTTAGAACAAAGAATGTAGAAAAATCTAATGAATTTTCTAGAGCAATAATTGGTCAGAAAATGATAGAAATTTATCAACATTTGTAAAAGATAGGTGAAAACAGTGTTAAAATACTTAATTACAGGTGGAGCAGGCTTTATTGGTTCGAACTTTGCACACAAGGTAGTCGAAGAAGGTAATGAAGTTGTAATTGTCGATGATTTATCAATGGGCTTGGTTGAAAATATTCACGATTTACCAGACGAATAGTGTGTTTTTTATCAAGAATCGATTACCAATCATTGTTTTATGCAACAGTTATTAATTAAAGAAAAGTTTGATTATATTGTTTTATTAGCAGCAATAGCTAGTGTGGCTGATTCAGTTGAAAGACCATATGATACACATCTAGTTAATCAAGAAGCCAATATTCATGTTTTAGAAACATTTCTTATGAAATACAATCTATTTGTTGAAGAAATTAATAAAATTATATGTAGGAGTTAATCATGAAATTTTCTATAATTATTCCAGCTTACAATTGTGAACGTACGATTTCTAGAACTTTAGAATCAATTTTATTTCAAACATTTAGGAATGATGTTGAAATTATTGTCGTTAATGACGGATCTACTGATTCAACTATTGATGTTTTACAGAAATATATAAAAAATATTATTTTGATAAACAAAGAAAATGGTGGCAGTAGTAGTGCAAGAAATACAGGATTACGAAAAGCAAAAGGTGAGTATATATTATTTGCAGATTCAGATGATATATGGAAAGAAAATTTGCTAGAAATAATAGAAAAAAAATTAATTAGAGGAATTGATTTATTAGTATTTGGGATAGAAAAAATTGTAAAAGATAAGGTGATAAATAAGAGTAATTTGGTAGATAAAATATATTCACGAAAAGAAGTAGTTGAAAATTTTGATGACTTACTGACTTTTGGAGAAATAAACAGTCCTTTTAATAAAGTTTATAAAAAAGATAAACTAATTAAAAATAATATTTTATTTGATGAAAATTTAATGCTAGGAGAAGATTTTCATTTTAATTTAGAATGTATATTGAAGGCAGATAATATACAATATATATCAGATATCTTGTATGAATATCATGTTGATAATTCAACACTTACTAAAAAGTATATAAAAAATTTTTATGATGAAAGATGTTATTCATTAGAAAAGACTAAAAATATATGTGAGAGAAATAAAATAGAATATAGTTTTTATGATATTTCAAAAATAAAAATTGTGTATAGCTCCATTTTTAATTTACAGAATAAGAAATGTCCATATGCATATAGAGAAAAAATAAGGGAAATCAAACATATTAAGAGAGATTATGTGGAATATGTAGAAAATTCTAAAAGAACTTGTACGCTCAATTGGTATTTTTATATTTTACAATTGATGTTATTATATTTTACACCACCAATGTTATATTACGTAGCATTTATTTTAAATAAAGCTAGATACAAAATTTCAGTAAAAGATAGAGGTATAAGTATTTGACATAGGGAGTGAGATAACTTTAAATGGAAAAAATAAAAGTATTACAAATTGTTGGAAGCTTAAGAATAGGTGGCGCCGAAAACGTAGCAATGAATATTTATCGACATATTAATAGAGATAAATATGAATTTCATTATCTAGTATACGGTAAGGAAATTGGCGACTATGAAAAAGAAGTAGAAACAATGGGTGGAAAAGTGATCCATATTTCATATAAACCTAAAGTAATTGATTTAGAATATAGAAAAACATTGGAAAAAATAATTGAAAAAAATGGACCATATGATATTGTTCATGCTCATATGATGTTTCATAATGGGAAAATTTTTTCTAGTTTGAAAAAATATAACATACCTTTGAAAATAAGTCATGCACATAGTACAGATGATGGTTCTGAGAAAAATAACTTATTAAGAAAGCTAATTAGAAAAGTATATACTTATGTCCAGAGAAGGAACATATTAAAATATGCCAATTGTTATATTGCATGTGGTGATAAAGCTGGAGAATATCTTTATGGTAAGAAATTATATCATAGTCAAGGAATTTTAGTAAGAAATGGGATAAACATTGAAGAATATACGTTTAATTTTAATAATAGAAAATTTTTGAGAAACTTATGTGGTTTAGAGAATAATATTGTTATAGCAATTATAGGACATTTAGAAATGGTTAAGAATCATAGTTACGCAATAAAGATTTTTAAAAACATTCATGATAAAATCCCTAATTCTAGATTATTGATATTTGGTGAAGGAAAATTAAAGAATAACTTACAACAACAAATATTTGATAATAATTTACAAGATGTTACAAAATTTATGGGAAATGTTAATAACGTCAATGAATGGCTCCAAGCTATAGATATTTTGTTAATGCCATCATTATTTGAGGGAGTACCTTTGACTTTGATTGAAGCTCAAACAGCAGGAGTAAGATGCTTTGTATCAGAAAATATTTCAAAAGAAGTTAAAATTACAGACTTACTCACATTTATTTCTATTGAAGAGGAAAATATTCAAGAGTGGACAAATGCTGTTGTTTCATGTAGGCTCGAGTATAATCGTAATTTATATAGTAAAAAAGTAATAGAAAAGGGTTATGGTATTGATGAAAACATTGATATAATTAAGAGAATATATAACTTTATTGGAGATAAAGATGAATAGAATAAACAATTTTAAATTGAAAAAAGAAACAATTTTACTGATATTTTTACAGCTTATCTTTTGTATAATTATATTAAGTATTAAAGATTTAAAAATACTAACAGGTATATTGACTTGTTCATTAGGATTAGGATTATTGTCTATAAGGATTGAATCTGGATATTGGATAAGTTTTTCAAGTTTTTTTATTATTTTATCGTATCTATTACATGTAGGCAATTTATTAGTTGTATTATATTTTTCTTATCCATCATCGGAATATATTTATGCAAATAATAATATTATGTGTGAGAGTCTGTATTTAATTCAATTGTTTCATACCTTTTTTATTATTGGTACAATAATAAGCATTAAGAAAAGAGTACCTTTAAAAAAAAAGAAACTATGTAAAATAAATAGAGAAAATTTATTAATGATAGGTATTATATGTACCGTTGTTGGAATAATTCCTAAAATATATATCGATGTTAATCAAATATTATTAGGGATTACTGAAGGATACAGAGCAACTCTAAGTATGCGATATGGAATATTAAGTATTTTAAATCAATTTTGTTTGGTAGGTATATTAATAATTTTATTTATATTGAAGAATAAAAAAATTGCTAGAGTGATTTTAGCTATTATAATATGTTGGGAAATATTTACAATGTTATCAGGTGGGCGTATATATAGTATTTCTTATATAATAAGTTTGGTATATATATATTGTTTAAGGATAGATCGGCCAAGTATTAAAGTTGTTTTATTAGGAGGAATAGGGGTATACGTTATTTGCTCTGTTATAAGTATTATTCCATTAATTAGAAAAGATGGATCAGGTGTTGATATAAATGCGTTTACACAGCTATTTTATGTTCAAAATAGCCCAATATTAAGTATGATTGCAGAGTTAGGTTCAACTTTAAAATCACTAGTATATAGTATTATAAATTTTCCTACACATAATAATTATGGTTATGGAAGTTCCTATTGGGAAACTATATTAAGTATATTTCCTGTTACAGAAAAGTTTACAGATCCTAAACATTTAACATTTATTTATGGATTTCTATATAATCCATATTTAGGTGGAAGTTGGTTAGGAGAAGTATATTATAATTTTTCTTATTTTGGATTTATTTTTTGTTATTTTTGGGGACGAATTTTAGGAAGTTTTGAAAAGATTTTCCTAATGGATGATATAAATAACGAGTATGTTAATTCATTATTAATACTGTGCTTTATATATCCGATAATTGTATATACAAGAGATTATTTTGCAAGATTTGCAACTAATATACAAGTGTTTGCGGTTATATTATGTTTATTTATTTTTGTACGATTAATATTTAGAAATAAGAGGATAAAAGTATGCCAGAAATAACAGTAATTCTTCCTTTGTATTCTGAAAGTTTAGATTATGCAAGAAAAGCTATAGATTCAATTTTATTACAAGAATTTGTTGATTTTGAACTATTACTAATATTAGATAATCCTCAAAACTATGAGTTATTAAATTTAATAAAAAATTATAAACATAAAGATTGCAGAGTTAGGTATATGATAAATTGTAAGAATTTAGGATTAGCAGCAACTTTGAATAGGGCTATTTCTAAAATTAATTCAAAATATATAGCGCGCATGGATGCTGATGATATTTCTAAGAAAGATAGACTAATAAAGCAATATAATTATATGACAAACAATAGGGAAATTGGTATTTGCGGTACTGCAGTAGAGTATATAGATAAAAATGGTAATTTCATATTAGAAGATAATATATTGCCTCAAAATATAGAAAAATCTTTAAAGTATAAGAATTGTATGAATCATCCAACGTACTTTGCACAGACGATAGTTATGAAAAAAATTAAGTATAGAGAAGATCTGAAATATGCGCAAGATTATGATTTTGTTTGTCGCTGTGTTGAAAATGGAATAAAGATAGCTAATATGAATGAAAAATTGTTATTTTATAGGCTAGAGAGGAATTCACCTAGAAAGCAAGTATATCAAAATATTACTGCATATTATATTAAAAAGTTTTATAGAAAAGGTAATTTATCTATACAAAAAAATTTAGGCAATATTATACAAAATGATATAAATAAGTATGGTGAAGAAAATTTAATTGAATTGGCAAGTATGAGAAATTTTATAAAAGATTTAGTAAGTAGTCATAATATTAAGAATATATTTAAAAAAATAAAGATGCTATTTTATGTACATCCATATAGATTTGATCAACTTAAAAGCAATATTTTGTTTAAAGTAATGAAAATAGGTGACTTTTTATGATGTTTTTTTTATCACGATTGAATAATGTTCTAGAACGGGAAAGATTGAAAAAAGAATTTTCTAAATATAATAAAAGTAAAACTTTTTATTCGGAAAGGAAAGTTATTGAGTATTTATCAAACAGAAAAATACAAAGCAATAAATATGAATTTTCTAATTCTGGTAAAATTAGTTCAATATATTCTGGAACCTATGCATGTTTATTGCAAGGAATGTATATAGGATATACAGAAAATGAAAGAAGAAAATGGATTGAATATTTTGATAGTCACCAAAGAGAAGATGGGTTATTTGTAGATAAAAACTATGATGATAGAAATTTTTTTAGTGAAAATGGTGGCTGGGGAGCTGAACATTTAGTACCGCATATATTAGTTGCATATGATAGACTTCAGGCAATACCTAAATATGAATTGAAGTATTTAAAAAAATATGAAATCTATAATACAAAGGACAATTGGTTAGAAAAATTAGACTATAGAAATATTTGGGGAAGTAGTAATCATATCATGAATCGAGTAGTAGCCATGCAATATGCTCGAGATAGATTAAGAATGGATTTTTCTGAATCAATCCAAACTATTGAAGAAATTTTGTTAGAAAAAATTAATCCTGAATATGGAATGTGGTTTGACGGGAAAGCAAACGATATTAATAGCCGAAACGAAATGATACGGGGAATGTATCATATTTTACCAATTTTTTACTATGATAATATTAAAACACCTTTTGCTTCAAGAGCAATAGATCAAATAGTATTGTCACAAAATAAATGGGGAGGCTTTGATAAAAATATAGGTTCTTCAGCGTGCGCAGATATTGATGGATTGGATCCGCTGTTAAGACTTTGGGTTCAAGAAAATGGTTACCAATATACTTCAGATATTAAAGAAGTTGTTGATAGAGCAAAGCAATGGATTATTTTTAATCAAAATCAAGATGGAGGCTTTGTTTTTGAGCGAAATAAAAAATTTAAGTATGGAAACCAGGTGAGTTTAACGAGTGAAAAAGATGAAAGTAACTTATTTGCAACGTGGTTTAGATGTTTATCACTTGAGTTAATAGAAGATTTTTTTAGTCAAAATAGTCATTCAAGATTAATAAAAACAGTGGGGTATGAGTGTCCACTCTAGAGATAGGGATTATGAAGTATGGATTATAAAGATAAAATAATTATTACTATGGCTACAAATGATAATTATGTGGATATTATGCTAGTATCTATGGTATCAATACTAGTAAATAACCCTAAAGAATATATGGTTTTTAATATTATTGATGATGGGATAACAGAAAAGAGCATTGAAAAAATACAAAAAAAAGTATTATATGTATATTCAAATGTCGAAATTAATTATATAAATTTTACTCCTTATAAAATTAAATTAGAAACATTGATTCAAAAAGCAAATCCGCCATTGCCATTGATAACATATGCAAGACTATTTATTTCAGAAATGCTAAATAAGTATAATAAAACTTTATATGTTGATTGTGATACTGTATGTGTGGGGGACATTCGTCCATTGTGGGAGATAAATATAGGTAGTACTGAAACAATTTACGGTGTATTGGATACCGTTTCAGATAATATAAAAAAAGAAATAGGTCTTACTAAAGGTGATAAGTATATTAATGCTGGAGTATTATTAATTGATTTGAAAAAATGGCGAGAGAATAATTTTACTGAAAAAGCAATGAAATTTATACAAAAATACGATGGTAAGGTTATGCATAATGATCAAGGTGTAATAAATGGAGCATTTAACAAAGAGATAAAAATTATTGATATTAAATATAATTTGATGACCCCTATATTTATGATATCTAGGAAAAAAATATTACAATATTTTGATATGGAGAATTTTTATACAAACAAAGAAATAACTACAGCGAAAAAGCATGGTGTATTTTTACATTTTGTAAGATTTACCACTTCACGACCTTGGGAGAAAAAGTGTAGACATCCTGAGAAAAGTGAATTTATTTCTATTTGGAAAAAAGCTAAATTAGGTACTCTGTATTTTCAAGAATATAATATCTCAAAGCCAATTTTCTTTGGATATTTTTTATTAGAAAATACAACTTATTCTATATATAAGATGTATCTAAAAATTGTTGGGGTTGGGGCATTATTAAAAAAGCAATTAAGAGGTTAATGAATGAATGAATTAATAAGTGTTATTTTACCAGCGTATAATGTAGAAAATTATATAAATAATTGTATCACTTCTGTTATAAATCAAACATATACTAACATTGAAATCATTATTGTTAATGATGGTTCGACTGACAAAACAGGAGAAATAATTGAAAAATTTTCAAAAAAAGATACTAGAATTAAAGTGTGTAATAAAAATAATGGAGGATTAGCTAGTGCAAGGAATATAGGTTTAAAATGCGCAAAAGGAGAATATATTTGCTTTATTGATACAGATGATACTATAGAAAAAGATATGTTAGAGATATTATATACGTCAATTAAAAAAAATAATGCAGACATTTCGATAGTTAGGGTAGCTCAGTGTTTTGAAAATGGACGAAAAGAATATTTTGATTTTTCTTATGCTAAAGAGCAAGTTGTTGATTTAAATCAAGTTAATTGGTTGATCAAAGATGCCTCGATAGTTCATCCAGTATGGAATAAATTGTATAGAAAAAAGATAATAACTTTTGAATTTGACGAAGATATTCCTAGAAATGAAGATATTGAATTTAATGGAATGTTTTATGGCGTAGCTAAAAAAATGGTAATAAATAATGAAATTAAATATATGCAATTACAACGAATGAGTAGTTTAACTCATAAGGATAGGAAGATATTTGAAGAAGTACAAATTTTAGAACGAGTTAAGAAAAAGTTATATCAATTTTATCAAATGAATTGTCCAGAAAGAAATGATTTTATTAAAAAATATATGGATTTTAGGTTAGATATTTTTTTAACAACAGTAGTTCCTGATTCCTCATCATGGGTAAAAAAAAGGCAGACTTTAATTTATTTACGAAAAAATTTTCCAGATTGGAAGTACACCTTGGAACATGATATAAAGTCCAAAAAAACAAATAAAAGTTTTAAATTATGGGGAATGTTATATAATAAACATTTTAATGTACTGTTGTATCAATATACGAATTTATCTAAAATTAAAAGATTATTATCAAGGAAAACTAATAATAAGAAAACTTCCATGTTTAAATGATATTATTATTTAGGAAAAAATATTATGAATAAGCAAAATAGATTAAAAAATACTTCTAGAAATATTGGGGTAGGATTAATTTGCCAATGTATAGTATTAATATTACCTTTTATTAATAGAACTATATTAATATATACATTGGGAGCCAAGTTTACGGGTTTATCTAGTCTATTTACTTCAATTTTATCTGTTCTAAATATAGCAGAGTTAGGATTCAATGCAGCTATTATCTATAATATGTATAAACCAATAGCTGATACTGATGTTAATGAAGTAAAAAAACTTTTAGTATTATATAGAAGAATATATAAGATTGTTGGAATAGTTATGTTATGTGGAGGAATTATAATATTGCCTTTTATAAAATTATTAATAAAAGGTGACGTTCCAAGTAATATTAATTTATATGTATTATATCTTATGTATTTATTGAATTCGGTTCTAAGTTATTTATTATTTGCATATAAGGAATCTATTTTATTAGCTGATCAAAGGCAAGATGTTTCAAGTTTAATAAGAACGGGTATTACTATATTACAATATGTATTACAATTTATTCTACTAATAATAACAAAAAATTATTATGTTTATATGTTAATTGCAATTTTAGGAACAGTATGTACTAATTTTATGATTTATTATATTGTTAATAAAATGTATCCTGAGTATAAGAAAATAGGGCAGCAATCTGCTAAAATTTCAAAAAAAATGAAAAAACAACTAGGTGCAATGTTGTTAGACAGGATTTGTACAGTTTCAAGAAATTCAATAGACAGCATAATCATTTCTTCGTTTTTAGGACTAGTGTCAGTGACAATATATAGTAATTATTACTCTATTTATAACTCGTTATATACATTAGTATTAGTAATAGGACATTCAATGACAGCTAGTATAGGTAATAGTTTAATAACAGAAAGTGACGAAAAAAATCATCAAGACTTAGAAAAATTTTCATTTATTCATGTTTGGATTGCCGGATGGTTGAGTATATGTCTTGCTTGTTTATATCAACCTTTCATGAAAATATGGATGGGTGAAAATTTGCTATTGAGTAATTTTAATATGTTGTTATTTTGTATCTATTTTTATGTTATAAATATGAGTACTATAAAAAATCAATATATTACGGCTTCTGGAACGCAACAATTTTATAAAAAAGGTTATATTCTTCAGTTAATATCCAATATTATTTTAAATATAGTTCTTGGAAAATATCTTGGTATAACAGGTATATTATTAGCGACAATATTTACATCTTTATTTATTGACTTTGTTTATATGACTAAAATATTATTTAAATCATATTTTAAAGATTTTAGTTTTGGTAAGTATATGGCTTTGAATGTTAAATGGATGATAGAAGTTTTGATTATTGGATCATTTGTATACTGGTTATGCAATTTAATGCATTTTGATCCTATAAAGCAGATATTAGTAAATATAATAATTTGTGTAATTATTCCACAAATATTATTTATATTTGTTTGGTATAGGACAGATTATTTTAAAGATATGATAATGATTTTAAAAAGAGTGCTAGGAGGCAGATGATGTTAAATATAGCATTAGCAAGTGATGATAATTATGCTCAACAAATGACAATCGCAATATATTCGATAATACAATCTAATAGTCAGGAAGATATAACGTTTCATATTTTAGATACTGGCATGAATTCCAAAAGTAAAGAATGTATAATAAGAATGATAGAAGACAATAATAAAAAATATACTATATATGATTTATCTGATATGGAAAATAATTATGGGTTTAAATCTAAATCAGATGTATTACCTATTGGTGCATATGCAAGAATTTTTTTACCTAACATGCTAGAAGATGATATAGATAGGATCTTATATATAGACTCTGATTGTGTTAATGTTGAAAAATTATCTAAGCTATATTATATAGATATGAAAGATGATATAATTGCTGGTGTACAAGATTTTGCGGATTCTAAAGCTAGACTATCTAATGGATTAAATGAAAAGACTAGGTATATAAATTCGGGGATGATTTTATTTAATGTGAAATTGTGGAAAGAAGAAAATATAACTTCCAAAATTCACGAATATATTTTAAAAAAGAGTGGAAATGTAGTCCAAGAGGATCAAGGAGCTATTAATGCCATTCTTAAAGGAAGAATAAAAATTTTATCCCCAGAGTATAATATGTTAACTCCATTCTTTTTTGTAAGTTCAAAATATCTTACTGAGAGATTTAATATTAAAAACTTTTATTCTGATAAAGAACTATTAAAAGCTAGAAAGAACCCAATAATAATTCATTATTTAAAATTTAATAATTTAGTAAATCGTCCGTGGGAAAAATATTGTTTTCATCCTAAACGAAATATATATAGAAAATATTATGAAGAATTATATGGAAAAAAAATTAAACTTGTAAGAAATAATAAAACAATTAGACAATATCTATCATCAATATATACATTATATATTCCATATAAAATAAAAAAATGTATAAATCGTTTATTAGTAAGGAGATAATAGATGATGTCTAGAAGATTACAGTGGATTGATATAGCTAAAGGAATGGGAATAATATTTGTTTTCTTTGGTCATATTCGCTTTGAGCCAAGAATTCAGCTCATAATATATTCATTTCATATTCCATTATTTTTTTCTTATCAGGATATGTTTTTTCAAATAAAGATAGGGTAAAGAATTTTTTAATAAAGAAGCTTAAGGGAATTATGGTTCCATACTATGTATTAGGAGGAATTTTATTTATAACAGTACAGTTAACACATCAATCTACTTTATATCCACAAGATATGGGAAAAATGACTGTTTTTTGGCAATATATATTTCAATTTCGTTTTGGAACGTTGTGGTATATAACAGTTTTGTTCATATTAAATATATTGTTATATATGTTGTTGTGGATTAGTGAAGATGATAAGTATCTGATTATATGCACTATATTTATAGCATTAGTTGGGAGTATATATAATTATTTTGTCAATATTCATTTATATTTTTGTTTAGATATAGTTCCAATGGCATTTCCTTTTTTTAGTATAGGATATTTAACTAAAAAACATAATTTATTTAAAAAAATTAATAAAATTAATATTATTGCTTATTTTTTATTAACTGTAAGTGCTATTTTTTTAGCAGCCGTTAATGTTAAATTAAGTAATCAAAGAGTAGATATTGATGCAGGAAAATATGGAAACTATGTATTATTTTATACAACAGCATTAATTTTCATATTTATAATAATTAGTCTAAGCATGCATGTTAAAAGTAAGTTATTAGAATATATTGGAAGAAATAGTATGTTATATTATTCTTTGCATCAATGGATAGTTTTTTATATAGTTTTAAAAATATTTTCAAATTATTCTATTTTTCAAAGAGGATATACAATAGGAATGTTACAAATTATTGTAAGTTTGGTTGTACTAACCTTGTTGACAAAAATAATAGCTAAATTTAAAATTTCATGGATATTTGGTGTTAAATATAAGAGTTAGTGGAGGATTTTTCATGCAACAACAAGAAGAAGTAATTGATCTATTTCAACTTTTTAATGAATTTAAAAAACATATTAAGTTAATTTCAATTTGGGCTATTTTAGGATTGGTAGTATCGTTAGTAGTATCTTTTTTCTTTATTACACCTAAGTATAGTGCAACTATTGATATTTTAGTTAATCAAAAGTCTGATTCAGCACAAGCGCAGTATACAACGCAACAAGCTGACTTACAGGCAATTAATACCTATAAAGATGTGATTCAAAAGGCTGTTATCTTAGAACCAGTCGTTAAAGAATTAAAACAAAAGAATAATTTTCAAGGCTCTGTAGCTTCACTTCAAGGTGCAATTAAGGTTGATAATCAAACTGATTCACAAGTTTTTAGTGTAACTGTATCAGATACGAATGCCTATATGGCAGCTGATATTGCTAATACGATTGGGAATATCTTTTCTAAGAAGATTAAACAAATGATGAAGATTGATAACGTCACAATTGTTACTAAAGCTACACCTAATTTAACACCAGTTTCTCCTAACAAAAAGATGAATGCTTTAATTGGTTTGTTAGTTGGAGCATTAATTGGTGTAGGAATTGTTGTTATCAAGTATCTACGTGATACAACAGTTAAGGAATCTAGCTTTTTAACAGAAGAACTAGGGTTGGCTTATCTAGGATTTGTTTATCATATCAAGGAACAAGAAGAAGGGCTACATGCTGTGCAAGTTCTTAGTGGCAATTCAAAGCAAGTAGAACCAGAACAACAGCGTCGGCGTCGGGTCTAGGAGGATTAAAGGATGAACTTATTTAAGAAAAAGAAACAACTTGATCGCTCAAGTATGGAAAATGGTGTTCGCATGATTACCGTTTCTTCTCCAAAATCGTCTAATACTGAACAATTTAATACAATTCGTACGAATATCCAATTTTCCAACGTTGATAAGGAATATAAGAGTCTTGTTTTGACTTCATCAACTGCTTCAGAAGGAAAGTCTACTGTTTCTGGGAATTTAGCTGCAAGTTTTGCAAAACAAGGTTTAAAGACTCTATTAGTGGACGCTGATTTACGGCGTCCAACTGTGGGAGCAACTTTTGACATTGGTAATACAAAGGGATTAACGAATTTTTTAACTGATCGCGGTTTAAACGTAAATAGTATCATTTATGAAACTAGCGTTAAGAATCTTTTTGTAATGCCAAGTGGTCCTGTGCCACCTAATCCCTCAGAATTAATTGGTTCTAAGCGAATGGAGCATTTGATTGAAGCCTTAGGATCACAACTTGATTTAGTGATCTATGATGCACCACCATTGCTTTCTGCCACAGATGCCCAATTAATCGCAACTAAAGTTGATGGGACCGTTTTAGTTGTTCGTCAAGGTAAGACTGAAAAAGATGCGGTTAAACAAGCTAAAGCTTTATTAGATCATGTGCATGCACCGATTTTAGGCTTTATCTTAAATGATGTTCCTGAAGAAAATCAGGGCTATTATGGCTACTATGGTTATTATGGTAAATAATTTTAATTTATAAAACTAAAGTTACTTTTTTGCTCTTTGTTAAGTCGGACTGATAAAGTAATCACCAAAGGTTAAAATTTATTAGTTTTGATATTTGAGCTCTCTTTACTGGAGTTTTCCGGTGAGGAGAGCTTTTTTGTTTGTAATTCCCCAATAGTATAGTGTAAGCGCCCAATAACAAGGTATATAGAATATCTTATCCCCTCCAGCTATACTAAATTCAAATAGTAAAACTGGAGGTTTTTATGATGCAACAACCAATTGTTCCACTTGAGATGTCTGAAGCTGTCTCACAAAAGTTTAAACAAAGAAATAAAAACGAGGTTTTGCTTCGTTGTAAAGTAGGAGATGTTGAATTAAGCCTTTTTTAGCTTTTGAATATAGTAATATAGAAAGCATTTTAATATTTTCTCGAAATCTCGATGAAGGAGGTTTCGCTGAAAAATCATATAGGAAAAAATTTCTCAATAAATAGATATATTTATCGAAAAAAATCGAAATATAACACTTGAAAAACCTTATTAATCTTCTTAAAATATTATTGTAAGATAATCAGTGATTAATGATATTTTTTAAAGTATATTCACAGTATTCATTTTTTTAAAATTGAAGTATTTTTTTATTTCTTTTTGAACTTTGGCGATTTTATTTTAAATCTGGCTTTCTAGGATAAGGGGCAATAAAAATTTTCAACCTTAAGATAGTCAAAAAAAGAAAACTTATACATAAAAGGGAGTTTTCAAAAATATATGAAACTTGCCGGGAAAGAAGGTGACTTTTAAAGTATAGATGCTAAAATTCTTATAAAATAAGGGAGAATTTTGAGAAAATAGGACGTAACCAAGGAGGAAAATGTATGGGATTTAGACATTTATCTAGTGGTGAAAATGAAGCAATTGTTTTTGAGGAAAAAAATATTTTACAAGTCAAAAATTATTGGACAAAAGAACGTATGAAAAATGCGCTCCCTATGGTTATAGAATTAAAACCAGAGCATCCAATAGAAAAAAACAACAATAATCTTGGTGGAAAAGTTATTCCCGTAGAGGTTAGAACTGAGCCATATAAAGCTGGAGGTAAACTATTCTTTACTCGTGAAGGTAACGATTATGTGGCAACGGCAGAATTTTGCGGAGAAAAAAATTTAATATTAACTGCAGCTCATTGTTTAAGAAACAAAGAAACGGGCGAATGGTCAGATAATGTATTATTTCAGTTGGAATATGATTCCGGTTGGTCTGCTAAAATTTATCCGATTAGTACATTGGCTCTTAAAACAATGTGGTATAAAGAAAAAAACTATCGTTGGGATTATGGGTTTGGTGTGATTTCTAAGAAGAATCAAGGTGATTTTTGTCTTGACTATGATCTTAATGTAAGTACAGGAGAGACAACTGCATTTGGTTATCCTAGCAATTATTATGAAGGCCATAGAATGGTATCAGTCACAGATAAGGTCGAGGATTTATATTCAAATGGTATTTTAAAAATGGCAGGAAATAATATGGGGGGCGGTTGCTCCGGCGGTGCTTGGGTAAAAAAAGGAACTAATACAGTAATTAGTTTAAATTCTTTTTCTTACGTAGGAATAGACGACGTAGAGTATGGTCCAAAATTTGATGAAAAATTTGAAAATTTAGTTCAATATGTAAAAACATTATAAGGAGGATATATACATGGATATAATTAGATATTTCAGACTAAAAAATAAAGGTGCATTTGTAGCAAAGATGGATGTTATCTGCTCTATTGAAAGTGGAGAAAATAGTGCTAAAATAGTTTGCCATCAAGACGGATATAGAGATATATGTGCGGCAGGAGAACGCTCAATTGATATTTCAGAACTTAGATATACAGATAGTAATGGGAATAAGCAACCTATACCAGAAGGTTCAATTGTTCAATTGAAAGTAGTAGTGGTAGCTGGAAAAGATAAAACTTCCGAAGAATATGTATATTCTTCCAAGAGTGAAGCAATGCAATCCTTTAAAATAAAAGGAACTACATTAATTAATTCTCTTGAAAAGATTGGAAATAACGAATAGTTTCAGAGAAATTTTAACTATGGAAGTTTGGAAAAAATAATACCTGTCATAATAGTATTCTATGCTTTAGTTATCCTGCGCTTAACTTGTTCAGTTAGGCGTGGGATTTTTTGTTGCAAAATAAGGTGATTAGCTGACGAAAAATTGCGCTGGTATACTAAATAAATTACTTTTGGCAACTTGAATTGTAACGCTGCTTTCATAAAGATAATTGAAAAGGCGACTATAAACCGCTTTTGGTTATAGTCGCCTTTTGTGTCTTTTAGCTAAGCAATGGTCCACCGACCGCACGCACATCGTTTAACGCATCCGAGTAAAAGAAGTGGTTAAAAGCGCGCCAATCTTGCTTGGTTTGCTCAGAAATTTCGATGCTGCCAAAGCCAATGAGCTTGCTGATTCTGGCATAAAAGCGAGCTATTGCATAATCGGAGTTCTTGTAGCTAGCCTTAGGATTTTCTAAGTTTTTTAAAGTGTCTACGATTAGCTCTTTAACCTCTGCGTCATAGCCAGCTAGTCGTGGCATTTCATTGAAGCTAGTTTGAAATTGGCTGATTAGTTCATAAGCTTGTTTTCTTAGTTCTTTTTCCATCAAAGCACTCCCCCTAAAACTTAGTTACTTTGTTGGCCTCATTCTAGCACCCTAAAGTGGCTTGTGCAAGCTTATTATAAAGGTATTTTGAGATTGCTTGAATCTTTTGGCATTTTTGAGTATAGTTAAAAAAGAATTTAGTGCGTGAAGTGAGGAAAAATAGTGAAAGTCTTACAATATTTATACAGCTTAAACGTTGGTGGGGCCGAGACGATGTTTGTTGAATACTTAATTCAGATGAAAAAACGGGGTATCGATGGCAAATTACTTGTCTATTTTAAAGACGACAATCATCTTTTACGACGCTTAGAAGAAAATGGTATCGAAGTGATTTCGTTATTTAAACATAACGACCATAAGCCTTGGCACCGTCTGCAACGCAAGTTATTTGTCAAGTGGCGCACCAAGCAGTTGCTCAATCAATTAGATTATGATGTCTTGCATCTGCACATGCAAACAAGCAACTACTTGCCACGACAGAAGTTTGCGGCTAAGCTCTTTTACACGCACCACATTAATATCCCAAGCTATATCGATGTTTTTGGGGATGTTTGGGTTGATAGTTTACGTTATCACATCGAAAACAACAACTTGACCTCGTTTGTTTTAAGCGAAGAGATGAAACGAGATGCAGAGCGCTTGATTTCACCTAAAAACGTCATGTATCTACCAAACTCGATTGACATCATCGCCTTTCGGGCACAAACAATGGCGCGCTCAACTTTCTTACAGGAACATAACCTGCCTGACGATGCCTTTTTAGTGGGACATGTTGCTCGTCTGGATGAAGTCAAAAATCATAAAAAGAGCCTTGAGATCCTACAAGCTCTCTGCCAAAAACGCCCACATTCTTATTTAGTCGTAGTTGGAACAGGTAAAGACAGCTATTTAACCGAACTCAAGGATTACGCCAAGCAATTAGGTGTGGCTGATAATGTCTTATTCTTAGGTTTGCGTTCTGACATTGGAGCTTTAATGAGTGTTTTTGATGCAGGAATTTTACCATCGTTACATGAAGGCTTTTCATTAACAATGATTGAATATCAAGCTAAAAACTTACGTTGTGTTTGTTCGAATACAGTTCCAATAGAAGTTATTTGTAACAATAATTGTTTTAGAATGGCACTTAATGAACCTGCAAGTGCTTGGGCAGATCGTTTGTTAGCCACAGATGTTCGTCCTAAGAGTCAAGACATCATGCAATTTGATGTACAAAGAGTCTTAGATAAATTAATCGCAGAATATCAAAAATAAGTAAGTTCCCGTAATATTACGTTACGGGAATTTTTTCTATCTTTTTTATTTCAAAGTGACAAGGCAAAGTGAAATTTTTTTAGCTAAATATATTGTGCACAATTTAGTCCTTTGTTATTGTAAATATACAGATGAGATATCTGTTTAAAAGTTGTTTATAACCCTTGGTAAAACAGTATTTTTAGAGTTAAAAAAATAACTTTATCAAGATTGATATAGATGAAAGAGGGTGATTATTATGAAGAAGTTCAAACATTTTTTGGCCAGCGCCTTATTGTTAAGTGCTCTTGTTGCTCCAAGTATGGGGAGTGTTAAAGCAGCTAGTGCAACAGACGTTAACGATTATATTTATGGGCTTAATTATCAAGCTGACCAACTTCTTGCGCAAAATGGGGAAAACTTACTAATCATTGTATCGACTAGCAGCAAGCTAGATAATGGAACTTTCACAGTCGTTAAGCGTGAAAAAAGAGCCTTAGCAACAATACTGCCGATTTATCAGTGATTGGCTCAAATATTAATGGTACTTCTGATTATATTGAAATCACAGCAACCAACTATCCTAGCTTTAGCTTAACACTTGATCACTCAGGTGCTTACGTAGCATGTTTCTATATTGATTGAGATGAAGTCAGCTACGATGATAAGGGTAACGAAATCTCGACTCATAAGACTTGGGATAAAAACGGGTATAACTTGACTGCCTATTGGCAAGAAATCTTGCAACTTCCAAGCAATGCACGTAACTTACGTATAGTTGCTCAAGAAGCGACCGGCTTGGCATGGGAATGGTGGCGGACAATTTATAACAAGCAAAAGCTTCCACTAACGGAAAATCGCACAATTGAGATTTGGAGCACAACCCTTTATCCACGTGTATCCGAAACATTAAGTTAATAAAAAGCTCTCTTAGAAAGAGTTTCTAGGAGGGTTTTGTTGTAAATCTTTATATATATTTTGATAAAAAGATTGTCGAATCGCGTAGATTTTTGTATCATGAAAGCATAATGAGATGCTGTGGAGGAAAACATGGAAAAAGTATATATTGCTAAAGCCTTACGCACACCAATTGGGAGTTTTGGTGGTACTTTAAGCCAACAAAGCGCTGCTCAGCTAGGAACGTGTGTGTTAAACGAGCTTTTAAAGCAAACGGCTTTGCCAGCAAGCGCCATCGATGAAGTTTTGGTCGGTTCGGCTCTACAAGCAGGCCAAGGTCAAAACGTGGCACGCCAGATCGCCTTAAATGCTGGACTCGATTGGCAAGTGCCAGCTACTACCATCAATATGGTTTGTGGTTCAGGAATGCGCGCTATTTTAAACGGAATTCAATCTATCATGGTTGGCGATAATCAAATCGTGATAGCGGGCGGAAGCGAAAGCATGAGCAATGCACCGTACTTGCAAAAAAATGTGCGCTTTGGAGCCAAGATGGGCCAAGTTAGCCTAGAAGATAGCTTGTTATACGATGGCTTAGAAGATGCGTTTAGTCATCAGCACATGGGTTTGACGGCTGAAACCTTGGCTGACCAATATAACTTAACGCGCGCTAAGCTAGACGAATATGCCTATCAATCACAATTAAAGACTAAGCAAGCGCAAGAAAGTGGACGCTTTGTAGATGAGATTGTCCCGGTTGAGATTCAAAGTAAAAAAGGTAGCTTTTGGTTTACCGAAGATGAACATCCACGCACGCCTGATTTGTCTAAGCTAGCACAATTACGCCCAGCCTTCAAAAAAGATGGCTTAGTTACTGCAGGCAATGCTTCAGGGATTAACGATGGGGCAGCTTTGGTCTTGTTGACGACTAAAAAAGCCGCTGCCACATATAACTTGGAGTTGCTTGCCGAAGTGACTGGCTGGGGCCAAGCGGGGGTAAATCCCGAAGTCATGGGCTTAGGTCCGGTGCCTGCAGTCAAAAAAACCCTCAAAAAAGCTGATTTAACGTTAGATGAGATTGACTTAATCGAGTTAAATGAAGCTTTTGCCGCCCAAGCGTTAGCCGATATTTATGAACTTGGCTTAGATCAACAAAAAGTCAACGTCAATGGGGGCGCAATTGCCTTAGGACACCCAATCGGTGCCTCTGGGGCACGCATCCTTGTGAGCTTGGTTCATGAACTAACCAAACGCCCAACTGCCCAAAATGGCTTGGCGACCTTGTGCATCGGTGGTGGCATGGGCATTGCCATGACGATTAAAAAAGTATAATTATTGACAAGTGATCGTTAATAGAGATTTTTTTGAGCTCTCTTTGCTGGATTTTTCCAGTGAGGAGGGCTTTTTTACAAAAAAATTAGGACCGATAGAAAATCTATCAGTCCTAAAACTTTTTAGTTAACGTTGATCACGAAATTTGTGTGCGACAACGGTCAAAGCCAATAAGGCTAGGACAATCCCGCCAAAAATCCCGGCTGGAATTTCAATTTCAATCATTGGAATCGTCAAGAACAATTTAATCCCGATTAAACCAACCAAGAAGTAAGCCGTGATTTCTAATTCGGGCACTATGTCCATCAAACGCATGATAACTTCGGCAATCCCACGCATACAGATGATCCCAATCAAGCCCCCAATCAAGACAATGACCGGATTAGGCGAGATTGCAAGTGATGCAAGAATTGAGTCAACAGAAAAGACAATGTCCATCAATTCAATTGACAAAACCACCGACCAAAACAGCGGTAAAATTGGCTTTCTTTTCTTGCCTTTTTTACGTTTAACACGTTCGGGATGAGCCATCTTCCAGAAGTGATTTACTGAAAGATAAACTAAATATAAAGCCCCGATAACTTTGATTTCCCAAAAATGAATCAGGTAACTACCAACTCCGATGAGTAAGAAACGGAAAAGATAAGCGCCCCATAGCCCATAAAACAAGGATTTTTCTTGTTCTTTTTTAGTTGGTAATTTTTGTGTTTGGGCTGCTAACACAATCGCATTATCTACGGATAAGATACATTCGATCAAAACCAGTGATAAGATGATTAACCAATCCTCACCAGAAGTGATCACAGCGCGCCAGTTTTCAATATCGAAAAATGGTCCATAAAGATTTTGTAAGATATCCAATTACGATTCCCCTTTAAATATTATTTACAATTAAATTCTAACATAATTTTCTGAAAAAATGTGGGATTAATTCCGAGATGTTTTCACGGCTTTTGCAATGAATTGAAAAACTGCAAAAAACAAATATCCAAAAATTAAACCGAAAATATTATTGATTATGCGAAACTCAACTGCACCGGTCAAACCATAGATGCTAGTCGCAACTAAAAGTGCACCAAAACAATTAAAGATTGTTTTGTAATGGTAATGTGAACATAAGCCTAAGCACAATCCTGCTACTGGGCCAAATAAAAATAAGAATTTATGCGGTGTGAAATGATAAATTACCATGAATAGCAATGAGCCTAAGATAACACCCAAAGCCCTTTGTTTAAAACGTTCAGTCAAGTCTATTTGATAACCACAAATCAATGAAGAACAGGCAAAGCCAATCCACATGAACCGATTGAAATCATAGTAGTGTCCCAATAAAAACAAGATACTTAAAGAAAGTGCAATTTGAAATTGCCACCGATTTTTAGCATTTTTCAAGCTAAAGCGTGAAAAAAGATGGAAAACCGATTTTTCAGGATGCTTGTGAGCATGATTGCGGTAAAGCACGATAGCACATAAAACAAAACCTAAAAATGTCATTTTACCACGTGCAATCCATTGAACCTTACTTAGATCACTACCTGTTAAAAAAACATAGCCAAACATATATAATCCGGCATTTCCCATCGCAGGATGATCGCTAGTTAGGATTAAGATGATCAATAAAGACAAAAAGTTAAGTATTAAACCGGCTATTCCTGAGATATGCTGCATGACAAGTGGTGAAAACCATAATAAACCAAACACAATCCCAAGTGAGATGAGCGAATCGTAGATATTATAGCCAAAATCAATGAAGCGAATGCTTAATAAGGCACAAAAGATAACGATAGCCATTGGAGTATTGACTTTGCCAAACAGCATTTCAAAACTAGCCACAAATAAAATGGCAAATAACACCAACAAGATGTCACGCACGATGAGCGCTGCTAGGTAAGTGTATTTTTCTTTTTTAGTCTGCGCTTTGGCAATGCGTTGTTTGAGCGGACCTACGTCTAGTTGTAACATTTGATAAAAACTCATGAATAAAAAAACACATCCTTAAAAATAGTCAGTGAAATAAAGTATAGTTGATAGAGTTTTAAAGTCAAGAGCGTTCAAAGTTTAGGATTTTATTAAAATTACTGACAGCTTAGAGTTGCTTTTTTGGCAGAGGTGTATTAAATTGTATATGTACAATAAACGCTTTCTTTAAAGCAGTTAGTGAGGTTGATTAGAATGTACAAGTTAATTGCCTGTGATATGGATGAAACATTATTAAATGATCAAAGAGAGATTTCACCAAAGACTGTCGCAGCTATCAAAAAAGCTAGCCAAGCAGGGGTATATTTTGTGCCTAACACCGGACGGAATTTCTTAACGATTCAAGATAACTTAGAAACACTAGATTTAGTTCAAAAGCCAGATCAATACGTAATTTCCTTTAACGGAGCTACAATCGTTGAAAATAAAGATTTGCGCGTTGTCGATGTGCAAGCGATGCCTTATGATGTCGTTAAACAATTATTCGAAATCGGCTTAAAAGCTGGGGTATGTATTCACGTTTATACGGTGTCAACCTTGTATATGTGGAACGTTAACCAAGGCGAAATCGATTATTTGGCCGGACGTGTTGATGGTTGGGAAGAACCAACTCAACAAGATATTGCGTTTTTAAAAGACGAACCAATTACCAAGATTATTTTTAACATTGATGAAGAAGACAAACGCCATGAAATGCACGCTTATGTTGAAGAACATGTCAAAACACCATTAAACATCACATATTCTTCTGATCGTTATATCGAATTTAACGATCCAACCGCCGATAAAGGGCAAGCCGTCGTGCGTTTAGGTGAGATTTTAGGAATTAAGCCAAGTGAAATCATTGCAATTGGTGATAATGGCAACGACTTATCGATGATCAAGGCCGCTGGTTTAGGTGTATGTGTCGCTAATGGTCGTGATTTTGTCAAACAAGAAGCAAACTATGTGACAAGTGCTGACAACAATCACGATGCAATCGCCGAAGTCATCAATAAGTTTATCTTTAACGAAGAGTAGGTGGAATTTATGCGTGAGCTTGCTAATCTAAAAGTCTTTGAGCATTTACCAGCTAAATTGACCTTAGTCGAATTTTACGCACCTTGGTGCAACCGATGTCCTATCTTAGAAGATGTGTTGGTGCGTTTAGCCAAGCAAAGCGCATTTAAAGAGATCGCTTTTTGTAAAGTCGATGTCCAAAAGGTGGCTGCGCTAGTCGAACAATATCACATCATGAGTGTGCCAACGCTCATCTTCTTTGTCGATGGAGTCGCTAAAGAAAAGATAACCGGCTATAAACCAGAAAATGAGTTGGCTAAGTATTTGCAAGAAAAAATTAAAGAAAACGATTAATTTTTTCTTGACAACGTTTTCTTGGTGAGCTAGAATGATTTTCGTAAAGAAAATTATTTAGTTATTAAAAGACATGTGACTGGTAAAGCAGGCAGGATCTAGAGATAGCGTTGAGACATTGATAAATTATCAGTGTGCACTACGCTAGCTTTAGGTCCTTTTTTTATTTATCTAGGGCCCAGATAGATTAAAGACATGTTCTTTTCTAAGCATAGAAAGGAATGACAAAAATGGATTATACAGCTAGTGCAAAACAAATTATTGAAAAGGTTGGCGGTAAAGAAAATATCGTTAAAATTTTGCATTGTTCTACAAGATTGCGTTTTAGTTTAGCTGATTTTGATAAAGTTGATCTAGATGGTCTTAAACAAATTGATGGTGTTTTAGGTGCAGTGATAGCTACAGGCCAATGCCAAGTTATTATTGGCAACAATGTTGTTGAAATGTTTGATGAAGTTCAAGCACAAGTCGGACAAATTGATGGTAATAAAAAAGCAGGCAATGCTCCTAAACAAAAATGGTATGAAGTCTTATTAGATTTTGTTATTGGGATTTTCCAACCGCTCGTTCCAGCCATTGCAGGTAGTGGGGTTTTAAAATCTCTGTTGATGTTGTTTGCGCTTTTTGGTTGGGTTAATGAAAAAGGCGATGTTTACCAAGTATTGAATTTTGTTGGTTCTGCGCCGCTATATTTCTTACCATTACTAGTTGCGATAACGACTGCACAAAAGTTAAATGTTAACGTCTTAGTAGCCGTTTCGACTGTGAGTTGCTTTGTTTACCCAGATATGGTGACAGCTTTAGGTAAAGGGATTAATCTTTTTGGAATGGGTGTAAATAATATTACTTATTCATCACAAGTATTTCCAGCTATTTTGACTGTTTTATTCTATGCTTTATTGGAAAAATATATTACCAAATATTGTCCAAAGCCAGTCAGAATTTTCCTTGTACCATTATTGTGTATGGCAATCACCGTTCCAGTTACTTTGTTAATCTTAGGACCTCTTGGTTATGTTGTTGGTGAAGGATTTACTAGTGTTATCTTATTCTTGTTTAATCACTTTGGTTGGATTGCAACAGCTATTTTAGCAGCAGTTTTACCTTTGATGGTTGCAACCGGAATGCACAAAGCAATGATTCCTTATGCAGTGTCATCTATGAGTGCTATGGGTAAAGAAGTTTTATATCTCCCAGCATCTTTGGCTCATAATATTTCTGAATGTGGAACATGCTTTGCAATTGCTTTAAAGACAAAAGATGAAAAAGTGCGTGCAACAGCTATTTCTGCAGGGATTTCTGCTTTATTTGGAATCACAGAACCAGCATTATACGGTATTACTTTACAAAATAAGCGTGCTTTGTTGAGTGTTATGATTAGTAGTTTAGTTTGTGGTGGTTTTATTGGAATTTTAGCAGTACGTGCATTTGCATTAGTAGGACCTGGTATTGCAAGTTTAACAATGTATGTTGATAAAAACGATCCATCTAATCTTGTACATGCAATTTGGGGCTTTGTTGCTTCAATTGTTGTATCATTTATTTTAGGTTACTTCTTGTGGTCTGACCAAGTTTCTGAAGAAATCGAAGAAGAAAAAAATGATGAACCAGTAGTACTTAACAATGCTGAAGTAGAAAAATTAGTTGCCCCAGTAGAAGGAAAGCAAATTGCTTTAAAAGATGTTAATGATACAGTGTTTTCAAGTGGTGTATTAGGTGAAGGTGTAGCATTTGAACCAACTAATGGGCAATTAAAAGCTCCTATTGATGGTGAAATAACAATGGTTTATGAAACTGGTCATGCAGTTGGAATGAAGACCATGGGTGGTTCTGAAATTTTATTCCATATAGGTTTAGATACAGTGCAACTTAAAGGGAAATATTTTGATGTTAAGGTTAAAACAGAACAAATGGTTAAAAAAGGTGATGTTTTAGTTGAATTTGATTTAGATAAAATCAAAGAAGAAGGTTTTGATCCAACCGTTATTATGGTGATTACCCAAGCTAATGATAATCAAGTTTTGCTTCCAGTAGGAGCTTAAAATGAAAGGAAAGATACAAATGGGATTTAAAGAAGGATTTTTATGGGGTGGCGCTGTTGCTGCTAACCAATTTGAAGGAGCTTTTGATGTTGATGGCAAAGGTTTATCTGTTGCTGATGTTGCAATGTATAAGCCTAATGTTGATGTCAAAGACTATAAAAATCAAGTTAAGGTAACTTCAGAAAATATTGCCAAAGCAATCGCTGATAAAACGGCGACCTATTATCCAAAACGCCGTGGAATCGATGGATATCATCGTTATAAAGAAGATATCGCATTTTATGCTGAAATGGGCTTTAAGACCTTGCGTTTTTCAATCGCATGGTCACGAATTTATCCAAATGGCGATGAAAAAACGCCTAACCAAGCCGGTATCAAGTACTATCAAGATTTCGTCAAAGAACTTAAAAAGTATAACATTGAACCGCTTGTGACTCTTTCGCATTATGAAATGCCTTTGCATTTGAGCTTGAAGTGTAATGGCTGGGCTGATCGCTCTATGATTGATGAATTCTTGAAGTTTTGTAAAACTTGTTTTGAAAGTCTACCAGATGTTAAGTATTGGTTGACCTTCAATGAAATTGATAGTGTTACCCGTCATCCATTTACTTCGGCTGGTATCATTCCTGATCGTAGTCAAAATCTTGAACAAGATGAATATCAAGCTTTGCATTATCAATTTGTAGCTTCTGCTTTGGCAACTAAGATGTGTCATGAAATGATTCCAGGAAGCCAAGTTGGCTGTATGTTAACCAAGTTGACAACTTATCCAGCAACATGTAAGCCCGAAGATGTGTTGGCTGCTTTAAATAAAAACATGATGAACTACTTACCAACAGACGTCCAGGTTAAAGGACACTATCCACGCTTGGTCTTGGAATTTTTCAAGAAAAATAATCTAAACATCGAAATGACGGAGCAAGATCTAGAGGCGTTACAAAAATATCCAGTTGATTTCATTTCGTTTAGTTACTATATGTCATTACTTGCCGCTGCTGATGAAAGTGGCTTAGAGATGACAAGTGGTAATACGATTGTTGGTGGTAAAAATCCATATCTTAAGGCAACTGATTGGGGCTGGACTGTCGATCCAATGGGATTGCGTATCTCTTTAATCGAACTTTATGATCGTTATCAAAAACCATTGTTCATCGTTGAAAATGGTATGGGAGCACAAGATACTTTAAATCCTGATGGTACGATTCATGACCAATATCGCATCGATTATTTCAAAGAACACATTGCTGAAATGAAGAAAGCCGTAGAAGCAGGCGTTGATTTGATGGGCTATACAAGTTGGGGATGCATTGATTTAGTTAGTGCATCAACTTCACAAATGTCTAAACGCTATGGGTTTATCTATGTTGATGAAGATGATGAAGGCAATGGTACTTTGGATCGTTACCGCAAAGATTCATTCTACTGGTATAAAGATGTGATTGCATCTAATGGTGAAAAGCTTTAGCATAGAAACTAAAGGAGGGGATAAAAATGCTTGTAATCAAAAAAGTACTAAATTCAAGTGTTGTTTTGGCGCAAGATAAAAAAAATAAAGACATTATTGCGTTAGGAAAAGGCATTGGATTTGGGAAAAAAGCAGGCCAACAATTAAACAGACAAGAAATTGATAAAATGTTTTTACCTGCTGATGCCCCTCAATTTAGTAATTTTGCGACATTATTAGCTGAAGTGTCTCCAGAATTAGTTGAGGTTGTTCAATTAATAATTGCTTATGCTGAAGAAAAAATTGCTGATGAATTGAACAAAAATCTAATGTATTTTTTGATTGATCATTTGAAATTTGCTTTGGAACGTTTGAAAGAAAATATTCAAATTCAAAATAAGCTTTACTGGGAAGTACAAAGTTATTATCCCAAAGAGTTTGATGTAGGATGTTATGCTTTAAAGGTTATTGAAGAGCAATTAAATGAGACGTTTCCTAAGGAAGAAGCTGCTAATATAGCTTTTCACATTATTAATGCACAAAAAAATACTACTCAAGAATATGATAGTATGAGAGTTACTAAACTTTTAAATGAGTTGATGACAATTATTAGATTGCAAGTAGGAACAAAGCTTGATAGTCAAAGTATCAGTTATCAAAGATTGGTAACACATCTCAAATTTTTTGTTGAGCGTCTTTTGAGTCAGCGTCAATTAGAAAGTACAGATATGATTATGCAAGAGCATATTTTGAACACTTATACTAAAGCTGCTAGTATTGCTATCAAATTAGTTGAGTTTATTGATATCAATTATCATTACAAAGTTAGTGGTGAAGAATTGACATATTTGATTGTTCATATAAACAGAAATATTTGAAAACATAACCCGGGAAATATTTTCTCGGGTTATTTTGTGTGGTTGCACTAAAAATTCTTTGGCGGTATCATATTTTGTAGGAATTGCTAAATTTAGGAGAGAAAAGATGAGTTTTAAAAATTTTGCCAGTGTAGCGTTTTTTGCCTTTTTTGGCGGTAGTTTTCGTTATCTTCTGACTACCTGGCTTAGCTTTAAAGCAACCATGTTTGTCAATTTATTGGGCTGTTTTTTGTTAGCATTTATTACGTATTATATTATCGAACGCTCATTATTGGCAGATTGGCTTTGTCTTGGGTTAGGCACTGGTTTTGTGGGTGCATTTACGACCTTTTCAACCTTGATGCTTGATTTTTATAAGTTTTCTACAATGACAGCTAGTTTGTGTTATTTGGCAATTAGTCTGATAGGAGGCTTTAGTTGTGCCTTGTTGGGATTGATTTGTGCACAAAAACTGGCGTTAAGGGGGCAAGGTCGATGATTGTACTAGCAGTTGGATTAGGCGCAGCTATCGGAGCTTGCTTACGTTATTTGATAACAACTTATTTCAAACAACATTTTATGGCCTTGTTTCCTTTGGCAACGTTAATAATCAACTTGAGTGGGGCATTTATTTTGGGGTTAGTTTTTCGCTTTTGTCCACCAAGTGTCTACGCTGTCTTAGGTACCGGAGTTTTAGGCGGATATACAACATTTTCAACCTTTAATGTTGAATTGTTAGCACTTGTCTCTAATCGGCGCTACTTATTGGCTTGGCTTTATTTGCTAGTTAGTGTCTTAGGAGGCTTGTTGTTGATGTTTTTAGCACTACTATAAAGGAGAGTATTTGATGAACAAAACAATTATAATTACTGATAATGCCGCATGCTTAAGTGATGAAGAATGTCAGCGACTGGGCATCGAAGTTTTCTCACTCCCATTTGTGCTTGGTGAAACTACCTATTATGAAAAAGAATTAGGCGACTTAAAAAGTGTGATGCAAATCATGGAACAACAAGATAACAGTATCTTTGAAGCACAAGTGTCTTTACAACAGATCGATGAAGTGATTCAAAAGTTCAAACAACCAGGTGTTAAAGATATCATTTGGCTCCATTTGGCTCACAGTATCAGCGGGATTGGTTCTAACTTGATGGCTTATGCTAAAAATTGTGATTTAGGCGGAATTAATCTCCATATTTTTGATGCATATACGTTTGGACCGGCTCAAGGAAAACTAGCTTGTCTGGCAGCGACTTTGGCTAATGATGGTGTAGACAGTGCAACTATCTTGAATATGTTAGAAAAATATCGTGCTAAACTTAAAACTTTGTTGATCTTGGGCAATCTCAAAGGACTAAAGAAGACCGGATCGATTTCAAATGGTGTAAATTTTGTAAGTAATGCTTTGTTAAAACCTAAAACATTGTTGCGCTTTAGCGATACTGGGGAACTTGAGGTTTTAGATACGCATTTGCGAATGAAGAAATTTGGTGAAAAAATCGAAGACTATCTGCTGACTCACCCAGAGATTTTGCCCGTCACATTGTTGACTGCTGATGAAGAACGATTAGCAGATTGGCAAGCAGTTTTAACTAAACGCTGTCCACAAATTCAGCTTACCAGTAGTTTGATGCCAGCTTTCTTAACGATTTATGCTGGGGTCAAGAGTACCTTGATTACATGGGAATAATCTAGAAATTACCGTTTGTGGCTTGTCACAGGCGGTTTTTTTGCGTATACTGAAACAAACGGTTTTTGACCGCCAAAATTAAATAAAAGTGGTTCGTAAACATCCCACTTAAAAAAACTAGGAGGTCATATTTATGACAAAAACAAATGTAAAGGCAGTCGAACTCACCAAGATTGGGATCGTAGCTGCATTATATGCCGTTTTGACGGTAGCCTTATCTTTTATGAGTTATGGCGCAATTCAAATTCGTTTGTCTGAGGCATTCAATAACTTGGTTGTCTTTAACAAGCGATACATCTGGGCAGTGACTCTTGGTTGTGCATTGGCTAATATTTGGTCATCTTTAGGTGCGGTTGACGTGGTTTTTGGAACGTTAGGTACCTTGGTGATGACGGTGATTAGTCGTTACTTGAGCCAAAAGGTTAAATCAGTACCATTAAAGCTCGCAATCACAGTCGTTGTTTGTACTTTGATGATGTGGAGCGTAGCGTTAGAATTACACTTAATTTCTAATGCGCCGTTTTGGTGGACTTACTTTACCGTAGCTTTAGGTGAATTTATCTCAATGACTATCGGTGCAATCATTGTCTGGATGGTCAGCCAAAAAATGGACTTAACAAAATAGGTGAAGAAAATGACATTTGAAGAAGTTTTACCAGCCTTAAAAGCAGGCAAAAAAGCTGTCCGCACTAATTGGGGTGGCAGTGAAGAATATATCTTCGTTGTGACAGATCATTGTCTTAATGGAGAAAAAATCAATCCATACTTAATGATTAAAACTAAAGAACAACCGGCATTATCTCAATTTATGCCGACTTCGTGTGATGTTTTGGCAGATGATTGGAAGTTGGTGGATTAATGCCTGTTTATCCTGAATTAAAAGGCCAAAAAGTGGTTGTGACAGGCTGTGGCTCTGGGATTGGCTTAGCACAAGCACAGGCTTTCTTAAGTCAAGGTGCCTATGTGTTTGGCACAGATTTGCAATCTAATGCTAACATTCAAGCCATATTGCAAACTTATCCGAAATCTTTTTATTTTTATCCTGCAGACTTAACGCAAGGTACACAGATTAAGGCATTGGCTGCCAAAGTCTTAATGACACTAGATGCTGTTGATATCTTGTTAAATACAGCCGGAATTTTAGATGACTATACGCCTAGCTTAGACACCAGCGAACAGTTATGGGATAAAGTCTTTGATACTAACGTTAAAAGTATGTTTTTATTGACTAATGAATTTTTGCCCAATATGTTGGCGAAAAAAGCTGGTGTGATAATCAACATGGCTTCGATTGCAGGTTTGGTTGCTGGAGGCGGAGGAGCAGCTTACAGTGCGGCTAAGCATGCGATCATTGGTTATACCAAGCAGTTGGCTTATGATTATGCAAGTTGTGGCATTCGAGCTAATTGCATTGCACCAGGGGCCATCGATACGCCAATGAATCGGGCCGACTTTTTAGAAAATGATGGTCAAATGGCTAAAGAAGTTGCCTCTAAAACACCAGTTAAACGTTGGGCAGCCGCAAGTGAAGTGGCTGATTTGACACTTTATTTAGCTTCACCTAACGCAAGCTATATTCACGGAGCAGTCGTTCCAATTGATGGTGGTTGGATAATTCAGTAATAAAAAACAGGAACTTGATTTTGTTCAAGTTCCTGTTTTTTTAGTTATGACCAATGATGAAACTGATGATTAAGATGACTAAAACTAAGATTGTAATCCAAGTATAGAGTGTATCTTTTTCAACGATAAAAGCATAGATTGAAACAACTACCCGTAAAACTGGTGTCAGTATCAATAAAAAGATTCCACCCATCATCAAGGCATATGCTTTACCATGGGTGATTCCGCTGATGACACTGCTTAAAGTCGTTGGAAAGGCGTTGTTTACATAACCGCCACCACCATTGATGAAAAACATGACTAAGCCAATAATCATCACAATTGCTGCGATTAAAACACCGATGCGCATGATTTTGCCGATGATAATCTCAACTTGTGCCATTTCGTCTTTGACGTTATTGTTTTTTTGCATACTAGATATTCACCCCAAACGCTTTTAATGCCATTTGCAAACCTAAGTACAATAACACTGGAATAAAGACCATCCGAATGATACGTGAAGGTAAGATTTGCATGATTCGACTACCGATAGCTGCACCGACTAAGATGCCTAATGCTAAAGGAACAGCGATGTCAGGGCGAATTGAACCGTTAAAGAAATAAACAGTCGCACTAGCCGCAGCCGTAACGCCCATCATTAAGTTGCTAGTGGCGCTAGATGGTTTAAGTGGCATCTTCATCGCATTATCCATTGCCATTACCTTAAAGGCACCAGAACCAATTCCAAGCATACCAGATGCCAAGCCGGCACCTAACATGATTGCAAAGCCTCCCGGAATATTTTCCACTTGATAATCGATTTGTTTTTTCAAGTTTTTATCGTAATAAGAGCTGTTGAGCTTGAACTTTGCAGCTAATTTATCGGGTTTGGCACGATTCAAAACTTCATTATTTCCACGTAATTTACGATACATGTTCCAGCTAGAAAAGATTAATAAACAACCAAATAAGAAATAAAGAATGCCTGCTGAAACGATGCCAGTTAAGATCGCACCTAAGATGGCCCCAATTGTAGTTGCGATTTCAAGAAACATCGCAACTCGTAAGTTTAAAACGTCATCGCGTAAAAAAGCGATGGTTGAGCCAGAACTAGTGGCGATAACAGCGATGATGCTTGCTCCAATTGCGTATTTGATGTCTAAACCAAATAACATCGTTACAATTGGAGTGACAATCATTCCACCACCAATACCTAAGATGGCTCCCATTGTGCCGGCAAAAACCCCGACAAGTAACATAGTCACAACTGTACTAACCATTGTGAACTTCCTTTCTGAAAATAGATTACTGAAAATTTCATTAATAATCCTACCATTTTTTCATTTATATTGAAAATACAACTTTTAGTCAACAAATATCCAAAAAAAATATATCAAATGTTATAATAAAAGACGCAGACGAAAGGAAGTAATGAAAATGAACTTTAAGCAACTGGAGTATTTTTTGGCAATCGCTGAAGAAAAGCAGTTTTCTGCGGCTGCTAAACGGCTAAATATTTCGCAACCACCGCTTAGCTATCAGATAAAAATGCTCGAAAAAGAATTAGGCGTAGAATTATTTGAACGTACCCCACGTGGTATTAAACTAACTCCAGAAGGCAAACTTCTAGCTAAATATGCACAACAAATCATTGATCTTGAACAATTGGCACGCACGCGGGTTCAAAAACACTCAAATGGGACTACTGGTACAATCAGTCTAGGGACGGTTTCATCGTCTGGTGATGTGATGCCAAATGCTAATTTGCAAGTCTTTTGCCAAGCATATCCCGATGTTAACTTTGAAATTTATGAAGATAATACTTTTGGAATCATTGATAAATTACAACATTCACTGTTAGATGCAGCTATTGTACGTACACCGTTTAATGCCCAAGGGTTAAACGTGCATTATTTTGCACAAGAAGAGATGGTTGTTGTGGTATCTAATAACTATCCTGATCTAGCTAACTTGCCACAAAGCTTTGATATTACAACGCTTAGTCAGTATCCGTTGATTATTTATCGTAGGTTTTCGACTATCTTTAAAGAAACTTTCACGCATTATGGCTTAAATCCGTTTATCGCAGTGCGCTGTGATGATGCTAGAACCGCAATTCGCTGGGCTGAAATGAATATGGGATTAGCCTTGGTACCTAGCTCGATTGCTAAGCTTAATGCTAAAGGCTTAACACGCATTATTCCGGTCAAGCAAGATTCATGGAAGACACAAATGGCCTTGATTTGGCCTAAAGATAAGCTAACAACACCCTTGATGAAAAAATTTATTGCACAATTTAGTGAAAGTTAGCTTAAAATGTAAGTATATTAAAGAATTTAAGGAGAAAAGAATTGAATGAAGTAAGTAAAATTAAGCATGAGGTGAGACAATACATAGTAAAAAACATCTTTGCTTCACTAGGAGTTTCGATGTATGTCATCGTCGATACTTTATTTATTGCCTTAGCTGCTGGGGCATTGGGGTTGACGACTTTAAATCTAGTTTTACCTGTTTTTAATGTCTTTAATTCGATTGGATTATTATTTGGAATAGGGGGATCGGCTCTTTATTCACTAAATAAAATTAATAATCCTAAAAAAGTAAAGGACTTGTTTAGTCAGCTTTTATTATTTTGTGCGGTTTTAGGGTTGTTGTTTGCGTTTTGCGCCAATCTTTTTCCGCATCAAATCTTACACTTTTTAGGGGCTAATTCTGAAACTATCGATTTAGCAACAATGTATTTGCGGATCATTTCATTTTCTGGTCCATTATTTATGTGTAATTACGTTGCCTTAAACTTTGTGCGTAACGATGGTAATCCGAAGTTGACAATGATTGCGACTTTGACTGAAACGATTTTTGTGGTTATTGTTGATTGGATCTTGATTTTTGGTTTAGGGCTAAAGATGGAAGGCGCTGCGATTGCAACGTTATTTGCTCCAGCAATTAGTTTACTTGTCTTGACTAATCATCGTCATTTTAAACAACGTACTTTGAGTTTGCGTTTTGTTTTACCACGTCCTAAAGAACTCTTGGCAGCTGCCAAAATTGGGGGACCATCGTTTTTTACTGAGATGAGTACAGGCGTGAGCATTTTTGCTTTTAACTGGATTTTGCTTAAACTAGCTGGTAATGATGCGATTGCTGCTTATGGGGTAATCGCAAATATCGGGATTGTCGTGTTGGCATTATTTAACGGTGTGGCTTTAGGTGTGCAACCAATTGCTAGCCGTGAATATGGGAAACATCAACTTGCCAATGTGCGTGCTGCTATTTTACTTGGTTTAAAGGTGAGTCTAGGATTGGCGATAGCTTCTTATATCGTCTTGTTGCTTTTCAAATATCCTATCATCGCAGCCTTTAATGCTGAACAAAATCAAGCACTTGTTAAATATGCAGCTAGTGGGATGCCAATTTATTTTTTGAGTGTCTTTTTCTCAAACTTTAACATCGTAATCATGATGTCTTTAGCCGCCATTAATCAACCACGTGGTGCCTTTGTAATGTCTTTAGGTCGAGGATATGTCATCTTGCTAATGGCTTTGTTTACATTGGCATATTTCTTAGGTTTAGAAGGCGTTTGGGCTTCTGTTCCATGTGCTGAAGCAATCGTGGCTTGTTTAGGAATCGGTTTGTTGTATCGTCAATTATTTAATTGGAAAGAAGAATCATTATGAAAATCAAACGGATAGATAGTTTAGTTATATATACGAAAAATTTAGAAAGAAGTGCACGCTTTTATCATGAAGTCTTTGATTTGGCTTTAGTCAACCAGACACCAACGACTAAAACCTTTAAATTAGGTCAACAGCTTTTGGTTTTGAGTCTGGCAAAAGAAGAATTGTTGCCTCAAAACCCAAGTGTAGGCAGTTGTGCTTTTAGTATCGTCAGTGCTGATCAGCCAAGTGCTATTTTGAATCATTTGAAAAGTTACTTTGTATCAATCGTAAAAGTAAACGAGCAAGCAACCGGAGCATTTGGCCCATGCTTTGCAGTAACAATCAAAGATCCAGATGAAAATTTAATCGAAATAGTGCATTATGCAAATTAAATAAACAGTGTAGCCTGTGCTACACTGTTTATTTTTTACGATCAAAAATTGTATAAATATGTTTATTATAAGGATGCCGACTAGTAGATGTTTCAAAAGGTTGACCATTTTTTAAGTAGACAATTTGATTAACCTGTAAAATAGGATCGGTTGGTTCAACTTTGAGATATTCGCAATCAATTAAAGTGGCTTTTTCGGCAGTGATTTGTCTAAAGGCATCACCTATTGTAAGTTTTAAGTCATTTTCAATATAGTTGTAGATTGATTTTTTCAATATTTCTTGAGAAAGCCCCTGAATTAAGTTAGTTGGCATATAGGTGTGTTCTAGTACAAAAGGTTCATGGTTAACTAAGCGTAAGCGTAAAATATCATAAACAGGATCAGTTGATTGAATTTCAAGTTTTTCACATACTTCTTGATTAGGGAAAGTAACATTAAACGAAATAATTTGACTTTCGATTCTTTGAGCCAAGCTTTTACTTAGGCCTGAATGTTCATTGACAGGTAAAGAAATTCTTTGATTGGCAGAAGATTTGCGAATAAACGTACCAGCTCCACGTTTAGAGTAAAGTAAACCTTCGTTAATCAATGTATCTAGAGCTTTTTTTACAGTCATACGACTGACATTGAATTCTTTAGCTAAATCATTTTGATTAGGTAAAGGCAAATCTAGTTGATAAAATTTTTGGTCGATTCTTTTTTTCAATTCATTAATTATTGTTTCGTATTTTGTAGACATTGAAATGTGCCTCCTTTCTTGAATTTGCTTACTTTTATTATAGCACAAAATAAAATCGTTTTCTTCTAAAAGTATATACTTTTTATATTAAATATATACTTTTATAACGAAAGTATTGACATTAAAAAATAAAGCGTTATACTTATTTATGTGATAGCAAGAAAGCATTATCATAAATCTACATAGAATAAAGGAGAGATTTTTAATGTCAACAGAGAATACAAAATTTGTCGACAAATTTACGATGTTTGCAGTTAAACTAGGCAACCAGATTCATTTACGTTCATTACGCGATGCTTTTGCAACTGTTATGCCATTATACATTTTAGCCGGTTTAGCTGTCTTATTAAATAATACCGTTTTCACGTGGCTTTTTTCAGGGAAAACATTAGCTAACATTCAATATTGGGGTGTAGTTTTAACTAATGCAACCCTTAATATTTCTAGTTTGTTGATTGCTGCGATTGTGGGATATTTCTTAGCTCAAAACAGAAAATATAAAAATCCCTTAGCAGCAGCTATGATTTCTTTAGCTGCTTTAGTAGCTATGATGCCAAATACTGTCTCACTTGTGCCAGATGGTGCTAAAAAAGCAGTTGATGTATCTGCTGTTTTACCATTTACTAACTTAGGAACAGGTGCAATGTTTGCTGGAATTATTACAGCTTTGATTGCGACCGAATTATTTATTAAAATTTCTAATATTAAGCAACTACAAGTAAACTTAGGTGACAGTGTTCCACCTGCAGTTGGACGTTCATTTAGTGTTTTGATTCCAATTATCATTATCATGTCTTTATTTGCAGTAGTTTCTGCAACACTTTACAACTTAACTGGCATGAATATGATTAATTTGATTACAACTTTTATCCAAGAACCATTACGTCATATTGGAACAGGTCTTTGGGGATGTTTGATCTTATATTCTTTAGGTAACTTATTATGGTTATTTGGTATTCATCAATCAGTTATCTACAGTTCAATTCTAGAACCATTATTGATTATCAATATTACTGAAAATATTGCAGCTTATAATGCTGGAGAAAAGATTCCAAATATTATTAATGTTTCTCAAGTTCAAGCTTTTGGCCTAATGGGTGGTTCTGGTTCTACTATTTGTTTATTACTTGCAACCTTTATTGTTGGTAAGAGTAGCGTAACACGCAACGTTGCTAAGCTATCATTTGCGCCTGGTTTGTTTAATATCAACGAACCTGTAATCTTTGGTTATCCAATCGTTTATAACATTTCAATGGCTGTACCATTTGTTTTGGTACCTGCATTAGGTATTTTGATTAGTTATATTGCAACAGTTACTGGATTCATTAGCCCATGTGTGATTCAAGTACCATGGACCATTCCACCATTGTTGAGTTCATTTTTAGCAACAGCGGGTGATTGGAAAGCTGTTTTAGTTCAATTAGTTATCTTAATTTTAGGCGTTTTGATTTATATGCCATTTGTTAAGATTAATGATCGTGTTCTTGCTAAACAAGCTGAAGAAAATAAATAGTTATTAAAAGCAAGAGAGTTTCTAGTGAGATACTCTCTTACTTTTTTCTAAAAATATGTATATGAGGTTTAAATTATGCTAACATTTCCAAAAAATTTTGCTTGGGGAGCCGCTACTTCTGGCCCACAATCCGAAGGTAACTTTAAAAAACAACACCAAAATGTCTTTGATTATTGGTATCAAATTGATCCTCAAGCATTTTATGATGGAGTAGGACCAGATGTAACATCAAACTTTTATAATGACTATGAAGAAGATTTGAAATTAATGGCGCAAGCAGGAATCAAAGTGTTGCGTACATCAATTCAATGGAGTCGTTTGATCGATGATTTTGAAACAGGAAGTGTTAATTCCAATGCTGCAGACTTTTATGGCCGTGTCATCGATGCTATGTTAGAAAACAACATTACTCCTTATATTAATCTTTGCCATTTTGATATGCCAGTTGAGTTACAGCATAAATACGGTGGTTTTGAATCGAAACATGTGATTGATTTGTTTGCTCTTTATGCTAAACGTTGCTTTGAATTATTTGGTGATAAGGTGGATAATTGGTTTACTTTTAACGAACCTAAAGTCATCTTAGATGGTGGGTATTTGTATCAGTTCCATTATCCGCTAAAAGTTGATGGACCTTTGGCGGTACAAGTTGCTTATAATATTAATTTGGCTTCTGCTAAGGCAATTGCTCAATTTCGTAAATTATATGGAAACACTCCTAATAAAAAGATTGGTACAATTCTAAACTTGACACCTGTTTATGCAGCAAGTGAAGAAAAACAGGATAAACAAGCTGCAGAATTTGCAGAATTATGGGCAAACAATTTATTTTTAGATCCAGCAATCTTAGGTCATTTTCCAGCTAAATTAGAAGAAATTCTAAAAAAAGATGGCGTCTTATGGCAAGCAAGTACAGAAGAACTTGATATCATTAAGGAAAATACCATTGATGTTTTAGGAGTGAATTTCTATCATCCAGAACGCGTTAAACGTCCGGATATTTCACCAGATAGTTTACAAGATTGGATGCCAGATATTTATTTTGATGCATACGAAATGCCTGGACGTGTGATGAATGTTGATAAAGGATGGGAAATTTATCCTAAAGCTTTATATGACATTGCTATTAATATTCGCGATAATTATGGTAATATCGAGTGGTTTGTTTCTGAAAATGGAATGGGTGTTTCGCGTGAAGAACGTTTCATGGATGATACAGGTATGGTATGTGATGATTATCGTATTAATTTCATTACTAAACATTTGCGTTATTTACATCAAGGAATTAGTGAAGGCTCTAATTGCCATGGTTATTTCGTATGGACTGGCATTGATTGTTGGTCATGGAAAAATGCCTATCGTAATCGTTATGGTTTAATTCGTAATGATATTCATACACAAACTAAGACTTTGAAAAAATCTGCGCATTGGTTCAAACAACTCAGCGACACAAATATATTAACTGATTAATAAAATAAGCTAAGAGAAGTTTAAATTACTTTTTCTTAGCTTTTTTTTCGGCGTAACTTTAGGTATGATTAAGAAAAAAAAGAAAGGTTGTTTGAAAAAATGAAGGATGCAACTTACTGGGCCAACCAGTTGAAGACAAATCAGATAAGTTTTACTGAATTGGTTGATTCGTGGGGGAAAATTTATCAAGAAAAAAATGCGGTGTTAAATGCGATAACGCAATGGCGCCCAGATATCGCAACAACAAGTTATGCTAAAATAAAAGCTCCTAAAGCTACCTTGTTTGGCGGTTTACCAATCGCATTAAAAGACTTAGGACAAGATAAGGCGAGCTTTTTAGCTCAATCCGGTTCAAGATTATTTAATGGGTATCAAGCGACTAAGACTGACAATTTTGTTGCTCAAGTGCAACGATGTGGGCTAGTTCCTTTGGCTAAGACCAACGTTCCTGAATTTGGTTTTAAAAATGTTACTGATTCTAAATTGCATGGAATCGCCAAAAATCCATTTGATGTCAGCAAAACGCCAGGGGGTTCGAGTGGAGGAGCAGCCGCTTGTGTTGCCAGTGGAATTTTTCCTTTGGCCCTAGCAAGCGATGGTGGAGGTTCGATTCGTATCCCAGCTTCTTATTGTGGCTTGTTGGGCTTAAAACCAACTAGAGGTACGATGCCGGTTGGACCAGGTGGTTTGCGGGGATGGCAAGGTGCTTCGATTAATTTTGCCTTGGGCATTTCGGTGCGAGACATCAAGACTTTGTTTTATGGGTTACGTCAAGGCGTTAATCCAGCTGCTCCCTATCAAGCTCCACCTTGTGAATGGCAGCATGATGAAAATACTAAGGTAACACGCCCTTTAAAGATTGCTTTTTGCCAAGATTCTCCGGTTAACACACCCGTTAGCGCCGATGCTAAAGCAGCCTTAAAAAAGGCTATTGATTTTTTAAGTGCACAAGGCCATCAAATCACCGAGATTGCTTATCCTTTAGATGGAGAAAAACTAATCCGTGGTTATTATGCGATGAATGGTGCTGAAACGACCGCAATGCTAGCAAATTTAGGTTTTAGTCAAGTACAGTTACAAGAAAACATCGAACCGTTGAGTTGGTTGATTTATAATTACGGCAAACACATTTCAGCCGCAACTTATACGCAGATTTTACAAGAATGGGATCAAGCAAGCGCACAAATGGAAGAACTTTTTACAAAATATGACTTGTTTTTAAGTCCAACAACGGCTGTTTGTGCTCCAGATATTGAAAAAAGACCTTTAGATACCACCAACGTGACTACTGCTGGTGAACAAGAGTTAGCTGAGGCTTTATATACAGCCTTTTATGATAGCTTAGCCCAAACACCATACACACAGTTGGCTAATCTAACGGGTCAACCAGCAATAAGTTTGCCAGTATATGCGTCTAAGTCTGGTTTACCTTTAGGTGTGCAAGCCATGGCTGCCAAAGGCCGAGAAGATTTATTGTTTAGTGTGGCAAGTTTATTTGAAGACGCACAGCAATTTATTTTGCCACCAGTATATCACTAGTCTTATTTTCTAACTGATAATGTTTCTCAATTAGGTAAAGTTATAGTATACTTAAAGTAAATTCATTATCAAAGTAGGAGAGACCACGTGAAAAAAATATTATTTATTAGTCTAGGGTGTATAACTTTTACACTTGGAACAATCGGAATCTTTGTGCCGTTTATGCCGACAACAGGCTTTTATTTGGCAACGGCTTTTTTATGGATGCGTAGTTCCGATAGGCTCTATCAAAAGTTCATTAACTCAACTTTTTATCAACAAAATATCGAGCGTGTATTGTTTAAACGTGAAATTACGACCAAAGGGATGCTAAAAATGTTTGCTTCCATGTTGGTCGTTTTTGCCGTGCCCTTTATCTTAGTGCCTAATTTTTGGGTACGTGTCATTGTAGCAAGCATTTATTTAGCTCATGTTATCGGATTGAGTCTGTATTTTAAATGGGACACATTGTTTGGCAAAAATAAAGTAGAGGAGTCTTTATATGATTGATCGGCGTTTATTTAAACTAGTTGCTAAGCGCCCGATATTTTTATTGGTGGCGGTTCGTTGGCTAAATTTGGCTTTGTCTATTTTTATTTGGTATGGTTTTGCTAGTTTAGTCAGCGAGTATTTTGAAATGGGTAGCTTTTTTTCGCTTTATTTCTTATGGTTGGGAGCTTTTGCCTTAATTTTAAAGGCGCTTTTGCATTATATTAGTGGATATTTAACCTGGTATTGTGCAAGCCAGATGCGCTTGACACTACGCCAAAATGTCTTACAAAAAGCCTTAGAATTACAAGCTAATCAACAACTTGCGCCCAGTGTTTTAGCACAATATGCAGTTGAAGGCATCAATCAATTAGAACTGTATTACGCACGTTTCTTACCGCAGCTTTTTTATTGCCTTGGTAGTGTCGTGTTAATCTTTGGTGTTTTAGTAGGTTATGCTTGGCAACCTGCAGTATTATTGTTGATTTGTATGCCTTTAATTCCATTGGTTATCGTGTTAGTGATGAAGAGCGCCAAGAAAATTCTAGGCAAATATTGGCATAGCTACACAGATTTAGGACGAGTATTTGAAGAAGATTTGCGTGGCTTATCAACCTTAAAGGATTTTGCACAAGATGAAGCAAAACAACAAGAATTAAAACAAAATGCTGAATCTTTTCGTAAGGCTACGATGAGTCTTTTGGCGATGCAACTTAATTCGATTACAATCATGGATCTCATCTCATATTGTGGGGCAGGCTTGAGCATTTCTTTAGCCTTAGTCGCTTTTAGTAAAGGGAGCCTTGATTTGTTAGGTGTGTTGTTGTTTATCTTGTTGAGTGCCGAGTTTTTCTTGCCACTTCGGCAGTTAGGCTCTTTTTTCCATGTGGCTTTAAATGGTGTTAGTGCGATGAAACGTTTGTTTAGTTTTTTAGAGCAAGAAAATCCGGTTAGTGGCACGCAAACTTTAGTCCAACCATTAAAGCAAATCAAAGCAACACTTGCTTTAGAATATGCAGATAGCTTTAAGCTGCAAGTCAACGATTTTAGCGAAAAACAAGGCGGTCTGATAGCTTTTGTAGGGCCGTCTGGTTCTGGCAAGAGTACTTTTGCGCAGATTTTGAGTGCTAAAAAGCTGGATTATCAAGGAAATGTCAGTTGGAATCAAACTAACTTAACGTCTTTGAGCCAACAAAGTCTACAAGAAAATGCTCTTTACATCAGTGAGCAAGGTTATTTGTTTAAAGGTAGTCTTTGCGAAAATCTATTGTTAGCTAATCCAAATGCAAGTAAACAACAACTCTTAAGTGCTTTAGCTAAGGTCGATTTAACAGCCTTAGGATTGGATTATCAGCTAGCTGAAAATGGTGCTAATCTATCAGGTGGTCAGCGCCAACGTGTCTTGTTGGCACGGTGTTTGCTGAGTCAAGCACAATTGGTGGTGTGTGATGAAATTACGGCTGGAGTTGATAAACCTAGCGAAGATATCATCATGCAAAACTTACATGACTTGGCAAAAGAAAAGCTTGTCATCTTTATTTCGCACCGGTTATATAACGTATTAGATGCTAAAACAATCTATGTTTTTGAAAATGGACAAATCACCGCAAGTGGTACAAGTCAAAGCCTCTTAAAAGATTCACGCTATTTTAAGGAATACTTCGCTAAAGAGCAGACTTTGCTTGAGGAGGGAAAAAATGTTTAGATGGTTATTACAATTCATCTGGCCTAGCCGCTATAAAGTTTTATTAGCCGTTTGTTTTGGTGTCATCAGCAATCTAGCGGTTGTGTTGATTCCTTTTTTAAGCGCGCTTTGTGTGTGGCAACTAGCATTAGGAGATACGACAAATTTAACGCACTTAATTTGTTTAATCTTAGGTTGTGGGGTAGTGCGCGGTTTTGCTAGATACAGCGAACAATATTTAAATCATGACATTGCATTTAGTTTGTTGGCCAGTCTACGCGTAAAACTTTTTGCCAAAGTCCGGCGTTTACAAAGCAGCTTTTTAAAGACTAAAGACTCTGGCGATTTGATTACAAGTTTAACAAGTGATGTCGAAGCCTTAGAAGTCTTTTTTGCACATACGGTTTCGCCAGTGGCAATTTATCTAGTTTCAACGGTTATTACGACAATCTGGATGAGTCGTCTTTGGGGATTAGGTGCAATCATTTTGTTGTTAGGTCAACTTTTAGTTGGAATCGTCTTACCGTATTTTAGCTGGCACAAACACCAACAAATCGGCCAAAGTTTACAAGAAAATCTGGCGCAATTAAATCAAGTGGTGATGCAACAAGTCCAAGCTTTAGCAGACATTAAACAATATGGCTTACAAAAACAAATGCTAACTACGCTACATAAAAAAGGCCAAGCTTTAGATGTTGCACAAAAACAACAATTAAAGCAAGAAAGTTTATTGGTCTTGCGTGGCGAAATCATTTTGATATTGACAGCAACAAGCATCTTAGGCCTTGGAGTCTATCAACAATTAGACCCAGCAGTCGTATTGTTGAGCACGATTTTAAGTTTGAGTTGCTTTGGGCCTGCTTTGGCGTTAAATAATCTAGGTTCAGCCTTATTAGCCCCGCTTGGCAGTGCCAAACGATTATATCAATTGAGCTGTCAAGACGAAGCAGTTAAGTTTAAGCAAACAGGCGCTTTAGCTACTGAACCGCAAAACTTGCAAGCTAAGCAAGTAACATTTGGCTATCATGAAAAAGCAGCGGTTTTAAGCGATATTGACTTGACGCTTACTAAAGCTAAGATGATTGGAATTGGTGGTAAAAGCGGTAGTGGTAAAAGTACCCTAGTTAATCTTTTGAAACGTGTCTATGATCCTTGGAGTGGCTCAATTTGTTTTGAGCAAACTGACATAAAAGATTTAAGCGAACATAATCTGCGCAAGTACCAAGGGATTATGGAACAACAAACTTTTATTTTTGCGGGGACAATCGCTCAAAATATCGCCTTAGCAAGGCCAGATGCTTCTTTAGAGCAGATTAAATTAGCCGCTACAAAAGCTAATTTAGCCCCTTTAATCGAATCTTTACCGGACAAATATCAAACGCAGATTGGCACACCAAAAACGCATCAACTTTCCGATGGTGAAAAGCAACGTTTAGGCCTGGCACGGTTGTTTTTAAAGGATGCTCCGTTTTGGATTTTAGATGAGCCAACCAGTCGCTTGGATTATTTAAATGAACGAGAAATCATGCAAAATGTCCGCCAAAACACCCAAGATAAGGCAGTTTTAGTTATTTCACACCGGCAGACAACGCTACAAAACGCAGATGTATGTTATGATATTAGCGAGCATAAATTAAAAAGGAGTTCACAAGATGCAAATTGTTGATTTAGAAACAGGACAAGTCGATCTTGAACAATTAACCGGTATTTTTCGGGTGATTCCTCAAGAATTTGACTTTATCGATGAAAATGATATTGTACGTTGGTATTCGAATAATAATCACCGAATCTTTGGTAGAGAAGAGTCATCATTAAACCAACATGTTTTAGATGTTCATCCTAAACACAGTGCCAATCGCATCAAAAAGCTGTTAGCAGATATGCACTCGGGGAATAAAACTAAAGTTGAAATGGTCATACCTGCCAAAGGAAAACAGATTCAGATCTGTTTTTATGCGGTTTATGATCATGCAGGCACATACCGTGGCTGTATTGAAGTTACACAAGATGTCAGTCATTTAGTCAAGCAAAGCCACTTGGGGAATTTATGGAAATTAATCACTAAACACTAAAAAAAGTGAAGCTTCTTTGTTGGATTGTCCAAACAAGGAAGCTTCACTTTTTTATTAATCTTTTGCTTTTTTAGATAATAACATTAATTTAGTCCAAAAAACTTTATACCAAACTTTTTTGGTGGTATTTTCCATTTCGTCTTGCTTTTTTTGAATGAATTCAATCAAGCCATTAACATACTTTTGATACAATCTGGTGTTTGTCAACCACGCATGGAAGCGAGGAGAAAACTTCGAGAGACTGTAAAAAAAGAGTAAGAAAAACGGAACTTGCGGAATAACGGGTAACAATAAGCCAACGATTCCACAGACTAAACTGACAACGGCTAATAAAAACCACAAAATCTTGGTGACGTGTCTAAGCATATACTCTCCTCTAACTTTCTATCTAAGTGCTATATAACAGTATACCATAGTTTAGCGGTTGATATTTTAATCTGACTCTAATATTTTATTAAGATTTCATAAAATACGGTCATGAGCAAAATAAAAGCTATTTTTTTTAAGTCGTGGTAAGCTTAGTTTACAAAAAATTTTTATTTTATTAAGGGAGTTGGAGTATTATGGAAAAAAGATTTGATTGGCTAAGCTTATTAGTCGGAATCTTGATGTTACTAGCAGGGGGGTATACTTTATTTGCCCCATTAAGCGTTTTATTGAGCTTGCCTTTAGTTTTGGGAATTTTAGCGATTGCCAAAGGTGTACAAACTCTTTGGTTGCGTCATCAAGTCAATAAAATCTTGGTTCAAAAATCAAGTTGGCTATTGTGGCTAGGAATCATCGACATCGTGATTGGCTTGTTGTTCATCATCAGAATGGGCTTGGCACTTGATGTAATTGTTTTTATTTTCGCGGTCTGGTTTATTTTTGATGCTATTTTTGAAATTATGACAGCCCGTGTATTCAAAGCTGATAAAGGCTATTATTGGTTATTAATTATCTTGAGTGTCTTAGGGTTAATTTTAGGCATCATCTTGTTGTTTAACCCATTGCTAGCTAGTGCAACTTTAGTTTGGTTGATTGCTTTTTATCTAATCTTTATTGGTATTGGTAAAATCATTCAAGCCTTCTAAAATAAAGGATAAAAGCTTTCTTGAATTTTTCAAGAAGGCTTTTTTTGTAAAAAAAATGTAAACCCCTTACATAAAATCGTTTTAAAGTGTAAAATATATTTGTAGGCTAAAAAAATATTAGTCGGGTACAATTTTAAAATGAGGTGAAATTTATGAGTTTTCCTAAAGATTTTTACTGGGGTGGAGCAATCGCAGCTAATCAAGCAGAAGGTGCTTATAATGAAGCAGGACGTGGCTTAGCACGCACCGATATTACAACTGGTGGTTCGCTACATGCTAGAAGACAAGTAACCTATGAATTTGCCGATGGTACAACAGGGAAAGGTGATTTTGTACCTCAAGGAGCACACGGCAAAATTTTAGCTGATGAATACTATCCTAACCATGAAGGAATCGACTTTTATCATCGTTATAAAGAAGATATCAAACTTTTTGCCGAAATGGGCTTTAAGATGTTTCGGATGTCAATTTCATGGTCACGAATTTTCCCAAATGGTGATGAACAAGAGCCAAATCAAGCAGGTTTAGATTTTTATCGCAGTGTCTTTGAAGAATTGCGTAAATATGATATTGAACCACTCGTAACCATTTCGCATTTTGATACACCATTATACTTAGAAGAACATTATGGTGGATGGAATAACCGTAAATTAATCGATTTTTTCACACATTTTACAGAAACTATCTTTAACGAATATAAAGGCCTTGTTAAGTATTGGCTAACATTTAATGAAATCAATAACACGATTATGTTTTTGGAATTTGCCCAAAAAAATCCAAGCGATCAAGCTTATCAAAGTGCCTATCAACAATTGCACTATCAATATGTTGCTAGTGCTAAGGCTGTTAAACAAGCACACCAAATCGATCCAAACTATCAAGTCGGCTGCATGATTTGTGGTATTTGCAATTATCCATTAACCTGTGATCCTAAAGATATCTTAGCTAATCGCTATGCTTGGGAACAAAATATCTTTTATAGTGGCGATGTACAATGCAAAGGTAAATATCCAACATTTGCGAAACGCTTGTGGGCTAAACACAATGTCAACTTAGACATCACCGCGCAAGATTTAGAAGATTTAAAGGAAGGTACCGTTGATTTATATACCTTCTCATATTACATGTCAACTGCGATTACTACACATCAACAAGAAGATAAAGTTGGTGGTAACTTCTCAACTGGAGCACGTAATCCATACTTGAAATATTCCGAATGGGAATGGGCCGATGATCCAATGGGCTTACAATATTACCTTGAAATGATCTATGATCGTTACGAATTACCACTGATGGTCGTTGAAAACGGCTTGGGTGCGGTTGATAAGCTTGAAGATGGCAAAGTTCACGATCCATACCGGATTGAATACATGAAAGAACACATCAAAGCCATGGATAAGGCTATCGAAAATGGTGTTGATTTGCGTGGTTATACTAGCTGGGGTTGCATCGATTTAGTTTCGGCTGGTACCGGGCAAATGTCTAAACGCTATGGTTTTATTTATGTCGATAAAAACGATGATGGTACCGGTAGTTTAGAACGTTACCGTAAGGATTCATTTTACTGGTATAAAGACGTCATCGCATCAAATGGTGCTAAGTTAGATTAAAATATCAGCAACAAATTAAAAAGTCAGCAAGTATTTGCTGACTTTTTTTGCTATATATCTTTATCAGGAGCTTGGCCTGTGTGGGCTAGCCATTTGCATTCGGTAATTTCCATGTCACTAAAAGTTGCTTTAAAAGATGAATCTTCAGGACTGCAAGCATAAATGCCGAAATTGATCGTATCAGCACCTTTCCAAAAATGAAAGATACGCATCTGATTATAATTGATACCATCAAAAGATGCTTCAACACAAAAATCATCTTCTCTGCGACTGAATCGATACCAGATAGTTTTGATAGATGCATCGATGACTGTTGTTGCCCAATCTGAATAACCATTGTTGGTAACAACGCTACCTAGATGCTGAAATTCTTCATTTTCATATTCACTGGAACATGTGAACTACTCACCACTTAGCTAAACCTAACGGTTCTTAACGCTTGAAGTGGG
>ERZ791897.173-NODE-173-length-63206-cov-5.519960_pt1 | contig 63206 bp, 60 predicted proteins | sample MGYA00510152_ERZ791897 | MGnify/ENA primary metagenome ERZ791897 (study PRJEB30046, sample SAMN00792050) | human gut metagenome | study: EMG produced TPA metagenomics assembly of the A metagenome-wide association study of gut microbiota in type 2...
CAAGTATACGATGATTTTATATATTTTATCTGTATACTTAGAAGGCATTATAGCCCCATGTGATTTCAGGGGTTTTTTATTCTTTTAAGTTTCCACAAAAATAAAAAAACTTCGCGGTTAAGGGGAAAACCGCGAAGAAAAAAGAGTAGTCTTTCCTATAAAGATAAGCACTTTTAGTATGTTTACTTTTTATAGAGAAAAAAAGTTATGAAACTTGTTTTGCTATTGGGTATGCTTATATACTAATGCTTACCTGTGAAAAAAATATGACTATCTTATACAGATTTAATTAAAAAAATATGTTTTCTTTCTTAAAAATTTGCGCTTTTTTTGAACAAAAAGGCAGTTGCATACAACAACTACCTTTAAAATCACTTATTTCCCTTCTTCTAAAGCTTGCTTTGCTAAGGCAAAATCACCTAAAGTTGCCGAACCATTGTTAGCAACTTTTGGCATCACGATATATTCAGCCAAATCACCGACTTCGACATAGTCATTTAACATTTCGCTAAATTGCGCGCGAACTTTTTGCAAGAATGTCTCGCTAGACACCCCACCACCGATAATAACTTTATCTGGGCGCACGGTTAAAGTCGCTTGCATCACGGCTTGGGCCACATAATAGGCCACGATATCCCAAGTTGGGTTATCAAACGGTACATCTTGGCCGGCAATCCCTAAACGCGCCTTAAAACTTGGGCCAGCTGCCACGCCTTCTAAACAATCACCATGATATGGGCAAACACCTTTGAAATCTAAGTCTTCTGGATGACGTTTTACCAAGACATGGCCCATTTCTGGATGACCCTTCGCGCCTACTAGCTTGCCATCGATCACGATTCCAGCCCCGATTCCAGTTCCGACTGTGTAATATACTAATGAACTTAATTCTTGACCGGCATCCTTGTAAGCAACGTATTCACCATAAGCCGAACCATTTACATCAGTTGTCCATGCCATTGGTACATCTAGGGTCTTCTTTAATGTTCCTAAGAAATCAGCATCATGCCAACCTGGCTTTGGTGTAGTTGTCACATAGCCGTACTTAGGCGAGTCCTTGCGAATTTCAATCGGACCAAATGATGCAATCCCGATTGCCTTTAAATCAGGAAATTGTGCAAAAAATTCACTTGTCTTAGCTAATGTTTCTTCAGGTGTAGTCGTTGGAAATTGGACCATTTCTTTTACTTGATAATTTTCATCACCGACCGCACAGACAAATTTTGTCCCGCCGGCTTCAACACTTCCTAAAAGCATCTTATATTACCTCCATCACAAACAAATTATGTTTGTTTTAAGTTTATCTAACTACATTAAATTATGCAATTTTTCACGCAAAAAAACTAGTCCTATCTGGAAAATCGTCTAAAAAGATGCATATCGTCAATATATCAGGTTACCTTCTTAATAAAAATTTTAAAGATTAATTTAAAGACATTAGTGAAAAAAGTCACATTGTGCACAATTTAAAATTTTTTCAGCATATTAATTTCAATTATTATCAGTTATTTAACATATATATACAATATGTGCAAGATGCAACAATGTTTACAACGTTAAACAAACAGAGTAACATTCATTGTGTAAGCGTTACAGTAAAGAAATGATTTGTTTGTCGGTTTTTTGTCATATAGTTAAAAAATTGCTTATTGTAGCAATAACTGATTTAGGAGGCTTTATAGATGAGTAGAATAGATTTTGATAAATTAAACGCAGCCCCTGAGATCGAACCTATCCGTGTTTTAGATGAAACCGGAAAAGTGGTTGATCAAGAGTTGGCTGCTTTATTGAGCGATGAAGAGTTAGTAGAACTCTTCAAACAAATGGTTTGGTCACGTGTTTTAAACGAACGTTCAACCAAACTTAACCGCCAAGGTCGTTTGGGCTTTTTTGCTCCAACAGCTGGCGAAGAAGCAAGCCAAATTGCTTCTAACTTTGCAATGGAAAAAGAAGATTTCTTATTGCCCGCTTACCGTGATATTCCACAATTAGTTCAACACGGTTTACCACTTTATCAAGCATTCTTGTGGTCAAAAGGTCATGCTTTGGGAAACAAGTATCCTGAAGGTTTACAAGCTTTACCACCACAAATCATCATTGGCGCACAATATGTACAAGCTGCCGGTGTTGCTTTAGGTCTTAAGAGAAATCAAAAACCTAATGTCGCTTACACATACACCGGAGATGGTGGTACTTCTGAAGGTGATTTTTACGAAGGAATGAACTTTGCCGGCGCATTCAAAGCACCTGCTATCTTCTTTGTTCAAAACAACGGTTACGCTATTTCTGTGCCACGTGCTTTGCAAACAGCTGCACCTACTTTAGCACAAAAAGCTGTTGCTGCCGGAATCCCTGGCGTTCAAGTAGATGGTATGGATGCTTTAGCCGTTTATGCGGTTACTAAATCTGCTCGTGATTGGAGCGTTGCTGGCAACGGCCCTGTTTTAATCGAAACATTAACCTATCGCTATGGTCCACATACATTATCCGGTGATGATCCAAAACGTTACCGGACTTCTGCTGAAGAAGGCGATTGGCAACAAAAAGATCCATTGATCAGAATGCGTAAATACTTGCTTGAAAAAGGTCTTTGGACATCTGAATTAGAACAAAGTTGGGAAGAAGAATTCAACGAACAAATCAACGAAGCAATCAAAGAAACTGAAGCAGCTCCTGTTCAAAAGATCAGTGAATTCTTAGAAAACACATTTATCGATACACCGCAAACCTTACAAGATCAAATTGCGGTTTTCAAGGCAAAGGAGGCTAAATAAAATGGCAAAAATCACAATGATTAAGGCTATTACAGAAGCCATGGACCAAGAATTAAAGAACAACGACAAAGTATTAATCTTTGGTGAAGACGTTGGACGTAACGGTGGAGTTTTCCGTGCAACCGATGGCTTGCAAGACATTCACGGTAAAGACCGCGTTTTTGATACTCCACTAGCTGAATCTGGTATTGGTGGTTTAGCCTTTGGTTTAGCTTTACAAGGTTTCCGCCCTATCTGTGAAATCCAATTCTTTGGTTTTGTATTTGAAGTTATGGATCAAATTGCTGGTCAAATCTCACGGACTCACTACCGTATGAGTAAGAGCCGTAAAATGCCAGTGACAATCCGTGCACCATTTGGTGGTGGTGTGCATACTCCTGAACTTCACTCTGATAGTTTAGAAGGTTTGATGGCACAAACACCAGGAATTCGTGTTGTGATCCCAAGTGGTCCATACGATGCTAAAGGTTTATTACTTTCTGCGATTCGTTCAGATGATCCCGTTGTCTTCTTGGAACATATGAAACTTTATCGCTCTGTCAAAGAAGAAGTGCCTGAAGAAATGTACACTATCCCGTTAGACAAAGCAGATGTTAAACGTGAAGGTAAAGATTTGACTATCATTTCTTATGGCTACATGGTTCAAGAAAGCTTAAAAGCTGCTGATGCTTTAGCTAAAGAAGGTATCGATGTTGAAGTTGTTGACTTACGAACAGTTTCACCAATTGATGAAGAAACAATCCTCGCTTCTGTTCAAAAAACTGGACGTGTTGTCTTGGTACAAGAAGCACAACAACAAGCTGGTGTTTCTAGCCAAGTAGCTACAATCATTGCTGAAAAAGGCATTATGTCTTTAGAAGCACCAATCGGTCGTGTTTATGCGCCAGATACACCATATCCATTTGGTGAAGCAGAACATGCATGGTTACCAAATAAAAACGATATTATCGCTAAGGTCAAAGAAATCGTGAACTACTAATTGGAGGTAAAAATTAATGAGTAGATATCAATTTAAATTACCCGATATCGGTGAAGGTATCGCCGAAGGAACAATCGGTGAATGGCACGTTAAGCCAGGCGACGAAGTCCAAGTTGACGGCGAATTAGTACAAATTGAAAATGATAAATCAGTAGAAGAATTACCATCTCCTGTGGCTGGTAAAGTTATTAAAATCTTAGTGGCTGAAGGTGAAACGGCCGAAGTTGGCGATCCTTTGATCGAACTTGAAGTTGCTGAAGGTTTGGGTAATGTTGATGAAAGCCAAGAAGAAGCACCTGCTCAAGAAGCTAATGCTGAAGTTAAGCCACAAGAAACAACCCCTGCCACACCAGCAATCGCAGCTACAAATGCACCTAGCGTTCAAGACCACAGCTTACCTGTTTTAGCTATGCCTGTAGTCCGCGCTTATGCACGTGAGAAAGGTGTTGATTTGACTCAAGTTAAGGGTACAGGTAACCACGGCCAAATTTTACGTAGTGATATCGATCAATTCTTAACTCAAGGTAGTGCTCCAATCGTTGTTAGTGAAGAACAAGAAGTTAAACAACCAGCTAAAGCACCACAAGTTATTGCCGATGCAGCTTGGCCACAACATGCTGAAAAAATGTCAGCTGTTCGTTACGCAACCGCTAAATCAGTGGCACGCTCAGTTCAAGAAATCCCACACGTTCATGTCTTTGATGAAGTTGTCGTGGATAAATTATGGGAACATCGTGCAAAATACAAAGAATTGGCTTTACAAAAAGATGTCCGCCTAACCTTCTTGGCTTACATCGTCAAAGCCGTTGCTGTTGTGCTTAAAGAATTCCCAATCTTTAACTCAGTTGTTGATATGGACAACAAGCAAATGATCTTTAATGACTTCATCAATGTTGGTATCGCAACCGATACTGAACGTGGTTTGTTTATGCCAAACATCAAGCATGCAGATCAAATGAGTTTATTTGGCATCGCAAAACAAATCACAGAAAACACAGCCAAGGCTAAAGAAGGTAAATTAACAGTTGAAGATATGAAACATGCAAGCATTTCTTTAACTAACATCGGTTCTGTTGGTGGTGGATTCTTTACACCAATCATTAACTGGCCAGAAGTTGCCATCTTAGGTATTGGTCGCATCACCAAGGAAGCAGTTGTTCAAGGCGATGAAGTCATGGCTGCTAGAGTCTTGAAACTTTCCTTGGCCTTTGACCACCGTGTGATTGACGGTGCAACTGCTCAAAAGGCACTTAACCGCTTGAAAGAATTACTTGGCGAACCAGAATTGCTATTAATGGAGGGATAAGAATGGTTGTTGGAGATTTCGCAATCGAACTAGATACAGTTGTCATCGGGGCGGGCCCTGGTGGTTATGTTGCTGCAATTCATGCAGCTGAATTAGGTCAAAAAGTTACTGTGATTGAACGTGAATACATTGGCGGTGTCTGCTTAAACGTTGGTTGTATTCCATCTAAGGCTTTAATTGAAGCCGCACACCGTTACCAAAATGCAATGAATTCCCAAGACATGGGTTTGCGTGTAACCGCAGCTAACCTTGATTTTTCAAAGACCCAAGAATGGAAACAAAAAGTTGTTTCTCAATTAACCGGTGGTGTTGCTGGTTTATTTAAGAAACACAAAATCGATGTTATTTGGGGTAATGCTTACCTTAAAGACGAAAACACATTGCGTGTCTTAGATAGCGAAGACAACGCACAAACTTATACTTTCAACAACTTGATTATCGCAACTGGTAGTCATCCAATTGAAATTCCTAATTTTAAATTCGAAGGACGTGTGCTTGATTCAACTGGCGCTTTAGCTTTAACAGAAGTTCCTAAACGTTTAGTTGTAATCGGTGGGGGCTACATCGGTTCTGAATTGGCTTCTGCTTACGCTAACTTAGGTGCACACGTTTCTATCTTAGAAGGCTCTGATTCAATCTTAGCTAACTATGAAAAAGACTTGGTGAAAGTTGTTGAACATCACTTTAGCAAACAAGGTGTAGATATTTACACTAATGCTTTTGCTAAGAATTCTGAACAAACAAAAGATTCCGTAATCATCACCGCTAACGTCAATGGTAAAGATATGGAAATCGAAGCTGATTACTGCATCGTTTCCGTTGGTCGTCGCCCTAACACACGCGACATGGGCTTAGAACAAATTGGTGTTAAAATTGATGAACGTGGCTTAATCGAAGTTGATGCTCAAAGCCGTACAAGTGTACCAAACATCTATGCAATTGGTGATGTGGTTCCTGGCTTTGCCTTAGCACACAAAGCTAGCTACGAAGGTAAAGTTGCTGCCGAAGCAATCGCAGGTAAGCCAACAATTGTTGATTACCATGCAATGCCTGCTGTTTGCTATACAGACACTTCGATTGCAACAACTGGTTTAACCTTTGCGGAAGCTAAAGAACAAGGCTTAGACGTTAAAAAAGCACAATTCCCATTTGCAGCTAATGGTCGTGCAATCTCAATGGGTGCAACAAATGGTTTTGTACGCTTAGTCTTTATCAAAGACTCTAACATTTTAGTCGGAGCTCAAATCGTTGGGGCACACTCTTCTGACTTGATCAGTGAATTGACCTTAGCTATTGAAGCCGGTGCAACCGTTGATGACGTTGCCTTAACTATCCATCCACATCCATCAATCAGTGAAGCTGTCATGGATGCTGCTGATGTTGGTTTAGGGTTCCCAACAAACATCTAAGGGGTGAATTAGATGCAATATCTAGCAATGCAAACCAATGATATTCGCACAAACTTAGCAACTGAACAATATTTGCTCAACTCTGGTAAAATCAAACCACCTTTCATGTTGTTTTATATCGAAAAACCTTGCATCATCGTAGGGCGTAACCAAAACACCATGGAAGAAATCGATCCGATTTACTGCCAAGAAAACGGCGTAACAGTTACTCGCCGTCTTTCTGGTGGGGGTGCAGTCTATCAAGATTTAGGCAATCTATGCTATAGCTTTGTCGTTCCTGCTGAAAAACAACAATTCGGTGATTTTTCAAGTATCTTGCAACCAATCGTCGATGTATTACACGACATGGGCGCAACTGGTGCGCAAGTTAACGGACGCAACGATATTATCATTGATAATAAAAAATTCTCCGGCAATGCAATGTATACCAAAAATGGGATTAGCTTTTGCCATGGAACCTTGATGTTTGACGTTGATACAAGTGCAGTTGCTAGTGCCTTGCGTGTTCCTCGAGATAAGATTGAATCAAAAGGTATCAAGTCTGTGCGCTCACGTGTTACTAACATCAAACCTTATCTAAAACCAGCATACCAAGATTTGGATGCTTTTGGATTTAGAGATGAATTAATTAAAAAACTTCTCAAAGTCGATACACTAGAACAAGCCCAAGCTTTTGCTTTTAATCTAGATGAAACCGACAAAAAAGAAATTGAAAAGATTACCCAAGAACTTTATAGCAATTGGGATTGGGTCTATGGTAAATCCCCTGAATTTAGTGTGCAACGGCGCCAAAAATTCGTAGGTGGAACCATCGATGCTCGTTACGTCGTTGAAAACGGCAAGATTACTGTCGCTAAAATCTATGGTGATTTCTTCGGTGCTAAAGCCGTCAACGACCTTGAAACAGCCTTAATCAGCGTAGTTTATGATGCTGATACCATTGCTAAAGCTTTAGCTGATTTTGATTTAAGTGCTTACTTTAGTGGTATTGAGCCTAATGATGTTATTGATCTGTTAAGCAAACAAAAATAAATCATTTCTGTAACCATCTAACCTAACCAGACTTGCTTAACAGTAAAATAAAAATTCCTTCCCAATTTACGGGAAATAAAAACCATCCGTCAAGACGGATGGTTTTTTTGTATAAAAATAGATGCTAGCTGTTAACCAGTAGCATCTATCCAAAGATTATTAATCTAAATCAGACCCGTTTGAAGCAATGACTTTTTTGTACCAATAAAATGAATCTTTCTTAATCCGTTTTAGGCTACCATTACCAAGATCGTCACGATCAACATAAACAAAGCCATAGCGTTTCTTCATTTCACCGGTCCCATTTGAGACAAGGTCGATGCAACCCCACATTGCATACCCCATCAAATCGACACCATCTAAATTAACGGCATCATCCATCGATTTAATAGCGGCGCGTAAATATTTAATGCGGTAATCATCATGCACGCTACCGTCTGCTTCGAGCTTATCATCCCAGCCTAAACCATTTTCAACAATCCATAATGGCTTATGGTATCTATCCCACAAGGTATTTAACGCTAACCGTAAACAATGTGGATCCGTTGCCCAACCCCAGGCATTGGTTTCAAGATATGGATTCTTTACGCCGGCCATCCCTAAGTTGCCATCTGCTTTAGCGGCTTGTTGATGCGTCGTCACAACTGCCGAACTATAACAAGAAAAACTCAAGAAATCAGCGGAATATTTAGCCAACAATTCATAATCTTCTGGCGTATCGTCTAACTTGATGCCAGCACGTTCATAGTATTTCAAGCGATATTCTGGATAATACCCACCCGTTTGCACATCAGAATAAAAGAACGTCTTTTGTTGTTCTTCCATGATGGCAATTTGATCAGCTGGATCACAAGTGTAAGCATAAATTGGTGCATAAGCTAACATTTGGCCAACACGCATTGCAGGATCAATTTCATGAGCGGCTTTGACAGCTAAGGCACTAGCTACAAATTGATTATGTGCTCCTTGTGCTCGATTTTGCGGTGTTGGATCAAGTAAACCACCACCCATGTATGGCGCGTGATCCATTGCGTTAATTTCATTAAATGTCAACCAATATTTTACTTTACCTTTATAACGCGTAAAAACTGTTTTAGCATAGTTTTCAAAGATTGTAATCATCTTACGATCAATCCAACCACCATACTTATTAATCAAGGCAAGCGGTGTCTCATAATGCGATAATGTTACCAATGGCTCAATTCCATACTTAGCACATTCATCAAAAACCTTATCATAAAAAGCTAGCCCAGCTTCGTTTGGTGTTTGGTCATCACCGTTTGGAAAAATTCGTGCCCAGTTCATCGATAAGCGAAAGACCTTAAAGCCCATTTCAGCCATTAACTTGATATCTTCTTGATAATGATGATAAAAATCTGTTGCAGTATGACTTGGATAGTAATAACCATCAACCAAAGCAGGTTTTGCGCCTTGAGGGACACTAAACTCCTTTCCCCAAACCAATGGTGAAAACCCAGTCTGTCCATTTTTATCAATCCACGTTACCTTACGTGGTTCAGTTGCTGAACCATTTGTTAAAACATCGATTGCATTTAATCCTTTGCCATCTTCTTGATAGCCACCTTCATATTGGTTAGCAGCAGTTGCGCCACCCCATAAAAAATCTTTACCTAAAGTCATCTTAACCTAGCCTACCTTTATCTAAAAATTAACCTTATGCTGTTGGATCATAAATATCTAATAATGTAAAACTTTTCGTAGTTGAATCATATAAATATTTAAAAATACAACAATTAGGGATACGTCCAAAACGTTCAAAAACAATCTCTGGATCCCCCCATTTAGCTAAAAACGACATCGAAGATCCTGCATGTGAGACAACTAAAACAGTTTGATTGTTTGGATCTTGCATAATATCAGTTAGCGTTTCAACCATACGTTTTTGTACTTGACTACGCGTCTCACCACCATAAGGTACAAAAAATTCTTCTAATTGGTCCCGCTTGGGATTTAAGTATTCATGTTCACCTTCAAACGCGCCAAAAAAGGCCTCTTTTAGACCTTTTAAGCGTGTATATAAGGTAGCGCTCTAACTAATTCAAGTGTGTCACTACAACGCTCAGAAGTCGAGCAATAAGCGGCGCCAAAATCAACATCTGCTAAAAATGCACCAGCCTTTTTAGCCTGTTGGATTCCTTCTTTAGTTAAAGGTGAATCACATCATCCCTGAATTTTACACATTTTATTGAAAAGTGTTTCGGCATGGCGCATTAAGTATAACGTCTTTTCCAAAAACCACACATTCTTTCTTAAAATGTTTTTGATAAAAAAGGGCCGCCCTTTGTGATTGCTCATAAAGGTGCGTCCCTCCTAATATTTTTAAATTATTTCTTTAAATCAGCCAATTTTTCGTAAACATCAACGAAATCAGCAGCTAGATCACAAAATGTAATAGCAGTCATCAAGTGATCTTGAGAATGAACAGTCAACAATGTAACGTTGGCATGGTTTCCTTGTGCTTCTTGTGTCAACATCCCAGTTTGTGTATTATGAGCTTCCACAAGTGCTTTTTGTGCTTCATCTAATTTTTGGTGTGCTAATTCAAAGTTACCTTCTTTAGCAGCCTTGATTGCTTCTACACCAAAAGACTTAGCATTACCTGCATTCATGATTAAGCCCATTGTAATCATTAATTGTTCTTCTTCTGACACTTGGTTTTTTACTTCTTCTGACATCCCTAATTCTCCTTTGCGATCCTAATTAAAAAAACTATTCGCCCATCATTTCGTATGCTTGACCTAAAACTTTTTCACCATTCATCATACCGTATGCTTGCATATCGATAACAGCCAATGGAATATTCTTACCTTCAAGTTTCTTCTTGAAGTCTGCTTCCATGTAACGAACTTGAGGTCCAAGTAACACGCAGTTGATGTTCTTTGTTGCTAATTCGTTATCAGCTTCAGAAGCGGATACCGCAAAAATTTCAACATCCTTATTTTGTGCTTCAGCAGCCTTTTGCATCTTTGCAACCAACATACTTGTACTCATACCTGCAGCGCAGCATAACATAATTGTCTTTTCAGCCATAATAAATTACCTCCATAATTCACCAAATCATTAAGCGATTTCATTTCGCTCCGCTTGAATGATTAAGCGTTTTCGATTACAATATAGTTATATCATATTGGTACAAATTTTACAAGTACCTTTAAAACAATTAAGGAGGACAAATTTATGGTTTTGAAGTATCAAGAGATCGCACGTGATATTGCAACCAAAATCTTTAACCATACTTTTGTAGAAAAACTCCCGAGTGAAGCAGAATTGATGAAAATGTATCTTGTTAGTCGCAACACTATTAGAAGTGCCATCAATGTCTTACACAACCAAGGAATTATCAGCCGTATTCAAGGTAGTGGCTACTTTGTCAGTACACCTTTACACAGCGGTCAAAATCTGATGAACTTGGCTAACAAAGTCGGGATGAATGCTTTTCATAAAGACTATCCTGTAGTCTCAACAATTTTAAAGCTCGAAACAAAAGTTGCTGGAAATAAAATTGCTAAGTTTTTAAAATGCGATCCTAGTAGTTCTATTTATTACATCAAACGTTTGCGCAAAATCAAAGATGAACTCTTTAGCCTAGAGCGTGCCTATTATCTGCGCGAAGTTGTACCGTACTTACCAGAAGAGGCTTGTCAAAATTCGATTTTTGCTTTTATTACCGAAAATTATAACGTTGAAATCAAAACAGCTGACGAATACATTTCGTTGCATCGGTTGACCAAAGACGAAGCAACTTTAGCTAATCTACCAGAAAATAGCCCTACTTTACGTATCGAAGAGTTAAATTATCTAAAAAATGAACAACCTTTTAATTACTCAACTAGTGATTACTTCCAAGAAGACTTAACTTTGTATTATCACATCAGTAATTACTTGCACTAAAAAACCCCGTCAATCTTATGATTTGACGGGATTTTTTAGCTAATTATTTTATTTCAACATTTTTCCAAGTGTAAGTACCACCAGAAGAGTTGATGATTAAACCTTTAACATTTGAGCGTACCAACATTGCTTGTTTAGATTAATACAACGGTACGATTCCTTGTTGTTCATTTAGTAGATCTGATGCTGCTATTAAATCTTGCCAACGTTTAGCAGGATCATTAACGTCTTGTTGCCGTGATGCTTCAATTAATTGATCGTATTGACTGTTTTTGTAACGGCCATAGTTATTGGTGTTGTCGCTTGTAAACAAATCAAGATAGGTAATCGGATCAGCAAAATCTGCTCCCCAACTAGAAACCGTGATATCATAATCACCAGCTTCAGCCCGATCTAGTGCTGTTTTTAACGGTACGCTGCTAACATTAACCGTTAAGTTTGGCAATGTTTGTTCAAGTGAACTTTGCAAATATTCACCAACTTTTTTAGCCGTATCCGTGTCTTGAATCAATAAGGTAATTGACACCTTATCTAAACCTAATTCGCTTAGTCCTGTTTGCCATAATTTTTTAGCGTTCTTCTTATTAAAACTCATCCCTTTATTACTAATGGCTTTAGTAAAATCAACACCATCTTGTTGGACTAAACTTTTAGCAACCACCGTATCAATAGCTTGTGCACTACCACCTAAAACCTCGTTGGCCAATTGTTTTTTATTGATAGCAGCTGCGATTGCTTGCCGAATATTTTGATTTTTAAACAATGCCTTGTCTTGGTTAAAATCAATATAATACGTTTGGGATTGTTTACCTACCGTATAACCAGGATCTTTGGTTAAATGTTGTGCTTGTTCAGAACTAAGAGGTGTCATATCTAATTGCTTGTCTTGATACATGTTATAAGATGTTGATGTTGTCTTGTTAACCTTAAAATTAACTGCTTGTAGCTTAACATCTTTTTTATCCCAATAAGCATTATTTTTGACCAATTTCCATGTCAGACTAGAACCACTCCAGCCTTTTAGAACAAATGGACCATTATAAACTATGTATTTGGCTGCTGTACCATACTTTTTACCATATTTTTGTACTGCATCTTGGTTTTGGGGATAAAATGATGGAAAACCTAGCAATAATTTAAAGTAAGGAATATTTTTTTCTAAGGTAATTTCTAATGATGCTTTCCAGTCGCCTTAATTCCAAGTTCTTATGGTTCTTTTTGTCCTTCCATAATAATTCTTTATTCCATTATAAGTAGCAATACTGCGAACCAGTCTTAGGATCAACCGTACGTTGCCAACCATAAACAAAATCTTGTGCAGTTACAGTTTGCCCATTTGACCACTTAGTATTTTTCTTCAAATCAACCTTATATGTCAAACCATCATCGCTTACACTGACCTTTTGTGCCAAAGCAGGTTTAACCTGATTATTTTTTGTATAACGATACAAACCTTCCATACTGTTGTTGATAATGTCAAAACTAGTCGAATCAATCGCCAAAGATGAATTAATCGTCGTCAATTCAGCCCCAGAACTCCAATTTAAGACTTGTTTAGCTTTTTGATCTGCTTGTGCCTTACCGCAGCCTCCTAATACAAAGGCTAACCCACAAAGAACAAGACTTGACTTTAATATTTTTTGAATTTTCATAACCTGACGCTCTCTTTTCTTCTATTTTTATTCATTATAACAAAAGATATTTTTTATCAAGTTTTTTTGCATAAAAATTTATAAAATAAGCATATTTTGTGTAAAAAAATCGGATATCCCACCGAATATCCGATTTTTTATTATTTAATTTGGACATGTTTCCACGTAAATGTCACCCCAGAAGAATCAATGATCAACCCTTTAACGTTTTGACGCAACAACATTGCTTGATTTTCTTGATAAAGTGGCACAATCCCTTGTTGTTCATTTAAAACATCTGAAGCATCGACTAAATCTTGCCAACGCTTGTTTGGATCATTAACATCTTGTGTCTTAGATGCTGTAATCAATTGATCATATTGAGCGTTACTCCACTTACCATAGTTGTAAGAATTACCACTGGTAAACATATCTAAAAAGGTAATTGGATCAGCAAAATCAGCTACCCAACTAGAAACAGTAATATCATAGTCACCTTTATCAGAACGATCTAGTGCCGTTTTTAATGGTACATTGCTTACATTTACGCTCAAACCAGGTAAAGCTTGTTCAAGTGCACTTTGTAAATATTCACTTACCTTTTGAGCAGTATCCGTATCACGATTGAGTAAAGTCAACGAAACCTTAGTCAAACCTAGCTCTTGTAGACCTTCTTTCCAGAGTTCTTGTGCTTTTTTCTTGTCGTATTGCATTCCTTTATTAGTGATAGCTTTGGCAAAATCAACACCTTGGTTTTGAGCTAAACCGTTAGCCACTACCGTATCAACCGGCAATGATCCATTACCTAAAATTTCGGTAGCTAGTTGCTTTTTATTAATAGCCGCTGCAATCGCTTGCCGAATCTTTTGATTTTGGAAGATTTTTTTGGTTTGATTAAATTCTAAATAGGTTGTCTGTGATTGCTTATTGATTGTGTAAGCTGGATCGTTTTTCAATTGTTTAGCTTGTTCAAAACTCAAATTTGTTACATCTAATTGCTTGTCTTGATACATGTTATAAGACGTATTAGTTGTTTTGTTAACCTTAAAATTAATCGTTTGTAGCTTCACAGCTTTTTTATCCCAGTAAGTTTTATTCTTAACCATCTTCCAACTTAAGTTTGAGCCGGTCCAATCTTTAACAATAAATGGGCCATTATAGACCATGTATTTAGACGCCGTACCGTACTTTTTACCATATTTTTCTACGGCTGCTTGTTGTTGTGGATAAAATGATGGAAAACCAAGCAATAGCTTAAAATAAGGAATATCTTTTTCTAAAGTAATAACCAATTGATATTTACCTACTGCCTTGATTCCCAAAGTATCTGGACTCTTTTGTCCTTCCATGATTGCGGTAGCATTTTGAATTCCTTCAAATAAATAGCTATACTGCGAACCTGTTTTAGGATCAACCGTGCGTTGCCAGCCATAAACAAAGTCTTTAGCAAGTACTGGTTGCCCATTTGACCATTTAGTATTCTTTTTTAAATCAATTGTATAAGTTAAGCCATCATCACTAACCGTCATCTTTTGAGCCAAAGCTGGTTCAACCTTATTATTTTTCGTGTAACGATACAAACCTTCTTGACTATTGTTAATGATGTCAAAACTTACTGCATCAACAGCCGTAGAAGGATCGATTGTCGTTAATTCTCCGGATTCACTCCAATTAAGAACTTGTTTAGTTTGTCCTGTTTCTTTTTGTTGGCCACAGCCTCCCAACACAAGCATCAGTCCAGCCAAACTCATACCAAAAATTAAAATTTTATGCATTTTCATAGCTTTATTACCACTCTTTTTTAGATTTTTATTCATTATAACGGTTAAAGAGGCTAAACGCAAGTTGTTTTTGAATATTTTTTCAAAAAACAGCAATAAAGCTAGTATTTGTTGTATAATTAACTAAACAAATCATGAAATACGGGGGAAATTTATGAAACCATATTTGCATAAAGTTCAATATTATGAAACCGACCGTATGGGAATTACCCATCATTCCAACTATGTCCGCTGGCTTGAAGAAGCACGCGTTGCCTTTTTAGAAGATATCGGTTGGAGCTATGCAACACTCGAACAAAATGGCGTCATCTCGCCAGTTGTTAGCGTTGAATGCAAGTATCTTAAATCTACAACATTTGACGATACAATTTCGATCAGTGTTACAGTTAAAGAATTTAAAGGCGTCAAATTAATCTTAGACTATCAACTCATCAATACTAAGACTAATGAAATTGTATGCCAAGCACAATCTGCTCATTGCTTTACCACCAAAGATGGGAAGCTTTTACGTTTAACCAATTCTCATCCTCAATTTGCACAATGTCTTAAAGATCGCTGTACAAATCAAAAATTCATATGAGTTTTAAAAAAGTACTTGCATTCAACAATATATTTTGTTATGATATCTCTTGTTGATATGATAACAATTTGGGTGGTTAGCTCAGCTGGCAGAGCAACGGACTCTTAATCCGTGGGTCCAGGGTTCGATCCCCTGACCACCCATCATTGACTCGCTTTGGCGGGTCTTTTTTATCTTAAAAATAAACCAATAAAAGAGTCGTGAAATAACAAAAACATGTTTTTTCACGACTCTTTTTATATAACTAATTGTCATCTTACCAAACAAATAAACCAACAGTTGCAGCTGATAATAAGGAAACTAAAATTCCTGAAACAAGCATCAACAACACATTTTTAGCGATTAATTCGTTCTTTTCTTTGTCAACTAAGCCTTTAAATGCCCCAATAATCATCCCAACAGTTGAGAAGTTAGCAAATGAAGTTACAAAGACTGTTAAACATGCACGATAGTGTTCACTAAAGGCTGCTGTTGTGATTGTCTTAGTTACTTCACCCATAACGACAAATTCATTGGTTACCAATTTTTGACCCATATATTGTGCAAATTCAAATGCATCATGTACAGGTAAGCCCATTAACCAAGCAAATGGGAACATGATAACCCCTAAAATATTTTCTAGGCTCAAGACTGGTGAAATCAAACCTAACAATTGATCAATCATCGCTGCTAAAGCAACAAAGGCAATAACATTAGCTGTGATAATCAAGATTAAGCGTCCTGCCCCTAAGATAGAATCACCTAAAAATGAGAAGAATGGCTCACGTTCACCTTTTTCATTGACTTGGTTTGCCATTGTAGCAACCGTGTCTTCTTCTTTTGATAATTTAACAGGATTTAACATCGCAGTCACGATTAAAGCATTAATCACGTTCAATGGAATCGCCGTTAAAATATAACGCGCAGGCATCATTTGTGTATAAGCCCCCACGATTGAAGCAGTGATACAGCTCATAGACATCATCGCTAACGTCAAGTTACGTGCTGGACTCATTTGCTTTAATTGCAAACTAGAAACAGCCAATGCTTCTGTATTACCCAAAAACATCATTTCCACAGCGAAAAATGATTCAAATTTTGGTTGACGTGTTAACTTAGATAAACCAAAGCCGATCCATTTGATGATAAATGGTAAGACACCGATGTAAGTTAAAATATCAAACAACGGTACAATTAAAAGAATTGGCATCAAAACAGAAATTACAAAGTCCATGCTCTTGACATTAACCATGCTTGGCAAAGCAAAAGCAATCCCTTTATAAGAGATTTCCACCAATTCATTGAAACCAGCTGCCGCTCCATCGACAATGATGCGCCCAATAGAAAAACTTGTCAAAAACCATGCTAAAAACATGTTAAAGACAACCATAATAATAATTGCACGCCAGTCAATCTTCTTACGGTCACGTGAAAATAACCATCCAATACCTAAGAAAATCAACAAACCTATAATATTAATTGCTAAATACACAAAAATTCCCCTTTCTAGATTTAATTGATATTCAGCTTATTCAAGTATAGCTACTTCAACCGCATTTGTAAACAAAACCCGAACATTATCTTCTTAAATTCAACATACAAACAATTCAATTATGATAACGCTTGCATTTTTAGAAGAAAGCAGTATAATAGTAAATGTAAAGGGGTTACAAAATCCTACGGGTAGTCAAAAGAGGTGACTACAAGGTATCAACAAGGATATCTAATTAATAGTGAAACGACTATATTCGCCACAGTCAGAGAATATAGCTTGAAGAGAAATGATAGGATTTATCAACTCCTTGCTTGAATAACCAAAGCTAGTAAGACGTGTTAACGTATCGCCTTATAATGTAAAAGAAGATCGTGAAAGTTATTTGCGGTGATGTAAGGTTGACATGGCTTACTAGTTTTTTTATGCCAAAAAGACGTGCGCTTTGCACGTCTTTTCTTTTTCATGTGTCACAATGATAACACACTTATTTTGCTGATGTGCTAATTGTTCAAACAATGCCATAACCTCATAAGTATTTTGTTCATCGAGATTTCCAGTCGGCTCATCTGCAACCACTATCGGTGCATCACAACACATTGCACGTGCAATCGCTACTCGCTGTTGTTGTCCTCCTGATAATAATTTGACGTTTTTTAGTGCTAATTGCTCATCGATTCCGATTTTAGCCAACATTGCTAAAGCATACTCTTTGTCTTTGGCATGCTTTGAGCGCGTAATCTGTAAGATGGCCAACACGTTATCCAAAGCCGACATATACTCCAAAAGATTATACGATTGAAAAACAATCGAGACATATTGATTACGATAGTTATTTAAACCGATTTTTTCTAAAGTCTTTCCTTGATAACAGATACATCCTTTTTTGGGGCGATCTAATCCTGCTAATAAAGCCAACAACGTCGTCTTCCCAGTTCCGCTACTCCCTACAATCACATATGATTTTCCTGCCACAAATTTTAACGTAACATCTTGATATAAAGGATTGTTACAATCATCATACCAATAGCTTACTTCTTCAACTGTTAACATTTTTTCACCCCTTATCCTACTAAAATCTTCTTAGGTTGCATCCGTAAGATACCTATTGCACCTAAAATAATTGCTAAAAAGACAATGACTGCACTGACTAAGCTTAACTTAAGCAAGAAAATCACATCAACTTTAACTGCCAATTGGATTCTTTCTTGCTTGATTGGTATCTTTTTTAAGCGTATCTCCTACTTTTAAATCATTTTGTTTAGCTAGTTGTTGTTCGATTACGACATTATTACTGTTTTGGTCGTCACTTGTTAATTCGCGTCCAGAAATGATTTTATTGCTTCCATCAAAAAATGACATTACCAAATTCAACTCCAAAACATCACTGAGTGAAACTTGATTGCTATCTTGTCGCTCACCCATTGCACCACTTGGCCGTTGCATTACCGACATCGAATTCGTTGTTTCGATAACATCAAATGATCTAGCTGTTGCCGGCGTTAAATTAGTCAAATTATAACTTTTCACCAATGAATTACGTGTAGTTTTTTGCGCCGTCTTGACACTGACTTGTGCTAAATTTAGCTTAGGTTTACTAGACTCTTGTTTTTGCTTCGTTTCTTCTTGACGTTGCTGATCTAATTTAGCGAACGCTTTTCAGCGATCGGCTTGTAGAGTCACCGTTGCTCCTGCTTGTTTTTTTTTTGCCTCATCAACTGCACTTTTAGCAACACTTTGAATCAAGATTCATGCCAATACAAACAACAAGATTACAGTCAAAATACTTCCCAATAAAAATGAGCGTCCCTTTTTAGCACGTAGACTTAAAAAAGCCCGTTTTAAATAATTCATATCTAACCTCCAGTTTTTTGCTGATTAATAGTTAGCTTATCCGATAAATATGAATAATTTGATACTAAAATACTTTATTTTTAAGAATATTTAGCTAAATTAATTAGCTAAAGTTCCTGAATAATTCTTAAATTTTTATTAAATACATTATTTTAAATGGTTTTTTATGGTGAAAATTTGTTAATTTTATAGTTAGATAAATACGTATAAACAAAGGAGTGATTAGCCAATGGAAATGGACGCAGACCCGCATTTATCATGGAGTCTAGTCAAAGATGATGTTTTATATTCCCTAATTGAATAACAAGTTTTTTCTTATCGATAAAACATTGCTTATGTAATTCAAGGAGGAAATTTTTTTAAATGGAACATTATCAAACCAAAATAGCAGATTTAGCTCAAGAGTACCCCAACCAGTCGTTTGAACAAGGCTTAAGCGACCAGCAAGCCCAACAACGCTTGGCTCAAAATGGGCCCAATAAACTGGAAACTAAAACTACCCCTAAATGGATCTTGTTTGTACGCCAGTTTAATAACATGATTACTTATATTTTGCTGCTTGCGATGATTTTAACGTTAACAATGGGGCATCATACCGATGCAATCGTTATCGCATTAGTTGTCATCATCAATGCCATTATCGGTTATTACCAAGAAGCCAATGCTGCTGATGCATTAAGTAAGATTCAACAAATGCTTGCCACCAAAGCTACCGTCTATCGCCAAGATCGACGCTTAGACATCCCAGCCACTGATTTAGTCGTTGGTGACGTGGTGTATTTAGAAGCCGGCGATAGCGTACCGGCCGACTTACGCTTGGTAACAACCGCTAATTTGCGGATTCAAGAATCTGCTTTAACAGGCGAAAGCGATGCAGTAACCAAGACAACCGCAGAACTCTTAGCCGATAAAGTACCTTTAGCCGAACAAACTAACATGGCCTTTACTTCAACAGCTGTAGCCAACGGTTCTGGTTTAGGAGTGGTCGTTGCTGTGGGCAAAGACACCCAGATTGGTCAGATTTCAACAGCTATAGCTGAAACCAAACCTAAATTAACCCCGCTAATGCGCGAAATCAATGGCTTAGGTAAAGGCGTTTCGATTGCTGTTTTGATTGCGGCTGCCTGCTTATTTGTTCTTGGCTTAATCTTTGACACATATTCCGTTTCCGTTTTGGCTTTGGCCGTGGTAACGATGATTGTGGGTTCCGTGCCTGAAGGATTGCCAGCCACAACTTCGGTTATCTTGGCATTAGGGGTTTCTGACATGGCTAAAAATAAGAAAACCATTATCAAATCTCTACCAGCCGTTGAAACACTTGGCGCTGTCGATGTGATTGCGACCGATAAAACCGGAACACTAACTAAAAACGAGATGACCATGACCGACATCTACACTAAAAAAGACCACCTTACACTTAGTGGTACTGGTTATGAGCCACAAGGTGATTTGTTGGCTGATGGTCACAAAACAACTGCTAATCAAACAGTGCAAACGCTCTTACTTTCAGGATACATTGCCAACGATACCGAACTAGTCCAAGAAAATGGTCAGTTTGACATCAACGGTGAACCGACTGATGGAGCCTTTTTGACAGCTTATCACAAAGTTTTTGCAACGATGAGCGAACCCGAATATGAAACAATCGACATGTTGCCGTTTGATTCCGATTATCGCTATATCGCGCGCTTGGTCAAATTACCAAATCAAACTAAGCCTCAGCTCTTTATCAAAGGTTCTCCTGATAAGTTATTTACGATGGCTAAAAACGATCCAACATTTGATGAAAAATATTGGCAACAAAAAGTCGCAGAACTTTCATCTTGTGGCAAACGGGTAGTGGCCGTGGGACAAAAGACCTTAACCTCCCATGAAACAACCATTAGTCACGACCTACTTAACACAGGCATCGATTTTCTAGGAATCGTTGGTATCATCGATCCACCTAGAACCGAGGTCATCGAAACTTTAAAGACGATGAATCAAGCACACGTCGAAGTCAAGATGATTACAGGTGACTCGCCACTCACAGCCAGTGCAATTGGTAAACAACTTGGGTTAGCCCCTGACATTAAGGCTATTACCGGGGCGCAATGGGACACTTTGACCCCCGAACAAAAACGTAAAGCCGCCGTTGAAAACCAAATCTTTGCACGAACAACACCGAAAAACAAGCTCGAGATCGTTAAAGCTTTGCAACAAAGCGGTAAAGTAACCGCCATGACCGGTGATGGTGTCAACGATGCGCCCGCCCTCAAGGCTGCTGACATTGGAGTTGCGATGGGAATCAAAGGAACCGACGTAGCTCGTGATGCGGCCGATATGGTCTTGACCGATGATAATTTTGCGACTCTAGGCCAAGCGATCAAGGAAGGCCGCCGTATCTATGACAACATTAAAAAAAGCATCTTGTTTTTACTACCAACATCTTTTGCAGAAGGCTTAATTATCTTCTTTTCGATTATGTTTAATCAACCAATGCCTCTGCAAGCTACTCAGATGCTATGGATTAACATGGTTTCAGCAATTACGATTCAGTTTGCGTTTATCTTTGAACCTGCCGAAGCTGGCATCATGCAGCGCCGGCCACGTAAAACCAATCAAGCAATGATGAATCGACATGATGTAATTCAGATGGCTTATGTTTCAGTCTTAATGGCTGTTAGTGCCCTTTTTTCTTATGAATGGCTCCAAAGCCTAGGCGCCGATGCCAAAACCGCTAGCACGATGATGTTAAATATTATTATCATCAGTAAAATTTTTTACTTGTTTAATATCCGTACGCCTAAATTGGCTTTTTCAAAAGAATTTTTCGGCAACAAAAAAGCCTTCTATGTCATCTTTGTAATGTTGTTATTGCAACTAATCCTGACATATGTACCATTTATGCAAGAAGTCTTTTACACGGAACCTTTGACTTTAAACGAATGGTTAGCTGCAATTTTATGCGGTATGTTTGTTTTAGTAATCACTGAAATTGACAAGTTCATTCGTCTAAAAAAACAAGCTTAATCCAAAAAAGCCCCAAAGTAGCATTGCGCTAGTTTAGGGCTTTTTGTCTAGCTAAGTTTGCTTTTTTCTCTTAAGGAAAAGTGCTATGATTAAGATAACTTTTACAGGAGGATAATCGCATGCCAAATATCATGACTTGTCGCCAAACACTCGCTGTTACTAGCCATCGCATCTTAGCTAGTGATTTAAATGAACACGAAACCGTCTATGGTGGTCGCTTATTAGAGATGTTAGATGGGACTGCATCAATCTCAGCAAGTCGCCTAGCTCGCAGCCAAGTAGTCACTGCATCGATGGATCAAACAAACTTTATTGCACCATTTGAATTAAACGATTCATTTTGCATCGAAACTTATGTCAGCGGTATCGGCAAACGTTCAATCGAAGTCTTTGCCAAAATCATCGGTGAACATCTTAAAAGTGGTGAACGTTTTATCGGACTGACCGCCTTTTTAACCTTTGTGGCCGAAGAAGAAATAACCTTTACTACCCTTGAAGCGCAGTCAGCCGAAGAAAAGTTTGTTTGCCAAGGTTATCAACAACGCCAACAAGTCCGGATGCAAAATTTGCATCGACAACAACAATTTAATCGCCAACTTAGTTTGAAACATCCGTGGGACTTATAATTTTTTAGGAGTGCTAATCTTACTAGCATTCCTATTTTTTAATAACAAAAAAGGATTGCTTTTTTGCATCAAACAGAAAAGCAATCCTTTTTAATTATTTTATCCAATCAATAGAAATCAGTTTATTTAACAACCATTCCTGGTTTCCAGGTTAGATATCCTTTGTAATCATCAACATGCAAGAGTTTTTGCGCATTTTCGATACGCTCGGTTGTTGGTGGTTCCACACCTTCTAAGCGATACTTGATGCCCATTTCTTTGTACTTGCGCACACCCATCGTATGGTATGGCAAGACTTCGACTTTTTGCACGTTTTTTAAAGTCTTGATGAAATCACTGGTTTGTTCTAGATACATATCGATATCGGTAATTCCTGGCACCAATACTTGGCGAATCCAAACAGGCTTACCAATATCAGAAAGATACGTACACATATCTAAGATATTTTCGTTTGGGAATCCCGTCAATTTTTGATGTTCAGCCGAATTGATATGCTTAATATCAACTAACAAAATATCGGTCACTTCTAAAAGTTCATTGAACTTGCTAAACCATGGATCACGACGTGTAAATGGCTTACCACACGTATCTAAACAAGTACTGATGCCTAGCTTCTTGCATTTTTTGAACAATTCTAAGGCAAAATCAACTTGTAATAAAACTTCACCACCAGACAAGGTAATCCCACCTTGTTCACCCCAGAAACTTTGATATGACAAGGCCTTTTCTAAAACCTCATCTGTCGTCATCTTTGTACCGACATTTAGCTTCCATGTATCGGGATTATGACAAAACTTACAACGCATGTGACAACCTTGCATAAACACGACAAATCTAATCCCAGGGCCATCAACGGCGCCAAATGTCTCAAACGAATGAATATAACCTTCGACTTGACCATCTCTCATTGGAACCGGATTTAATAGATGTGACTCTGCTTGCGTACTCATAATTCTTAGGCCTCCCAAACTTCCCTTATTGTACTATCACTATAACACATTACATGGAAGTATGGAATGTTCTTGAGATAACGTCATCTTGTTGTTCTTTAGTCAAATCAGCAAAGTATACGCAGTAACCCGAAACACGAATTGTCAATGTTGGGTATTTTTCTGGATGAGCTTGAGCATCTAACAATGTTTCACGATTGAAGACATTGATATTTAAATGATGACCTTCATTTCTCATATAACCACTAATCATGTTTACCAAAGTATCAACTTGTGATTCTTCGTCATGACCAAGTGTTGTTGGTGTTACAGCGAAGGTATTTGAAATACCATCTGTTGCGTATTTGTATGGTAATTTAGATACTGAAAGCAATGATGCCAAAGCACCGCTTGTATCTGCGCCATAAGCTGGGTTAGCACCTGGTGCAAATGGTTCACCAGCTTTACGTCCGTTAGGTGTTGTACCTGTATTCTTACCATAAACCACGTTAGATGTAATCGTCAAAACAGATGTTGATAACTTAGCATTGCGATATAGATGATGTTTGTTCATCTTAGTATATAATGCTTTAACTAACCACTTACCAATTTCATCTGCACGATCATCATTGTTACCATAACGTGGGAAGTCATTTTCAGCCACAAAATCAACTGCCATGCCATCTTCATCACGGATAACTTTAACATGACCATACTTGATAGCAGAAATTGAGTCGGTAGCTACTGAAAAACCAGAGATACCAGTAGCAAATGTCCGGTTCAAACGGGTGTCTTTCAAAGCTAATTGAGCTGATTCATAGTAGTATTTATCATGCATATAGTGGATAACATTTAAGGCGTTAACATAAACATCTGCTAACCATTCCAACATATCATCAAATTTCTTCATAAATTCATCATAATCGATGTATTCGGACTTAATTGGTTCATAAGCAGGACCAACTTGTTGCTTAGTCATTTCATCTTTACCACCGTTGATGGTATAAAGAACGGTCTTAGCCAAGTTAGCACGTGCCCCAAAGTATTGAATACCATCAGCAATTGGTTGTGCAGATACACAACATGCAATACCATAGTAATCTGTACCCCATGTTTTGACCATCAAATCATCGTTTTCATATTGAATAGTTGAACTTTCAATCGAAACACTTGCTGCATAGCGTTTGAATGCTTCAGGCAAGTTTTCTGACCAAAGTAAAGTAATGTTTGGTTCTGGTGCAGAACCCATGTTATGCAAGGTGTTTAAGAAACGATAAGCCGTCTTAGTTACATGATGACGACCATCAAGTCCCATACCTGCTAATGATAAGGTTGCCCAAATTGGGTTACCAGAGAATAATGAGTCATATTCTGGTGTCCGGATAAAGGAAACCATCCTTAATTTCATTGTAAAATGATCAACTAATTCTTGTGCTTGTTCTTCTGTCAAAAGACCACGTTCGATATCACGTTGAATATAAATATCGATAAAGGAGTCTACACGACCAATTGACATAGCAGCCCCATTTTGTTGTTTGATAGAAGCCAAGTAACCAAAGTATAACCATTGAATAGCTTCTTTAGCTGTAGTAGCTGGTTTAGAAATATCAAAACCATAAGATGCTGCCATTTGCTTGATTTGATGTAATGCACGAATTTGATCGGTAATCTCTTCACGCATTTGGATGACATCATTTGTCATTTGGCCATCGCCATAGTTTTCAAGGTCTTGTTGTTTTGCTTCAATCAAGCGATCAATTCCGTAAAGAGCGATACGTGGGAAATCAGCTACTAAACGACCACGTCCATATGCATCTGGCAAACCAGTTACAATCTTGTTGTGACGTGCATGGCGAATATTAGCATCATATGCATCAAAGACACCTTGGTTATGTGTCTTAGTTAATTCTGAAAAGATTCGATCGGTTTCAGGATCGATTTGTAAGCCATGAGCTGCCAAAGCGTCCTTAGCCATTCTGATACCACCATAAGGCATCAAAGCCTTCTTAAGTGGCTTGTCTGTTTGTAAACCAACAATTTGTTCTAAGTCTTTATCTAAGTAACCTGGAGCATGCGAAGTAATACTTGAAACAACCTTTGTATCTGCTTCAAGCACACCACCAGCCGCACGTTCTTTTAATTTTAAATCAAGTAATTTGTCGTTTAATTTTGTTGTAGCTTGTGTAGGTCCTTGCAAGAAAGATTCATCGCCATCGTATGGTGTGATATTTTGTTGGATGAAATCACGCACATCGATTTCTGATTGCCAATCACCTTTCTTGAATCCATCCCAAGCAGCAAACGTCTTTTCTTCCATGTTTAACATAATAAATTTGACCTCCTTAGGTACTGTAGAAAACAAAATCTATAAAACGCTTTCTTCACTTATTATAGTAAACCCATTCAAAAAAAATTTCAATAAAGAAATATGCACCAAATTGCATTAATAACGATAAATCGCGCACGACGTTTTTATATTTATTAATCTTCTAAATACAGGTATTAAACCCTTTAATTGCGCTAAAAAACTTTTTACTTCAAGCCTCTTTTATTAGATATTTTCTTCACAAACCCAATAGGTATAGCTCTCTTTTTATACAAAAATCGACATTTTTTGCATAACTAAACACAATAAACTTAAATGATACAAAATCTCAAAAGTGTCTTATTTCACGTTTTTTCTATCTGTTCTTCAAAAACCTGTCCTCTTTTTTGAGCAAAATCTACTAAAAAGTGTAGTGCTTCTTCATAACTACAATGTTTTTCCGTCATAACTTTTTGAATCCAAAAGCTTAAGTCTTCCTTAATTAACCCCATTTTGCTACCTCTCCTGTCATTTTTAAACTCTACTGCTTTCATTGTAGCTCATCTGAGCTTAGGTTGTTGCCCCGATTTTAAAAAATAAACGATAAAACGCACAAATAACATCGATAACATTTAAATAATCTTGTATATAATCAAAAAACAATCATAAATATGCAAAAAAACAACCACTGCTGACTAGCAACAGTGGTTGTTTGTAAATTAATCTCAATAATTAAATATGTGCCCACACATTTTCTAAAACGTTGGTTTGTTGACGATCTGGACCAACAGAGAAAGTTGAAACTTTAACACCTACTAAATCTTGGATACGATGAATATAGTTACGTGCATTTTCTGGTAAGTCTTCTAATGTCTTGCATTGCGTGATATCTTCGCTCCAGCCAGGAAGTGTTTCGTAAATTGGCTTGCATGCTGCTAAGTCCTTTAACCCTGCTGGATAATGATAAATCTTTTCACCATTTAATTCATAGGCTGTACAGATCTTGATTTCATCTAAACCGGTTAAAACATCTAAACAGTTTAAGCAAAGGTTAGTCAAACCTGATACACGTTTGGAATGACGCATCACAACACTATCAAACCAGCCGATACGACGTGGACGCTTGGTTACCGTACCATATTCATGACCAACTTCACGAATACGATCACCAATTTCATCAAACAATTCAGTTGGGAATGGACCATCACCAACACGTGAAGTATAAGCTTTACATACACCTACAACTTTATCGATTTTAGCTGGTCCAATACCATTACCAATTGTTACCCCACCAGCAACTGGGTTAGAAGACGTTACAAACGGATAGGTACCATGATCGATATCTAACATGTTACCTTGTGCTCCTTCAAATAAAACACGTTTTCCTGCATCCAATGCATCATTTAAAACAACAGACGTATCGGTTACATATTGTTTAAATTCTTGACCGTAAGCATAGTATTCTTCAAAGATTTCTTCAAATTTTAATGGTTCTCCATCGTAATCATAAAGTTTTTCAAATAAACGATTCTTTTCTTCTAAGTTACGACGTAATTTTTCTGCAAAAGTATCTTTATCTAATAAATCGGCAATTCGGATCCCAACGCGTGCAGCTTTATCCATATAGCAAGGCCCGATCCCTTTATTAGTTGTACCAATCTTGTTATCTTTTTTAGATTTTTCTTGCAAGCCATCCAATACAATATGATATGGCAAGATAACATGGGCACGATCAGACACGCGTAAGTTGGCGGTTGAAATGCCACTTTCATTTAAATATTGCAACTCAGCAACCAAAGATTTAGGATTAACTACAACCCCGTTACCAATCACACTAATCTTATCAGAATAAAAAATTCCTGATGGGATTAAACGCAACTTATAAGTTTCACCGTCAAATACGATAGTATGACCAGCGTTGTCGCCCCCTTGATAACGTGCGATTACTTCTGCGTCTTGACTTAAAAAGTCTGTAATCTTACCCTTTCCTTCGTCGCCCCATTGGCTACCTACAATAACTACTGATGACATCTCATTCACCTCATTAAATTTCTGCATGCTTTTTTGTGTGTCTTAAAATTTCACACACACCTTGATAATTGTAGCAAATCCAAGGTCGATATTCAAGCAAAAGACGAATATTATCCCAACAAATATACAAGTTTAAAAATATAAACGAACGATCCTGTTTAAAAAACAAACATTTCGCCCATTTTCTAATTCCAAGGATCGTATTTTTTAAATGGCCACCAGCTTCGTTGACGCGCTAATTCTTCCATTGCTTTGAGTGTATTAAAGGCTTCATTCCCAATGGTAATCTTTTCTTTTAAGACTACATCATAAACACCTTTAACGAACTTTTCCATAATAACTTGTGGCGCAATTTGGCGTTCTTTCAAAGCTTGTTGGGCCTGATTTAAGAAAATGTCAATCTTAATATTTGACGGTTGATACTGCTTTTTAAAGACTTCCACAAGCTGATTAGCTTTGGTAGCAATCTCTTTATTTGATTTAATCTTAAACATGCTATCTACCCCTTCATTTCTTCCTAGAAATTATTATCGCACAACTTTGAAAGCGAAATCAAATACAACCACATTTTAAATATAATAAATTTTAATATACACACCTCTATTACGACTTCACACACCCTATGGCCATGGCTAAAACTATGCTAAAATAAAGATAATTAATCTAACTACGAGGTAATAATATGCAAACAAAAGAAGAATGGATCAAAGCACTTGATTTACAACCACATCCGGAAGGTGGTTACTTCAAAGAAATGCTACAATCTCCACTTCATACAACCGCTTTGGACGGTCAACAAAAACCCCTGTACAGTAGTATTTATTTCATGTTGACACCCGAAAGCCCTTCACATTTTCATCAATTAACTTCCGATGAGGTTTGGTATTACCATGCTGGTGCAGTCTTAACAGTTCATGTCATCAGTCCTGATGGGCAATATTATCAATATAACCTGGGAAATAATCCCGCCAAAGGTCAAGTCTTACAAGCTCTCGTCCCTGCTGGTAGTATCTTTGGATCAACTGTTGAACATGGGTTTGCGGTCGTTAGCTGTATGGTCTCACCAGCTTTTAGCTATGAAGATTTTAAATTGTTTGATCAATCAACCTTGCTGGCTAAGTTTCCACAGCACAAAGCCATCATTAACCGGCTTGCTTATAAAAAAATTCCTCTTCAATAATAAAAAAGGCCCTGTAATTACAGGACCTTTTTATTATTGAGCAGCACTAATTTGAATAGCACCATCTACCAAATCAGCCTTAAGCTCCTTAACATCTTGATGTTCCAAATAATAGTCGGTGATTTCATCGCGAATATTTTGTTCAATAACACGGCGCAATGGTCGTGCACCCATCGCTTCATCATAACCTTCTTCAATCAACCATTCCTTGGCCGTTTCAGAAACTTCTAATTTAATATTTTTCTTAGCTAGCGTTTGGGCCACTTCACTTAACATCAACTCCACGATTTGCGCTAAATCTGTTTTACTCAAATGACTAAATTCAACAATCCCATTAAAGCGATTCAAGAATTCAGGTCGGAAAAATGGTGCCAACTTATCCATTAACACTTGATCTTTAGCCGCATCACCTAGCAAGGCTTCGTTGCCAAATCCTGCATTTGATGTAGCAATAATAACCGTATTTTTAAAATTAATTACATTACCCTGGCCATCTGTTAAACGTCCATCATCCAAAACTTGTAACAACAAGGTTAAAACTTGTGGGTCAGCTTTTTCAATTTCATCTAACAAGATGATTGCATATGGATTACGCCGAACACGTTCAGTTAAAGTGTTACTGTTGTCGTTATATCCGATATAACCAGCTGTTGTCCCTATTAACTTCGAAACCGCTGTACGATCAGAATATTCTGACATATCCAAACGAATGATGGAGTCTTTACTACCAAATAAATCAAGAGCTAGTTGTTTAGCTAATTCAGTTTTACCCACACCTGTTGGGCCTACAAATAAGAAACTTCCGATTGGTCGATTTCCTTCATCAAACCCGGCTCGATTACGTCTAATCGCTTTAACTACCATCTCTACAGCTTCATCTTGTCCAATAACCTTACCTTTAAGACGGTCATTCATGCCCTTTAGACGTTCAATGTCTGATGCACTCATTTGACTAACAGGAATTCCGGTTAAACGTTCAACCGATTGAGATACATCATTTGGTGTTGCAACAATTTTAGCTTGGACAGTAGCATCTTTGCTTTGCTCAACTAATTTTTCTAGTTGTTCTTTTAGAGCTGCTGCTTTTTCAAAATCTTCATTTTCTGCAGCTTTTTGCTTTTGATCACTAAGCTTCTTGATTTGCTTTTCTAAATCAACTTTGTCAACTACTGGATTTTGAGCAGCTAAGTGAGCAGCTGTCATATCTAACAAGTCAATGGCCTTATCAGGTAAACAGCGTTGTGGGATATATTGGATCGAATAATCAATAGCAGCTTTTAAAACATTATCTGGCAATTCAACATGATGATGCTTTTCATAAAGTGGTTTGATTCCTAATAAAATATCAAATGTTGTCTTAGCATCTGGTTCATTAACCACTACATCATTAAATCTACGAGCTAAAGCTGCATTTTTCATGATTGTATTTCGATACTCATCTTGTGTAGTTGCTCCGATAACACTCAATTCTCCACGTGATAAAGCTGGTTTGATGATATCTGCTAGACCTTTGCCACCTTCTTCAGAACCTGTACTACCGGTTGTCAAAATTTGATGGATTTCATCAAAGAACAAAATGACATTTCCAGCAGCTTTAACTTCTTTAATCAGATTTTGAATATTTTCTTCAAACGATCCCCGATATTGTGTCCCAGCTTCCAAAGCTGATAAATCAATTGAATAAATTTGCTTATCTTTTAAAGCAGCTGGGACGTTGCCTGCTACAATAGCTTGAGCTAACCCTTCAACTACAGCAGTCTTACCAACCCCTGCATCACCAACTAAAACAGGATTATTCTTGGTACGACGGCTTAAAATTTCGGCAGTTTCTTGAATTTCATGTTCTCTACCAATTACTGGATCTAAAAGATTTTCTTTAGCTTCTTTAGTTAAATTGCGTCCTAATTTTTCTAAGATACCACCTTGCTTAATCGCTGTTTGATTAGTGGTTTGGACTGGAATTTCACAATCACTTTGTTGGGGTAATTTGCCAGTAGCACGATATTGTGCAAATTCTTCAGGTGTCATCTTATGCCCATTGACGATATATTGTGCACTTGCTTGATTACCACCCATTTTGTTTAAAACTTCATTGAAGAAGTCGTCCATGTTGTCATTAAAAAATGAATTGGAAAAATTGTTCATAACTTAAAACCCCTCTCTAATTTTACTGCTAAACATAAAAGGCACTTAGCAAATAGCCAGTGCCTTTAACTTGTTTATTTGATTTTCAAATCTGCTAGCTATCTGCTTGTTTAGCTTACGATATTATAATAACACTATTTTAGCACTCTGTCAACATAAGTGCTAAAAAAATAAAATATTTTTCTTATCGAAAAACAGTCGATTTTAACCGACTGTTAGCAGATATTAATTTTTAACGCCTCCAAAAGTTGTAGACATCTCATCATCAATTTGCTGATACTTCCCTTAAAAGCTTCCAGATCTATCCAAGACAGATACTACACCCATTCCCAAGCATTACCGATCATTTGATATAAACCTGAACCATTTGATTCGTAGAACTATATTGATAAAACCATCTTCTTTAATATTCACTAATTGCAACACAAGAGCTGGGAAAAAAGCCAGTCTGGACATAAAAATAGCTGAGCGAATTTTTAAAAATAAAATTGATGGCTCTATAATTTTTAGGACTGATAGAATTTCTAGCGGTCCTAATTTTTTTATAAAAAAATAAAAACAGACATATAAAAATATCCATTAGAATAAAGTCACCAAACTAAATAGTTCTAAAAGGAAATTTTTATATGTCCACAATTAATTCTATATAATCAATTCTTCACTATATTAAAAAACATCGAAATCAACTCTTTTAAGGAAGATTTTTACCGAAATAAAAAACTACTTAATTGATATTAATACCAACTTGATTTGCAACTTTACAAGTTCACTATACTATTTTAGAAGATAGATATAGTCATTGACTAATTCTTTTCAATAGGTTTTAACAATCCGTGAAACTTCACGCTCACAACTACCCATTCTGATTATAATATATACTGTTTTGTATATACTACATTCTAAAGATAAATACTTTTAATCCAAAGGTTTTTGATAAAAATGACCAAAAAATGTCTCAGTTGGTAAAACATTAATAATTGCCTTAGGATCACTGTTTCGCATTAAATGTGCAATATCTTGGACTTCATAAGCTGATACAACGGTATGCAACAAACTCATCGGTTGACCACTATAGCCACCATATCCATTTAACACAGAAACTCCATGGTGATAATGTGCGATATAATCTTTAACCACCTTTTGCGGATACTTAGTCGTAACTTGAAGCGTTACTCGTTTATATCGTTGATAAAATGCCGAAATGGTCTTAGTTGAGATGAATTGAAATACAATCGAATAGCCTGCGTATTTCCAACCAAACATCGTACCAAATATACACAAGATACAAGCGTTAAAAGCAAAAACATATTCCCAAATCGCCTTACCGGTCTTATTTGAAACGTACAAAGCAATAAAATCTGTACCTGCTGTTGAAGAATTTCCGCGCAGTGCAATCACTACCGAAAAGCCATATAAAAAGCCACCAAAGATAACATTTAAAATAATGTCATCAAATAATCTAGGAAAACTTAATACCTTCAAAAAGAAACTTGCTAAAAAAACCTGACACAATGACGATACCACGAATTTATGACTGATATTTTTATAACAAATCAACGCCACCGGCACATTTAACACGATCATCCCTAAAGACGTAGAAAAACTCACACCATATAAAGACGTGATCTTATCTAGCAAAATCGCCACACCCGTAAAACCACTCGACAACAAATTAGCGGGCTGAACAAAAACTAACAACGTGTATGCTTGTAAAAAAGCAGATATCACTACACAAGTAGCCGTTAATAAATTACGAAACCATTTCTTATCTTTCATGCTTAAATCCCTAGTTTTGTTAATTCCTCAACTAACTTAACGCTAACCGTGTCGTAATCATCTTGATTAGGTGCAGACGCAAAGCAATAATTTACTGCTACACCACTTGTCGTTGGATCATTTTCCCATGTTTTACACGATGAATGCACTTGTTTGATATTAGTATATTCAACTAATTGCATCGCATTTTGTGCATTAACTCCACTTCCCGCTAACAATTCAATTTTATCTCCATACTTTTCTTGCAAGTCTTTGATTAAATCGCGTCCATCAAATGCTTTTGCCTGTAATCCACTCGTTAAAATTCGATCAATTCCTAAAGAAATTAATAACTCAATTGCTTGATATGGATCTTTGACACAATCAAATGCCCGATGAAATACAGCTTCTTTGCCAGCATTTTTAACCAATGTAACAACTTGTTTAGTCTTAGCGACATCTATTTGATGATCTGCAGTCAAAAAACCAAAGGCTAACCCATCTGCACCATTATCCAACATATCTTGTGCATCTGCCAAAACTTGAGCAAAATCCGCATCATTATAACAAAAACCCGCACCTCGTGGTCGTACCATACAAATCACTTTTAAATCGGTATTTTGTTTTGTTAAGCGTAAAGCTCCAACTGTTGGTGTCAAACCACCTAAATAAAGTGCACTGTTTAATTCAACTCTTTTTGCTCCACCTAAATAAGCATTATAGGCATCTTGATAGCTACCACAACAAATTTCAATCATTTTAAATCCCTTCTTTTACTACCTTTTTATTTTGCTAATTGGTAAATACTCAACGCATAAATTTTAGCGTTAGTAATCAAATCAGGAACTGTCATCCATTCGTTTGGCTGATGACCAATTCCTTTTTGTCCCGGGAACGATGGTCCAAACGGTACAATATTTGGCATCATTTTGGCATAAGTTCCACCAGTCGTTGTTACAGGCGTTCCATCATTACCCGTGACTTTTTCATACGTATCAACCAAAATTTTCACTAAGAAACAATCTTTTTCAAACTTGACTGGATTATAGTTATCAATTAGTTCAACACAATAATCACATCCAACTGCATTTTGAATGTTTTCAATGATTTGTTGTGGTGTACAACTAGCTGGATAACTGACACTAAATTGGACAGCTGGTTTATTATCGTTTAGTAATTGATAGTTCCTAACCTCTAATAATCCAAATTCTTCATCAGTAAAATCAATGCCTAAACGCTCGCCGTTATTTTTAGCATTTAGAATATAAGTATTAACCAAGTTGAAAAATGCTTGTAAATCAGCTGTTTTATTACTGATTTTAACAACCGCACGACCACGCTCACCATAAACAACTGGATACTTACAATCTGGTGTAAAGCCCATTTTTGGTGGTTTATGCTTACTTAAATAATATTTGACATCAGCAAAACCCGTTTCTTCATTACATCCAAAAATAATCCGTACTTCATGTTTGAGCTTAATACCAAGTTGTTTTAACGCATATAAAGCAAACAAGCATGAAAGAATTGGTCCTTTGTTATCTAAGACGCCTCGACTATAAATAACATCATCTTCAATATAACCACTATATGGTGCATGTTTCCAACCGGTTCCTTCTGGTACTACATCCAAATGTCCCATGATACCGACATAATCTTCATCATTGATTTCACCATAACTTGCAAAACCTGCATAATTATCAACATTTGTTGTCGTAAAACCTAATTCATTAGCCAAGGCTAAAACGGCATCCAATGCTTGCTTGGGCCCTTTACCAAAAGGTGCATCAGGTAAACTTTCTTCTCGTACGCTTTTAATCTTAACGATATCTTGAATACTTGCGATCATTTGTTGGCTGATCTCATCGACCTTGCTTAAAATTTCATTTTCGATTTTTTCCATATTATTTTTCCTCTAATGGTGCTGTTCTTGTTGCCATATATTCATCTAACCATTCTTGAGTTGCTGGTTCATGGATGCATTTGCCAGCGACATTTTTTGTCAAATAAACAATCGGTTCTTCATTAGCTGTTGCTACTGCAAACGAAAAGCCTTCAATATTAGTAGCAACTCCCCATTGTCCTTTGTTATTCATCGCTACTAAAGACATATCACCTGCTTTACCACGGCGTTTTTTCAATTCAAGATCAAACATATTAACTGCGCGCTCACAAGCTTCTTGTGGATGTAGACCTTCTTTCATCAAACGAACAATTTCATATGAAACACAGCCTTTCATCACATCTTCACCTAAACCAGTAGCACTAGCCCCTCCGACTTCACTATCAACATAAAAGCCAGAACCTGAAATAGGCGAATCGCCAACGCGCCCTGCTTTTTTCATGAATAGACCACTTGTCGAAGTTGCAGCTGTCATTTTTCCAGCTTGATCTAAACAAATCATACCCACCGTATCATGTCCTGAATATGGTTTGATTTCTAACTGTTGTGTTTCTTTAACACGATTCTTGTAATGAATCTTAGCACGATCAGTTAACATATTTTTACGTTCAAAGCCTTCTTTATGTGCAAACTTTTCTGCACCTTCACCGACTAACAAATTATTGACTTTTTCTTGCGATAAACGACGCGCAATTGAAATTGGATTAGCAAAATCTTTGATAGCCGCTACTGCTCCAATATCTAATGTATCACCATCCATGTAAGCTGCATCTAATTCAACTTGCATCTCTTCATTCGGTAAGCCACCATATCCAACTGATTTATAGAATGGAAAATCTTCAACTTCTTTAACCGCTGTTTCGATTGCATCACCTGCATTTTGATTATCAGCTAACATATGTGCTGCTTTTTCGATTCCTTCATAGGCCATACGCCATGTTGCAATGATACCCCACATAAAATTTTTCCTCCTGTAATAAAAGGATGCGTTAAAAACACATCCTTCAAGTTATTTTATTTAAAAACAATATTCATTTGTCAATGACGTTACGTCTGCACCGTCAACTAATGCCTTAGCAAGATTACACATATTTTCTAAAGATTCATTCAATCCAATACCACCTTTTTTAGGTGTCTTAACAATATGAACTTTATCCTTATATGCAGCAATTGTCTCTTCATTTTCAACTGCCATAGCAGCTAATGCAGGAACCGAAGTTGTTTGGTTAATGTCATAAGCTACACGCGCAGCCATCTTGCCATAGTTTTGGTAATCAAAAGCTGGTCCACACATTACTACGTCAGGTTTTAGTTTATTGATCATCGCGCATAATTTACGGCTCACTTCATCTGGATTAGCTTCATAAAAACCATCACCACAATATAAACAAGCCACAACTTTAGCGTCAATTTTCTTGAGATATGGCTCCATCATAATCGCTGGTCCTACCGCATCTTTTTTAGCGGCTAACGGAATCATATGATCGTCTTTAATTCCTGCTCCAGCTTGAATTTGATCATAAATCATAATAACCTTAAGCATTTTAAATGCCCCCTAGTAAAATTTTAAAGATCATCAAACGAAATATCATCTAATGAAATATCATCATCGTCATTAGCTTCATTAGCTTTTGCTTCATCTTCTAAATATTGCTTATCCATGATTTTAATAAATGGCATATAAACAAAGACACCCAAAATCAATAATAAACCTTGTAAAATTGCACCAACCCAGTTAGTTGCAAAGAAACCAGAAATAATCAACGGCGTCGTCCATGGAATCTGAATACCATTACAAATTGGAACTAGATGAATGCTCATCGCAATATAAGAAATTACAATGTTTAAAGTAGGAACAAGAATAAATGGAATCAACATCGTTGGGTTCAACACAATTGGCAACCCAAAAATGATTGGTTCGTTAATATTAAAGATTCCCGGTACTAAAGCAAGTTTACCCAATTCAGTAATACGTTTTGATTTACAGAAGAATAACATCGCAATAATCAAAGATAGCGTTGAACCTGCACCACCAAATGTTGCAAATAAATCTTGGAATTGTTGACAAATAATGTGTCCTTGACCTTCTCCGGTCTTAAAGTAGTTTAAGTTTTCAATTGCCAATGTTTGCAAAATCGGATTAAACACGGCACCTACAACAGAGCCACCATTGATACCAAAGAACCAGAACAAATGTAAGAAGATATAAGCAATAACCATAGCACCTAAGGTATCCCCTAAGTTAAGTAATGGTGTTTGCAAGAATTCAAAGATAATTTGGAACACATTTGTTTGGAAGTAACCAAAAATCAAGTTAAGTAAAAAGAAAAAGCCCATAACAACCGTTGCAGGAATTAAAGCTGCAAAGGATTGCACAACGGTTGGTGGTACACCATTAGGCATTTTAATAACCCAACCTTTCTTTTCAACCCATGCATAGATATGGACAGAAACAAAAGCTACGATAATACCAACAAAAATACCTTTAGCACCAACCCAACCTAATGGAATACCAGCTAAAGTTGCATCTACTGTCTTTTTACCAACTTCAACAGTTCCTGTTACACTATAAGGCATAATTAAGAACCATGACATCAAAGCAACAGCAGCACCAAAAATCTTATCAGTCTTCATCTGACGTGCAAAAGAATAAGCAATACCCATAACTGCAAAAATAGCCATAATATCAAATGTTGCACTAGATGGCTTGCTGATAAATGATGCTAATGTTTCACCAGTAGCTGAGTTAATCACAATCTTTTCTAAAATTTCTGTCCATCCAGGAATTGGAAAGTTAGCAATTAACAAGAAAATCGAACCTGCAATTAAAAGTGGTGTCGAGACTAAAAAACCGTCACGAACCGAAACCAAGTACTTGTTACGACCAATGGCCTCGGCCAGTGGCATCAAGATTTTTTCTAACTTCTTCATCATATCTAAAAAACCTCCTCCAATTATTTTTTATTTTCTTTAATTAACTTAATAGCAGTCTTTAAGACTTTTTCACCATCCATCATACCGTATGCTGCTTGATCAATCACTGCAATAGGAATTCCTAATTCACCATATTCCTTAACAGTTTCTTCATACATATAATTAACTTGTGGTCCCAATAAGATACAATCTGGGTTTAAAGTTTTAATAATTTCTCCGATTTTATTATGAGCAAAAGCCTTTACTTCGATTGGCAAATTATGTGCATTTGCCACCTCTTGCATCTTGTTAGCCAACATACTTGTAGACATACCTGCACTACAGAATAAATAAATCTTTTTCATAATTATTCCTCCTAAAAAAATTATTGTTATTTTTTAGCTAATTTGTTTCACGTGAAACCATAACTACTTTTGTTTGTGCCACATAATCATGAATTGCTTTATGCCGTTTGCCAAAGGCTACGAGCAACGCACTAATGATGCTAACCACCATTCCCACATACATCAACGGAGTTACCAACTTCACTCCTGTCAACAACTCTGCTAATTGATGCCAAATGGCACTTGCCGTCACGATAGAGCCCTCGATGATAAAAATTCCTACGATTTGTCTTAAGAGCAAATCTTTTAGTCCTACCTTAGTTCCGTTGTCTTTAACAATGGCTATCTTACACAATCTCTTACCTAAGGTTTGCCCGGGATAAATGTAAGTCGGCACAATCACAAAATAAAAAACAGCAAAAAGCAACGCTAAACTCCCGGCAAGCAACCCAAATGGGGTGGGAAACTTCAGTAAGTTTTGTTCAAGCATTGTTCGATAAAGTTTTTGCGAAACCAAGGCAATCGGTAAAGAGGTACACAACCCGCCTACATACCAATCGACCACATAGCCCGCAAAACGGCGACCAAGACTTGGTTCTTGTTGCTTCGTTTTTGCCTCTACTTTAGTGCTCACTGCGTGTCATCCTTTCACGTTAATCCAAAAATTAGAAGAAGATTAGATACCATCAATTTTGATAAACATTTAAAAATCAACGATTCTTCTTAAATAACAATAACTTAAGATTAGCATTTATATCGGTTATTTTCAATGTTTTTTAATCTTCTTGCAACTATCATTAAATAAAATCAACCGCTTACATAGACATTATACATGGTATATACTGTTTTGTATATACCTGTTTTTTATTATCTTTGAAGTGTTACTTTAAAAGTATACTTATCAGCTCGATAATGCGAAACATCATAGAATAACGGTGTTCCATTGGCGGCGTATGTCATCGATTTAACCACTAGAATCGCCTCGCCTACAGGTACTTGCAAGTTAGTAGCTAATTTTTGATCGACAACGGCTGCTTGTACTTCTTGATGTGAATAAGCAATGTCACTTTGTCGCTCGATCAATTTAAAGAGCGAACCGACCAAATCTTGGGGCGTCACCTCGCCTAAGTAACGGGCACGAATACAGATATTTTCAACGGTCATCGGGTCTTGGTCAAATTTACGCAATCTGACAATTCGCCAAACGACTTCATCTTTATCAGCTTGTAATAGACTCCAAAGTTGTTCATCATAAACTAACTTTTCAAACTTTAATAATTCAGTTTGTGAAGTTTTATTATAAAGTTTTGCTGTTTCTGAAAAGCTTAACAGTCCGCCTTTGCCACTTTGAATCTTGGAATCTTGCATCACATAAGTTCCATATCCCTTGCGCTTAACCAAGACATTTTGCTTAACCAAATGTTCGATGGCTTTTCTAACCGTTAAACGACTTACTCCAAAATCATTGGCTAATTCATATTCAGAAGGTAACTTTTGTGAGTGGACGTAAACATTATCAGCTACTCGCTGTTGCAATTTATCTGCGATTTCTAAAAAAATCGGTTGTTTTTTGGGCATCGCATCTACCTCCTAATGTAAGTCTTTGATTCCATTTTCTAAGATTTCCATTTGTAAAATTGTTTGCCATGGAGCTACAACTTGTGGTTTGTCATTGACAATCGTTTGATATAAATCATCATAAAACAAACCATAATCGCCACGTTGTGAAACAACCTTTTCTTCATGATAATTTCCTTGCTGATCATAATAAGTTAGCGTTCCATAATGTTGGGGTAGATCCATACCAAAGTCAGGATTATTTGGCATATAAAAAAGTTTTAAATGCTCTTCTTGACGATCTTTATACTCTTTAATAAACATTCCTTTTTTGCCATAAACCACAAAACTTGGTCGTGCTTTGATTCTAAAATAGCTAGATTTAACAGAAATCTTCAAGGCGCCATAATATAAATCAAGATCAAAATAATCATTCATCTTCCCTTGGCCTAATAGTTGACGTACATCATAATTAATCCGCTCGGGCTTACCAAAATAACTGATGACTTGATCTAAGGTATGACAGCCATGTCCATAAAGATACGAAGCATCCGGATTGAATTCATGGGCAGCCTCGGGAATTTCTGGACGATAGTAATCAAAATGCATCTCGATTTCTAACAGGTCGCCTAACTTTTGACTTTCGATAACCTTTTGAACGGTCAAAAAATCACTGTCATAGCGCCGATTTTGATAAGCACTCAAGACCAAGCCTTTTTGCTTAGCCAATTCGAAAAGTTCCTGAGCTTCCTTGGCGGTTTGCGTAAATGGTTTTTCGACCAAACAGTGTTTGCCATGTTCTAGCACCATCTTGGCATATTGATGATGCACCTGATGCGGAGTCGTAATCACAACCATATCAATATCAGGATCATTTAATAGTTGTTCTAGATCAGTCGTATACTCTACCCCAGGTATTTGTGCCCAAACATCATGATTAATATGTCGTGCATAGATCGTCTTTACTTCAAATGTGGCTGGGCGTTGCAAAACAAACGGTAAATGGTATCGATTACAACTTTTCCCGTTACCTATATAACCAAGCACTAATTTTTGATTTTTCATCATACCATCTCCTCCATCTTTATCTTATTATAACTATATCATAAGTTAATAAGTCTTGATATATACCAAAAAACAGCTAATCTCTAAGATAAGCTGTTTTTCATTGTTTTATTAAAGTTGAGCACCATTAGTTGCGATAACATTTTGATACCAATAGAAAGAATCTTTCTTATAACGTTTTAGACTCCCTTGTCCATAATCGTCTTGGTCAACATAAATAAATCCGTAACGTTTACACATTTGTCCCGTACTTGCTGCAATTAAATCAATACATCCCCATGGAGTATAGCCTAACAAGTCAACACCATCATCTAAAATAGCTTTCTTAACTTGTTCTAAATGTTCGCGTAAATACTTGATACGATAATCATCATGAATTTCATTATTTTCTTCTAGTTTATCGATAGCACCTAGGCCATTTTCCACGATAAATAATGGCAAATGGTAACGATCTGTAAACCAGTTTAATGCATAACGCAAACCTACTGGATCAACTTGCCAACCCCATTCACTAGCTTTGACATATGGATTAGCCACCAAATCATGATTTTCGTTATACAGCAAGTTCCCTTTGTATTTAACAGCAAATGACATATAGTAACTAAATCCAATATAATCAACGGTACCTTCTTTTAAGGCCGCTAAATCAGCTGGGGTAATATCCATCTCAAAACCTTGTGTCTCAAAATGATTGAGTAACCATTTCGGATAAAAACCATTACAATGGACGTCTGAGAACCAATATCTGGTTTGCATTGCACGTTGCGCAAATAAAATATCTTCAGGTTTAGAAGAAATTGGATAAATTGGACACATCGCAATCATGCTCCCAATTTGTAAACTAGGATCAATTTGATGACCTAAAGCCACGGCCTTAGCACTAGCGACCAATTCATAATGAGCTGCTTGATACATCAATTGTTCCTTATTATCATCCGGCCCAAAAACTAAACCAGAATCGCTATAAACAGCTCCTGCACTTTCAAAATTTGTTTGGTTATTGATTTCATTGAAAGTCATCCAATATTTAACTTTTTTATGGTAACGCTTGAAGCAAACTTCAGCAAAATTCAAGAAGAAATCAATCAAACGGCGATCACGCCAACCACCATATTCCGTTACTAAGTGATATGGCATTTCAAAATGTGATAAGGTAATAACAGGTTGAATACCGTATTTCAAGCATTCATCAAACATATCATCATAAAACTTCAAACCTTCTTCATTAGGTGTTTTTTCATCACCATTTGGAAAAATTCGTGTCCATGCAATCGATGTTCTAAAACACTTAAAGCCCATTTCGGCAAAAAGTTTGATATCTTCAGGATAACGATGGTAAAAATCGATTCCTTGATGATTAGGATAGTATTTGCCTTCTTCAATGGTTGCTGTATTTTCACGTGGATGATCCTTACTACCTAAGGTTGATAAATCAGCAGTACTTAAACCTTTACCCCCTTCACGATATCCACCTTCGAGCTGATGGGCAGCTACTGCACCGCCCCATAAGAAGTTTTCTGGAAACTTGCGTGTATCTTGTGTCATTTCTCTTCCTCCAACATAAATATATTAGGCATTTTGTGTATCTTGTTGTTCTTTTTGAGCTACACGATTAGCTGCAATCACAAATGGTAAGTAAGTTAAAATTGAGATTCCTAAACAGATAAATCCAATTACTAAACCTAATAAATTACCACCCGTTCCTAAAAATGGCATTAACGGTCCTGGAGTTGTCCAAGTTAAGCCAAAGGCCGGAGTTGGAATCAAATTCCAAACTGAAGTTACACAATATCCCACTAAAATATTAATCACTGGAGTCAAGACAAATGGTACAGCTAAAATAGGATTCATCACGATTGGTAAACCAAACATCAATGGTTCGTTGATGTTAAACAATCCTGGAACAAATGCCATCTTGGCGATTGAACGATAATCTTCCCGTTTAGAAGCAATAAAAATCGCAATCAATAAACCTAAAGTCATCCCACTACCACCCATGTTGGCAAATACGTCATTCATTGTTCCCCAAGTCACACGGTATGGTACACCCCAAGCTGTTCCATGAGCGTTGATAAATTGTTGGTTGCTTAAATCTGCCTCAGTAAAGATAACCGAACGCAAAGCATTTAATGTATTTGGTCCATGAATACCAACTAACCATAAAAGATTTTGGGCAATCGCAAACAAGACTACACTAAAGATATTAACCCCTGCCTTGCGAAGCGGTGTTTGGATTGCATCGTAGATAACTTGGTTGATACCTTCCGGTGAGAAAAGCGAAATCAAATGATTTAAAATCGCAGCTAACATAATAATAATTACAATAGGAATCATCCCATTAAATGAACGTGCAACAGCTGGTGGAACCATATCTGGCATTTTGATTTGTAATTTCTTAACTTTGAAAAGCTTTGGCAAGAATTCTCCGACTAAGCCCCCACAAATCATCGCCACAAACAAGCCTTGGGCACCTAAATAAGTCTTAGGTAAATAGTTGATTCCATCTTTGACGATTGCTGGTGTATATAAAATCATGAACACCGCAATTCCTGTCAAACCAGTCAACATTTCGTCAGCTTTGAAATGTTTAGCCAAGTTTTGCGCTACCAAATAAGCAATAAAGATAGACAAAATATCCATTGTCCCGTTTGTTACGGAATTTAACCAACTTTGTGCATCATTAAGGTTGGGGAAAAATTTAGGTAAAAATAAGATCTGTGCAATAAACCCATCCTTAGAGAAAAGCAAGTTGTTAATCAAAATAACCAAAGATGCCGCCATAGTAATTGGGAAAGTATACATAAAGGCATCCCTAATCGCAGCAACATGACGTTGTTCGTTAAGTTTAGCAGCAAATGGAACAATGCTTCTTTCCATGAAGCCATTAAATTTGTTAAACATTGTAGTCTCTCCTTTTATCAATAAATTCTGTTGATACTTACATTTTATTGAAGCGATTACAGTTTAACAATATCTTGAAAGCGTTCAGAAACAAAGCTACGTGTTTTGTGTATGATTCCGTTTTCGGAACACTGTGTTCCATTTATTTCCCGTCCAAATAAGCTAGATTTTCTAAAATACTTTCCATAATGTACAACACCGGAACTTTAGTTGTCATATCATAAAATTGGCCAATCTTATGTATCGGAACATGGTACGACAAATTATACTGACTCAAGCGTGCAATTGTACTGTTACTATCACCTGTGATGGCCACTAAAGTCGCATCTGCATCATTGACAAAATTGTTCAACAACGCTATCAACTCTGGCGTTTCACCCGAATTTGAGATAGTTATCAAAACATTGTTAGTTGAGTTTTTTAGCTGTTCAGCTAGCGGATAAAATGGATCGGAAACATAAAAAGTGTTGATTTCATGGGCAGCAATCTGGCGTGTTCCATAGCCTGCAAACATTGCTGATGAACCAATCCCTAAAAAGATTACACTATCTGCTTCAAAAATTTTTTGTGCGACAACTTTAATCTTGTCTTCAATATCGGCAGGAAAATTCTCCTTAGTTACAAACTTCATGCCTGTTGGCTCACCAGTTTTTTGACGCTGTTCGCTTTGAAATAAGACCTTAAACTCCGGAAAACTACTATACCCTAACTTATGAATGAAACGCATGATGGAACTATTGGAAACATGTGCCTCATTAGCAATATCACGCACTCGCATATAAGGTATTTTGGAACTATTATTAGTTATGAAGCGATAGATTGCCATATCAACTTCGGAAAGTTTGTCGAAATCTTTAAAACCATAAAACGACAAAGCATTCACCCCTTACATATCTCATTACTAAAAATTTTAGCATATTTTTGTGCTGATTGGCGGTTATTATTTCCCGGGAAATGATTTTAAAAAAACACACCATTTTTGCGTGAAATGATGTGTTTTATATTATCTCAAAATTACACTAATACAACCAAATGTTTTCCCGTTACTCAAATCTAGAAAGTACAAAAACAGGACATCATTAAGGGGGTGTAAGACGTGGGTTTTTCCGTTACTCAAATCTAGAAAGTACAAAAACGCAATTCAATTCCTGTATTAGCAGCTAGTTGTTTTTCCGTTACTCAAATCTAGAAAGTACAAAAACACAGCGTTCCAAACGCTAACTACAACAAGCGTTTTTCCGTTACTCAAATCTAGAAAGTACAAAAACTTTCTTGTTGTTGTATATTTTAAATTATCCGTTTTTCCGTTACTCAAATCTAGAAAGTACAAAAACAGCAAGTCTTGAGACTTGTTATTGCCTCGGGTTTTTCCGTTACTCAAATCTAGAAAGTACAAAAACCGATGCTATCGTTTTTGATAATGCTAAATCGTTTTTCCGTTACTCAAATCTAGAAAGTACAAAAACGTTTTAAAGTGCATTCCGTCTCATTTAGTAGTTTTTCCGTTACTCAAATCTAGAAAGTACAAAAACATTGGTACGGAGCTAATCACGCTCCTGAAAGTTTTTCCGTTACTCAAATCTAGAAAGTACAAAAACATAACTGGATTTCTGTGCTCTGCTTCTTTTGTTTTTCCGTTACTCAAATCTAGAAAGTACAAAAACACCTCTCTTTTCTTGTAAATCTATAATCTTGTTTTTCCGTTACTCAAATCTAGAAAGTACAAAAACAATTTGATTGTTTAAAAGTCCTTTTTTGACGTTTTTCCGTTACTCAAATCTAGAAAGTACAAAAACCGTTTATGACGCAATACGTCCACACATTCTGTTTTTCCGTTACTCAAATCTAGAAAGTACAAAAACAACTATCCTAGATTACAAATAGATTTTTGGGTTTTTCCGTTACTCAAATCTAGAAAGTACAAAAACATTGGTTGATGTCAACATCGACTAAAAGCGTTTTTCCGTTACTCAAATCTAGAAAGTACAAAAACCCATCTAAATGGCACACGGCATGATGATCAGTTTTTCCGTTACTCAAATCTAGAAAGTACAAAAACAATCTAGCAATCAGAAATGTAAATGCGAAAGTTTTTCCGTTACTCAAATCTAGAAAGTACAAAAACATTATGTCAATAGTTTCTTTTATTTCTTCGGTTTTTCCGTTACTCAAATCTAGAAAGTACAAAAACCTATCTTTAACATCACAAACACCAACTTCAGTTTTTCCGTTACTCAAATCTAGAAAGTACAAAAACTGCTCAACTTGGCTATTGTGTACTGCAATTGTTTTTCCGTTACTCAAATCTAGAAAGTACAAAAACCCAGGACCACGAATGAATCAACGTACTTAAGTTTTTCCGTTACTCAAATCTAGAAAGTACAAAAACATAAGATGTATGATCCTATGATGTGTGCTAGTTTTTCCGTTACTCAAATCTAGAAAGTACAAAAACTCTAACTCTTTTCGATATTTCAAGGCACTTGTTTTTCCGTTACTCAAATCTAGAAAGTACAAAAACCAGTCAGAAAATTATCAGAAGCAGCAACTAGTTTTTCCGTTACTCAAATCTAGAAAGTACAAAAACAAATACTCACCTGCAACTAAATTTTGACTAGTTTTTCCGTTACTCAAATCTAGAAAGTACAAAAACTCAATAACAACGATATCTCCGAGATAAACAGTTTTTCCGTTACTCAAATCTAGAAAGTACAAAAACAAAACTTTGAACATGAATCATACTTTACTTGTTTTTCCGTTACTCAAATCTAGAAAGTACAAAAACTTAGCTTCATCTTCTAATGAAATATCACCTGTTTTTCCGTTACTCAAATCTAGAAAGTACAAAAACCTCAAACGCACATCGACGCCTAAAATTTTTGTTAGGTTTCCCCTAGAAAACATCTTTCAGCAGGAGTTAACTCATTGATCTCATTTCGTATAGTAAACGAAAATTCTTTATCATATAAAAGCATCCCTACCACTTTAAATAATACCATATCTTTCGGATTCAAGTATACTTGATTTATATTTTTAATTCCGACATACGGAAATATACGCATTAATTTTTCTATTAGTTCCTGATCTGAATATGTTAATTCTTCTGGATATCTCCTCGCTAAAGATTCCCTTAAAATATCTAATCGTGGTAATTGTTGAATATTCTCATATATTAAAACTACAGATTCAATTTGTTGTGGTTTAAAATCCACATTTAAGTAAGAATCACTTAAAATAAATATATAAAAATTAGAATATTTTTTTATCAATTCTGTTAGGTTACATAAAAATTTATTGAATACTTCGTTTTTTATAAAAGATTGTGGATTTCGAATTACTAGCCAGATATTTTGTCCAGTACTTTTAATCTTTTTTTCAATTAAATTACAGTATTCATCCAATAAATATGTAATATCCATCATCTCAACTGGATATTGCTGCCCTTTTTCTAAATATTCAATTAGTAGATATTTTTTCAACAAATCATCAATTGTAAAATAATTAAATCTTGGTACTAAATGAGCAAACTCTTCCTTTATTTTCTCTTGTAAAATTCCTTCTGTCTCTAAAAATAAATTATTGATTTTTTCAACTTGCTTGTTTAGCAAGAAATCCTTCTGCATTTCAACCAGATACTCTGCCAACATTGTATTTTTAGTCAAGGTTAATTGTTCTAATACATCACTACGTTGTTCTAAAAAAAGAAAATCTAACTTTTTATTTGTTTGATCTTGTCCATCACAGATTATGTTTATCCCATCATCACCGTACACATTTTCTTCTAAAGAAGATAATTTTTTTCCAGCTTGAAACCTTTTCATAGTGCGATATAATTTCCATTTAATTTCTTCATTAGCTCCTAAAAGATAAATTATCCTACTGCTGGCGTCTATTTCAATATATCTATCCTTTTCATATTCCATTTCAACTTTCATCAAATCACCACCAGTTTTTGTGAACCTACAACTTCTTCTTGATGACTCCGTGACCCAACTAAAAGTTGCATATCATCAAATTGCTTTTCACTAATATATAGAAGCCGAACTTCACCATGTGGTGGTGTTAATTTTTTTAAAATTCCTTCATATTTTTTAGCTGCTTGTCGATCAGGCACCACCCGATAATAAACTGAATACTGTAGCATTTGAAATCCATTGACGATTAATTCTTTACGAAAAATCCTATACGCTTTTTGATCTTTAGGTGTATCCATTGGAAGATCAAACATACACATTACTCGCAATTGTTCATACCTCATTTCCTTGCCTCCATAAAATCAGATAGACGAACTTCATATAGTAGGCTTACATCTTTCTTTTCTGTAGCTTTAATAAAACTTGCAATATACTTTTCCATCACTAATTCAACACTACTTTTTTGATTTTTATACCACATTGGCTGATTCAAAAAATCAATTAAGGTTAAGCGTGCCTCATAAGCTAAATATTCATAATCTTTACTAATTTTTTCATCAATCCAATAATCCATCAATGGTCTAAACGGTTCCATTAAATCATCAACTAGATTAAATGCATTATACTCATTATGATGGAAGATTCCATAAACAGGTAATAAACCCTGACCAACTACAATTCTTGCAATTGCAGCTCGAATAATCGCATACCCATAGTTCATCGCCAAATTTTCTAAACCTTCATCGCCGCGAATAAAATCCTTTCCATATAAAGCAGCAAAATACATCTTAGCAATTAACCCTTCACGATTAGTCTTATCTCCTTGCGTTAATCCGTTATACAAATCTATCATCTTATCGATTCTATCTTGTGCAATACCTTTTTGAATATTAAATTGAATTTGATTTAATATTTTCTGCCCAACAATTTCACGCCAAACTTCTGCTTTTAACTTTTTAGTCCAATTTGCCTGTGCTAAAGCTCGTTTAGCAAAATGATGATATTCACCATAATTTAGCAACATCCCCGTTGGCATGTACTTGTTATCGCATAAAATAACAACAATATCATTCTTGGTAAACGCTGTCAAAATATTAGTTGTTAAACTTGTATTCCCTTCAATCACTATCATATTGATATCACTTAATGGTATGTAATACTTCATTCCTCTTTTAGTAATTTCAAGATTGTCTAACTTTAATGCCATACGTTCACTTTCCTTAACATGGATTGTTCGCCAGCCCATAAAAAAACCTCCATTTTTATATAAAAAAACCCACTCCAAGAGGAATGGGAAATACGGAAAAATTCCTTATTTTTGTAGATTTTCTAGACTTGAGTAACGGATCGAGATTTCTCTCGAATATTTATCTACAAATCTAGTATATTATTTTCATTAGTTTTTGTCAATGATATTTTTAGGTTTTTCTCCTTCTTTTTTAATATAAAATGGATTCCCTAATGGATCCGTATTAACTTTGTAAACAATATAACCTTTACGTGCTAACTTCTTCACAAATTGTCCATTAGGTGTTACAGCTCCATAAAAGTCCACAACTTCTTTGCCGTTAAATTTACTTCTATCCAATGGTTTTAATTCAACATAACCCTTATTACTTGTTGTGCGTGAGCCAAATAATAATTCCACACTTTGATTATTTTGCGTATCAATGACTTTAATACGATCATTTCGATATAAAGTAAACATAAATTCGGCATCTTCACTAATACCTTCTTTATCCTTGATAACTTGATATTTATCCTTCGTTATCCCATAATCTTTACCTATATATTGTAAATCAGAATATTTCAATCCCATTATTTGATATTCTTGTGTCATATGATCATAATATACGTCTGTTCGCCACGGCTTTAACGATTGCAAAGCAACTCTTTTATCTCCTGTGAGTTGATATTTACTACTAATATCAATACAACTGATTAACTTGCTATCATAGTATTTAAGTGTTGTAATTTCAGGACCATTATCCTTTTTCGCATATTTTCTAACTTTACCATGTTCTCTGCGATAAACTTCAAATGGACTTATTTCTTGCAGCTTAATCCTACCATTTGCTTGTTGTTCCTCAATCTTATCTGGATATTCTGCAACAATTTGTTCTAATTTACCAAAAGTCTTAGGGTCGATGCGATACATCATAAATTTAGTTTTATCTTTTTGACAAATATCTATAAACTTCTTGTAACCATCAACTGTATAAATATTAATTTTAGACCAAACATAGTCAGTAGCTTTTTTATCCTTGGCTAAAGTTACTTTTCGTGTACCATAAATTGTTGCATCACTAACTTTACGATTTGATTTTTTATCCACTTGATGATGGAACTTAATCTTATCTTCAATTCCACGAAGTTGTTCTTTATAATTTTCAACTATTGGTGATTCATAAAGTGCCTTCTTATATTCTTGGCTACTCAAAATTTCACCCGTTTCAATATCTACTAGTTGTTCCCCAACTTTTTTAGCGAATAAAGAACGTTTTTTCCAAAGATTTAGCAATGGAATCATCGCAATTAAAGAAGCATCAACAGCATGATGATAATGTGTATCCCGTGATTTATTAATATTCCAAACTTCACGCAATTTATGCGTCAACTTTCCTCTAACTACAACAACTTTAGTATTGTCTGCTTGTGCTTTAATAAAGTTTTGTAATTCATTTAATACTACTCTTGAAGAATATCGAGTATCAACTAAATTCCGCGCAACAAAGCCTCGTTGTACTTCTGGATCATTAATATCATCTGTATTTAACAAATTATCCTTTTTAGCTTTAGGTAATTGTTTATTACTCTTAACTTGTGCTATTAATTTATCAAAACCTTGACCTTGTCCTTCATTCATAAACATGTAAGGTGTTTTTTGACCTTTAATTTGATTCATATCCGCATAACACAAGACTTTATTATTCATACCATCATCCAACGAAATTGATAACGGTATAATGTGATCAATTTCAAAAATTCCTGGACTATTTAAAATATCTACCGCATTAATGATCTTGCCAGAATATGGACACTTTTCTTCTTGTTGATACCATAGACGTATCATCAAAGGTAATTTCTTAGAGCGATCTTTAAGTATTTTGTTCAATACTATTTCTTCACTTTCACCAATTTCTGTACAAAAAGCTAATAAAGCAGCATCCTTTTCTTTAGCATTGCTCTTTTGAAATTTTTCAATATTTTCACGTTCTTCTTTGCTATTTTTATCACGTGCCATTTCAATTACAACACTTTGGATATTTGAATATTTTTTCCATAGTTCATTAAAGACTTGCATTGTTTGCATAACTGATTTACGGACTACTGGATTATATAACTCATCTGTAATATGCTTAATATCTATTTTATCTTTACCGTCGTAATAATTTTGGCCCTCTTTAAGTAACCCTAACTCTGTCAATAAAGTCATTTGTTCCTTATTGGTCTTATACATATCTGGAATCAATTGGTTCATTGTCTTCAACGAGAAACGATGCCACTTATTATTACTTGTTGACTTAAAACTTTGCTTATTGGCAATAATATGTTCACAAACTTCTGGAGTTAATTGTTCAAATTCTTTGCTTTCTGTAATTAAGCTTCTTCTGATTTCACCATTTTCAGTATTAAGAGTTAAAATCTCACCTAATTTATCCCATAAAGCAACTGGCCAAGTGGTAACATCGATACCTAATTCTAGGAAATCACGATGAATCTTGCGATAAATAGCCATCGAATGAATTTCTGGTCGATCATTTTTATCCTTACGATAGCCCGAAATAGTATCTTTAGTAGAACCAGTAATTTTTGCAACAACATTTATCATCGATTCTTGTTTTTTTGTAGTTGCTAACAAATAATTAACAATTTCTTCTTTTTGTGCACACGTTATTTTCCCATCAGGCGTTGAGGAGATTCTTAAATTATTCAAATCATTTAACACATTAAATAATTGAGCCGTATATGAACTTCCGGCTGCTCGATACTCCTCTGGATAGATTTTATCTTTTCCTATCAAAATCGAAAAAAGATTTTTCAAATTTTTTCCATCAGTTCGATAAATTCCATAATCAGTACGCCAGTTTTTGGAGCCTGGACCTGCAAAATAATCTCTTTTACGTCCGATAATTTCTAAAATATCTTCTTTAAATTTCGGTGTTATTTCAGGATAAAATTCGCTTTGTTTTGTTAAAATTTGTTCAACTTCAGCTTGATAAGCACTATTAGGAAAAACATTCAATAATGTTTGTTCTTTGCCATCAATAACAACTTCAACTTTCCCACGTACCTTACCGTATTTTTGAAGTCGTTCGTATTGAATCTGACCAGGTGTTTGCGTATTTAAAAGCTTTTGATTAATCGCAATTCCTGCCTTGTAATCTTGGACATTGCTTTCTGTATCCTCTGCATCTTTAAGGTCATAACTAATTCCTCGATGCTTAGCAATTTGACACAAACATGCTGTTAGCTCTTCTTTAGTCAACTGTTCAGTTAATCCTTTAACTCTTAAAGCATAACAATCTAAATTCCCATTAGAACAATCAAATCCCCGAGTATGTAAATATTTACGCATATCACGTACACGAACTTTTCTTCTTCGTAATAAACGTCTACCTTGCCGTGCATCTCTTCGAGTTACATTTTCATCCGCTGTAGCTTCTTTAAAAATTGATACACCTGTTTCGATTATATTTCCATTTTGAGTATCAACGACACTCCACCCTACTGAAGCAATCCCTATATCAAATCCAATATTAACAAAGTTTTCTTGAGTCATATATATCACTCCTTCCATAATTATGATTAAATTATACACTATTTTTTATGAAAACACTTTATATGCTTATAAAAAATTATTATTTTCCTTTTATTAGTTGTATATACAAAAAACACCCCCGCTCGTCGGGGGTGTTTCACATGAAACATTTTATTCAAATGCCATCTGATTGGTGTATAAGTCATAATAAAAGCCTTTTTGTGCTAGTAATTCCTTATGACTACCATACTCTAGTACGTCACCATCTTTCAAAACAACGATCTTATCTGAATTGATAATCGTCTTCAACCGATGGGCAATCACAAAGCTCGTGCGCCCTGCGATTACTGCATCCATTGCCTTTTGAATTTTTTCTTCTGTCACGGTATCAACATTTGATGTTGCCTCATCCAAAATTAAGAAGGCCGGATCCGTCAAAATCGTCCGCGCAATACTGATTAATTGTTTTTGTCCAGTTGAAAATAACGAATTTTCATCGGAAACCATTGTTTCGTATTTATCTGGTAAACTCATAATAAAATCATGAATCTGAGCTTGCTTAGCGGCCGCAATTACCTCTTCTTTTGTGGCTTGGGGTTTACCATAGCAGATATTATCGGCCACAGTTCCACTAAACAAAATTGAATCTTGTAACACGATACCTACATTTTGACGCAACGAAGTCAACGTATACTCGCGCACATCAACATCATCAAACTTAACTGCTCCGGCATTGACATCATAAAAACGATTCAACAAGTTCATTACCGTTGTCTTTCCTGAACCAGTTGGCCCTACCAACGCAACAGCCTTGCCCTTAGCAACTTCAATATCGATACCATGCAAGATTTCTTTATCTTCATTGTAACCAAAATGAACATCTTCTAGGCTGACCTTGTCTTTGATTCCTGCTAAAACACGGCCATTTGGTACATAATCTTCTTCCTCTTGGCGCTCAATACGTGCTAACCGTTTAGCCCCTGTCACAGCTAATTGCATCATCGAATAGATTGCCGTCAACTGTGTTAGTGGTTGAAAATATGTTTGTGAATACTGCACAAAAGTCACGATTAGCCCTAAACCAGCCGCCGTTTCAAAAGTGCCACTCAAAACAAACAATGAACCTGCTGCAATCACAATGGCTAAGTTTAACAATGACAAGCCTTGCATCACCGGAAATAACAACCCTGAGTAAAGTTGGCCTCGAAACATTGTTTGCCGCACCTGATTATTATATTTCTTGAATCCTTCAACTGAAGATTGTTGCAAACCATTAGTAATGATGACTTTTTGTCCGTTGATTTGTTCATTAATATAACCATTTAAACTACTGATATCTTCTTGTTGACGATCCAAATACGTACGTGCCTTTTTCATGATAATAAAACTAACTAACACAACGATTGGTGTAGAGGCTATTGTAATTAAGGCCATAGGTGGACTAACCAAAAACATCATCCAAATCGTGCCGATAAATAAAGCCCCCTGTGAGATGATCTCAAAGACTGCATTATTCATTGCATTAAAGATATTATCTAAATCTGAGGTAAATAACGATAAAATCTTCCCATCTTGATGTGTGTCAAAATAACGAATTGTCATTTTTTGAAGTTTGGCAAATAAATTGATCCGCATATTATTAGTCGAATGCGCATTGAAACGCGAAGTCACTACCCAAGCAATCAAAATCGTAATTGTAGTCAATAAAAAGTAGATTGCTAATAATTTTAAGGAAGCCTCGAAATGTTCAAAACGCGTTACTTCCCCACTTTCAACAAACTTAGTCAATTCGGTGACCGCTTGACCTAAATATGTCGGTGCTAAAACTTGCGCCCAAGTCGATACGAGCGTAAAACCAACAACTACTAAGATTCCTTTCCAATATGGTTTCAAATACTTAGTAAAATAACTCATTGCCGTTTTAAAATCATTCATCTGCTCACTTCCCTTCTATTGCACTATATCTAAGTGCTCTTTAGCCTTTTGTGTCGCATAAATTTCTTGATAAACTGGCGATGTCTTTAATAACTCTTGATGTGTTCCACAACCGATTAAACGCCCTTCATCTAAAACCAAGATTTGATCGGCATGCAAAACGGAGATGATTTTTTCTGCAATGACAAATGTTGTCGTCTCTTTTAGTTCACGATCTAAAGCTTCTTGAACCAATTTTTCAGATTTAGCATCTAAAGCAGATGTTGAATCATCTAAAATCAAGATCTTAGGCCGACCAACAACCCCTCTTGCGATTGAAAGACGTTGCTTTTGTCCACCAGAAAAGTTCGCCGAGCGCTCTTGAACTTCGTGTTCAAACTCATCTGGATATCTTTGAATAAATTCCGCCGCTTGTGCGATTTGAGCTGCACGGTTTAATTCTTCATAATTAGCATCTTTTTTACCTTGACGTAAATTACTTTCAATTGTTCCCGAAAATAAAATTGCTTTTTGTAAAACAAACGAAACGGTCTTTCTTAAAGTCGGTTCATTAATCTCTTTTAGATCATGACCACCAATTTGAATTGTACCTTGGTCTGGATCGTATAAACGTGCAATCAATTGGGCAAGTGTCGATTTACCAGAGCCCGTTGCCCCAACAATCCCTATCATCTGACCACTTTTAGCCGTAAAACTGATATTTTTTAACGTTGGTTCCGTCGCATCCGGATAGCTAAATGTTACATCGTTAAAAGTTACGCTAGCATCTAAATCATAATCTGGTGCATTTTGATTAAAATGTAGATCAGGTGTAGTCTCTAACACTTCTTTGATACGTTTTAGTGAGACAAATCCACGTGTAAACTGCATCAATGTCATTGCCCCGATTAGAATCGAAAACATCAATTGTTGCAAATAAGTTACGTACGAACTAATGGCTGCAACATCTTTAGGATAATGACCGATTGTTTGCCCAATAATGTAAATTGCCAAAATAACCGCAAAATAAGTTGCCAACATAAATGCTGGAAAAGTCAAAGAAAACAAATAACCAATCACTAAATTCAATGAGTTTAAATCATTAGAAACACTATTGAATTCCTCTTTTTCTTGGGCTTGTTGATTAAACGACTTAACAACACGTATTCCTTGAAGTGTTTCTTTAACCAATGTATTGATTTTATCCATATATTTTTGGAAGCGATCAAACAATTTTCCCATTTTATAGGCAGTCGCACCGGCCACAATGGCAATCAAAACTACCATCATAATCTCAATCCACCACAATCTAGGTAAGGTCACATATGCCATGGTGAACGCTCCAATGAAAATAATTGGAATCCGTAACAGCTGCATAAAACAAGTCATCACCAAGTTAGTCACCTGATTCATGTCGTTGATTAAACGTACAACTAAACTACCTGGTGAAAATTTTTCAATATTGCCAAATGAAAAGCTTTGAATTTTTTCATATAATTGTTGTCTTAAATCACTAGTCACACCTTGTGCTAGTTTAGATGCAAAATAAACATTTGCAATCCCTGCTCCAATCCCGATTAATGCTAACACAATCAATCCTATACCATAAACTTTCACTTGCTCTTGTTGATTAGCTAATAATGCATCTAACACATTTTGTAATAATTTAGGTTGCCATACCGAACTTAAAGCCACAATGATGATGGACAAACTCGCCCCTAAAGCACTCATCTTATAGCGTTTTAAGTGTGGCCATATAATCTTCATTTCAAATTCTCCTTTCGCTTAGTCCCCTTGCTTGTGCCAATAAGCTTGGGCTTCTTGTTCAAAAATATCTCCATAAAGGCGTAACAGCGCTAATAATTCTTCCAAGCGTTTTATACCTAATTTGCGCAAAACCGTCTCTTCTAACTCAAACAATGGTGCAACTTTTTGCATAGCATATTCGTGCCCAGCTGGTGTCAAAGTCACAATCTTACTGCGATGATCAGCACTATTTTCACGCAATACGACATAACCTGCCTTTTTTAATTGTTGCACACCTTTATTTATTGATTGTTTAGGTAGATTAGTTAATAATACAAGGTTTTTTTGCGTCAGCTCAGTACTCGCCAATAATTCATATAAGATAAAAAGCCGATAGATTGGCAAATCAACCCGTCGTGCCCAATCTTCATAACTACGATATCCGCGCACAATCTCCGTATCTAATTGCTTTTGTTTAGCTTTAGCATCAAAGTTTTTTTCGTTCATTTTATTAAGTTCACCCCAAAATAAAATAGTCCCTACAAGGACTAACTATTTCTAGAATAGCCTTTGTAGAGACTAAAGTCAAGGTTATTATAAGTTATTTTTTATTTTCTTGAGTAACTTGTGAAGTATCTCCAGTTCTAATAACATAAGTTACTTTATCACATCTGATAGTAGTTACAGAATAATGTAATACTTTTTCATCCACGCCATAACCTATTTTTTCTACATAAAACATTGGATCTCCCATTAAACAATTTAATAAATCTGCAGTCTCTCGATTAGCAACCGATCCATTTATTTCAAGAATTGAATAATCCAAAATTTCATTATACTTATCTGCTAAAATGGTGTATAACGATTTTCCAGCTGTTAAATCACTCATAATTCCCGGAAATAATTCATCCGAGATATACGTGTTATCTAGACCTATTGGTACTCCATCTGCTAATATTACACGAACTACATGAGTAAGTGGTGCTCCTAATGAAACATTCAATTTTTCTGCAATTTTTTTATTTGCTTTTTCATAAGTAGCACTTATTATTTTATGTTCCGAAATATGACCATTCTCAGATAAAGATTTATCAAATCCCCTAGCCTCTTTCAAAGTATATTTCTCATTTTCATATGAAACAAAAGTTCCTTTTCCTTGAATACGAATTATCCATTTTTTTTCTACTAAATTACTTAATGCCTTACGAACAGTAATTTTACTAACTCCATAGATTTCACATAACTCTGACTCTGTTGGAAGCTTATCTCCTGACATATATTTTTTAGTAACTATATCTTGCTTTATCATTGCTTCAACCTGTTGATATAACGGTTTTGTGCTATTAATGTCCATTAAAACTACCTCCTTTGATATTTTTAATAAAAAAGTATTCTTGAGTTTACATATCGAGTCTTATTATAACATAATAAGACTTTTACATTTTAATCATAATATTTATTGAAAAAATATAAACAAACACCCAAAAATCGCTTGCAAAAATACTCCTAAAGATTATAATACATTATATAATGATATATATTAAGGGGGTATCTCAAATGAGATCAGAACACTTATCACAAATCACTCAAGCCATCAACGAACTTAAAAATCGGTCAATTAATACCGTTTACTTTGTTGCGTGTGGTGGTTCCCAAGCCGTTTTGATGCCAGGTAAATATATCTTTGATAAGGAAACTACTATTCCTAGTCAAGTTTATAACGCTAATGAATTTGTTTATGACACACCAGCCTCATTAGACTCACATTCTCTTGTCATCACCTGCTCACATTCTGGTAATACACCCGAAACCGTCGCTGCTACCAAGCTCGCTCGTGAAAATGGTGCATTAACAATTGCTCTTTCAAACCTTGAAGGATCTGAACTGTGGAATGCTGCTGAATTTCCTGTTCATTATGACTGGGGAACTGATGTTAGTGACAGTGATAAAAATAAAGGTATTTTCTACGGTGTGCTTTTTAAAGTTCTTGAACTCCTTGCACCAGATCAAAAATGGGCAACTTGCTTTGAAGCACTTGATTTACTCACAGATTTAAGTACTCAAACCAAAAAACAATATAAAGATGCTGCTACAAAATGGGCAATAGAAAATAAAAGAAAAGATACCATCTATACCATTGGTAGTGGTCTAAACTATGGTGAAGTTTATTCAACCGCTATGTGTTGGTTCATGGAAATGCAATGGATTAATTCAGGTTGCATCCATTCAGGCGAATATTTTCATGGCCCATTTGAAATAACTGATTTCGATGTACCATTCTTGTTAGTTAAAGGTATTGGTAAGACCCGCTTCTTAGATCAACGTGTTGAAAACTTTGCAACCAAATATTCTCAAGATGTTTTAATCTTAGACCAAACAAATCTACCATTAGCATCTGTTCCTGAAGAAGCTAAACCTTATATTGCAGCTATCTTATCTGGGGTGGCAATCAGAGTCTTTGTTGAAGCTATTGCATATCATCGTGGTCATTCCCTTGATGTTCGCCGTTATATGTGGCACTTGGAATATTAAAATGAGAACAAAACTTGCTATTTTTGATGTAGATGGTCTTTTATTAAACACTGAAAGAATATGGGAACAAGTTTGGCATGATATTGCTCTTTCATATGATTTCACAACTCCTGGCGAGCTTGTCTTTCGCAAATTGATCGGCAGATCTAGTAAAGATGTTCGTAATATATTAAAAGAGTCTATGTCAGATAAACAAATTAACATTGAAAGTTTACTTCTTGCGGTTAAAAAAATAGGTATTCAACGGATGGAAACATCATTAACTCTTCAACCAGGTGCAACAGAGTTATTATCTTATCTCAAAAAAAATAACGTTACATTAGGGATTGCAACTTCTACAGAATACTCACTAACTGCAAAACGACTTCAAAAAGTTGGGATTTGGGACCTTTTTGATTATGTTTGTTGTGGTAACCAAGTAAAAAATGCCAAACCTAATCCCGATGTGTATTTACGTATTCTTCAAGAAAGCTCAATTTCACCTTTAAACACTATAGCTTTTGAAGATTCTCCGGTTGGTGCTCATGCTGCATCCGAAGCAAACCTGCATTGTTTCATAGTCCCTGATATTTTAGGAAAAGAACATTTTGAAGATAATGATAAATATCATTTTCTCTCATGCCTTTCAGATGCTTGTTCTGTATTGAAATGAATTTTGTAAAATATCCTAACAAATATTAAATACAAATCTTTTTGTTAGGATATTTTAATAATATTAAAATATTATGTACTTTCTCCTTTAAAGATATTATAATATATTATAATATCATAAAATAATTGTATATCTTACAGGAGGTTGTTATTATGATTAAATTAGTTCGTGTCGATCACCGTTTACTTCATGGTCAGGTTATTTTCTCATGGACAAAGTATTGTTCAATAAATCATATTGTTATAGTTGATGATGATATTCCTAACGATCCGATTCGCTCAATGGCTTTAGGTTTGGCTAAACCTGCTGATTGCTCATTAGATATTATCTCTTTTGATAAATTACGTGCAAATATTGATGCAAATTCTTCTAAAAATATCATGATTATCATTAAAGGCGTTAAAGAAGCTGCCAAAGTATCTGAAATTTTACCAGAAGTTCAGGAAATCAATTACGGAGGAATAGCCAAAAAAGAAAATAGCCAATCTTTTGGACAGGCTGTTTTCTTAAATTCTGAAGAACTCCGAATAACAAGAGATTTAATTAATAAAGGTCTCAAGATCTTTGTTCAACAGATTCCTAGTTCTTCTATTGAAGCAACTGAATTTTAATATACTGCTTTATAAAAACAACTTAAAATCAAGGAGGGTTTCATATGCTCATAAAAGCCATTTTAATTGGACTTGTTAATGTTGTTGGTGTTATTGACTCTCGCCTAATTGGGAGACAAAACATCGGTCGTCCACTTATCTTGAGCACCCTTGCTGGTCTCGTTTTAGGAGATATTCATACTGGCATTGTGCTCGGAGCTTCTCTTGAGTTAATTTCTATGGGTTTTGTTGCTATTGGGGCCGCTGGACCTCCCGATATGCAAATCGGTAGTGTTATAGCTACTTCCTTTGCAATCATTTCTAATTCTTCTACAGAAACAGCCCTCACGCTTGCTATTCCTATCGCTGTTGCTGCGGAGTTTTTAGGGATTTTGATGCGCATTATTATTGCTCAATTTTCTCATGTTGCTGATAAGGCTATTGATGAAGGTAATTTTAAAAAGACTCGTATTATCCATATCGGTTGGTCATTTACATTAAATTCTTTAATTTATTTCATTCCTGTCTTCTTAACAATTTACTTTGGTGCTGGAATCGTTAAAGATGTTGTAGATGCTATTCCAGATTTTATTACAACTGGCTTATCTGTAGCAGGTAATTTACTTTCAGCCTTAGGTTTTGCTATGTTATTGAGTACTATGCTTTCTAAAAAACTCTTTCCTTACTTTCTATTTGGATTTTTAGTAGTTGCATACTCCCACTTAGATTTGATTGGCTTAACTCTTTTTGCTGGAATCTTAGCATTTGTTATCGATAAAGTTACATTTGGACAAAAAAAGGAGGCCTAGGCTATGGATATTGAAAACAAAGAAAGCATCATCACAAAAAAAGATTTGCGTAGAATCTTTCTACGTTCTATGACCATTATGTGCTCTTGGAACTACGAACGTCAGATGCATATGGGATTTTTGTTTGGAATGGCGCCTATTTTGGACAAATTGTATAAAGATGATGAAAAAGCAAAAAAAGAAGCTTATCATCGGCACATGGAGTTTTTTAATTGTACTCCTCAAATGACATCTTTTATCATGGGTTTAGCCGCTTCGATGGAAGAACAAAATGCTACCAGTAAAGATGGCTCTTTCCAACCAGAATCAATCTCTATGATAAAAACTAGTTTAATGGGACCATTTTCAGGAATTGGTGATAGTTTCTTTCAAGGAACTTTACGCATCATTACTTTTGGTATTGGCCTTTCATTTGCCAAACAAGGAAGTATCCTTGGACCTCTTTTAGCTGTTGGTCTTTTTGCTATTCCTTCTTTACTTACAGCTTATTACGGAGCATTCTTAGGATATAACTCTGGAAGCAAATACTTAACTAAATTGTATCAAGAAGGATTGATGGATCGTGTAATGCAATTTGCTTCAATCGTTGGTCTTTCAGTAATCGGAGGGATGGTGGCTAGTATGGTTTCTATATCGACTCCTATCAAGTTTAACTCAGGTGGTACTAAACTTGTCTTACAAGATATGTTAGATTCTATCTTACCAGGTATGCTTCCATTTATGTTTACACTCATTGTCTACTGGTTGATTCAAAAAAAAGTAAATACCAACGTTTTGCTTTTTGGAATCATCATTTTTGGATTAGTTGTTGGTGCGTTAGGAATTATTAAATAAAATAAAAAGTGGTGATGAAAACAAAAAATTCATCACCACTTTTTTATTCAAAAAATTCCGTCAGTATTTCTTGTCTTGTTTGTATCCATTCAGTATTTTTGCGTGTTGGACAGATTCGATTGGTCAAACAAATCACCCCTCGTTTTCGTTGTAAATCAAGTGCAAGCACTGGGCCAGTAAAGCCCGTATGCCATAGTTTAGTTGGCTGGTTTTGCCATACTTGCCAACCTAGTGTACGTGTTTCAAAGCACTGGTCTTTTAACAATGTAAAAATTTCTGGCGATAAAATTTGTCGTTGTTGAAAAATTCCATTTTGCAAATACATGTGCATAAAATTTGTCAAATCTTCAAGTGTACTAAACAAGCCCGCATGACCACTGACTCCACCCAATCGGTAAGCTTTGCCATCATGCACTACTGCACGAATCAAACCTCCTCGCTTTGCTTGATATTCGGTTGGCACAACGTTTAGTGTAAGCTGTGGTTTATACTGTGTGCTTGCCATTTTAAGTGGAGTGCATACATTTTTTATAATACTTTCGTCTAAATCTCCATCAATTGTTGCGATTACCCAACCTAACAAAATAAAACCTAAATCCGAATAGCAAACACTTTTTTTCATTTTAGCCTGTGGCATCGTATTTTTTATGGCCGTTATCAATTCTAATCGTGACAAATTATGATAGTTTGCTAAATCAGCCGGTAAACCACTAGTGTGCAACAACAAGTCTTTAATCTTGATGTGTGGTGCAGCCAAATCAAAAACATAGTTTCCTATCTCATCTTCAAGGCTTAACTTTTGCTTTGCCAACAATTGCAAGATTCTTGTCGTCGTAGCAACTACTTTTGTTAGTGAAGCTAGATCATATTGCATCTGAGGAGCAATGGCTATTTTTTGCTCTCCACCCTGCATTCCTAAATATCCTAAATCAGTCTTGGTCGGAGTCAATAAGGCATATGAGACACCATGAATTTGCTTAGTAGTAACGGCTTGTTGCAATCTTTTAGTTAATGCTTCCATTTACTTTTCCTCTTGTTTTAATACCAGGCTAATTTGACCATTATTTTTTGCTAATAGTCGCTTAGCTTCATCTAAAGAACAACCACGTTTAGCCATCACGATTGCACTTGCAACTTCTTGGTTACTTTCGCTTAAAAAATCAGCAGCTTGTTTTGGTGAGCAATTCGTCGCTTGTTTGATGATATTAAGTGCTCGTTGCTGTAATTTTTCATTAGTAACCTGTACATCAACCATCAAATTTTGATAGACCTTGCCCGTCTTAATCATGATTCCTGTCGACAACATGTTTAAAATCATTTTCTGTGCACTCCCCGCTTTCATTCGCGTTGAGCCCGTGATTACCTCTGGTCCGGTAACAGCTTCAATCATCACATCAGCAAACTCCTTCATCTGACTATCAGCAACACAGGAAATTCCAATTCCTAAAGCCTGTTTTTCTTTGGCATAAGCTAAGGCTCCTAAAGCATATGGTGTGCGGCCACTAGCTGCTAGACATATCACGATATCCTTGGTACCTAAATTGACCTTTTTCAAATCGTAGCCCGCTTGCTCAAAGCAATCTTCAGCACCTTCAATTGCTTGATACATTGCTTGATTTCCACCAGCTAATAATCCAAAAGCTTGTTTTGAACTAACACCATAAGTCGGATTTAACTCAACCGCATCTAAAACCCCTAAACGTCCTGAAGTGCCTGCTCCACAATAAATCAACCGTCCACCTTGCATGAAACGCTCACTTGCCAAATCAATGGCTCGGGCAATTTGGTGACTTTGAGTTGAAACAGCTTGCGCTACTTTTTGATCTTCACAATTGATGGTTTCAACTATTTCTAAGGTCGTCATCGTATCGATATTTAACGTATCTGCATTACGTTTTTCAGTCGTTAACTCGTCAATTTGCATTTCAAATATTCCTCCTATTCCTCCAAAAGCAAAAAAGGTACCAAGGATTACTACCTTGGTACCTTTTAATGATTATTTTTTATCTAACCATGAATGAGCGGTCTTTTCTAAGACTGCATTTAATTCTTCAATGT